>Ga0268266_10003570_pt1 | contig 15417 bp, 10 predicted proteins | sample KBSS13metaG_FD_190356 | JGI IMG/M metagenome (GOLD analysis project Ga0268266, IMG submission 190356) | Switchgrass rhizosphere microbial communities from Kellogg Biological Station, Michigan, USA - KBS S1-3 metaG (SPAdes) (version 2) | ecosystem: Host-associated > Plants > Roots > Rhizosphere...
TACAAGCAGGTGACCGTGTTGTTCGCCGACGTGGTGCGGTCGATGGACATCGCAGCCAATCTCGACATGGAGCGGTTGCGCGAGATCATGACCGAAGTCGTCGAGCGCTCGGCGGCGGTGGCTCGCCGCTACGGCGGGACCGTGGAATACAACGGCGATGGGGTGATGGCGCTGTTCGGCGCCCCACTTGCCCTGGAAGATCATGCTTTTCGGGCGTGCCTGGCAGCCCTGGCAATCCAGGACGAGGCCAACAGGCTGGCGGCCGAGGTGGCTGTCCGTGACGACGTGGCGCTCCAGTTGCGGGTGGGCCTCGACTCGGGCCGGGTGATCGCAGGCGAAATCGGTTCGGGGACGCTGGGGTACCGCGCTACCGGGGAGCACGTTGGGATGGCCCAGCGGATGGAAGCTTCCGCACCGCCGGGGGCGGTGATGCTCTCGGAGTCGACAGCACAACTGGTCGAGCACAGCGTGCTGATGGGCGAATCGCAGTGGCTGCAGATAAAGGGCGCCGAAGAGCCGGTGAGGGCGCGCCAACTGCTTGCGATCAGCCCACGGGCGGGCCCTGTGGGGCGTGCGGAAGCGAGCCTGGTCGGTCGGCGTTCGGAGATGGCGACGCTGGACGTCATGATGGATCGGGCGATCGCCGGCCAGGGCGGCGTGGTGAGCGTGGTGGGACTGCCGGGTATCGGCAAGAGCCGGGTTGCCCGCGAGGCCGCATCACTGGCCGAGAGCCGCGGGGCCGACGTGTTCTGGGCGTTCTGCGAATCCCACGCAGGCGACATTCACTTTCACGTCATATCCCAGTTGCTGCGCGCCGGCACCGGCATCAGTGACCTCGACGGCGACGCCGCCCGAGTCCGGATCCGCGAACAGATCCCAGCGGCCGATACCGAAGACCTTCTTCTGCTCGATGATCTGCTCGGCATCTCCGATCCGAATGTGCCACTCCCCCAGATCAACCCGGACGCGAGACGGCGCAGGTTGACCGCACTCATCAATTCGATGACGGTGGCGCGCACCAAACCGTCGCTTTTCATCATCGAGGATGCGCATTGGATCGATACGGCCAGCGAGGCGATGCTGGCCGACTTCCTTTCGGTGGTCCAGCACACCCCGACGATCGTTCTGATCACGTGTCGTCCCGAGCATGGCGACGTGCTCACCACGGTGCCCAACGCCCAGACCATCTCGCTTGCCCCCCTGCGTGATTCGGAGACCGCTGCACTGCTGAGTGAGCTGCTTGGCTCGGATCCTTCGGTCAGCCAACTGGCGGCGATCATCGCCGAACGCGCTGCCGGCAACCCGTTCTTCACCGAGGAAATGGTGCGCGAGTTGGCCCAGCGCGGTGTGCTGGAGGGCAGCCGCGGTAGATATGTGTGTCATACGAACGCCGCAGACATCACCGTGCCTGCCACGGTCGAGGCAGCGATCGCGGCGCGAATCGACCGGCTCAGCAGCCGTGGTAAGCAGACGTTGAACGCGGCGTCGGTGATCGGCGCTCGCTTCGGCGCAGACCTGCTAGCCGCACTTGGCATCGACGCGGTAGTAGACGAACTGCTCAGCGGCGAGCTCGTCGATCAGCTGCGGACTTCCCCGCATGCCGAATACGCGTTCCGCCACCCGCTGATCCGCGCGGTGGCCTACGAAACACAGCTGAAATCCGATCGCGCACAGTGCCACCGGCAGCTGGCCGCCGCAATCCAGGAGTCCGCCCCCGAGTCCGTTGACGAGAACGCGGCGCTGATCGCCGAACATCTGCAAGCCGCCGGCGAGATGCATTCGGCGTATGGCTGGCACATGCGCGCAGGCGCATGGTCCGCCAACCGCGGCCTCGACGCCGCCCGCCTCAGTTGGGAGCGTGCACGCCGGATCGCCGACGAGTTGTCCGTCGACGACGGCAGCCAACTGGCGATGCGCATTGCACCACGCACCATGTTGTGCGCCACCGACTGGCGTGCGATTCACGAAGGTTGGGGCCGCTTCGAGGAATTGAGGGAGTTGTGCAGCGCAGCCGATGACAAGGTGTCACTTGCCATCGGCATGTCCGGACTCGTCGCCGAATTGCTCTACGCCGGCCGATCACGAGAGGGGGCCAGGCTGGCATCCGAACAGATGGCACTGCTGGAGTCGATCGGCGATCCCGCCCTGACAATGGGTTTGGCCGTCGTCGCATTCCTCAACTGGTGCAGTGTCGGCGCCGTCGACGAGGTGTTGCGATGGTCGGACACCATCGTCGGTCTGGCCGAGGGCGATCCAGCAAAGGGAGGCGGCTTCGGGATCGGATCGCCCCTGGCGGCGGCGCTGGCTTTTCGCGGCGTTGCTCGGTGCTGGCTGGGTCGTTCGGGATGGCGGCAGGATTTCGACGACGCGCTCGCGATGGCCCGAAACAGTGACCCGGCAACACTTGCCTTCGTCGTCTCCTGGGCCTACGGAATGGAGATGCCTTTCGGGGTGCTGGTGGCCGACGACTCCGCATTGGCGGTGATCGAGGAAGCGGTGCAGACAGCCGAAGGAGCTACCAACGACAGCGCACTGGCCCTGGTGAAGTTCACGCTGGGTGTCGCCCTCCTGTATCGCGGCGTCGCCGCCGACCGTCACCGCGCGCTGGAAATGATGATGCAGGCCCGCGAGGCTCAACGGCGGCACGCCCCCTCCCTACGGCCGGTCACCGACTTGCTGGTCGCACAGGAGTGGGCCAGGCACGGCGACCGCGGACACGCCATTGCGATGGCGCGCAATGCCACCGACGAACTGCACCGGGCTGGGCGGTTCGGGTATTGCGTTATGGCGAACGACATCTTGGCGCAGATGCTGCTGCAGCGGGGCGCCGACGGCGACCTGGCCGAAGCGCAGCAGGCGATGGACCGGCTGGCGAACCTGCTAGCCGGTACGGATTCGGCGATGCGCGACATTGCGGTACTACGGTTGCAGGCCCTTATAGCCCGGGCCCGCGGCGACGAAATTACCTACCAGGACTGGGTAATTCGCTATCGCGCAATGGCGGAGGCGCTTGGCTTCGAAGGACATATCGCTTGCGCGGCGGCGATGTCATGACCGCGGTGACATCGCTCTGCACAGGCTGTGGCGCGCAATTGCGGGCGAACAACCATTTCTGTCATCAGTGCGGCGCACGAGTCATCTTGTCGTCCACACCTGCCGAGTACAAACAGGTGACGGTGCTGTTTGCCGACGTGGTGCGCTCGATGGACATCGCGGCCATCGTGGATATCGAGCGACTGCGCGAGATCATGGCTGACCTGCTCGAGCGCTCGGCGTCGGTGCTGCGCCGCTACGGCGGCACCGTCGAGTACCACGGCGACGGTGTGATGGCGATCTTCGGCGCCCCAGTCGCGTTGGAGGACCACGCTTTCCGTGCCTGCGTTGCGGCCTTGACCATCCAGGACGAAGCGAAAGCCATTGCCGACCAGGTGCAGACGCGCGACGGCATCGAGCTACGGCTGCGGGTTGGCCTCAATTCGGGTGAAGTGATCGCGGGCGACATCGGCTCGGGGGCACTGGGTTACCGGGCGACCGGGCAGCCAGTCGGGCTTGCACAACGGATGGAAGGCGCCGCGCCCCCCGGCGGGGTGATGCTGTCGGAGTCGACCGCGCGACTGGTCGAGCACACCGTACTGCTGACGGTACCAGAGTGGGTGCGCATCAAGGGGGCCGACGAGCCAGTGCGCGCGCGTCGGCTATTGGCGATCAGCCCACGTGACGGTTCGATCAGACGCGCCGAGGCAAGCCTGGTTGGGCGACGCTGGGAGATGGCGGCGCTGAAGGCCATCTCCGACAACGCGATCGCCGGCCGCGGTGGTGTGGTGAATGTGGTGGGACCGCCGGGCATCGGCAAGTCGCGGGTGGCCAGGGAGGCTGCGGCAGCCGCAGCAAGTCGCGGAGTCGATGTTTTTTGGACCTTCTGCGAATCACATGCTCGCGACGTCCCGTTCCACGCCGCGACGCGACTGCTTCGTGCGGGCAGCGGCGTGGCCGATTTCGACAGCCACACCGCCCGCAAACGAGTGCGAGCTCGCATGCCCGTCGACGCCGACCCGCTCGATCTGCTGCTGCTCGATGATCTGTTGGGCATCGCCGAGCCGAATGTGACGTTGCCCGAAATCGACCGGGATGCCCGCCGGCGCCGATTGACCGCCCTGATCAACAGCGCCTGGCTGGCACGGACCGATCCGACGCTTTTCATCATCGAAGACGCGCATTGGGTCGATACGGTAAGCGAGTCGATGTTGGCCGACTTCCTGGCGGTGATCCCCCGTACGCCTTCGATGGTGTTGATCACGTCTCGCCCTGACTACGACGGAGCCCTGATGCGGGTGCACGGGGCCCAAACGATAGCGCTTGCGCCACTGGGTGATTCGGACACCGCAGAATTGCTGGCTGAACTGCTGGGTTCCGATCCCTCGGTTGACGAGCTGGCGGCGATCATCGCTGAGCGGGCCGCCGGCAACCCGTTTTTCGCCGAAGAGATGGTCCGCGAGTTGGCCCAGCGAGGGGCGTTGGTCGGCGATCACGCCGAGTATGTCTGCCAGGTGGACGTCACCGAACTGAGCGTGCCCGCCACGGTGCAGGCCGCCATCGAGGCCCGCATCGACCGGCTGACCACCCCGGCCAAGCGAACATTGAACGCCGCAGCGGTCATCGGAGCCCGCTTCGACGCGGAACTGCTCGCCAGGTTGGGCATCGACCCGTCGGTCGAGGAGCTGCTCAGCACGGAGCTGATCGATCAGGTGCAGTTCACACCGGTCGCCCGGTATGCGTTTCGCCATCCGCTGATCCGCGCGGTGGCCTACGAATCGCAGTTGAAATCCGATCGCGCCGACTGGCATCGGAGACTGGCCGCCGCTATCCAAGAATCCTATCCAGCGTCCGTTGAAGACAACGCGGCGCTGATCGCCGAACATCTGGAGTCAGCGGGTGAGCTGCATGCCGCGTATGGCTGGCACATGCGCGCCGGGGCGTGGTTGACCAACCGCGACGTCGGCGCCGCCCGACTCAGCTGGGAGCGCGCCTGCCGCATCGCCGATGAACTACCCGACGGTGACCCCGGCCGGCTGTCGATGCGCATCGCCCCGCGCACCATGCTGTGTGCCACCGACTGGCAAGGTCACCAAGCAACCCACCACACCCATGGCCGTTTCGCGGAGCTGCGGGAATTGTGCAGCGCGGCAGGCGACAAGGTGTCGTTGGCGGTCGGCATGAGCGGGCTCATCACCGAACTCCTCTACGCTCAGCGCACGCGCGAGGGGTCGCGGCTGGCGTCCGAACAGATGGCGCTGCTCGATTCGATCGGCGATCCGACGTTGACCGTCGGATTGGCATTCGTTGCGTTCGCGATCTGGTTCGAAGCCGGAGAATTCGGCGAGATCTCCCGGTGGTCGCAGACCGTCATTGATTTGGCCGCTGGCGACCCCGCCAAGGGCGCCGGCTTCGGTGTTGGTTCACCGCTGGCAATCGGGCTGACATTTCGCGGCATAGGTCGGTGGTGGCAGGGCCGTCCGGGATGGCGGCAGGACCTCGACGACGCTGTCGCGATGGTCCGAAACAGTGACCCGGCGACCGTCGCCCTTGTGCTCACCTGGACGAACGGTGCGGTTTTTTATGGGGTGCTTCGGCCCGATGACTCCATGCTGCGCGAGATCGAGGCCGTGGTACAGAGTGCGCATCGGGCTGGTAGCGATCACGCACTGTTCTACGCCGAGTACCTGCTGGGTAGCGTGCTGCTGTATCGGAACAACGCGGCCGACCGCCACCGCGGCCTGGACCTGGCGGCGCGGGCCTACGAGTGGCAGCGCGAGCAAGCTCCCTCCCTGCTTCCCGTCACTGACCTGGTGACCGCCCCTGAGAGGGCAAGACATGGCGACCGCGATGGCGCAATTCGGTTGGTGCGCAATGCTGTTGATGAGATACGCGCGGCGGGACGCATCGGATACGGCGTTGTTGGCGCCAGCGTCCTGGTGGAGATGCTGTTGGAGCGCGGCACCGAAGGTGACGTAGCCGAAGCCAACGGGGCTATCGACTGGCTGGAGAACCTGCGGGCCGACCACGACTCGGCGATCCTCGAGATCACGCTCCTGCGGTTACGGGCGCTGCTCGCGCGTGCCCGCGGCGACGAAATTACTTACCGCGACTTGGTGACCCGTTACCGCGCACTAGCGGAATCGCTTGGCTTCGAGGGACATATGGCCTGGGCGGCGGCGATGACCGAAGTCGGGCGACGATGACGGTCGACGTAGTGGTCTGCGGGTCGTGCGGTATCGGCCTGCGGGCGAACGCCAAGTTCTGCGACGAATGCGGTGCTCCCGCCGCTGTTTCGAGCGATACGGCCGAGTAAAGCAGGTGACGTTGCTATTCGCTGATGTGGTGCCCTCGATGGATATCGCGGCCGCCGTCGATATCGAACGGTTGCGCGAGATCATGACCGCGTTGGTGGAACGCTCTTCGATGGTAGCGCGCCAATACAGCGGGACTGTGGAATATCACGGCGACGGCATTATGGCGATATTTGGTGCCCCAACAGCATTGGAAGACCACGCATTCCGAGCCTGTGGCGCTGCAACTGCGGGTCGGCCTGAATTCGGGCCAGGTGATCGCCGGTGCCACCGGCTCCGGCTCGTTGGGATATGCAGCGGCCGGGGAGAGCGTCGGGACAGCACAGCGAATGGAAGCGGTGGCGCCGCCGAGCGGCGGGAGCGATCGCTGCGAAGTCTCTCCGCCGGTGGCTAATAGTTATCTGCGGACTGACACGATCTAGCGCCAACCTGCCCCCTCTGCAGGCTGGCGCTAAATCGCAAAAATCGGTTACGAACCGCTCGCGTCGCCACCAGATGAGTCGTCTCCTGACGACTTGCCCTCTGTCGAGGATGTGTCAGCTGACGATTTTGCGGCCGAGGAGGATTCGGTCTTCACCGACGCGTTGCCGCGATGTCCCAAACCGGGTCGCTGCTCGTCGGACCCGAGCGAATCACGCACCACGGGCCGAGGCGTCTCCAGCCGCGCCTTCGGCTTTGCCGGTGCAGATGCGTCATCACTAGCCGACGGCTCAGCAGCGCTGGCGGCCGTCGAATCAGTCGACACCTCGTCCGTCTTGACGGTTTCGGTCACATCCTTCGTCGACGTAACCGTCTCTGCTGACGTCTGCTCGTCTTGGGCTGCGGATTCCGCCGGAAGCTCATCGGGCTTCTTGGAATTGGGCGCCCGAGAGGCATCCGAGGACCGCTCTGCTGCAGTGGCTGTAGTCGAAACATCGCTCAGCACTGGCTCATCCGTCATTGTCGTGCCCGTCGCCTTAGCTTCGAACGTTGCGACGGGCGCCGCAGCGACCGCAGCCACCGGCGCCAGATCGACCAGAAAACTGCCAATGAGACCCGTGACGAAGTTGAAAATCGCGCACGGGGGGCATGCCAGCACAACGAGCAGAATGATCGGCCCGAACAAGAGAAGAGCCCCCGGGTTGAGCAGCAGCCCCAATATGGGGCTCACTATCCCCAAAATCGGATCCAGAATCGAAGCAGCTGCCGTAGGCTCGGCCAAAGCAGCGACCCCCAGCGTCTGGGTGTTTGGCGCCGGATCAATCGCCGAATCCAATGTGCCTGCAGTCGTTCCGCCCTCGGTTGGAAGTTTCGCGGCAGCGCCTGGAACATCCGCGGTACCACCCACGGTCCCCTTAACCGGTGGGACGGATTGGTCTTGGTCATGGAGGAATTCGCCTAGCGCACGCCACTGCGCCGGCGATGGTAGCGCCAGGGCTGTGAGCTGTACGTGTCGGACTTCGGTCCTGGCGTGGTTGAAGTCGGGCGTCACCACCACGAGGCCCAGTGCCAGGATTCCGGCGCCAGCGACGGCCCCTCCGGCGGCGAGGCGGGTGCGAAATGTCGATCTAGGATTGATAATCATCGTTATTCCTTCCGCTATTTCTGGCGAAACGACGGCCACCGGCTGAGATGTCCTGCTCCGCAAGAGAATCGTGGCTCAGTTGTCGGATATCGTGCGCAGTAGCGCACCACTGCAATCTCGCGGACTTTCGGATTGAATACTTAGGCGCGCCGCGTTAAGCGGACCGTAGGAACTCAGCGGTTTCCAACCGCCGCGCATGAATCACCGGATATACCGCCGCGGCCGCAACAAGTAGGATCACCGTGACAGCACCGGTTCGCAGCGCCAGCTCCTGTACGCCCCACGTGATCTTGATGCCGTAATACACCGGCGATCCCAGTGACCAGAGATACGTAAGACCAACTCCCCCAAGCCCTCCGAGGAGCGCGACGAACAGAGCAAGCAGCCCGGCGTGCACTATGACGACGGCCTGCTCTTGTCCCGGTAGGACCCCAATGGCCCGCAACGCAGCTCGCTCCCGCCTGCGCTGTACGAGCCCCAGCACGAACACGTTCAGCACGCTCAAGCCCGCCGCCGCCATCACCACGTACCCAGCGATCGTGAACGGTTCCAAGAAGCGCTTGATTCCGGCTGTCGCAGCCACACGCCATTCGTTGTTGTCGTAGACCGAAAGCCCTGCGCCAAGATCGAGAAAGTCATCACGGTGGACGCTGGCTTCGGCGTCGGAGTGATAAGCCACCGCGACCTGATCGCGGACGGCCGCCCAGTCCTTGCGCGCCAACCCTTCCGACACCAGGACGATATCGCCGACGGCGGTGTCGTTGATCATCCGCGGGCGGAACGTGCCGGCCACCCGGTACCGCTTGGGTCCGCCGACACTGGGCAATTCGACCGTGTCACCCGTTGCTACGCCGAGCCGACTCGCGGCAACATCACTGAGTCCGATTTCACCCTCGCTCAAGCCCTGCCACATTCTGTTGGGCACACCGTTGGGTTCGTACAACGCCTGGCTGTACCAATCGCCGGGCGTGACACCAATGACGAGGCGCGACAACGTCCCTGACGAGATTGTCGACCGCCAACGCGACGACACACTCCGCCCATCGGCGGCGGCATCGACCAACTGGAAAGTGGCGTCCGCGATCTGGCTGTCGCGCTGATCCAGCACCGACTGAGCCGCGATGAGCAAGGCGGCGGGCAGCCGATCAGCCTTTTGCTCCGCAATTTGTTTGGTGCCGAGCAGCTGCATGCTCTGGGAGCCGATCGCCAAGCTGGAGCTTTCTGCGAGCACCGCCGCGGAGATACCGAACAGCAGCGCGTAGCGCTGAACATCGGCGCGCAGCAGACGTCCGATGTCGGGACGCGCCGCGGTCACCAGCTTGATCAACTGCACTGCGCCGCGCGGCGCGATCCACACCGTCACCAACGCGACGCCCAGCAAGCCCAGTGACATCCCGTTGATACCCACTTCCAGCGGCAGCCACCCATGTTCGAAGATCCGCAACAGCACTACGGCAATCACCAGCATGCCCACCCCAAAAATGAGCGGCCACAGGGGAATTCGCCTGGCGCCCTGCACGCCGCCAGCGCTCGCCATCGACGCCAACGGACCTTCGCGCACCAGCCGTAAGGCCGGCCCGGCCATCGCGAGGATGCCGGCGAGGATCCCCGCGCCCGCTCCGATCACGACCAAATCCGGCGTGAAGTGTGCTGCGATAGTGCCGCCGGAGCCTGCCAGCATGGCCTCCCCGAATCGGTTGACGAGATACGTTCCGAGCAAGAAGCCGCTCGGTACGCCCAACAACCCTCCGAGAACACCCATCACTGCGCCTTCGCCGAGCATGCCGACGAACAATCCGACAGGCTTGGCGCCGATCGCGCCGATGGTTCCCATCACCGCCCGCCGGTCTTCGACAGCCAGCAGGATGGTGTTCACGGCGATGAGAATGCCGATCAGAACGCCCGCCACGGCGGTCAGATTGAGGCTCTGCGTGCCGTTCTCGAAAACGGCCGGTTGGTGCGGTCGCGGCGGGCCCGCGGTGGCGATACCGGCGATCGCGCGCTCGACGTCCGCCTTGATCTCAGCTCCACGCTTCGGCAATACGAACGCCGCGGTGGCGTAGCCGGGCGAGGACAGCAGCCTCGCGGCGATATCCGCGGAGGGAGCCAAAAGCACGTAGCCGTCGTTGATCCCCTCGACACGATCGAACTCCGAAAACGTCCAACCCAGGTGCGCCGAACCGCGAGGCAAGCCGGGGATACGCAACTCATCGCCGAGCTGTAAGCCGTGCCGCCGAGCGATGACGGCCGGAATCTGAAGTGGGACACCAGGACCAGCTGCCGGCTGCTCGCTGCGGGTGCGCTGCTCACAGTCGAACGAACCGACGAGCAACTCGATCTGGCAGGTACCACCGAGCAGGAAGAAGCCATGGGTGCCGCCTGCGACGTCCACGGGCGTCAAGCCGGCGACGACCGGGATGACGGCTGCTGCCCCGGCCACGTCGGCGCGCAGCCGGTTCACCGTTTCAATTGGCAACCGGCCGCTCACATTTGGGGTTACCTCGATCACCCCGGTATTGGCGGCGTGGGTGAGCGACGGACCGAACGAGTCGAAAGGCCGGGCGAGCTCAGTTTTGAGGATCAACGTTCCGAGCACGACAGTCACCCCGAGCGCGACGCCTATCGCGCTGAGCAGGGTACGGCGCCAGTCGGCGATCAGCGCTGCGAGGTGAATTCGGCGAAACGTCCGCCATCCGGCGCGCAGCCGATACATCACCGCTCCGTGACGGCGGCGCAGGAACGCCCGTCGACGAGGTGCACCTCGCGGCAGCCGTACCGTGCCGCGGCGGGATCGTGTGTCACCATGACGACCGCCGTTCCGTCTTCATCGGCCAGCGAGCGAAGTAGGTCCAACACCTCGGTCGACGATTGGCTGTCCAGGTTTCCGGTTGGTTCGTCGGCAAGGATCATCGTCGGCCTGGCCACCAGTGCCCGCGCCACCGCCACCCGTTGCATCTGGCCACCCGATAGTTCGGACGGCCGGTGCCGGGCCCGGTCGCCCAACCCAACCCGTTCCAGCAGGCACATCGCGACCGCATCAGCCGACCGAGTCGGCATCCCGTCGAGGACCAGCGGCAGCGACACGTTTTCGACGGCGTTCAGCATCGGCACCAGGTTGAAGAACTGGAACACGAACCCGAGATTGCGTCGCCGAAACGCGGCGCGGGCGCCGGCGCTCATCGCCCACATGTCCTGGCCGGCCACGGCCACCGTGCCATTGTCCGGCTCGTCCAGCCCACCGGCGATGTGCAGCAAGGTCGATTTTCCTGCACCGGATGGGCCGGTTATGACGACGAATTCGCCTGTGTGCAAAGTGAAGTCGAAGTCCACGAGGACGTGCACCTGCTCGTCGCCCCTTTGGTACTTCTTGCCGACGCGATCGAGCTGCAGTACGGGCGTCACAACCTGAACATTTCTCGCCGCATGGCCGCGTCCTCGACGAACTCGTCGCGCCGCGGCGGGTAGAAAGGCGGTGGACAGAGTTGCTGTTCAGGATCTGCCGATGTCCGCACAAACATTGCCTGCACCGCGGCAATCAGCCCGCGCCGGCGCTTTACGGCCGGCACCGACAGCGCTGCCGCCGTGCTGAGAGCAACCTGCTGCTCGGTGATGACAACTAGTGGCTGAGTCGCGTCGCCGACGACCTGCTCTCGTTTTTCGACGACTCCCTGGGTATCGGCTGGTGTCGTATCTAGATCGGACACTTTGGGCCCCCCTTGTTTGGCGATGTGTCCGATTAATCGTCGGTCGCGTCAGCCGGCAGGGTCTCAGTAGCGCACCACTGCAATCTCCTCCGTCTCGGCGCTGGGGTACCTAGTCACCGGCTCGCGCACCTGATTGCCCAGCTCAGACGGCACCGACCGCACCCTGTGGGGATGCGGTCGAAGTGCTCCCGAAGTGTCAGCGGTAGTGATCGCAGCCGCAGGACGTCTGCTGCGCCGCGAGCAACTTGGCTTCGGCGATGCGATACAGGCCGTCAAGAGCAGGCTGCTCCACGTTGACGTACTGACAGATGACGTCGGAGGCGACGCCGGCGTCACGCAGTCTTAGCGCCAACGAATACGCCAACGGCAACCGCCGTAACGCCTGCTCACGCTCGCTGAGTTCAGTGTCCATCGGGCCAGCATGCGTCTGACGGACTCGCACCGATGCAGTAGGCGGGCACTGAAATCCTCACTGCTGCCAAACGCAGCACACGTAGGCCGATCCTCACTCTGTTCGCGTCCGTGTTCGCGGCATCAGCGCGGCGAGTTCGTCGCGGCTGGTGGTTCCGGTTTTCATCATGGCGCGGTAGATGTGACTCTCGACCGTTCGGATCGAAAGGGTCAGTCGCTCCGCGACGGCGCGGTTCGACAGCCCCTCACCGATGAGCATCACGACTTCGGCTTCCCGGTCGGTCAGCGGCAAGCTTTCGCTCGCCTGACGAAGCGCCGGGGTACGCGCTCCACACTTGGCGGCCAGTTCGTCTGCGCGTGTGGAGCACCACAGTGCCGATCCTCGCTTGTCTTGGCGCCGGTACGCCAGCGCGGCTTGCGCAGCCGAATCGAGCGCGGCAACGAGGTCGCCCATGCGCTCGAATTCCTCTGACACCGAAGACAATTCAGCGGCGTTTACCTCGCAAAGAGCCTCAGCGAAGCGCGCCGCCAAACCGGCACGTGGGCCTTCGACGATCGATTTGAGTTCGCGCAGGCGGGGCGTTGCGGTGCGGTCGCCGAACTGGGCGGCGGTCTGCAGACACAGCACTTCTGCCGCGAAACGGCCCGTTTCCTTGGCCCGCTCGGCAGCCGACAACAGCGTGTTGATCGCCTCGCTGACCGCGCCCTGGCTCGCAGCCACCCACGCTCGGGCGAGGCTCATTTCGTGATCCAGAGAACGGAATCGGCGCGGTACGTCGTCGAGCGCGGTCAACACTGCGGCCGCCTCGTCCGTGAGCCCGCGGATGGCCAGTGCTGTCGCATGAGGTATCTGATAGCGGTAGCCAAAGCCGGTGGGATGGGATTCCGACAGTCCTTCGGCCGCATGCTCCAGCAGCGGGCACGCGCTGTCCAGGTCGCCCGCGGCAAGCGCTGCCCGGCCCGCTACCGCAGCGCCGAGGAGTTCGGCAGCGCCGGGCAGATTCGCTGCCTGTTGCCGTGTGCGATCGGCGACGTCAAGGGCATCGGCAACCCGGCCAGAAAGCAGCAGCGCTCCGACCTCGGCATCGGCGATGTTGAATCTCATGTGTGGAGCGTCGAGAGCGCGAGCCGCGACACCATGGCCCGCCTTGGCGTCGGCCAGAGCCTCGGTGGTGTTCCCCGCATCCGCGGATATCTGCGCCAGCACCCACGCTATCTCGGCGCCGACAACCGGAATATCTTTCAAAGCAAGAGATTTCGAGGCTTGCATGGCATGTTGCGGCTGATCCATCGCAAACCAGTAGATCGTGAGGAACGCATCGATGTACCCGCGAGCGCGCGGCGGGGTGAAACGCGATGCGTCGTCTATCAGCTCTTTAGCTCGCACCGGATCGCCGAGCGCCCACAGCAGGTTGCTACACCGCAGAAACGTGAACCTGGCGCGGTCGTGATCGCTCAATCGACTGGTGTCGATATCCGCGAAGACAGCCTCGGCCTCCTCACCCCGGCCTGACCACGACAGGGCGTGTGCGCGAACGAAGTTCGGTTCGGCTCCCGCACCGGCATGTGTCGCCGCTTCCGCAAGTCGATCCGCGAGCGAGAGATCCCCGAGCCAGACGGCACCGTGCGCTGCCCGGACCAGTAGGTCGGCGTCCGGGGCAAGGTCGGAGTCAAGACTCAACGTAGCGCGGCGGACGATCACTCGAATCTCGCCATGGTCAGCGGATGATGCGAGTTCGGTGGCCACCAGGCCCCGTAACCGTCGCAGCCGGGTGTGCGCCACGCGTCGGCGGCGCACCTGGCCGTACAGCGGATGCGCCACCCGTACCTCGATGCCTCCACCTGCCGGCTCAAGCGTTATCAGATCGCGGATTTCGGCCTCCTCGACCGCTGCCGCATCGGTGATCCTCGTCAGCACAGTGAGGTCGATCGGTTCCGCGACAGCCAGCACGTCGATCACGTCGCTGACCGGCGCAGGCAAGTCCCCGATACGGGACTCGATCAATTCAACCAGGCCGGGCGGCATGATCGGCTCACCGATCCACCGCCACAGCCCGTTGTCGTGCACGATTCGGCCGTCGGCAACCTCTTGCTCGACGATGTTGCGCAGATAAAGGACGTTTCCGCGGGTCAGCTTCCAAAGCCGCTCGGCACCAACCGAATCCACCGAACCGCCCAGCGCTGCCGACAGCAGCGAAGAGGTTTCGTCAAGCGACAGTTGCTTCAGATCGAGCCTGTCGAACTGGCCCGCTTTCCACAGCTCCTGTATGGCCACGGGGATCGGCGCAGTGTCCCGGGCAGTGAGTATCACCTTCGCCAACCCGCGTTGCACAATCTGATGCACGACGAACGTCGAGAGGTCGTCGAGCAGATGGATGTCGTCGACACCGAGGACCACCCCTGCGGATGCAGACGTGGAAGTCAGCGACTCGATGACACCCTGCAGCAGTTGAATGGTGTCCGTGACGCCCGAAGGTGCCCACGCGGTGAACGCCCCGAGTGGAATCTCCCGCGCTGAAGCGGTGCCGACCGTCCAGCGCGTCTCACAGCCCTTCGAAGCGGCCGCCGACAGGGCCTCGCGGGCGATCCGGCTCTTGCCCACCCCGGCCGCTCCGCAAATGAGAATGCCGGAGGAGGCCGAAGCCGAGATGGCGGAACCGATGGCCCGCATTTCCTCCGCCCGGCCTATTAACGGCCACGACAGTCGCACCTCAGCAGCGTAAGAGCGCCGCTACCCGTCACGAGGAGTAATGGCGAGTTCGCCTGAACTTGGTTACCGGGTGCGTCAGCCGCCCTTCTTGACCTTCAGCACCTGCTTGCGCAGGCCGTCGGTGGCGGTTTCCACCCCACCTTTCATCGCCCGTTTGAGCACGAACCCCGGTAACGGGATCGCCAGGTCGATGGAGATGTCGAACTGGACTTTGGTCTTTTCACCGTCAGGCGTGAGGGTGTAGGACGCATCCTGGGCCTTGAGTTGGCCCGCGCTGACCAGGGTCCACCGGACGACATCGTCTGACCAGGTGTATTCGACGACCTGCTCGTCGGAGATGCCTGCGGTCTTGATCTTCATCTTGACCCGCTTGGGCCTGCCATCGTCGTAGGCCTCCAGGACCTCGGCGCTCTGGTACTGCGGCGACCAAGTCGGCGTCGACTCGACGTCGGCGATGACGTCGAGAATCTCCTCCGGACTGGCCTCGATCACAACCTCACGGGAATCGCTGGTAGCCATGGCGCGACCATACTGGTTTAGCGTTGCCGTCATGGAGCTTTGGGAGCTGGTGGCGCGCGAGCGGATCAGAGACACACTGGCCCGCTACAACTGGTCGGGCGACTCACTGCGGCTCGACGAGCTCGCTCAAAGCTTCTGCGAGGACGGCGAGCTGGAACTGCG
>Ga0268266_10003572_pt1 | contig 15411 bp, 13 predicted proteins | sample KBSS13metaG_FD_190356 | JGI IMG/M metagenome (GOLD analysis project Ga0268266, IMG submission 190356) | Switchgrass rhizosphere microbial communities from Kellogg Biological Station, Michigan, USA - KBS S1-3 metaG (SPAdes) (version 2) | ecosystem: Host-associated > Plants > Roots > Rhizosphere...
AGCTCGAGCTTCTTCGCCCTGCCCAGCGCCAAGAAGCTCGAGCTCAGCGGCAGCACGGCTAAATAGTTTCCGTCGGATTTCCAAGATAAAGCGCGGGTTTAGGCGGGGCCGGTTGACCCTGGCACCCGCGCCCCATATTGTCCGCCCCGTCGGCGCACCTGCCCGACCACCGGCGATCCCGTAGCTCAGCTGGTAGAGCACCCGACTTTTAATCGAGTGGTCGTGGGTTCGAATCCCACCGGGATCACCAAACTCCTCAAGGATTTAGCTGTCCCAAAACGCCAATCTCATTCGGCGTTAGTTTGTCCTGCCGTGCCTCCTGGCCGTCGCAGCGATCACATCGCGCTGCTGGTTTCCCGACGGCTGGTTTGTTCGCGGCAACCAAAGCATTGGCGAGCGTCTATGACGCGCATGTGCACGACAAGCCTGTGGAAACGCCGCTCTACGCCTTCGACGACTTTGCCGAGATGATCGGCTTCCAGAAGGTCTGGGATTTCGAAGAAAAATACGCCGCTCTTTTGGCGGTTGAGACCGGAGAGTAGCTGCGGAGGTGTGGACGCGCTGGCAGCCGGCCGGATGACTCACGATCCGGTCCGCGCCGCCTGCAGAGCTTCCTTCAAGTCGCTTGGGATCAGCCAGGACCAGAAGGAGCGCGTCAGCTGGGCGGCGCAGTTGTATTGGTGGGGATGCCGCGCGCCATCCAGGCAATCCTGGGCGGCCTCGGTGATCGTGAAGCGTTCGAACAGCAGTAGGGCGAGAAGCGCCCCTGCCCCAATCAGGACGAGGTTGCGCACGCCCCGCTCCTGGTAATTCTCCTGACGCTCCTGCTCCCAGGCGGCGCGACGCCGGGCGGTGCGCTCGGCATCCTCGCGGGCGGCCTCCGCCATCTCGGCTTGGCGGGCCTTCCATTCGCGGGACTTACGTTGCGCGCGGGCGATCTCGTCTTCTTCGGTCACTGCGCGTCCTTTCGTGGGCGTGCAGTCTGGCAAATTTCCCGAACCGGCGAAATCCGGTGCGCGCGTCTATGCGATCTCAGTGTAGCGCAGCGCTGCCGCCCGCGCCGCCAATTCCCTGACCCGGGCGAAGCTCTCGTCGGGTGAGAAGTCGAAGCCGGACAGCAAAAGCCGTTCCCGTGCCGGCCCCAGCGCGGGATCGTTCATCGCCTCGGCCAGGGCCAGGCGCAGGGCCTGCACCGTCAGAGAATCGGTTCCCGCCGCAGTGATCAAGGGCAGACTGGGGCTGGCGTCGGTCCAGGCAAGAACGCGCAGCGCGTCGGTCAACTGGGGCGCAATACGCTGAAGATAGGCCCAGGAGACGCAATCGACGGCAGCAACGTCCGCCTCGCCGCCGGCGATCATCTCCAGGCTCTGCCGATGCGAGCCGCTGACGGTCACCGTCTCGAAGAAACCGCCGTTGCCCACGAGCGGAGCGATGGCCGCACGCAGCAGATTCATGCCGCTGTTCGAGCTGAGCTCGTTGACGACACAGCGCCGGCCCCGCATGTCCGCCAGGGTGCGGGCCGGCTCATAGCGCCAGACGACGATCGCGCTGCGGTAGAGGGGACCAGAGCAGCCTTCAGCTGTGTAGACAGGCGTCGCCACGAGCTGCATCGCCCCGGCCAGACCGGCCGCGAGTGGATATTCACAAGCCTGGGCCAGCAGCAGGTCGGGATCCCGCCATGTCTCTATATGATCGCGGTCGCGGGACAGCGCCGCCGGAACGCCGTCGATCCCAGCCGCCCTCAGGCTTTTCGCCAGCCTCTCCCACAGCGCGTCGGTATCGGCACGCAACTCGGGAAAATCGTACATCGGCAGCGCCGCGATCTTGGACGGGGTCATGTAGCCGGATACTCCGCCGTGACGATCGGCCGAAGAAGATGGGTGCGGAGCAAGTGCCGGTATCCCGAACGGATCGCCGTTCCGGTGCGGTCCGCCTCCGGCCGCATCTCTCTCCAGGCGCGCGGCAGCCGGTACCAGGGCATGCTCGGCTTCGCATGGTGTGCGACATGGAGGTTGTTGTTGAGGAACAGCAGCGAGAACGCCCAGCCGGATTCGACGACATTGGTGCGCAGCCGGGGATTGGCATGAGACCTGTGTTCCGCGAACGACCGCAGCTGGCCGAGCGCGATGCTGGGATAGACGACGCCCAAGACATAGACCAGCGGCGGGATATGGCAGATGCCCACCACCCAGGCCAGCACGACCGCGGCAGAGACGGCATGGCGCGCCCATATCCAGAACCGGCCGGGTTCACGCGCCCGGAGTCTGCGGCCCTCGGTGCGCCAGAAGCGAAAGATCGAGATCGCCGGGCCCAGCAGCAGCCTGCCCAGCAAGGTTCTATTGGCGTTGAGGACCGCGAGCCGCGCCCTGCCGGCGGCGGCAAGCGCGCCGGGCGGCAGATAGTGCGATTCCGGATCGTCCGCCGGCCGGGTCAGGCGGACGCCTTTGCACCGATGGTGCCGCAGATGGCTCTCCCGATACGCCTCGTAGGGCAGCCAAAGCGCCAGCGGTGGCCAGCCGAGCAGCGCGTTGATCCGCCGGGACGCTGTCGGATGGCCATGGATGGTTTCGTGCTGGAACGAGGATTGCCACGCCAGCAACAGACTTGCCAAAGGGGCTGCGACCAACACCAGCATATCGCGAAAAAACCAGGTAACAGCCATGAAGCCGCAATAGATGGCCACGGCAACGGCGATCGTGGGTAGCTCCACACGGAATCTGGCTTTCACTGGGCGCGTCATGCAGGCATCTCGAACCGTCAATATAACAGACATATGTCCGTTACAGCACAGTCGTCCACCCTTGTCCATACAGAGCGCGAACAAAAAAAGCCGCCCGAGGCGGCTTGAAAGTTAGGAAGGATGCGCCGCCGCTAATGCGAATAGCTGGTCAGTTCGACCCCGACGGTACGGGTGTTGCCCAGATATTGCAGACGGATCGTGCGGTCGGCGAAGGGCAGCTTGGCGGCGTAGACATTACCGAAGAAGGTCACGCTGCCGGTGCTGCCGTCCGGCATCCGGCCCAATATGCGGACCCCGCCGAAGCCGGGCTGCGGCATGATCGAGAGATGTATCTCTGAAATTTTCTCGTCGTTCGGAATGCCCGCCAGGGTCACTTCCTCATCGAACGGAAAGATGTCCCAATCGAAGCCTACTGGAGTGTCACCGGACATAATCGCACCTCGTGGCCAGATGGGTCAGCGCCTCAAGCGGACGTTCCGATTTTCTTCTGGCCGGGTGCGGGGCAGCCCGGATTGAATGCAGTAACAAACTCCTGAGGCGTGCGCACATGAAACTACGCGAGCGGCGCGGCCCGGTCAATATATAAGATAAAGTGACAGTTTAATGACAGTTTATCCCGGGGTTTTTTCGCCCGGCGCTTTCGCCTTGCTCTCTTCGATCTTCCCGCGAACCCTGGTCACGGCGGCAGTGTCGGTGGCGGGGGCGGAATTCCCCCAGCTCTGGCGGATGAAGGTCACCAGTTGTGCCACCTCCTCGTCGGACAGGCGCCAGCCGAAGGCCGGCATGCCGAGGTTCGAGGGCGCGGTCGATGTCGACGGCATCGCGCCGCCGACCAGGATCAGCCGGATCAGGGAGTTAGGATCGCCGGCCAGCACGGTCGGATTGCCGGCCATGGCAGGAAACACCGCGCCGGCGCCCTTGCCGTTCGAACGGTGGCAGGCCGCGCAATTGTCGAGATAGAGCTCGGCGCCGCGCCCGCTCGCCTTGCCGGCCCTGAGATCGTCGGCGGTACGGCTGTCGGCGACATAGTTTACCGGCCCTGCCGGTCCGGGGGCGAGCGTCTTCAGATAGGCGGCGATGGCCCTGAGGTCGCCGTCGGTCATGTCCTGGGTACTGTGGACGACGACATCCTTCATCGGCTGGCCGATGACAGCGCGGCCGGGGCTGCGGCCGGTGCGCAGCGCGGCTACGATATCGTCCGCCGACATCGCCGCCAGGCCGGAGGCGTCACCGCGCAGGTTGACCGCAACCCAGCCGTCGATGACCTGGCCGCCGGAGAGAAAAGTCGGGCTGCGCTCGTCCAGCCCTTTCTCCTGCAGCGTGATCGCGCGCGGCGTATGGCAGGTGCCGCAATGGCCGGGCCCCTGGACGAGATAAGCACCTCTGGCAACCACCGGGTCGGGGTAACGGGCGGCATCGAACGGCCCTTCGCTGGGGCTTGGCGCAAAAAGCTTCCGCCAGGCTCCCAGCGGCCAACGCATCGACAGCGGCCAGGGAATATCGGGCTTGCGGTTCTTGGCGTGCACCGGCGCGACGCCCTTCATGAAATAGGCATACAGCGCCACGACATCGGCATCGGATAATTTGGCGTAGGACGGATAAGGCATCGCCGGATAGAGAGTGATGCCGCGCCGGGTAATGCCGTGGCGCACGAGCCGATCGAAACCGTCCAGGGTGACAGTGCCGATTCCCGTCTCACGATCGGGTGTGATGTTGCTGGGATAGATCGCGCCGATAGGCGAGGCGATCGGGGCTCCCCCGGCAAAGGGCTGGCCGTCGGGCGCCGTGTGACAGGCGGTGCAATCGGACACGACAGCCACATACCGTCCGGCCTCGACAAGCTTGTCGTCGAGCTCAGCCGGCGCCGCGATCTGGCGCGTCTTGGTCGGAATGAGCGCGAACGCCACGACGCCGGCGCCCGCGACGATGGCAGCAATGACCGCGATCAGCAGAAGACGCTTGAACATCCTCGCGTCTCCTTAAGCCTGGACCAGAGGGCCAGGGTTTTTCAGGTACTGGGTGCGGATCGCCTTGGCTGTCCAATAGGTCAGCGCGCCCACCATCCCGGTCGGGTTGTAGCCGTTATTCTGCGGAAAGGCGTTGGCCCCGGGGGCGAAAACGTTCGGTACGTCCCAGGATTGCAGATAGCGATTCAGCGCCGAGGTCGTGGGATTGTCGCCCATGATCGCGCCGCCGCATGTGTGGGTGCTCTGATAGGCGGTGGTGTCATACTTGGCGCCGTTGGGCTTGGCATCGCCCTTCATCGATTTGGGGTTCAGCGCCTTGCACATCTCCAGCGCCTTGCCGACCAGAAACTGCGATCCCTTGATCTCGTTATCGTGCCAGTTGAAGGTCATGCGCAGCAGCGGCCGGCCGAACCCGTCCTTGTAGGTGGGTCGAGGTCCGAGATAGGCGTCCTTATACGACATGCACGAGCCCTGCACCTCGTAATAGAAGGAATGGCGGAAAGCCTCCTTGACCCCTTTCTTCCAGGCGGTGCCCCAGTTGGGCACACCCGTCGCGGTAGTGACGCCGCGCACCGGTCCGGCGCCCGGCTGGCGCGCCCAGACCAGCCCGCCGCCGATGAAGCCGGCCGCCGCATTGTCGAGCTGCTTCCCGTTCAGGTCGTCAAAGGTCGTGCCACCACCGCCGATGCCGATGAATTGGTTGGCCTGGACGGTCTCGTCGAAGAACAGCGAGACCCGGTTGAGGTTCTGGTAGGAATAGTTGCGGCCGATCGTGCCCTTGCCCGAGACAGGGTCGTACGGCGTGCCGATCCCCGACACCAGCATCAGATGGACGTTGTAGAGCGAGAAGGCGCAGAGCAGCACGATCGAGCCCGGCTGGTGGATCTCCCGCCCTGAGGAATCGATGTAGGTAACGCCGGTGGCCTTTTTGCCGGTGCTGTCGAGATCGACCCGCATCACCTGGGCATGGGTGCGCAGCTCGAAATTCTTGAGCCCGCGCAACGCCGGCAGGATGCAGGCGTTGGGGCTGGCCTTCGAATAGTTCAGACAGCCGTAATCGCTGCAGAAGCCGCAGAAATTGCACGGCCCCATCTGGCAGCCATAGGGATTGGTATAGGGACCGGAGGCGTTCGAGGCCGGGATCGGATAGGGATGAAATCCCATCTCCCGCGCCGCCTTGTAGAACAGCTCCCCGCCCAGATAGTTCGGGTTGGGCGGCAGCGGAAAGTCACGCGAGCGCGAGCCCTCGAACGGGTTGCCACCCTCGATCTGCTGTCCGTTGATCACCCCGGCCTTGCCCGACGTGCCGCAGACATATTCAAAACGGTCGAAATGCGGCTCCAGCTCTTCATAGGTCACCGGGAAGTCCTGGATCGACATGATGTCGGGGATGAACTTCTTGCCGAAGCGCTGCTCGATGTTGCTGCGGACCTTGAAGTCCTCAGGCAAGGCGCGGAAATGGCAGCCCGACCAATGCGTCCCTGCCCCGCCGACGCCGGTGCCGGGCTTGAAGGAGCCGATCTGGCGATAGGGCGCGGCGGTGTCGCTCAAGCCGTGGTGAATCGTCACTGTCTCCTTCGACAGGCTCTGCAGGAAACGGCGATGGACCGAGCCTTCCAGCTCGTCATTCACCCGCGGATAAGAGAAATCAGGCTGGGTATCGCGGTCCGCGCCGCGCTCGAGCGCTAAAACGCTCAGCCCCTCCTCGGTCAGCTCCTTGGCCATGATGGCCCCGGTCCAGCCCATGCCGACGATGACGACGTCGACGCTGTCCTTCACGATCGCCATGGCTCAGCCCCTCCGGCCCGAGAGATCGACCGGCGGCAGCGGGTAGGCCTTGTCGCGCACCCCGACCCAGTCGAGATAGTCGGCCCGCACACCCGGATAGCCGATCATCTTCCACGAGCCCATGTCCTTGTTGCCGCCATATTTGGGATCGGCGAAATAGCCGTAGCGGACCTCGGCCAGGAATTGCTGGAAGACCAGCTTGCCGGAGATCTCTTCGAGCTTGATCTCGCCTTTCTCCAGCCCTTTCATCACAGTTTCCTGCTGCCCGTGGTCGAGCTGGACGAAATTCTTGCCGCCGTATTTCTGCCGGCAATATCCGTCGATCGCCTTGATGCCGACCCGCAATATGTCGCGCAGCGGCAGCCGGCCCTGATAGCCGAATTCCGGCCCCACCTCGATGAATGGGCCCTGCATGTACCAGATGTCGCCGGCGGCATAGGGCGTCTGCATATGGCGGTCGAGGAATTCTGGCACGCCGAGCTCGACCGCGCCCGGCCCTTCCGCGTCATGCGGGATCAGCCGGTCGCAGAGCGCGATGACGAAAGCCCATTCGTCGCCATTGAAAAAGCTGGGGCGATATTCGGATGCCGCGGAGTTGTCAGCCTGAGCATTGGTGCCCTGTGCGCTGACGGCCGTCGCTGCGGCGACGGGAAACAGGCTCAGCCCCTTGATGAGGCTGCGCCGGGATGTCGAGTGGTCTTTCACAGCGATCTCGCTTCATTCGTTAGGGCGCTTTTTAGCGCTCAAGCGAAGTTTGCGTATGGTCGATTCTGAGTATTTTCTAATCTTTTCCGGCTATTCGAGGTCCAACGGCGACAGGCCGGGAACGCGCTTGCCGGGCGGCACATAGCCGTCGAAGAAGATGCCGGCCAGGATCATCTCGGTTTCGCCGGAGGCGGCGACCAGCGGCAGCATCAGCGTGACATAGCGCGCGGTGACACCCTGGGGCATCTTGGACAGGAACAGCTGAGGCTTCTGGCCGATCGCCACGCCGTCCAATGCTTCCCGCCACTGCTCGCGCATTTCCGGCAGGGTGATGGTTAGGCCGATCATCTTCCCGGTCATCTCCATGCCGGTGCGCCTCACCACCTCTGTCCCCACCAGGCGGTAGCGATAGTTGCCGTCGACCGGATCGAGCAGCACGAGATTGGCGACCAACGACGGGATCTCGATCAGCGGATCCAGGTCCTTGCGCGACGGCGGGCGGCCCTCCTGATGTTTCTGCAACCAATAGCGATGGAGCGCCTTCCAGGGTTCTTCTTTCATGGTTGCCCATTTTACCGCACGGCCACCCCGGGCCGCGCAAGCCCTATCGATCGCGAAAGGCAATCACGCTGTCAGGAAGCGTATTCGTAGTCCGGATCGGCCAGGGTCGACCAGCGCCGGCGCGCCAGATCGTACTGGCGGGCGAAGCCGCTGTTGCGGACGGTACCGAAATCGTCCTTGTAGGTGAAATAGCCGACGCAGACGATCTTGGTCGTCCCCTGATAGAGCGCATTGACCTCGGCCGCCGTCAGGTTCTCGGTTGAGGAGACGGGCCAGTGGGTCGCCTCACCGCTGCGCAAAGCGACGTTGGTGATGGCGCGCTTGGCGAAATTGACGTCGGGCGGCAGCGTCGCTTGGACGAAGAGGATGGCGGCGCCGGTATCGGTGATCGTGGCCGTCGAGCCGCCCCGGTTGGTGACGGTGAAATTCACCGTGACGCGCTGGTTCTCGCCGAAGCTGCGCTCGGCCAGCGAAAAGCCTCGGAAGATGAGCGCCGGCGGTGCGCTCGACACCAGTGCGACGCGGGTAAGCTCGACCGAATGGCGGATCAGGTCGGACTGGGCCGCGGCGTTTTTCAGCACGTCGGCGATATAGACCCACAGGACGAACATGATGAGCGCGATTCCGCCCTCGGCGACCGCCGAGATCGCCGGCGCGTACTCGACGGCGAAGCTGCCGACACAGCGGAACTTGAGCACCGCCCCATCACGGAAGCCCTCGCCCGCCGAGTGGCTGACCATGCATTTGGAGAAGGACGGCGACGAGAGGATCGAGACGAGCGCGGCCAGCAGGATCAGGAGCAACGGCGCCCATAGGCGCCAGCGCCGCAGCAGATAGATCAGCCTTTGGTCAGGTCGTTTTGCAATTTCCGGAACAGGCAAGATCAAGGCCCCGCCATTAGTCGTTTCAGGGCATCACGGTATTTCACAAATCCAAGCGGGACAAGGCGTTATGCGCCTCAAAAACCGTAAAGCCGGGCGGGGTTTTCGGTCAGGATTTTCCGCCTGAGGGTGGCGTCCGGCACCCAGAGCGGCAGCTGGTTCAACATCAGCCCGTCATCGATCGTGAGAAAGGGCGAGATGGCGGTCGGAGCCCGGCCGGGGACGCGGGCTGTATCGGTATGGGGCCAATCGCTGCCCCAGATCACGCGGTCCGGATCGGCCGAAACCAACGCCTGGGCGAAGGGCGTTATGTCGTTGCAAGGCACCGGCGCCTTCGAGGCGCGATAGGCGGCGGAGATTTTGACGTAGGCCTTGCCCGAGCGGACCAGCGCCAGCGCGGTGTCGAACCCGGCCTGCGCCACACCTTGAGCTGCCTGCGCCCCGGCGAAATGATCCAGCACCAGCGATACCGGCGAATTGGCCAGCATCTCGCCAAGCGCCGCGATGACCGACAGGCGGGTATAGAGCTGGATATGCCAGCCGCGCGGACGGCACTGCGCGATCGCCGCCTGAAGTTTTCCGGCGGCCACAGCCGGGTCGAACTGCCCCGCTGTCTCCAGGTTGATGCGCAGGCCGCGCACGCCCGCCTTCGCCATTGCGTCCAGCTCCGTAGCGGACACGTTTTCGCCGACGACCGCCACGCCGCGCGCCCGGCCGCCAAGCTTTGCCAGCGCATCGAGCATCGCGCCGTTATCCGTGCCATAGATGCTCGGCTGGATCAGCACGACCCGGTCGAGTTTGAGATCCCGCTGCAATTCCAGGAGCATGTCGGGCGAGGCTTGGGGCGGCGTGTAGATCCGGTCAGCCGCCATCGGGAAGCGAGCGGGATCACCGACGATATGGACATGGCAGTCGCAAGCCCCGGCGGGCACGGCGAAATCGACCGGCGCGCGCGGCCCCCAAGGGGTCGCTTGCGTGGGCAGTCCGTATGAAGCGGCCGCCATTGCCGCGCCGCCGATGCGCAAGATTTGTCGCCGTGTCAGCATGGTGATTTCCCTGTCCCGTCCGTCACTTTGTTGATGTCGGCGTCAAAGCCGGTCATTAGAATTACTGTAACATGCAAAGAAGAAACCTTCTTCCCGATGTCGCTGCAGGATTAGTCACCTCGACGGTGTCGCTCGCCTATTGTTTTTCGTTCGGCGCCCTGATCTTCGCCGGCCCGCTGCAGCCATTTCTCGGCCAGGGCGTGGCCGTCGCCCTGATCTGTAGCGCCGTCACCTGCCTGATCATCGCGTTGACGAGCGGCTTTCGGGTCTCGGTCTCGGGGCCCGAGGGCAACACGGCCGCCCTGATGGCGGCGATGATGACGGCCCTGACCCCCCTGCTGGCGGCACAGGCCGGCGACGGAGCGCTCTACCTGGGCCTGGCGGCGCTGGCCGCGGTCACCACCCTCACCGGCGTCGCGCTCTATCTGCTCGGCCGCAACCGTCTGGGGCGGCTGGCGCGTTTCATCCCCTATCCCGTCCTCGCCGGCTTCCAGGCCGCGTCGGGCTGGGTCATGGCGATCGGAGCGATCCGCATGGCGACCGGTATGCCGGTCCATCTCGTGACCTTGCCCTCCCTGCTCCAGGGCGAGGCCGGCGCGATGCTGGCGGTGACGGCCGCCTGGGCTGTGCTCCTGTCGCAGCTGACCGCGCGGATCAAGCATGTACTGACCCTGCCCGTCGCCCTGACCGTGGCAGCCCTTGCCGCCGACCTCGTCTTCAAGGCCATGCCCTCGCTGCCGGTTCAGCATTGGCTGTTCCCGGAATCCAATGGGATGCTGGTCGCGCTGCCCGCACTCGATCCAGGCTTGTGGCACACCCATTGGGGATCGCTGCTGACCGTGACGGGCGAAATCGCCACGGTCGCGCTGATGGCCGCGCTGACGATCGCGCTGACCTCAACCAGCATCGAGGAGGCGTGGCGGGTCGATGTCGACCTGGACCGGGAACTCAAGGTCCAAGGGCTGGCCAACATTGCCTCCGGCTTGCTGGGCGGAATGGTCGGGCATATCTCGCTCAACCGGACCTTCATGGCCCGCGAGGCCGGCGGCTCGGGACGGCTCGCCGGCGCGACGGTCGGGCTGGTCGGACTCGCCGCGCTGGGCGGCGGTCTGGCGCTGATCGGCTATGTTCCGCGTTTTGTGCTGGGCGGGCTTCTGCTGCAACTCGGCAGCCGGCTGGTCTGGCGCTGGTGTATCGCCGGCCGCAAGCGGTTGGCCTTCATGGAATGGCTGCTGGTGCCGGTGATCCTGGTGGTGACCGCCTGGTTCGGCGTGCTGATCGGCTTCATGGTCGGCATCATCGGCGGCTGCATGATCTTCGCGGTCAGCGTCAGCCGGGTCGATATCGTGAAGCATCATTTCACCGTCGACGAACGCCCTTCCTCCCTGGTCCGTTCATCGGAAGAGATGGCGCTGATCGCCGAGCACGGCCGTGAAGTCCAGGTCGTGCAGTTGGCGACCTTCATCTTCTTCGGCCAGGCCTACCGCCTGCAGGAGCGGATCACCGCCATGGTGACGGCGATGGCGCCGCGCATGGTGATCTTCGATTTCACCGCCGTCAGCGGCATCGATTCCTCGGCCGGATCCAGCCTGCTCAGGATCGAGGAGATGCTGCGGAGCCAACGCATCGCCCATGTCGTCGTCGGCCTGTCGTCTGAGCTTCGTAACGTCATGGCCGATGTCGGCGGCCTGAAGCCCGACGTGATCCAACTCGCCAGCCTGGATGAGGCTCTTGAACACGGGGAGAACGCGCTGCTGGCGCACCATGGCGGCCAGGCCGCCGGCCAGCGGACGCTGACCGACTGGCTGACCGAGGCGCTGGGCGGCGCCGAACTGGCCGAAAAGCTGGTCGCCGCGCTGGAGCCCGCGAACCATGCCGATGCCGGCTATCTCTGCCGCGCCGGCGATTCGACCGACACGCTGCTGTTCATCGAAAGCGGCAGGGTCAGCGTTGAGGTCGAGAATGGAGACCACGGGCCGATCCGCCAGCGCGTCTTCGGCGCCAACACAATCGTCGGCGAGGTCGGGTTCTTCCTGGGCGTTCCCCGCACCGCCAACCTGCGCACCGACGGTCCAGCCACGGTGTGGACGCTGAGCCACGCCATGTACCAGCGCCTTGCCAGCGAAGCTCCGGCCGTCACCGCCGCCCTGCTGACCTGCACCGTCCGCATCCAGGCGGAGCGGCTGGCGTTTTCGAGCCGGCAGGTGGCGGCGCTGCAAAGGTAGAGGGTTACCCTTCCACCTTCGCGCCCGGCGCTGCCTTCGCCTTCGGCAGATCCGGCTTGATGTGGATTTCACGGAGCCGCGCCGGATCGACCGGGGCCGGGGCGCCCATCAGGAGGTCTTCGGCTTTCTGGTTCAGCGGGAAGGCGATGACTTCGCGGATGTTGGGTTCGTCGGCCAGCAGCATGACGATACGGTCGACGCCGGGGGCCGAACCGCCGTGCGGCGGGGCGCCGAGCCGGAAGGCCGACAGCATGCCGCCAAAGCGGGCCTCGAGCACCTCTTCCGGATAACCGGCGATGGCGAAGGCCTTGACCATGATCTCAGGCAGATGGTTCCGGATGGCGCCCGACGACAGCTCAACGCCGTTGCAGACGATGTCGTACTGATAGGCCTTGATGGTCAGCGGGTCCTGGTTCTCAAGCGCTTCGAGCCCACCCTGGGGCATCGAGAAAGGGTTGTGGCTGAAATCGACCTGTCCGGTTTCCTCGTTCAGCTCGAACATCGGGAAATCGACGATCCAGCAGAATTCGAACCGGCTCTTGTCGATCAGCCCCAGCTCCTCGCCGATGCGCGTGCGGGCGAAACCGGCCAGCTTGGCGGCAGGGGTCTTCTGGTCGCAGGTGAAGAACACGGCGTCGCCGGACTGCAGCCCGGTCAAGCGCACCAATTCGCTCAGCGCAGCCGGCGGGACAAACTTCGCGATCGGGCCCTTTCCAGCATCGCCCTCCAGGATGATGTAGCCGAGGCCCGGCGCGCCCTGCTCCTTGGCCCAGTCGTTCAGCTTGTCGAAGAAGCTGCGCGGCTTGTCGGCGCCGACGCCCGGCACGCGCAGCGCACGGACCACGCCGCCCTTCTCGATCGTACCCTTGAAGGCGCGGAACTCGACATCGTGACGGGCGAACACCTCGGTGACGTCGGTGATCACCAGCGGATTGCGCAAGTCGGGCTTGTCGTTGCCGTATTTCAGCATCGACTCCTCGAACGGGATGCGCGGGAAGGGCAGCGCGGAAACGGTGCGGCCATCCCCTGTCCAGCCTGCGAATTCTTCGAACACGCCATGCAGCACCGGCTCGATCGCGGCGAAGACGTCGTCCTGGGTGACGAACGACATCTCGAAATCGAGCTGGTAGAACTCGCCCGGGCTGCGGTCGGCGCGGCTGTCCTCGTCGCGGAAGCACGGGGCAATCTGGAAATACTTATCGAAGCCGGCGACCATCAGCAGCTGCTTGAACTGCTGCGGCGCTTGCGGCAGGGCGTAGAAGGTGCCGGGATGCAGACGGCTTGGCACCAGGAAGTCGCGTGCGCCCTCGGGGCTCGACGCCGTCAGGATCGGCGTCTGGAACTCGGTGAAGCCCTGGTCGATCATCCGCCGGCGGAGGCTGGAGATGACCGACGAGCGCAGCAGGATGTTGCGGTGGATGCGCTCCCGACGCAGGTCCAGGAAGCGATAGCGCAGGCGGATTTCTTCCGACGCGTCGGAATCGCTGTTGACCTGCAGCGGCACCAGATCGGCGCGGGACTGGATGGTCAGCTCCTTCACCACCAGTTCGACATCGCCGGTTGCCAGTTTCGGATTCACCGTCTCGGGGCTGCGCGCGACCACCTCGCCGGTGATGGTGAGCACCGATTCGACCCGCACGCCCTCCAGGGCGGCGAAATGCGGGTTATCGCTATCGACCACGCACTGGGTGATGCCGAAGTGATCGCGCAGATCGACGAACAGCAGGTTGCCGTGGTCTCGCTTGCGATGCACCCAGCCGGAAATACGCGCTGTAGCGCCGACATCGGAAGCGCGCAGCGCGCCGCTCGTATGGGTGCGATAAGGATGCATCGTACTGGCCTCAAGAAGGATTCGGCGGGAAGAACGTCGGTTTGGAGCGGGATGTCAAGGACCGCCCCTATTCATAGCGCAAATCGGGACTATAACTGGCGGGATGAATTTGATTACCGAGTCAGACGCCCTCGCCCAATTCTGCGCCGAGCAGGCCTCAGCCGATTTCATCGCCGTCGATACCGAGTTTCTGCGCGACCAGACCTATTGGCCCAAACTGTGCCTCGTCCAGGTCGCCGGCCCGGACTCGGTCGCCGCGATCGATCCGCTGGCCCCCGGCATCGACCTCACCCCGCTCTATGAGCTGATGCAGAACGCGCATGTTCTGAAGGTCTTCCATGCCGGGCGGCAGGATCTGGAAATCTTCTTCCATGCCACCGGCAAGGTGCCGGCACCGATCTTCGACACCCAGGTCGCGGCGATGGTCTGTGGCTTCGGCGAGAGCGCCAGCTATGAGTCGCTGGTCAACAAACTGGCCAAGGCCTCGGTCGACAAGTCGAGCCGCTTCACCGACTGGTCATATCGCCCGCTGACCGAGCGGCAGCTGATCTATGCGCTGGACGACGTCATCCACCTGCGCACCGTCTATGGGAAGTTGCGCGAGCAGCTGGAGCGAACCGGCCGGGAGACCTGGCTGGAAAGCGACATGGCGGTGTTGAGCGATCCGGCGATCTATCGCCTGGAGCCTGCCGATGCCTGGCGCCGGGTCAAGCTGCGCAACCCCAAGCCCCGCACCCTGGCGGCACTGAAGGCGGTCGCCGCCTGGCGCGAGACCGAAGCGCAGAAGCGCGACCTGCCGCGCGGCCGCATCCTGCGCGACGAGGCGCTGATCGAACTGGCGACCCATATGCCGGCCTCGACCGCCCAGCTCGCCCGCACCCGCGGCCTGCCTGGCGGCTTCGCCGACGGCAAGTGGGGCGCGGCGGTAATCGAGGCGATCGAGGGCGTGATGGCATTGCCGCAGGACGAGCTGCCCAAGCCCGAGGCCCATCCCGAGCCGCCCGGCAATCTCGGCTCGACGGTCGAGCTGTTGAAGGTCCTGCTCAAATTCAAGGCCGAGAAAAACGGCGTCGCCGCCCGCCTGCTGGCGACGACCGATGAGCTGGAACAGATCGCCGCCAACCGCCAGCAGCTGAACGGCTGGCGCCAGGAACTGTTCGGCGCCGATGCCGAGGCGCTGCGCGACGGTAAGCTGATGCTGGGGCTGGAGCGCGGCCGGGTGAAGATCTTTCTCGTCGAATAGCCACCGCCGCCCGGGAACGCGGGGCGGGGTTCAAGAGTTTCTCCGGATACGCAAGTCGCGGCGCGCTGGCCCGAACCCTGGGGTCTGCCCAACTCTTACCGGAGATTGGTATGCGAATCCTGGCGGTCCACCCAAGCGCGCTCATGTACAGTCAGGTGTTCCTGCGGCTCGAACCGCTCGGCCTCGAGCTGGTCGCCGCGTCGATGGAGCATGTCGGACACGAGGTCCGGATCGTCGATCTCCAGGTCGAAAGCCAAGCCGATTATTTCCGCATCGTGGAGCGCTGGTCGCCGGATGTGATCGCCTTCTCCGGCAACTACCTCGCCAACGTCCCGGAGATCGTCGACCTCGCGAAGGCGACACGTCAGTGCCTGCCGCAGGCCGTCATCGTAGTCGGCGGGCACAGTGTGTCCTTCATCCCCGA
>Ga0268266_10003574_pt1 | contig 15411 bp, 17 predicted proteins | sample KBSS13metaG_FD_190356 | JGI IMG/M metagenome (GOLD analysis project Ga0268266, IMG submission 190356) | Switchgrass rhizosphere microbial communities from Kellogg Biological Station, Michigan, USA - KBS S1-3 metaG (SPAdes) (version 2) | ecosystem: Host-associated > Plants > Roots > Rhizosphere...
GTCATGTACGGATTCATCGACGGAGCCGTCCGCTCCGGTGAGCGCGCCGCGGCCGAGGTGATGGAACGTGAAGCGATGACGGTGGCCTGACCCCTATCCGGCCGGAAGTTGTTGCGCTGGCGGCACTTCCGGTTCTGGTCGCGGCGGTGGCGGGCCTATCGTGACCGGTACGGGCCCCGGCAGCCCTGGGCCTTCCATGTGCTGTACCGGCCCCAGCCCCTCCGAACCGTCGATATGAGGGACGGGCTGCGCGACATCACTGGATTCGTCCGCAGTCTCGTCAGATTGGTCGGGTTCGTCGGTTTGGCTGTTCACGCGCACCGGCACCTCTTCGGTCGGCGACGGCTCAACGGGTTCAGTTGTCGGCGCAGCGACTTCGACGGTTGGCCACTGCACCGGGCTCGGCAGCGGCCCAGCAGGTTGCCCGTCGATACGCACCCCGTTCCTGGCGCTACGAAGCAGTCTCGCCCAACCTCCGTCAGGTGTGGGTGAGCCGATGAGGCACGCGACCCGACGGCTTCCCGCCGCCCAGCCCGCCGCATCGATCGGCTGATAGCGCATGGACAGGCCCGTGGCGTCCAGCGTCGCCGGCGACAGGTAAGCCGCCGTCGCCACGCCACACGCATCCCGCACGACGGCATCCTGAGCGGCTGTCGACGGCGCCGCTTGACCGAATACGGTGGAAAGGTCTGCGGTACCTGTGATTTCGAGCGCGTGCGGTAAACCGCAGTCCACCGCGATGTCGGTCGTCTTGCCGTCTCGGATGCCCAGGCACGTGCCCGTCGCCCAGACCCGAGACTGATCCTGGCTCTCGACCTTGCCCTTGAATCCGAACGAAGCGACACCGTCGCTTGGCAACTGCAGGCCGCACACCAACCGGCCGCCGGTCTGCACAGCACCGACGACGAATCGCCCGCCCGGGTCATAGTGTGGCCCAAGGTAATAGCCGACCGCCCGCGCGCAGGTCTGTTGGCCGTCGGCTCCGGCAGGGGGAATCGGTTCGGAATCAGCGACCTCGAACAGATGCTCCTCGGCACAGTCGACCTTCGTCGCACGCTCTGGTTCACCCGGCGGCCAGGTGAGGCAGTCCCCGCGGCGCGCGTCGGCGGTCGGGGCGTGGGAATTCGAGCGATGCGTCATCTGCCAGATGACCGCGACTGATGCGACGACGACAGCAACGGCGACAGCGATGAAGAACAGCCTCATCGACCACAGCGGAAAGTGCACCCGTCGCGGCCGGGCGCGCGCATGCGAGTGGTGCACCGGCAGCTTGTCGGTGGACACCTCGTCGGACCCGTGCTTCACCGACACGCAATGATGGGAACACAGCTAATGTTCTGCTGCAATGCCAGGCCAAGCACTTTCACCAAATAGTTAGCGTAAAGCGCACAGATAGCAACCGCTGATCGGATTGCTGTGCGATAACGGGCCGGGGCACGAATTACATCGATGTATAGCGACACGGTCACGGATGCATACCCATCTGTGCATCACTAGGCACATAAGCCTCACCGATCACTAACGTCACAGCAGTCGACTTCTGACGTCAAAGCGACGTCATGTCCCCCTTGAAAGGTGTGTCATGTCGCCGCGTCTGCGAATCGCCTCTGTATCGGTGGCGTCGGCGGCTGCAATCAGCTTGTGCGCCGCCATCGGCGTCGCGCCACTTGCGGGTGCCGAGCCGTGCACCGATGCCGCCGCGGCAGCCCAGCCCGACGTCCCCGCGGCCCCGGCCATGCCCGTGACCGGCGGCCTGCCACGAGGGCACCGGCCCCCCAATGTGAACACGAGCGCGCCGCTACCGCGGCTGGGCCAGGTGTCGCGGGCCCTTCTCAACGCATTCACTCCCCAATCGGGGCAGGTGCAGAAGCAGGCGGGCGTTGCGCCTGCGCCCACACCACCCAACGCTGCTAATCAGCAGCCGCCGGCCACTGCCCAGCCTGTTCCCGAGGCAGCTCCGGCCCCGCCGCCTGCACCGCCAACCGCCGACCCGCCAGGCACCTCGCTCGTCGGTTGGGTGACCGGACCGAACAGCCCGAACAACACGCTGTCCCGTTTCGCCATCTCGGGAACCGACCTTGGGATCATGTGGGACAACGGTTCTCGCGAGGTCCTGATGGCCTTCGGCGACACCTCTGGCTACTGCAGCGCGCCCGGCCACCAATGGCGATACAACGTGCTGATGCGCAGCCAGGACGGCGCCCTGTCCAACACCGTCAGTGTGGCCAACTCGCCGATGTGGGCCCGCGGCATCTCCAAACAGGTCATCAACACCACCAAGTGGGCGCCCGACGAGACCGGAATCATCCCGACCGCCGGCATCTCGGTCGGCGGGAAGCAGTACCTCAACTACATGTCCATCAAAAGTTGGGATGCCAACGGTGCCTGGACAACCAACTATTCGGCGATCGCGGTGTCACCCGACAACGGCGACCGCTGGGGCGTCTACCCGGGATCTGTCCGCACGCCGCGACCCGACGCCATCCCTGGCGCCAGGCACGTCGACGGAAATCAGAACTTCCAGCAGGGTGCGTTCCTCAAACCCGGTCCCGGCGACCCGTACATCTATTCGTTCGGGACGCCGGCAGGCCGCGGCGGTTCAGCGTACATAGCGCGCGTCGCCCCGGAGGCCATACCGGACGTCACGAAGTACGAATACTGGAATTCAGACCAAAACGCGTGGGTCCCAGGCAATCCCGGGGCAGCGACGGTGGTCATCCCCGGACCGGTTGGCGAGATGTCGGCCCAATTCAACACATACCTGCATCAGTATCTGGCGATGTACTGCAACGGCGCGAACGACGTGGTGTTCAGGACTGCGCCTGCACCACAGGGGCCGTGGAGCCCGGAGCAGATGGTCGTGCCGTCCATGCAGTTCCCCGGCGGGATCTACGCCCCGTTCCTGCACCCCTGGTCGACGGGCAAAACGTTGTACTACAACCTGTCTGAATGGAATGACTACAACGTCATGCTGATGAAAACGGTACTGCCGTAATCAGAGCGACTCGATCATCTTGGTCGCCGTGGCCAAGTCGACGCCGCTCTCCTCCTTGTACGCTTTGATTGCGGCTATCTTGTTGCCGGACGCGAGCAGTTGCCGCACGCGGTCGGACACTTGGGCGAGCGTCTGCAGATCCGGGATCGGGATGCCCGTCTTCTCGTAGAGGTGCCGGACCAGCTGCTCGAGCACGCCGAGCCGTTCGTAAACGTCACGCGAGGATGTCATCGCGTCAGTGTCTCAGGTGGAGTTGTCAGCGCCCGCCGATTTCTGCACAGGGGTTGTGCTCACACGAAAATCGCGCAACTCGACCGCTTGCTGGCTAACATCGCAAAGGCGGTATCAACCATGGGGGGCCAGTACCGATGAACAACGGGCCGTTTGGACTCCCGCCCAAGGTGTTCAGCTTCGGGGTTCTCATCGTGTGGTTGATGGTCATCCCGGCATTGAGCATGGTGCTCACCCGCAATAAGCGCCGACGCATGCGCACCGCCGGAGCGGCACGCCTACGAGCACAGCAGCTACCGGGGGCGCAGCCGTTTTCCGACCTCGTAGGACTGTGGCACTTCAAGTCGGCGGGCAGATGGCCGGGCGTGATCTGCGGAGTCGTCCTGGGTTTCGGCGTGATCAGCGTGCCGCTTTCCAAGTTCATGCTGCCGCCGGCGGTCTATGCCAGTGCAGACAAGAAAGAACTGTTGCTCACCGCCTTGATCTCGGGCGCCATCGGAATACCACTGATCGCCTACTCCCTTTGGCGACCCACACGGGCCGTCCAACACTGCAGTCTCGACCCGAACTGCTTCCTGACCTTTGGCCGCCATGGTCTCGGCTATCCGTTGGACTTGCGGCACTACCGCTACGCCCGCACACACATCAGCCGCGGCCGATATGGCAGCGCGTGGCCGAGCATGCTCGTGTTGGATCGCGATTCCCCGCCCGGCATCGGCACCTTGCTGAGCAGCATGCTGTTTCCCCGGGTCGACGAACGGCGAATCGTGCTCTTCCACAATCGCTGGTGGACTGACGCCGGTGCGCTCATCGGGCCGAACGAGTTGGACGATTTCTTCATCTATACGTGCATGCGCGCCGGATACCCGCCCCGCTTCCGGCAGAGGTGGTTTTCGTCGGGTCGTCCCGCGTGGGATGCTCGGGCGCAATAAGCGGTTCTGCCCCCCATGAACGCGCCTGCCCGTCAGGCTCCTTGAACATGTCGATTCGGCGTAGGGTCAGCCACGAATAGGAGAGCCATGACCGTCGACACCGCCAAGCCAAGAGTTTTCGACGCCGGCTTTCCGACCCTCGACTACGATCTGGCCACCACGCCTGCGCAGCTGTATCCACGGTTGCTGGCGGCTCAGCGACAAGCACCAATTGCACTGGGACCCTTTGGGCCCGAAGTGCTTTCGTACGACCTGGTGCGGACCGTGCTTCGCGACAGCCGGTTCCAGATCCCACCTGGCCTCAACCTCGCCGCCAAGGGCATCACCTCAGGACCGCTCTACGACAAGATCGTCAACTCGTTGTTGGGCATGGAAGGTCCCCAGCACCAGCGTGTCCGCGGTGTCGTGTCGAAGGCATTCACGCCACGCGCTGTCGAGCGTCTACACGCGACGATCGTCGACGTCATCGACGAAATCGTCGAACCCGTCAGCCGCAGGGGCCACTGCGACGTCGTCACCGACATCGCGCGGCCGTACCCGGTGCCGATCATCTGCGCCCTGCTGGGTGCGCCCCGCGAAGACTGGGAACGGTTCTCGCGGTGGGCCGACGTCATCTTCCAAGCCTTCGGATTCGACTTCGACCCCGACATCGAGCCCGTCGTCATGCGAGCCTGGGGCGAACTCGACGAGTACGTCGACAACATGGTCGCCCGGCGCCGCCACACCCTGACCGAGGACCTGCTGTCCGCCCTGATCCGCGCCGAGAGCGACGGTGACCGGCTGACCCCCGACGAACTGCGCATGATGGCCGCCGGGCTACTGCTCGCCGGCACCGACACCACCCGCAACCAGGTGGCCGCCTCGATCGACGTGCTGTGCGATCACCCCGAACAGTGGCAGTTGTTGCGGGATCAGCCCGACCTCGCACTGGCCGCCGTCGACGAGACGATGCGCCACTCCCCGATCGCGGGAGCCACGATGCGGGTCACCGTCGAGGACGTCGAACTCGCCGGCGTCGTCATCCCTGCCGGCACGATCGTGCTTGCGAATAGCGCTGCCGCCAACCGTGATCCGGTCATCTATGCCGATCCCAACCGCTTCGACATCACCCGCCAGGGAATCCCGCCGGTCCTCACATTCGGCGCCGGCGTGCACTACTGCCTCGGCGCGAACCTGGCCCGCCTGGAGATCGCCGAGGCGCTGAAAGCCGTCACCCGCCGGATGTCGCACCCCCGCAAGACCGGGCCGGCGCCATGGAAGCCATTGGTCTCGCTGAGCGGACCGACAAGCCTGCCGATCGCGTTCGACGTCAATATCCACGACGACCGCTCGGATACGGCGCCTCATCGCGGTCGGGTGCGATCGGGATAGCCGCGAGCCCGACGAGGAATGCCGTCAGATGCCCGGCCTCGCTGAACGTCGGCCGTACCGCGAAGTTGGCGAGAAGCACCGTCACGGTGGCCACCTGGCACCGAGTTCGCCACGGCGGCGGCACGTAGCCGGAAAGCGTGCCCGCCGTGCCGAATACGAAATAGCTGACCCCGACATCGCGGGCGGCGACCAGACGCCACGGCGCCCTGCCCATCCGGATCATCAGCCGCAGATAACCCTGACCGACATACGTGCCAATCACGTGCGCTGCGACACCGACGAAAAGCCAACGCCACCAATGTAAACGGCGCTCAGCCGCACCGACTATGCCGACGAACAGCGGAACATACGGCCACCACTTACGATCGTCGAGCCAAAACAGGCTGGTCGCCAGGACGCGTGACGGCTCATTGCGCAGGCGACGCAGGTTGGTCGAATTCGTGCGTTGGATGCGACGCGAACCCCACCGCCCGGCCGACCGCTGAATCCGGGTAGTGACGAACAACACCAGCAGCCATGCGAAGGTGAGGGGCGCACGCCTCATAGCGCCAACCTAGCCAACCCACCGGCGAATTCAGCCAATATCAGGTCATACGCTAGGCTCTAACCAACGTCGGCCTCTCAACAGATGGCCGACACCCTGTGCTGAAAGACTCCAAACATCAATACTGACAAGACCTTTGCCGATCTGGGCGTGGGCGCACCGCTGATCGCTGCTCTCGCCGAACGCGACATCACCGCACCGTTCCCCATTCAAATCCAAACCCTGCCGGACACTCTCGCCGGCCGCGACGTGCTCGGCCGCGGCAAGACCGGCAGCGGGAAGACGCTTGCCTTCTCGATTCCGTTGGTCACCCGGCTCGCGGGCCAGAAGCGACGCCCGTCACAGCCGACAGGGCTGGTGTTGGCGCCAACCCGTGAGCTCGCCACTCAGATCACGGCGACGCTCGAACCGCTGGCGGCCGCCTACAACCTGCGCATCACCACGATCTTCGGCGGCGTACCGCAAGCCAGGCAGGAAAAGGCGCTGAAGTCGGGCGTCGACATCGTGGTGGCCTGCCCCGGGCGGCTCGAAGACCTGATGAAGCAGCGTCTGATCAGCCTCGACGCCGTGCAGATCACCGTCATCGACGAGGCCGACCACATGGCCGATCTCGGCTTCCTTCCCGGCGTGACCCGGATCCTGGCGGCGACGCCGACCGGTGGCCAGCGGCTGCTGTTCTCCGCGACGCTCGACAACGGCGTCGACAAGCTCGTCAAGCGGTTCCTGCGCGACGAGGTGCTGCACTCTGTCGACAATGCCAATTCTCCCGTTGCCGCGATGACCCACCACGTGTTCCACGTCTCCGGTGTGCAGGCCAAGAAGGAACTTGTGCACCGGCTCGCCTCCGGCAGCGGACGGCGAATCATGTTCATGCGCACCAAACATCAAGCCCGCAAGCTCGCCAAGCAGCTCACCGAATCAGGTGTGCCCGCAGTTGACTTGCACGGCAACCTTTCTCAGCCCGCTCGCGACCGCAATCTCGCCGCGTTCTCCTCCGGCGACGCGCGGGTGTTGGTGGCAACAGACATCGCTGCGCGTGGCGTGCACGTCGACGGAATCGAGTTGGTGGTGCACATCGATCCGCCTGCCGAGCACAAGGCCTACCTACATCGGTCCGGTCGGACAGCGCGCGCCGGCAACGCGGGCGACGTCGTCACCGTCGTGTTGCCCGAGCAACGCAGGGATACCCAGGCCTTGATGCGCCGCGCCGGCATCAGCGTCACCCCGCAAGAGGTGACCGCCGACTCCGCCGCCGTGCACGCGGTGGCCGGCGAGCGCGCCCCCTACCGGGCTCCCGCGCCCAAGGCCGCTGCCCCCGCTGCCAGGCCGACGCAGCCGCGCCGGTCCGGTGCTCCGCGCCGCCGACGGGGCCGCGGCTCACGCCAGCCTCAACGCAACACGGTCTGAGAATTCGCCGAGCACTGCTACGGTGATGCGCGGATGTTTTTGGTACATCCGCATTGAATGAAAGAGTAAGTAAATGGCACAGGGAACTGTGAAGTGGTTCAACGGCGACAAGGGCTTCGGCTTCATCACGCCTGACGACGGCGCGAAGGATGTCTTCGTGCACTTTTCCGAGATCCAGGGCAGCGGCTTCCGCAGCCTCGAGGAGAACCAGCGCGTCCAATTCGAGGTCGAGCAGGGAGCCAAGGGCCCCCAGGCGGTAAGAGTCTCCGCCATCTAAGCAACCCAGACCTGACGATGGGCTGGTGCGGATAGCTCCGTACCAGCCCATTGGCGTTTTCTAGAGCAACGAGGCAGGGTCCACGGCCGTTGCCGTCTCGCGCATCCGACTGGTCCACGATGCGCTCTCGAGTTGTGCGGCGCGCAGGACGCAATCGGCGATCTCGAACAGTTGAGTGTCGCGTTCCGCGCCCGAGAACGACTTCGCCGCCGCGCAGCGCATCACCATCACGCCGAGCGCCTGCGACGTCATATGCGGCACGACAAGTAGATTTGCACAACCACGCTGCCCCTCGACCACCATCAGGCGCTGCCGCCCCGGGTGGCCACCCTGCATCGATCGGCCGCCGGCAACGGTCTCGTACAGCTCACGCGGTCCCTGCGTGGCCGACCAGTTGATGCAGATGTCGATGATTTCGCCGAGCGTCATGTGCAGAGCGCCGATGAGCTGCGGAAGTTCATCTGCCACAGACGCGGTGTAGGGCCACCACGCTCCGTCGATGTCTGCGCCCAATTGGCGCGCGAGTGCGAGCCTGACGGGACGGGCTAAACGCCGCGCCCCCGTCATGCCGTTCATGAGGTCTGCGGCGTATCAGCAGTCGAGTCTTTTCGGGGGCGGTCGGAGAACACAGGAGCCTGCACCGGCTCGGAAGCCTCGCGATTCGGCACGGCTTCGGGCTGATAGGGATGTGAGAACAAGTCGGACGATTCCATGGCGCGGTCCTTAACCATGTCGGTTCAGCCCGGGGGTAGATCGTCGGGCGAAAGTGGTCGATTCGCAGGCTGATCGTCTTCACGTATAGGTGCACTGTTGGCAAGGCAAATACGAAACGGCCTACGCCCAATCTACACCCGGGGACCTGGGCTGCCACATCGCATTCACAATCGGCGCGTCAGGAAAGCGGCCAGCCAGATGGCCCGCGAAGGCCCGCCGGAACCGCAGCACACTCGAAAGTGCTTGGAGCGCTATCGATTTGCCAAATACTTTCTATCGAACGGCGCCGTTGATCGCCGGCTTGTCGATCATGCCCTTCTCGACACCCCACATCGTCGCGATCGTCTTGTATTCACCGGTCTGCATCAGATGCTCCAGCGCACGCCGCAGCGGCTCGCCCAGGCCTGAGTCCTTGGCCACCGGCCAGCCATAGGGCGCCGTGTCGAAGATCTCGCCCGCCGGCTCCAGCTTCCCGCCCGACATCTTGATCGCGAACCCGGTCGCCGGCGAATCCGTCGTCATCGCATCGACTTCCCCGGCGATCAACGCGGCGTTCAAGTCGTCCTGGCTGACGTAGACGACCTTCTGAATCGCAGGGTTGCCCGCGTCCGTGCACGCCTGACTCTTCGCCGGAAGCTCAACGGTTTCCTGGATCGTCGCGTACTGCACACCAACACGAAGGCCGCAGGCGTTGTTCGGATCCACTCCGGCTCCGACCCTTTGGGCCCACAACGTCCCCGCCTGAAAGTACGTCACGAAATCGACGGAACCCTCGCGGTCCTTCGTATCGGTGAACGACGACATCCCGGCATTGAAGTCCCCGGCGCGGATCGACGGAATGATCGCCTCGAAGCCGGTCTCGCGGTAATCCGGCGTCAGCCCAAGCGTCTTCGCCACCGCATTCATCAGATCCACGTCGAAGCCGACGATCTCACCCGAGGCGTTCTTGAATTCGTTTGGCGCATAAGGCAGATTGACGCCGATCACCAGCCGGCCCGTTTTCTTGATGTCGTCAGGTACGGTCGCGGCGATCTCGGGAACCGCGCCTGCCACGGGTGCCGGAGTCGCCGAACTCTCTGCAACGCCGGCCGGCTTCGTATCCCGATCGCCCGACCGGCCCACCAGCTGCCACACCCCGAACGTGCCAAGGGCCGCAACCAACACCACCGCGGACGCAATCGCCAACGCCCGTCGCGACACTCCCGGAGACCGCTGCCGTGAATGCTTGCCCGACCGACCCGTCGTCCGCACGGGCGTCTCCAGCGCGCGCCGGGCCGCGGCCGCCAACTCGCCTGCCGTCTGATACCGCTTCACCGGTTTTTTCGCCATACCCTTGGCGATGACGTCGTCGAACGCCGACAGCTTCGGGTCAACAGCCGACGGCCGCGGTGGCGGCGACACCATGTGTCCCTTGATCTGTTGCTCGTAGCTCTCCGCCGGGTAGGGCCGCTGCCCGGTGATGCATTCGTAGAGCACGCACGTCAGCGCGTAGATGTCCGCGCGCGGATCGATCTGTGCGCCGTCGAACCGCTCCGGCGCCATGTACGCCAGCGTGCCCAGCGTGTTGCCCGCCGTCGTCAGGCCCTTCTCGCCGGCCGTTCGCGCCAGACCGAAGTCGATCAGATACACGAATTCGCGGTCGGTGATCAGGATGTTCGACGGCTTGACGTCGCGATGGATCAGCCCCGCTTCGTGTGCGGCGTCCAGCGCCGTCCCCACCTGCTCGACCACATTGACCGCGAACGACGCCCCGAGCGGCTCGCCGTCGGCGTCCTCGAGCATGGTGCCGAGGTTTCGGCCTTCGATCAGCCGCATGTCCAGGTAGAGCCGGCCATCGATTTCGCCGTAGCCGTGAATCGGCACCACGTGCGGGTCGTTCAACCCGGCGGCCGCCTGCGATTCGCGCCGAAACCGCTGCTGGAATGTGGCGTCCTCGGCCAGATGATGCGGCAGTACCTTGAGCGCGACGACGCGGTCGGTCTTGGTGTCGTAGGCCCGGTAGACCTCTCCCATACCGCCCCGGCCGATCAGCTTTTGCAGCTGATAGTGCCCGAATGGTGTCGAATCCACCTCTTACTCCTCGCAGCGGCTGTCCCCGCTGTGCCGTATGAAGCTACATCACGTTTGCCAGAATGTCGTGGCGCTCGTCATATACCGGCCACTTCGAGGTAAGTCAACGCTAAGATTCAGGGCGTCCACGCCTCACAGCGGCGGCGCGGTTGGGTTTGAGTTTCCCAGACTGGTCTATCCACACCTCGGTGCGCGACTGACCGAGGAGGACATCATGCAGTGGTTCACGGTGTCGTGGTGGCGTTGGCGCCTGGCCCAGGCCCGTGGGCGCAATCCCCTGGTGCGAACGAGCGATCGCGTCGAGGTCGCCGTCATGGCCCTCGCTGTCCTGATCTCGCTGACCGTCATGCCCTTCGCGGGCGCTATCGGCACCGCGATCCACGACGAACACGCCAAGACCTACGCCGCGCAGCAGCGCGACCGCCATCAGGTCGCCGCGCCCGCAGTCAACGCCGCCGCCCCGACCGGGCCCGCCGCGGTTCTCCAGGCCCGCTGGCGAGCAGGTGATGTCGAGAACGCCGGCGCCCTCGACTGGACCAACCCGACGAAAGACGCTGCGGGCGCTGATATTTGGGTCGACAAGAACGGTCGTGAGGTCGGCCCGCCCGCCGCTTCATGGCAGGCAGGAGCCGACGCGATCGTTGCCGCGGCCGGAGTCTGGCTGGCGGCGACCGCCATCTCCGCGTTGGCCCTCGCTCTCGTCCGACGGGGCCTGAGGCGCGCACGGTCCAACGCGTGGAACCGCGAGATCGCGATCCTGGTGCACGATGACGGAGGCCGCGCCGGTCGGCACCGGTGAATTCGGGCCCGGGGGCGCCTCGGTAGTCCTACCGTGAGCACATGGCAGAACAGTCACCCGCTGTCTTCGTATCGCATCCGCCGGAGCGGCTTCTCCGCGTCGTCAACCCGGCCCTGAAATTCCTGCTCGGCACACCGCTGGCAGGCTCAGCAGGCAAGCAATTGATGGTGCTGAACTTCAAGGGGCGCAAGTCGGGCAATCCGTACTCAATCCCGGTGAGCGCGCACTTTATTGGCGACCAGCTCTACGCACTGGCAGGCGCGGGCTGGACCAAGAACTTCCGCGGCGGCGCCGACGCCGAGGTCCTGCACGACCGCAAGAAGACCGCGATGCGCGGCGAGGTCATCGCAGACCCCGCGGTCGTCGCGGAACTTCAACACCGGGTCGCCGAGTCCTACGGCGTCAAGCGCGCACAGCGCTCGATGGGGCTGGGCTTCCGCGAGCCGCGCATCCCCACCGTCGACGAGTTCAAGGAAGCGTGCGAGCGCGAAGGCATCGTCGCCATCAAGTTCACGCCTCGCACCTGATGCCCGAAACCAACGTGGTCGGCGGACCGCTGGAGCCGTGCGGCACCGAACCGCTCACGGGCTTCTACCGCGACGGTTGCTGCGCGACGGGGCCCGAGGACCTTGGCAGGCACACCATCTGCGCCGTCGTCACCGAGGAGTTTCTCGAGCATCAGCGGTCGATCGGCAACGACCTCTCGACGCCGCGGCCGGAGTTCCGGTTCCCTGGCCTGTCGCCCGGCGACAGATGGTGCGTGACCGCCGCGAACTGGTTCCGCGCCTATCAGGACAGCTGCGCCGCGCCGGTCGTGCTCGCATCCACCCATGCGCGGACATTGGACGTCGTGCCGTTGGCGGCGCTCAAGGAGCACGCGGTCGACGTCCCTGACGACCTGGCGGATCTGTAGCTATCCGACGATGTCGAGTAGCCGCTCCAGCGTCGACAGCTGGTCGGCGTAGTCGCCCTCCAGCTTGGCCAGCAACGTGGTGATGCCTGCGGCCTTGTACTTGTCCACCCGCTCGGCGATACCGCCTTGGGTACCAACGAGATTCGTCAGGCGGCCGAGGTCGAGCGGCACGGCCGCGCGGGCTTCGTCACGGCTGCCGCCCTGCCACAGCTCGGCGACCCTGGCGACCTCGTCGCCGTAGCCCAGCCGGGTGAACGCGTCGTTGTAGAAGTTGCGCCCGCCTGCCCCCATCGCGCCGATCGTGAACGCATACCCGTCGGCGTGCCTGCGCGCCGCCGCGTCGGCGGACGCGTCGTCGTCGTGAAACTCGACCGCCACGGGCGCCACCAGATCCAGGTCCGCCAGCGTGCGCCCGGCGTGCTCGGCACCTTCGCGCAGCGGACCGAGGAACACCTCGGCGGCCTCGGGAATGAACGCATTGCCGAGCCAGCCGTCGGCGGATTCACCGGTGAGCCGCAGGTTGCGGGGTCCCATCGCCGCGACGTAGACCGGCACCGGCCGCGGCCGCACCAGGGGTTTCAGCGCCGCGCCACTGCTGTCCGGCAGCGGAAGCGGGTAGATCTCACCGGGATGCTCGAGCCGGTCGCCGCGGCTGATCATCCGGACGATCTCGATGGTTTCCCTGGTCGTCTCGACCGGCTTGCGGAACCGGACCCCGTGCCAACCCTCCATGACGCGCGGGCCCGACGTTCCGATGCCCAACAGGAAGCGGCCGTCGGAGAGCTCCTGCAGGCTGAGCGCGAACGTCGCCAGCATGGCCGGACTGCGCGAACCAAGTTGCACCACAAAGGTTCCCAGCTTGATCGTCGACGTCTTGGCTGCGACGAACGCGAGTCCGGTCAGCGCGTCGTAACCCCAGACCTCCGGCGTCCACAACGAATCGACACCGAGCCGCTCGGCCGCCGCAGCGAACTCCACTGCGCCCGGCAACCGGGGCTCGATCATGGTTCCGACCTTCACGCCTAACCCCTTTTCCGCCGTGGCATGCTGCAAAAATGCGTTACCGCGATCAGCCCACCTTAGAAGTGACGCAACGCGTGCACTGCGATGTCGAGACCGCATGGAGATACGTCACCGACATCAACCTGCCCGCGCGCTGCTCGACCGAGTTGCAGTCCGTGGAATGGCTCGACGGTGCCGACGGCGTCACCCTCGGCGCCCGATTCCGCGGCCGCAGCCGCCACGATGCGTTCGGCGACTGGCAGACGGTGTGCGAAGTCGTCGAGGTGGAGGATCAGCGCCGCTGGGTGTGGAACGTCAGCGGCCCCGACGGAGTCGGCGCCACCTGGGGGTTCGAGGTGGAGCCTGCCAGCGATGGCGTGCTGATCCGGCAGTGGGGCCGGATGGGACCGGCGTCGTCGGGATTGACGCCTGGGATTCTCGCGCAGCCGGACAAAGAAGCCAGGATCATCTCGCGGCGGCTGTCGGAATGGCAGCAGAACATGCAGGCCAATCTCGACTGGATCCGCTCGCAGGTCGAGGGTTAACCCGGGTCGGCGGCTTGCGGGACGTGGCGCGCCACCGTCTCGTCCATCATCTGGCGTAGTGCCGGAACCTCATCGAGCAGGCGGTTGAGGTCGTTGCGCGCGATGTGCAGCACTTCGGCCTTGCCGGTCGTCGTCACCGTCGCATTGCGGAGTTTGCCGTGGCGCAGCGCGGATTCACCGATCACTTCACCCGGCCCCACCACGGCGATGCGCTCCTGGCCGATGTACACGCCCGCCTCGCCACTGAGCAGGATGTAGCAGGCGTCGGACGGAGTCTGCTCCCGGATCAGCGGCCACGGCCCCGACGTCGAGGTTCGATGGGTCGCCCGGGCGATCCGCGCCAAGTCGCTGTCGGAGAACTTCGCGAACGCCGGGAATTCCTTCAGCCTGCGGGCGTCCTCTGCATATTGCTGCTCACGGGCTTGTTTCGCCTCAGTGGTCTCACGCCTGTTCATAGGTACTCCCCCGATCATGACGGCACTGTCATTCGGGAGCCTAGCGAGAGGGGCCTACGCCGCGACGGTTTTCGCCACTGCCGAGTCTGTCGAGACGTCCGCCGCGTTCGCCGTCGGCAACGACAGCGTCATGCCCGACACGTTCAGCGCGCCCGACGTTGTGATCGTCTCGTATGGGAACGCCGACGCCACCAGCTGCAGCGTCACCGTCTCGCCCGGCTCAAGCGTCTGCGCCACCATCTCCATCGGCACCGACACCGTATGCAGCTTACCGTCCAACGTGACCGGTACCGGCGTGACGAGGTTGCCCAACACCAGACCGGTCGTATCGTCGACCAGCTGCGCGTAGACGTGACGGCTGGTGCCGGTGCCCGAGTACGTCATCGTCAACTGCGGCGCCCCCACGATGTAGGTCGTGTCGGCCGCCGCCGGAATCGTGAGGTTCAACGCGTTGATGGCCCGCGAACCGGACGGGATACCGAGCAGGGTGCCGAGCGGGAACGCGGTCAGTATCCGAGGCTCCGGCCCCGACCCGCCGAGGAACGGAATGAGCGGCAGCACACCACCTTTGGAGGTCGACGCGACAATCGGCGTGCCCTGGTGCACCGGATAGGTGTCCGATGAGAACCGCTGGCCGTGCTGGTCGACCCACTCAAACTGCGGGCCGGTGTCCACGCTCACATCGCCCTTCACGTACCGGTCCAGCCACGCCATGGTCGCTTCCTTGATCATCGCACCGTCGTTGGTGGACGTCAGGCACGCGCCGTGGCCGCCGCAGAACCACACCACCTTGGTCGGAACGCCTGCCGCCATAAGCGCTTTCGCGTTCGCGTCGGCCTCGGCCAACGTGAACAGCGTGTCGACTGTGCCCTGCACCAGCAACGTAGGCGCCGTGATGTTCTTGACGAGGTCACCGGGACCGCGTTCGGCGATCAGATCCTGATCGGCAGGAGTGATCGTTCCGGTGATGTCGCCGTAGATCAGGCCCGGGTAAATCCGCGGATTCACGCGGGCATTCGTGCCGATGAGCGCGGCGACGAGGATCGTGCCCCAGCTGCTCTTGAACGCCTGATCCTTGTACAGCGACGTGGTCAGGCTGTGCCACGCGATGGTCGGCACGATCGCGTCGATGCGATGGTCGTTGACGGCAGTCGCC
>Ga0268266_10003575_pt1 | contig 15409 bp, 12 predicted proteins | sample KBSS13metaG_FD_190356 | JGI IMG/M metagenome (GOLD analysis project Ga0268266, IMG submission 190356) | Switchgrass rhizosphere microbial communities from Kellogg Biological Station, Michigan, USA - KBS S1-3 metaG (SPAdes) (version 2) | ecosystem: Host-associated > Plants > Roots > Rhizosphere...
GTCTTGGCCTGCGAATTCTCCGAGAACGCGGATTTGGGCATGGCGCCGGCGAGACAGGCGTCACCGATGACATGGATGTTCGGCGCCGATTTGGATTCGAAGGTGACCGGATCGATCGCGCACCAACCGGTGTTGTCGGTCGCGCCAGCAATCGTGGCGATGTGTCCGGCCCGCTGCGGCGGAATGACGTTGGCCACCTGGGCGGCGTGGTTGCCGAAATCGGTAATCAGCGTGTTGGTTGCGGGATCGACGGCGTTCACCTTGCCGCCCTGCGACAGCGATACCCATTCGATCATTCCCGGATAGAGCTCCTTCCAGGCATTCTGGAACAGCCGTTGTTTGGAGAAGGTGTCCTTGGCGTCGAGGATGAGCAGCTTCGAACGTGGCTTTTTGGTCTTCAAATAGTGCGCAATCAGGCAGGCGCGTTCGTAGGGTCCCGGCGGGCAACGGAAGGGATTGGCAGGCACGGCGATCACCACCAGGCCGCCATCGTCCATGGCCTCGAGCTGCTTGCGCAGCAATAGCGTCTGCTCGCCGGCTTTCCAGGCATGCGGCATCTTCGTAGCCGCAGCTTCGTCGTAGCCCTGCAGCGCGTCGAAACGCAGATCGACGCCGGGAGACAGCACCAGGCGGTCGTAGGAAAGCGACATGCCGTCGGCGAGACCTACGGTCCGCGCCGCCGCATCGATCGCCGTTGCCGCCTGGGCCACCACGGTCACGCCGCCGGCGGCGATCTTGTCATAGCCGAATTGCTGCGCCTCGATCGAACGCAGGCCGGCGATGACATTGTTGCTGAACGGGCAGGCGGTGAAGGTCTTGTTCGGCTCGACCAGCGTGACCTGCAATTTCGGCTCGATGGCTTTCAGCGCCCGCGCACAACTCGCGCCGCCAAAGCCGCCGCCGATCACGACCACACGTGCTGCGGCTTGCGCGAAGGCGGGCAGCGGAAATGCCAGTGCCGCCGCCGTGGCCGCGCCAGCGCTGCAGAACTCCCGGCGGCTCATACGATGGCTCATGCTGCGCCCGTCACTTTTGTGCCGCGAGCCACGCCGCAATCGCGCGCAACTCGTCGTCGGAGAAGCCCTTGGCGATGCGGTTCATGACCGTGGCGGGAAGTGAGCCGTCGCGAAATCCGGTCATCGCGGTCATGATCTCATCGGCGTTGCGGCCGTACAGCCGTGACACGGAGGAGGCAGCCGCCGTCCCGGAGGTGTGGCAGCCGGAGCAGGACGCTGCGCCGGGCGGTGGTTCGGAAGCCGCAAGCAGCGGCTGATACCACGCCACGGCCATGGCGACAGCGATAGCGAGACGCAACGCGTTCATCAGCAATCTCTCTATGGAGAAACGGCGGCCCCGACGTGGGGCCGCCGCTGCTATTGTCAGGCGAACGTGATGTTCTGGTCCCGCAGCGGGATCGAACGGATGCGCTTGCCGGTGGCCGCAAAGTAGGCGTTGAGCACCGCGGGCGCGGCGACGCCGATGGTCGGCTCGCCGACGCCGCCCCAGAAGCCGCCGCTCGGCACCATGACGCATTCCACCTTCGGCATTTCGGCGATCCGCATCGAGTTGTAGGTGTCGAAGTTGGTCTGCTCGATCTTGCCGTCCTTCACCGTGCAGCCGCCGTAGAACAGGGCGGACAGGCCATAGACGAAGGAGCCAGCGATCTGCCGCTCGATCTGCGCCGGATTGACGACATAACCCGGATCGGTCGAGGCAACGATACGATGCACCTTGATCTTGTTACCTTCGGTGACGGAGATTTCGGCGGCGCCTGCGACATAGCTGCCGTAGCCCATCACCTGCGCAATGCCGCGATAGACGCCTTGCGGCGGCGGCTTACCCCAGCCGATCTTCTCGGCCACGGCGTTGAGCACGGCAAGATGCTTCGGATGCTTGCTCATCAGCTTGCGGCGGAATTCCACCGGATCCTGGCCGACCGAATGCGCCAGCTCATCCATGAAGCATTCCATATAGATCGCATTCTGATTGACGTTGACGCCGCGCCAGAAGCCCGGCGGAACGTGGGGATTGCGCATCGAATGCTCGACCAGCAGGTTCGGCACTGAGTAGCCGATGGCCGCATCGCCTGAGGGGCTCACGCCTTGGAATGCAGCCGGATCCTTGCCGTTCTCCAGCGCCGCCGGTCGCACCGAGAACAGGATCGACTGGCCCGACAACCGCATATGCAGTCCCGTCAGATTGTTGTCGGCATCGAAGGCGCCGGTCATCTTGCATTGGGTGACCGGATGGAACTTGCCCTGCGCCATGTCCTCTTCGCGCGACCAAAGCAGTTTCACCGGCGTGCCAGGCATCTGCTTGGCGATCAGCACCGCCTGCCTGACATAGTCGGTCATGCCGCGACGGCCGAAGCCGCCGCCGAGGATATGCTTGTGCACCTCGCATTTTTCGGCCGGCAGTCCCGACGCTTCCAGCGTCGCGGCAAACGCCGCCTCGCCATTCTGCGTGCCGCACCAGACCTCGCATTTGTCTGGCGTATAGAGCGCCGTGGCGTTCATCGGCTCCATGGTCGCGTGGTTCTGGTAGGGATAGTTGTAAACCGCCTCGACCTTCTTGACGGCGCCGGCGATGGCAGCCTTGGCGTCGCCGTTCTGGTTGCCGATGTAAGCCGGCTGGGCATTGTCGAGGCCCTCGGCCAGCCATTTGGCGATCGACTCGCTGGAGACTTTGGCGTTCTCGCCTTCGTCCCAGACGATCGGCAGTGCATCGAGCGCGGTCTTGGCGTGCCACCAGGTATCTGCGACGACCGCGACGCTGCTGTCGCTGACGCGCACGACCTTCTTGACGCCCTTCATGGCCATGACCTTGGCTTCGTCGTAGCTCTTCAGCTTGCCGCCGAACACCGGACAATCCTTGATCGCGGCGTTCAGCATGCCGGGCAACTTGACGTCGGCGCCGTAGATCATCGCACCGGTCGTCTTGTCGACGGTGTCGAGCCGCTTGACGCCCTTGCCGATGATCTTCCAGTCCTTGGGATCCTTCAGCTTGACGTCCGCCGGCGGCTCGAGCTTCGCCGCGGCCTCCACCACCTTGCCGTAGGTCGTGGTCTTGCCCGACGGCGTGTGGGTGATGACGCTGTTGGCGGCGGTGCATTCCGAGACCGGTACCTTCCATTCATTCGCGGCCGCCTGGACCAGCATCACGCGCGCTGTGGCGCCGCCCTTGCGGACATACTCCTGACTGGTGCGAATGCCGCGGCTGCCGCCGGTGGAGAAATCGCCCCAGGCGCGCTTGCGTGCGACACTTTGTCCGGGAGTCGGGTATTCGGTGACGACCTTCGACCAGTCGCATTCGAGCTCTTCGGCCACGAGCTGGGCGAGGCCGGTGAGGGTGCCCTGACCCATTTCCGAGCGGGCGATGCGAATCACGGTGGTGTCGTCAGGGCGGATCACCACCCAGACATTGACCTCCGGCGAGCCGTCGGCGGCGCGGACCACGGTCGGGCCGCCAAAGGGAAGATCGAGGCCGATGGCGAGGCCGGCGCCGGCGGCAGCGGTTCCGATCACGAAGCCGCGGCGGGTGAGTTTGGGCATGACGTGCTTGTTCATGGCATCCCCCTCAGGCGTTCGCTGCGGCGTGAATTGCCTCGCGGACCTGCTGGAAGGTCCCGCAACGGCAAATATTGGTGATGGCCTCGTTGATGTCCTGGTCGGTCGGCTTCGGCTTCTCCTTGAGAAGGGCTGCGACCGCCATGATCATGCCGCTCTGGCAATAGCCGCATTGCGGCACGTCGTTGGCCACCCAGGCCTGCTGCACCTTGTGCAGCGCGCCATTGCTGGCGAGCCCCTCGATCGTGGTGATCTGCTTGCCGGCAGCTTCGCTCACCGTGACGCCGCAGGAGCGCATCGCGACCCCGTCGACATGCACGGTGCAGGCACCGCATTGTGCGATGCCGCATCCGTATTTGGTTCCGGTCAGTCCGACGTTCTCCCGGATTGCCCAAAGAAGCGGCGTGTCGTCTTCGACGTCCACGCTGATTGATTTGCCGTTGATCGTGAGGTTTGCCATCGCGTATCCCCTGTTAGCTCAATCCACCGAGAGAGCTGCGCGCGGGAAGATGGCCTGCGATTTGGAATAGTTCAAATCAAGAAAATGCGTTTGCGCTCAGGATGAAAGCCGACCCGCCGGTGTTGCGTGGCATGTCCCCCGGCATGCCTGTCATGTCAGTTCTGCACCGACAGCCTGGCGCGCTATGGTTTGCCGGCTTTGAAGGCCTCGAGAATCTCGGCGCAGACGGGCCCCGAGCGGATGCACCATGCATGCTGCGCCGCCGCCGCTCCCGTTCGCAGCGCTGCAACGATCGACGGCTCGGGATTTGAATCGATCGCGACGCCGTTCTGGCGCATGCGTTGATAGTTCTCTTCCAGCCGGGTCGACAGCGCGAGCCACAATTCGCTCTCGGTTTGGCGGCTGGCGGCATCGACCACGGCGCGCGTGTCTGGGCTCAAACCGTCATAGGCCGCCTGATTGACGCTCGCGATCGAAAGCGGCAGCGAATAGGTGATTTCGCTGAAACAGGGCAGATACTCCCAAAGCTTGCGGCCGGCGCCGCCGTCTCCCGACGACAACACCGCGTTGATACTGCCGTCGACCAGTTTCGGCATCGTGTCCGCGAAACTGATCGATGCGGCCTTGGCGCCGACGCTCAGGAATACTTCGCTTGAGGTCTTGTCATAGGTGCGAATGGAGAGCCCGGCGAGGTCGGGCGGTGACGTCAGCGGTGTCTTCGACCAAATGCCTGACGGCGGCCACGGCGTCAGATAAAGCAGCCGCAGGCCCTTCTTCTGCAGCGCCGCCGCAAGATGCGGCCGCGCGATGTCGGCGAGGCGTTTGGCGTCGGCGGTCGACGTCACCAGAAATGGCAGCGAAGGTAGCGCGAAGACCGGGTCTTCGGCCTCGAGCGCACCGGCAAAGGCATCGCCGGCCTGCACCCGGCCTTCCGCAATCGCGGCGAGCATGCCGGCCGATTTGATACCGGCCTTGGCGTCGAAGCTCGGCCTGATCTCGAGTTTGCCCGCGCTGGATTCGGCGACGTGTCTTGCGAAGGTGGCCAGGCCGACGCCCGGCATCGCATTCACCGGATATTCCGTTGGCATTTCCCAGACGGTCTGGGCCTGAAGGGCGGTCGGAGCCAGCAACAGACACGCGCCGGCCAGCATACTGAGAAGTCGCAACTCGTCCTCCAAATCCATCGCGTCGGCCCCATCGCCGCCGGGCGATGACAGTCACGTACGCGGAGCACCCACGGCCAGACGCAGGAAACTCATGACGCTGCCGAGCGCAGCAAACCCGGCGCCGAGTGCCAATGCAAGCGTCGCGCCATCATGGCCGGCAAGGCCAAAACACAAGGCGGCAAGTGCTGCGCCGAGCGTCTGTCCGGTCAGGCGTGCGGTCGCAACGATGCTGCTCGCGCTTCCACTGCGATGCGGCGGTGCACTCGACATCAGTGCCCGCAAATTGGGCGTCTGAAAGAAGCCGAAGCCGATCCCGCAAATCACCGTGCGCCAGACGATGTTGGCCGTGCCGGGGTCAGGTGGCAGCGTCGCCAGCAGCGCCATGCCGATGCCAAGCAGCACCAAGCCGAGGCCACCAAGGATGCCGACGGGATAGCGGTCCGACAGCCGGCCCCCGATCGGCGCCATGATCGCCACCACCAGCGGCCAGGGCGTCATGAAGAAGCCGGTCTCCACCTGCGACCGATGCAGCACGTCCTCGAAGTAAAACGGTAGCGAGACGAAGGCCAGTCCCTGCACCGCGAACGAACAGACCGAGGTGGCCGCCGACAGCGCGAACATCGGCCGCCGGAACAGGTCGATCGGCAGCATCGGCGCCGGATGGTCCGCATCCCTGCGGGTCATGATCCAGCCGAGCAACAATGCCGCGCCAAGCTCCAGTCCGACCAGGGCGGGAGGCGCCTGATGCGCCGCGCTGCCGATGCCGACAATGAAGAGCCCGAAGCAGCTTCCGGTCAGCGCCGCGCTCACAAAATCGAACGAATGCTTTGCGCGCGGCGTCTTCGGCAGGGTCTTCATGCCGATCCAGATCGCGATCACGCCGAACGGGATATTGATCGCGAACAGCCACGGCCACGTTCCGATTGACAGGATGCCGGAGGCAATCGTCGGCCCGATCGTGAACGCCGTACCGACCACCAGCGCGTTATGGCCGAAGCCGCGGCCGAGCATATGGGTCGGGTAGACGAAGCGGACCAGCGCCGCATTCACGCTCATGATGCCGCTGGCGCCCAATCCTTGCAGCGCGCGTGCCGCCGTCAGGCTGGGCAGCGACCACGCGAAGGCGCAGCCGAGCGAGGCCAGCGTGAACAGCAGCAGGCCGCCGAGATAGATCCGCTGATGGCCGACGATTTCGCCAAGCGCGCCGAGCGGCAGCAGCGTCGCCACCAGCGCGATCTGGTAGATGTTGACGACCCAGACCACGTCGGCCGGGCTGACGTGAAGGTCGGCGGCGATGGCGGGCAGCGCGATGTTGGCGATCGCCGTATCCAGCGAAGCCATCGCCAGCGCGGTAAAGATCGCCGCGACCGCCCAGCGCCGGAGTTCCGGGGGCAGGCCGTCGATTGGCGCGGGGGCGGGCGGCTTTGCGGTTGTATCCAGTGACATCAAATGAGGGCTCTCTGCGCCGGGGGCGGTCGCGCCCACTGCGGCGTGTACTACGGACCCGGTACAAGCCACAGACACAGCGCTGCATGATGCGTATGCGAAGGAGCAGCGGGCGCTCCGGAAAAATGCGCTCTCCGCGCCATATCCGCGCGCCGACTTTCGGATACCTTTCCGCGCGCGGCGCAATCGACTAGGCTTGCCGCGCATCGTGACCGCAATTCCATAAAAAGACGGTCACCGAGGGGAAGCGCGTTGAACGGACAGACGAGCCGGCGCAGCGAAGTCACGCGTAGCGCCAGTGAGGGGCAGCGCGCGTGGGGCGGCTTGTGGGTAACGTTCCTGCTGGCGATCCTCGGCTTTCTGGTCATCTATCCGATTCTGATGCTGCTGCTCGGCGCGCTTACCGACACCAATCCGGTGGTCGAGGGCATCTCGCTCAGTCATCTGTCGGTCAAGAACTTCCTCACCGTGCTGGCGAACCCGAATGTCGCCGAGGCGCTGGCGAATACGCTGATCGCCTGCGGCGGCGGCACCCTGATCGCAGTCGTGATCGGATTGTTGTTCTCCTGGATCGTCGTCCGCACCAATACGCCGTTCAAGGGGTTCATCGCGGCCGCCAGCATCCTGCCGCTGTTTGCGCCGCCGCTGGTTGCTGGCGTCGCCTGGGCCATTCTGGGGTCGCCAAAGACCGGCCTGATCAACACCATGTTCAAATGGATCGGGCTGGACTGGCGCGTCGATTTCTATTCGATGTGGGGCCTGGTGTTCGTGTTCGGCATCTACTACGCGCCCTATGTCTACATGTTCACCGCGTCTGCGCTGCGCAACATGGATCCGAGCCTGGAAGAGGCCGCCGAGATTTCCGGCGCCAGCGCGTTCGCTACATTGTTCACGGTGACGTTCCCGTTGATCATGCCGGCGATCGTCTCGGGCATGCTGCTGTCGTTCATTGTCATGCTCGGCATTTACGGCATTCCGGCCGTGCTGGGCGCGCCGACCAACCTTGCGGTGCTGACTACCTACATTTTCAGGCTCACAAACTGGTCGCCGCCGCTCTACAATACGGCGGCCGCGGTTGCGATCATCCTGATGGTCGTCACCGGCCTGCTCGTGTTCCTGCAGCAGAAGGTGCTGAGCGGCCGCAGCTACACCACCGTCGCCGGCAAGGCGTTCCGTCCGCGCAGCCTGGATCTCGGGCGCTGGCGCTGGTTCACCTTCGGCCTTGGCATCGTCTATCTCCTGGTCGTGGTGGTGCTGCCGTCGCTCGCGCTGATCGTCGCGGCATTTCGAAAATTCATGTTCATCCGCGACGTCAGCAGTCTGTTCGACGCCAGGCAGTATTCTCTGATGCATTTTCACAGCATCTTCGACAATCCGCTGACCATGCGCTCGATCTATAACTCGGTCGAGGTCGGCATCACCACCGCCGTAGTCGGCGGCGCGCTCGCCTTTGCCATCGGCTACACCATTCACCGCACCCAGGTGACGGGCCGGCGCTGGATCGACGTGATTTCGACCTTGCCAATCGCGATCCCCGGCCTGGTGGTCGGCGTCGCCTATCTCTGGGCGTGGATCGGCATTCCCGGCGGTCTCTACGGCACGATCTGGATCCTGGCGCTGGCGTTCATCGCGCGCTTCATGCCGGATACGGTCAAGTCGCTGTCGACTTCGTTCATGCAGATTCATCGTGAGCTCGAGGAAGCCGCCTGGGTCTGCGGCAAGGGCATGCTCGGCACCATCCGGACGATCGTGCTGCCGCTGGCGCGGCCGGGCGTGATCGCCTCGATGACGCTGCTGTTCGTGCTGGCGATCCGCGAACTTGGCTCGTCACTGTTCCTCTACACCAGCAACACCATGGTGATGTCGGTGCTGCTGCTCGACTATTACGAAGGCGGAAACCTCGGAAAGACCGCCGCCTTCAGCATCGTTCAAACCGTTCTGCTCGGGGTTCTCATCGGCGGCGCCAACTGGCTGTCGCGCGGCGCGGCGCAGGGCAGTGTCGCCCGAACCGGATAACAACACGACGGGAGGATTGGCTATGACGAGGACATTCACCAACATTGCCGCAATCGCCGGCATCGCCGGTCTTGCGCTGACATGGAGCGCAGCGGCGCAAGCGCAGGAATTCGGCTCGCCTGAATTGATTGCCGCGGCGAAGGCCGAAAGAAAACTGGTGTTCTACACAGCGAATTTCGCCGAGGTGGAACAGCAGGTCATCAAGGCCTTCAACAAGCGCTTCCCCGAAATCAAGGTCGAGATGGTGCGCGCGCCCGGCGGCCAGTTGATCACGCGCGTGAAGACCGAGGCCGCCGCCGGCAAATTGATCGCCGACGTGGTCGATCACTCGGACCGCGCGCTGATGCAGCCGATGGCGGACATGTTCCAGGATTATGCGCCGCCGAACGCGGCCGACTACAATCCCGACTCCCAGATCGCGCCGCAGCTCTGGCCTCGCGCCACGCTGGTATGGTCGATCGCCTACAACACCGAGTTGGTCAAGAACCCGCCGAAGACCTGGATGGACCTCACCAAGCCCGAATACAACAAACTCACCGGACAGGTGATCGCGCCGTCGGGCGGCACCACATGGACGCGGGTGATGTTCGAACGCCAGGTGCTCGGCGAGGACTATTGGGCCAGGCAGGCGACGACCCGTCCGGTCCTGTATCCATCGGGCGCGCCGATGTCGGATTCGCTGGTACGCGGCGAAATCGCCATGGGGCCTTTGCTCTACAACGCGATCTATCCGAAGCAGAAGGACGGCGCGCCGATCCAGATCTTCTTTCCGCCGGAAGGCGCACCGGTCAATCCCTACGCCACGGGCATTCCTAAGACCGCTGCGCACCCTAATGCCGCGAAATTGTTTCTGAACTGGTGCCTGTCGAAAGAGGGGCAGACGTTCATGATCAAGGAGCTCGGCAACCTCACATCATTGAAGGTGCCGCCGGCCTATCCGGAAGGCTTTGACCCGAAGGTCGTCAAGGTCTGGTTTCCGAAGTTCGATGAGTATGTGAAGCTCCAGGCGGCGTGGGTCGCCGATTGGAACAAGACCTACGGCTACGCGCAATGATCGCCGGATCAGGGAAACGATCGAACCGATGACGGCAACCCTGGAAGTCACCGACCTGCGCAAGCAGTTCGCGATCGGCCGGCCCGCGATCGACGGCGTCAGCTTTGGCGTGCCGGCCGGCGAGATCGTGGTTCTGCTTGGCCCCTCCGGCTGCGGCAAGACCACGACGCTGCGCTGTGTCGCGGGGCTGGAGCATCCGACGTCGGGCGAGATCAGCATTGCCGGCAGGGTGGTGTCGTCGCCCGAGCGTGGCATCCTGGTGCCGCCACGTCTGCGCGACCTCGGGATGGTGTTTCAGTCCTATGCGGTGTGGCCGCATATGACGGTGCGGCAGAACGTGGTCTATCCGCTCAAGCACCGAAAGCTTTCGCGAAGCGACGCCCGCCTAAAGGTCGACGAAGCGCTCGAACTGGTCGGCCTGTCGGAATATGCCGAAAGGCCGGTGGTCGCATTGTCAGGCGGCCAGATGCAGCGCGTGGCGCTGGCGCGCAGCATCGTCTACCGGCCGCAATTGCTGCTGCTCGACGAGCCCCTGTCGAACCTCGATGCCAAGCTGCGCCTGCGGTTGCGCGACGATCTTCGCGTCATCCTCAAGCAGACCGGAATGACCGCGCTCTATGTCACCCATGACCAGGCGGAAGCAGTCGTGCTCGGCGACCGCATCGGCGTGATGCGCGACGGCAAGCTGCTGCAGATGGATACGCCTGACGCGATCTACAACCGACCGGCAGACCTGTTCGTCGCCAACTTCACCGGCGCCACCAACGAGCTTGCGGGCACGCTGGTGTCACGCAACGGCCAGTTCGGCACGGTCGATTTCGGCGAAGGACGACGCGGCGAGGTGGCCTTGCTGCACTCGCTCGGCCCGGACGAGAAGGTGCGCATCGCGCTGCGGCCGGAAAACATCACCATCGGTCAGCATAACGGCGCCAACATTTTTCCGGCCCGCGTCCTCGACCGCCGCTATCAGGGCACGCAGACGGCCTACGGCATCGAACTGTTCGGCCGGCGGCTGGAGGTGGTCGAACTCGGCACCGCGGCCCGGCATCAGGTGGGGGTCGAGACCCAGGTTTCGCTGCCGAAGGAGAGTTGCTGGGCCTATCGTGACACCGGACCTGTAGCGTTTGAATAGCAGGCGATAATTGTCCAGAATAGCGCGGCTGCGAGGAACGCTTGCGGCTGGCCGGACGATCGTGGACATTCTGACCCGGACAACGGGGAGAGCGGACTTGAAGAGCTTGAGATTTGCCGGGCTGCTGCTCGCGCTTGCTGCGCCGATTGCACCGGTCCAGGCCGGCCAGAGCGTCAGCCTCATCCTGAACTGGACCCCGGCCGCGGATCACTCGCCGTTTTATTACGCGAAATCGCAGGGCTGGTACGCCAACGCCGGGATCGATCTCAGCATTGAGGTCGGCAAGGGATCGGGCGTTTCGTCGCTCAAGGTCGGCTCGGGTGGCGCGCCGTTCGGCATTTCCGATCTTGCGACCATGCTGGTCGCGCGCAGCAAGGGCGCCGATGCGGTCGCGCTGATGAGCATCTATGCCAACACCGGCCAGACCTTCTACTGGCTCAAGAGTTCGGGCGTGAGCGGCCCGAAGGATTTTGCCGGTCGCAAGATCGGCAATCCGCCCGGCGATGCATCCCGTGTGATGTGGCCGGCGTTTGCCAAGGCGGTGGGCCTCGCGCCTGAATCGGTCTCCTTCGTCAATGTCGGTCCGACCGCGAAATCGGCGGCGTTGAAAAGCCGAACGGTCGAAATCATCAGCGATTTCTACAATTCGCACGATATCAAGCTGAAGGAATTCGGCGGCGATCTCGGTTCACTGAACTGGAAAGACATCGGCCTCAATTCCTACGGCAATTCGCTGATCGTCAACGGTGCTTATCTCGAAAAGAACCCGAAGCTGTCAGAAGATTTCGTTCGTATCACGCAGAAGGCCTATGCCGCCTGCGTCGCCGACTTCGAGCCGTGCCTGAAGGCGCTGCTCGACCAGGTGACCGGTCTCGATCGGGAGGAGCAGCTGCTGCAATGGGGCCGCATCAAATATTTGATGGCGGACGAATTTACGACGACCAAGGCGCTGGGCTGGATCGACGAAGGGCGGATGCGGAAGGATTACGATCTCGTGCAGACCTATCTAGGCATCGAAAAGCCTTTCGCGGTCGAGACTTCGTTCACCAGCAGGCTGCTCGATCCCGCCGTCAAGATGGATGCCAGCAAGGTCGAGAAATGAGGCTCAGGCGCCCGTGCTCAATCCCAGGCTCGCATAAATCCGCCGCGCATAAGCGCCGAATTCATCGGTCGTCTTGATCGGCAAGTCCCGCGGGAACGGCAGATCGATCGGGAAATACTCCGCCATCCGTGCCGGGCCGGCAGTGAGCACCGCGCAGTGCGAGGCGAGGAACACCGCTTCCTGGATCGAGTGGGTCACGAAGAGAATGGTCTTGCCGCTTTCGCGCCAGATCCGCAGCATTTCGAGATTCATCTGTTCGCGGGTCAGCGCGTCGAGCGCGCCGAACGGCTCGTCCATCAGGATCAGCTTTGGATCGTGGATGAAGGCGCGGGCGATTGCGGTGCGCTGCTGCATGCCGCCGGACAATTGCTGCGGATATTTGTCTTCGTAGCCCGCGAGCCCCACCAGGTTGAGCAGATCGCGGGCGCGGCTCCGCGCGGCCTTCATCGGCAGGCCGACGATCTCGGCCGGCAGCAGCACGTTGTCCAGAATGGTTCGCCATTTCAGCAGCAGGGCCTGCTGGAACACCATGCCGATATCGCGGGCAGGGTCGAACGGCGTTTTCGAATTGCCGATCTTGATGCTGCCGCCATCGGCGTCGTGCAGCCCCGCCAGGATCTTCAGCACCGTGGTCTTGCCGCAGCCGGAGGGCCCGACCAGCGAGACCAGTTCACCTTCCTTGACGTCCATGGTGACGTCGGAGACGGCAAGGAATTCCGCGCCTTTAGATCGATAGACCTTGCGGACGTTCTGCAGGCTGATGAAGGGCTCTTCGGCGCTCATGTCAGCCATTTCTGCAGGTTCTCCTTCACAAAGGCGTCGTCGGAGAGATCGGCATGCTCGCGGCAGACGCGGTCGATCTGTTGCATCTGTCCGGGGCTGAGCCCCTCGTCGGGATCGAGACACCACAACCCCTGCATCAATCCCTGCCGCCGCAGGATTTCGTGGCAGCCGGCGATGCAGCCGTGAAAATTGTTGGCGACATCGAAGAACGCGCTGTTGCAGTCGGTGACGCGGGCGTCGAGCGCCAGCAAATCCGCCGGCAGGCTGTCCTTGCCGCGCGCGGCCTTGCACATCTCGAACTGCTTGATTGCGCTCGCGGTCCACACCGACCAGTGTCCGAGCAGGCCGCCCTTGAACCAGGCGCGGGTGGTGACGCCCTTGTCGCGCAGGTCGAACGGCAGCATCAGATCGAGCAGGATGTGATCGTCATTGCCGGTATAAAGCGCGACGCGGTCGAGCGCGCCGGCCGCCGCCACGCCGCGCAGGACGTCGAGCGTCCGATAGCGGTTGAACGGCGCGATCTTGATGGCGATGACGTTGTCGATGGAAGCGAAACGGCGCCAGAAATCGGCGCTGAGGATGACGCCGCCGACCGCCGGCTGAAGGTAGAAACCGACCAGCGGGATTTCCTGCGCCACCGCCTCGCAATGGACGATGATCTCGTCCTCGGATGCCGATTTCATCGCGGCGAGGCTGAGCAGGCCGGCGTGATAGCCGATGCCGCGTGCCGTTTGCGCCTCGGCTGTGGCTTGCGGGGTAGGTCCTGCGAGCCCTGCGACCATAGCGACCGGCCGTTGGGTCCACGAAGCCGCAGTCTCTGCCGCCAGTTCCAGCACCGGCTGGTACAGCCCGACGTCGCGGATCGCGAATTGTGTGGTGTGGACGCCGACGGCCAGACCGCCGGCGCCGGCATCGAGATAATAGCGCGTCAGCGCGCGCTGATGCCTGATATCGAGCGCACGGTTGGCGTCGAGCGCGAGCGGATGTGCGGGGAGTACCGTGCCGTCGGCGATCAACTTCCGAACGTCGGCTTTGATTTCGTTATGATGCATGACGGTACTTCCTATCCAAATTCCGGGCCGGCGACAGCGAACGGCGGTTGCGCGGGGGAAATGGCCGCTTGGCCAAAGCGCATGCGCTGAAACGGTCGCTCGATGTTCCAGCCCGATGCGACGAGGCCGCCGAGAAACTCTTCCTGAGAATGAACGGCGTCGATCAGCCACGGCCCCGTCTCGGCGCGGACGATGGCATCCACCAGCGCGAGCGCCTGATCGGCGCGATCGGCCAGCAGCGGGCCGATATGACGCGCGGTGCGTCCGTCGCGGACGAGGGCCATGGCTCGATCGTCAGACACGATGCGGGAGCTCGGACGCGCGGTAAATTCCGACAGCAATGTGCTGCGGTCGAAGCCCATGGCGCTGGCATCGCGCGCGGCCAAGGCGTCGAGGTTGCCGTTCGATAGCGGTCGAGATGCCCCGATGCCTTGCGGCTTCGGTAGCCGCAACCGTCTCAATTGCAGCGTCGGCTTGAAGCCGAGCGGTTCGTAGACGGTGGCGCCGGCGGGTGTCGCATCCAGCCAGGGGGTGAGACCCCGCCTTGCAGCCGCGTTCAGGCAGGCATCGACCAGCTTCGTCGCAATGCCGCGGCGGCGGAAGTCCGCTGTCACCAGCACCATGCTGATCCAGGCATTGCCCGCGGAGTAGGGCAGCAGCGCGGCAGTGGCGACCAGCCGCGCGCCGTCGCGCATGCCGAACACAACGCCCTGGCTCAGGAAGAAGCGCCAGTCGGCCTCGTTCTGGTTCCAGCCCGCTTCGGTCGACAGCACCATTCCGGCCTGCGCGTCGTCGACGTCGAGCTCGACGATGCCGATCGGCTCAGTAGCGGCCATCGCGCACCTCGTATTTGGTGGGCTTGCCGAGGCTCGGCATCGATCGCGACACCCAGTCGGCGGTCCAACTGATGAGCTGCTCGGTATCGACGATCGGCAGGCCGAACAGTTTCACCGCCAGAGAAGTATCGGTGAGCCACGCCGTCGGCTCTTCCTTGCCGACAATCACGGGCGCGCGGCCGAACCGCTGGCCGAATTTTGCGGCGAGATCGCGCACGGCGAGAATCTCGTGGCCGCTGACATTGATCGGCGAGGTCGGCGTCTCGCAATGCGCCAGGCAGCGCAGGGCCTGTGCGGAAGCGTCGCCCTGCCAGATGAAATTGACGTGGCCGAGGCTGACGTCGATCGGCTTGCCCTGCAGCACCTTGCTGGCAATGTCGTGCAGCACGCCGTAGCGCATGTCGATCGCGTAATTGAGCCGGAACAGGCGTCCGGGCGTCGAATGCTTTTTCGAGAAATACTCGAACATGCGCTCGCGCCCGACGCAGGATTGCGCGTATTCACCGGGTGGATTGGGCGCCATCTCCTCGCTCGAGCCTTTGCCGTCGACCGGCACGAACGGATAGACGCAGCCGGTCGAGAAAGCGACGATCCGCGACGTGGCGAAAACCTGCGCGACCAGGGCAGGGACGTGCGAATTCATCGCCCAGGTCAGCGACAGGTCGCCCTCGGCGCCGAACTTGCGCCCGGCCATGAATATGATGTTCGACACCTTCGGTAGCGCCTTGATGGCGGCCTCGTCGAGCAGGTCGCAATTGATGGTCTCGACGCCGCGCGCCTGGAGCCAGTCCTTGAC
>Ga0268266_10003580_pt1 | contig 15398 bp, 9 predicted proteins | sample KBSS13metaG_FD_190356 | JGI IMG/M metagenome (GOLD analysis project Ga0268266, IMG submission 190356) | Switchgrass rhizosphere microbial communities from Kellogg Biological Station, Michigan, USA - KBS S1-3 metaG (SPAdes) (version 2) | ecosystem: Host-associated > Plants > Roots > Rhizosphere >...
TGGCGGACGATCCAGCCGGTGTTGCCGTCGGGGCCGTAGTCGGCGGCGTCCTGATAGCTGGTTTGGCCGCTCGCCTGGATGAAGCTGAACTTCTGACCAGCCACCAGCGGAAGCCCGCTCACCTGGTAAGGAGATTGGTTGGGCGCCGACGCCGCCGTGGGATTGCCGCCGGTCGCGGCCACCGTCGTGCCGTTGGGCATGCCGGCCAGCCACGGGCAGGAGTCGGCCTGCACGTCGGCGGCGATCACGGTCCCGCGCGTGGCAATCGCCTGGGCGGTCACGTCAAAATTTCGAAACCCGACGATCTGCGCAAACGTCATCGGGATGGAAGTGCCCCGAGCTGCCGTTCGGCGGCAGGTGACGCGCATCGCGGTCGCTGAAGCTTGCGAGGTGCCGGTCAGCACCGTAAAGCTGCGGGCCGTCGGGTTCCATGAACCGTATTCGATATCGCTGCTGGTGATGACCACCGACGTGCCGTTGGCTGTGTTTTCACCCGCCGACGCGATCGCGTTCGCCTGCGCCTGGGCAACGCTGGTCGACATTCCAGCGCACCCGTACATGGCGGCTGCGTCGGCCGTGCGGCGAAGTTCGGTCTTGGCGACCTGCACCTTGGCCAGATCCACCGCGAGCGACGCGAACGCGAGCATGATCGTCATCGAGACGCAGATGTAGATCATTGACATGCCGCGATTGCGGGCGGCCGACCTGTTTTTGCAACAGTCCATATCGACGAGATCGACCGCCGAGCCCGGTTACTTAAGTTGTAAATAGCAGGAATCCATCAAAACCCATGTGACGCCGCGTTATTTGGCGGAAAACCGGGAAACTTTCTATCGGCCAACCCGTCCAACCGTCAATTGATGTGGGAGGACCGTATGCACCGCTTCCGATGGACCTGCGTTTTATTTGCGATTTTTACACTCTCCACGCTCGCCCGGGCCGACGGGTTGATCGTCATCACCGATCCGCCGGTAGCCGTGCGCGGGCACTTTGCATTTGCGCCGCTGGAGGTGACGTACCACCGCGTGAGTGTTTCGATCGATCAAACGGTCGCGGTCACGAGCGTCGATCAGGAGTTCTACAACCCCAATAATCAGCGGCTGGAAGGAACGTACCTCTTCCCCGTGCCTGACGGCGCGACGATCGACAAGTTCGCGATGGACATCGACGGCAAGATGATGGACGCCGAACTCCTGCCGGCCGACAAGGCGCGGTCGATTTACGAAGACATCGTGCGAAAGCAGAAAGATCCCGCGCTGCTCGAATACACCGGCCGGGCGGCGTTTAAGGTTCGCATCTTCCCGATCGAGCCCAACTCGCGCAAGCACGTGAAGCTGCAGTACACGCAGCTCATCAAGACTGACAGCGGCCTGTCGGAATACTCCTACCCGCTCAACACCGAAAAATTCTCCTCCAAGCCGCTGGCGGATGTGTCGGTGAAGGTGGAACTCAAAACCGCCCGGCCGATCAAGAACGTTTACTGCCCGAGCCACAACGTCGACCTCCGCCGCGACGGAAACCAGCACATCGTGGCCGGTTATGAAGACCACAACGTGCGGCCGGACACCGATTTCAAACTCATCTGGTCGCAGGACAAAGACCCCGTCGGCATCAGCCTGCTGAGCTGGCAGACCGGTTCCGACGACGGCTACTTTCTGATGATGGCCTCGCCCGGTACCGACGTAGACGCCAAGGCCGTGCAGCCGAAGGACATCTGCTTCGTCATCGACACCAGCGGCTCGATGGCCGGCAAGAAACTCGAGCAGGCGAAGAAGGCGCTGCTCTTCTGCCTGGCGAATCTTAACTCGAACGACCGCTTTGAAGTCATTCGCTTCTCCACAGAAAGCGAGTCGCTCTTCGGTTCACTCGTGCCGGCCGATTCGGCAAACGTGGATAAGGCGAGAGCCTTCGTGAACGCCATGAAACCCATCGGCGGCACGGCGATCAAAGACGCGCTCGACGTCGCGACGGCGCTCCCGCTCAAGGCCACCTCTCCGGCTGATGAAACCAAGCCCGTCACCCGCCCGTACACCATCATCTTTCTCACCGACGGCCAGCCGACGATCGGCGAAACGCGCGAAGACGCGATCGTCGACGCCAGCACCAAGAAAATGCCGGTGGCCGGCACGCGGATCTTCTGCTTCGGTATCGGTTCCGATGTGAACACCCATCTGCTCGACCGCATTGCCAATGACAGCCACGCGATCAGCCAGTACGTGCTGCCGGAGGAAGACATCGAAGTGAAGGTGAGCAACTTCTACACCAAGATCAAAGAGCCGGTGCTGTCGAAACTGGCCGTGGCGTTTTCGGGCGATGTGACGGTCTGCCAGCAGTATCCGCACGACCTGCCGGATCTGTTCAAGGGCGACACCGTCACAATCTTCGGCCGCTACCACGGCTCGGGCGCCGCGGCGGTCAAACTCACCGGTCGACTCAACGGCGAGGAAAAATCGTTCGTGAGCGATGTGAGCTTCGTGAAGGAAAACGTGCAGTACGGCTTCATCCCGCGCCTGTGGGCCACGCGTCGCGTCGGCTGGCTGTTGGATGAAATCCGCATGCATGGAGAATCGAAGGAACTGAAGGACGAAATCGCCCGTCTGGCTCGCGAGCACGGCATTGTGACGCCTTACACGTCGTACCTGATCATTGAAGACGAGCAACGCCGCAACGTGCCGCTGGCGATGCAGACGATGCGCGAGATGAAGGATGACAGTGTGACGCGTGATCGCGCCGGCGCCGTATACGACTCGGCCCGCGCGGATTCGGCGAAACTCGAGAAGGCCGGCGATCTCGCGGTTGAAAATGCACAGGCCGCCGGACAACTCAAGTCGGCGGAGAACGCACAGCAAGCTACCCGAGGCTATAGCCTAAGTAAGGCCGCCCCCGCGGAGTCAATCGGCGGCGTGGCCGGCGGCAGCTTCCGTGGCGGATACTCAGCAGCGGACCCCGCTGCCTCGAAGCCGGTCACGGGCTACAAGGTCGCCCAAAACTACGCCCAGCAGGCCCGCGTGGTGAAGGGCCGCGCGTTCTACCAGAACGGTACGGTGTGGACGGACGCCAACGCCCAGACCGCGAAGAATCTCAAGCAGCAGACGATCAAGTTCAACAGCGACGATTACTTCGCCCTCCTGACCAAACACCCCGAGGCGGCCCAGTGGCTGTCGCTGGGTGATCAGTTGGACGTCGTGCTCGACGACACGTTGTATTCGATTAGGTGATTGTCTGCGTAGGGTGCCATTCATAGCACCATCCACCCACGCGGTGCCATCAATGGCACCCTACAGGGAGGCATCATGATTCGACGACTCATCGTCCTGTGCTTGATCGGTTATTTCTCAGCGTCGCTCCTTGCCGCCGATGTGCCGCAGGGGCCGAAAGTGGAAGTCTGCTTCGTGCTCGATACCACCGGCTCCATGGGCGGGCTTATCGAAGGGGCAAAGCAGAAGATCTGGTCGATCGCCAACGATATGATCGCGCTCAAGCCAAAGCCGCAGAGCATCAAGTTCGCACTGGTCGGTTATCGCGACCGCGGCGACGACTACATCACCAAGCCGTTCGATCTGACCGATGACATCGACACGGTGTTCAAGAACCTGAAGGATTTTTCCGCCAACGGAGGAGGCGACGGGCCGGAGTCGGTGAATCAGGCACTGGACGAAGCGGTGGAGAAGATCGCCTGGAGCAAGGAGAAGGATACGCTGCGAATCATTTTCCTCGTCGGCGACGCGCCGCCGCACATGGATTACGCGAACGACGTGAAGTATCCGGACATCTGCAAGAAAGCGGTCACCAAGGGGCTGATCATCAACGCCGTGCAGTGCGGCAATGAGGGCGACACCACGCCGATCTGGCAGGAAATCGCTCGGCTGAGCGAGGGCACATTCATCCAACTCGGCCAAACCGGCGACATGGTCGCGATCACTACGCCGATGGATAAGGAACTGGCGGAGCTGAATCACGAGATCGGCAAAACGATGGTCGGCTACGGCGGCGCAGGCGGACGCGCTTTCCGAAGCGATGCGGCCGCTGCGATGTCCGCCAAGCAGGCAGCCGCCGAGGAGGCGCCGGCTTCAGTGACGGCCGATCGCCTGAAGTACAACCTTGCCAGCGACAAGACTGTGCAGGGTGAGGACGAGTTGATCGACGCGATCAACGGCAACCAAGTGAAGCTCGAGGATTTGAAAGACGAACAGCTGCCCGAAGACCTCCGCAAGTTGACGCCTGAACAGCGCAAGGCCCGTGTCGAAGAGTTGACCAAGCAGCGGGCCGACATTCGCGCCAAGATCGAAAAACTCAGCAAGGCCCGCGACGAGTACATCGTCGCCGAGAAGAAAAAACTGGCCGAGGCGGGGAAGAAGGACTCGTTCGACGACGAAGTCAGCAAGACGATTGAGGAGCAGGTGAAACGGAAGAAGTGACGGGCGGGACTTCTTCTCAAATCGCTATCGTGAGCGTTCGTAGGGTGGGTTCATCCCCACCTTTTTTTAATTGTGGGGATGAACCGCACCCTTCGAAGAATCGCCGATTAAATTCACGTGTCGTCATCGTGAGCGTACTCGCGAAGGATCTGGCATCGATTGACGATTGACGCAGATCCTTCGCGGGTACGCTCAGGATGACAATCGGAGGTGACTACAGTTGCAACGCGTGCAGTCGCGAAAACGCCGACTCCGCCCGCGAGAGCAGCTCATCGTGCGTGCCGCTTTCCACCATTCGGCCGTCCTTCATGACGATCACTCGGTTGGCGTGGCGGATCGTTGAAAGCCGGTGGGCGACGATGAACGTGGTTCGCCCGGCGATCAGGCGGTTGATCGCTTCCTGCACGAAGAACTCGCTCTGCACGTCGAGCGCGCTGGTGGCTTCATCGAGGATGATGATCCGCGGATCGCGGAGTAGTGCGCGGGCGATGGCGATGCGTTGCCGCTGGCCGCCGGAGAGTTTTCCGCCGTGGCTGCCGATGGGGGTGTCGAGTCCCTTGGGCAGGCGGCTGACGAACTCGGTGCAGTTGGCCATGTCGGTGGCTTTTTTCAGTTGCTCGTCGGTTACGTGCTGCAGGCCGTACGTGATGTTGTCGCGGATGCTGCCGCTGAAGAGGACGGTTTGCTGCGGGACGACTGCGAGAAACCGTCGGAAGCTGCGGAAGTTGATGCCCGCCATGTCCACGCCGTCGAGCAGAATGCGACCCGCCGTCGGACGGCGGAAGCCGATGATGAGGTTCATCAGCGTCGACTTGCCCGATCCCGATTCGCCGACGACCGCCACGCACTCGCCGGCGTTGACGTTGAGCGTGAAATCATCAACCGACGGCTTTTCCGACGCCGCGTAGCGGAAGCTGACGTGATCGAACTGGATCTGTCCTTTCACTGATGCGACAGGTTTTTTGCCTTCGTTCTGTTCCACGTCAGGCGATTCCAGCACTTCGCCGAGCGACCGCATCGACTCCACGCCGGCCGACATTTGCGGCACGATACTGAGGAATCCCTGTACCGCGTTCATCACCATGCCGAAGAACGCCTGGTACATCACCACGTCGCCGACTTTGATCTTGCCGTGGTAGCACTGCCAGATATTGAACAGGAAGCACGCCAGTTGAAACGACTGGAACACCGCCCACGCGAACGACTGGAACAGGTTGTTGACGGTATCGAGCTTCTGCCCCGAGTGACGGATCCGCAGCAGTTGCCGGTGCAGCCGCTCAACTTCGGTTCCTTCCACCGCGTGGGCACGGGTGATTGGGATCATCTCGATCATTTCTGATACGCGGCCGGACATTTCCTCCATCTGCTGACGGAAATCGCGGTTGCGCTCCCGCAGGCGATAGCGAAACACCTGCCGGATCATGACCGCCAGCGGGATCGCAATCAGGTAGAACATCGCCACGCTCGGGGCGCGGGTCAGCGTGATCGACAACGCGATGCCCAGCGTCACACTGCCAGCCAGCAGGTTTTCGATCAGCAGGCGCGAGAGACTTTCCACCGCGTCCACGTCGCGCAGCACCTTGCTCTGCAGTTTGCCGCTTTGCGTGTTGTCGTGAAAACTCATCGACAGTTGCTGCAGTCGCAGCACCAGGGCCGACCGCAATACCATCTGCGTCTGGCGGACCACGGAGGAGAGGATCGACGCGTAAAGCGTGTGCGTGGGGACGTTTTGCACGATCAGCACGAACATGATCCCCGCGTATGTGAGGATCCATTTGACGGCGTCGGGGTCGGTGGAGTTGGGCGTGGTTTGATGGGCCGCGTAAATTCGCGTCATCAGAGTGATGATGCTGCCGGTGACGATCGGAAGCGCCCAGTTCGGCGACGCCTTGACGATGTACAAAGCGGCAACCAGCAGCAATTTCCACCGGCGGCCTTGGTAAAGAGCCCAAAGGGTTCGCAGCGGACTTTTGTTCTTGTAGGTGGAGTCGAGCGTGCTTTGGAGCTGGTGCTCGGTCGACTTCGGTTTCGTGCTCACGTCAACGACTCCATTCGCGCGGGCGGTTGGGCCCAAACACAAATGGTAACGGGAGGTCGGCGGGTCGAGAAAGAGGGCAGGCGGGTAGAAAAACCGTCGGCCGATGCTAACTACTGAATCGGCCGACGGTTACAAGCATGAGTTTTTTACAATCAGACTCGCACCAGAGCCTACAGGGGGTTAATCGTCGGTCGCGGATCGGTCCCTTCGCTGTGGACGTTATACGCGCCGTGGCGACGCAGGATCGCCGCCGCTTCCAACTCGCGGCCGCCGGCGTGGACAGTCACGATCGCCCGGCCTGCCTGGAATTCCTGCTCGTATACCTTGGCCTCTTCTTCCGACACGCCAAGGCCCATCATCGCGCCGAGGATGCCACCCGTCGCCATGCCGGCCGCTCCGAATCCGAGAGCGGTCGTCAACACGCCCGCCGCCAGCACGGGGCCGGCACCGGGGATGGTCAGCGCCGCAAGGGCGCCGAGGATTCCACCCGCCAAGCCGCCGGTGATCATGCCTTCGGTCGCGCCTTTGGCGTCTTTGGTCAGGGCCGAGTCGGTGATCATGCCGCCGGGCTCTTCGCCGCGGATGGCGAAGCCGATGTCGTCCTTATCAAACCCGGCCTGCTTGAGGTCGTCGATCGTCAGTTCCGCTTCATTGCGACTCGGAAAAACACCGACGAGTGTTCGCTCGTTTTTGTTGGCCATGTGGCCTCCTGTGTGAAAGCTTTATAGATTGTAGGGAGGTGGGGTGGTCGGGCATTCCCTGATCTGTCGGCAATTTAAGGTAGAGGCCGGTCATGTTGAGCGAGGCGCCGCAGGGGGTTATCGACGAGCCGTTGCCGCTGGCAACGCCCGATCGTCGCGCCATCTCTTGGCGGAGCGTGTCGATCGGCACGCTGCTGGTCGGCCTCGTCTGCGGCATTACGCCGTACAACGATTACGTCGTCGCCAACACCATGATGGTCGGCGGCTATCTCCCGGTCGTCCTCGTCATCCTGTTCTTCGTGCTCGTTGTGCTGATCAACGGGCTGCTCCACCGTTACGCCCCGCGCCGCGCACTGGCCACCGGCGAACTCGGTGTGATCATGGCGATGACGCTCGTCTCCTGCGGCCTGCCGGGGCAGGGCATGATGCGCAGCCTCATCCCCACGCTCGTCTCCTCCTTCTACCAGGGCTCGCAAAACGCCGCGTTCTGGAAAACGTTCACGAGCATGAATCTGCCGCACTGGCTCTTCCCGGTGACCGGCGGCGACGGGCGATCGAGCGATGTCGTGCAGTGGTTCTACAACCGCGTGCCGCGCGGGCAGTCTCCTCCTTACGGGGCATGGGTGATTCCGCTCATTGGGTGGGGCGTGTTCATGCTGTCAATGTGCGCCACGTTCATCGCGCTGGCCGCCATCATCACGCCGCAATGGGCGGTGAACGAGCGGCTGGCGTTTCCGATCGCGCAGATGCAGCAGGCGCTGATCGAGCCTCCTTCACCCGGGCGGGCGCTGAACGACCTGTTTCGCAACCCCGTGTTCTGGATCGCGGTTCTCCTTGTCGCAACCGCGCACAGCATGGTGACGCTGCGAGGGTACTTTCCCAAGTACATTCCGCTGATTCCGCTGCGGTACGACCTGCGAAATGTGTTCACCGAAGAGCCGTGGATTTTCTTCACCGACAACATCAAGACCGCCCGCGTTTACTTCATGTTCATCGGGATCGCGTACTTCATCTCCTCGCGCGTGGGGTTCAGCTTGTGGTCGATGTACCTGGTGACGGAACTGATCACGGTGCAGCAGCGGATGTGGAAATCCGAAATGGCCGAGCCCGCGTGGAACGACCAGCACCTTGGCGCCGCGGTGGCGCTGCTGGGCGGGGTGCTGTGGATCGGCCGGCAGCACTGGGCGAAGGTGATCCGCCAGGCGTTCTCAAGAAAGCCCGACCCGCGCTCGCCGAGCTACCGCGGGCCTGTTTTCACCGCCATCGCCGGCCCGGCTATCATGACCGGCTGGCTGCTCGTCGTCGGCGTGCAGCTTTGGGTGAGCGTGGTCATCGTGGCGTTCATCCTGCTGGCGCACGTGATGGTCGCCCGCATCGTCGCTGAGACCGGGCTGTCGTTCATCCGCATCCTCGCTACGCCGGTGCAGGTGTTTACCAATCTGCCGACGTCGATTTTCCGCGCCAATGACGTTTATTTTTCCAGCGTCTTCCAGATCAACGGCGCCCATCTGTCGCGCGAGAGCGTGCTGGCGTTCGCCATGCACGGGCTGCGGGTGAACGAGAGTGTGGCCGATCACCGCGGCGATTCGCAGAAATCCCAACGCGGCCTGCTGATGCTGATGGCGTGGGCGGCGGTCTTCGGATTCGTCGTCGCGTCGGCCTCGTCGCTCTACTGCTACTACCACTACTCCTTGCCGCTGGCCGAGGGCAATGACGCGATGCTCAACCAGGTGGCGCTGCGCGATTGGCCGAGAGACATCATCGCCGATCCGCTCAATCGCTTTGCCGAAGGACGGTTCTCGCCTAAGCCGCACAATCCGTGGCTGCAGATGGGCATCGGCGTTGGCGTGACCGGCGTGCTACAGGCGGCCACGCTGCGCTGGGCGTGGTGGCCGTTCCTGCCGATCGGTTACCTCATCAGCACCACGTGGTACATCCGCCTCGGTTGGCTGAGCATCTTTTTAGGCTGGCTGGCAAAAACGCTGATCGTGCAATACGGCGGCGTGCAGTTGTATCAAAAGGCAAGACCGTTCTTCTTCGGCCTGATCTTCGGCGAAGCCCTCACGGCCGGTTTGTGGGCGCTGATCAATCTCGGCATGGCGCTGGCGGGGATGAACTACAAGGTCGTGCAGTTGCTGCCGTATTAGTGAACGTCCTCCACTGTAGGGTGGGGTTCATCCCCACCATCGCGCGATCAATTCTGGTGGGGATGAACCCCACCCTACATGACTGAAATACAGGTCGTAAGTTACTTGCGCCGCCCGTGCGCACGCCGGCGCGACACGCGCAAAATGGGGAATCCGAAAAAATTATCGCGGTATTTTCGCGCGAATCCGCGTTTTGTCGGTCGGCGGTGCGCGCCAGGCGCTCGGCCGGCGCACCGCCGTCATTACTTATAGACGGGGACCTTGTGTCCGCGTCGATCGCCACGGGTTGTTGCGTGGCGGTCGCTCTTTGACAACTGAATAGCTCGCGTACCTTCCCGTACCTTCTTGTACCTTTTCGAGCGCTTTCGAGCGCCTTCGACCGTTTACGACCGGTTACAACCGCTTTCGAGCGCGGTTGATTTCGACCAAACGATCGGCAGGGCCGGGCGTTTCGACGCTGCGGGGGTGGGCGACAGACGTGTTGCGGAAAACGCGCAGCCGGCCGAAATGCTACGGATTCGTGTATCCCTTGAAGATCGCTTCCGGCACGAGCAGCACTTCCACTGATTGCGCCACGCCGCCACCGCCGAGCGCCATGAACGCGCACCAGCGCTGGCCGGTGTGACTCGGCGCCGCGTCGTGCAGGATGATCCGCTTGTCGTTGCCCGGCGTGCCCAGTCCCTGCGGCACGTACACGTACGGCTGATGTGAAACCGGACAGGTCAACTCGAGCGGCAGCGGCGAATCACCGAGGCCGTCATAAACCTTCTTCGCCTCTTCGAGCGTGGCGGGCAGGTGACGCTCGATGGCGTAGTACGACAGGATCGCGCCGCAAATCTCGTGCATCCGCGACGCGCACGGATCCGACGCAATGGCCTGATCGGGCGTGTAGCTGCCCGGCACCGTCGGCTGCTTCGTCACCAGCGGCGGCGGCGAGCTGGTCGTCGTCACGCAACCGGCAAGCGTTCCAATCAGAACAGCACAAGAAAGGAGTCGAACGATCATGCGATTTATCACACCCATTCGTAGCCACGAACGCAAGTTCGTGGGCTTCACTCGCTTATTTCGTCCCCGGAAGCGGAGGCTCGCTCGGGCGCCGCTCCGGCGCCTCTGGCGTTTCCGGCGCGAGCTTCGCATCCGGATCACCCCCGCGATCGAGCCCGCGCAGATGTTCCTGATACGTGCCGGGCTGCACGGCGTTGGGCGTCAGTTTCAAGCCGTTCCGCTCATCGTCCGACATGCTCTTCAGCCGATCGGGCGCTTTGGCCACGTGCGGCGTGAGGAAGAACAGAAGTTCGGTCTTGGACTTGTTCACCTGTGTACGACGGAAGAGCGCGCCGGCCAGCGGGATATCGCCCAGCAGCGGCACCTTCTGAATCGTCTCGATCTTCTGATCCTGCATCATGCCGCCGATGACGATGGTTTCGCCGTCTTTCACGCCCACGCGGGTGTCGGCCGAGCGGAGGTTGAAGACCGGCGCGTTCACGGTCGACGAGATCGGAACCGACTGATCGCTGAAGCTGCTGACCTGCGGGGCCACGTCCATGATCACCATGCCATCCGGATTAATGTGCGGCGTGACGTTCAGAATGATGCCGATGTCCTTGTACTGAATCTGGTTCACCGGGTTGTTGTTCACGTCCAAGTTGCTCTGCACGATGATCGGCACGGTCTGGCCAACGGTGATGAGCGAGGCCTGGTTATCGCTGGCGAGGATGTACGGCCGCGAGAGCACGTCGAGCTTGCCGGCGGTGGCGAGCGCGTGAATCGTGGCGGTGATGTTGTCTTCCAGCACGCTCACCACGAGGCCGTTGGTGGGGCGGCCGAACAGTGTGACCGCGCTCTGCCCGTTCGCGCCGGCGTTGCGGGTGTTGAGGATGGAGAAATCAACGCCCAGGTCCGACGAGTTGTTGTGCGTGACTTCAGCGATCAGCACCTTGATGAGCACCTGCGGAACGGGGCGGTCGAGCTGGTCGATGATCGCCTTCACCTGGTCGCGGTACTTGCTCGCGGTGGAAACCAGCAGCGAGTTGGTGTCCGCATCGGCCACCACCAATACCTGTCCCGCAAGCTGAGCGGCCGCGCCGGCGACGGCGGAGCTGACGTTCACGTTGCCGCCGGTGTTAAAGCCGCGGTTGATCGCCGCCGTCCCGCCGATGCTGGTGTTGGAACTGCCGCTGCTGGTGTTGCCGCCGCGCGTGTTCCCGCCGCTGCTGCCGAACGACGATCCGCCGAAGCTCGACGTTCCACCCGAACTGGTTCGCCCGTTGTTGGAATTGGTGTTGGCGTTATTGCGATTGCTGCCCGACGAGGTGTTGTTGCCGAACAGATTGTTCAGCACCGCCGCCATGTTCGCGGATTGGCCGTTCTTGAGCGGGTAGTAGAAGAACGCCTGCTCGGCCGCGGGGTTGGCGTCGAGCTGCTTGATGACGTCTTCAACGACCTTGAGCGTTTCCGCCGGCCCGGTGACGACGACCGTGTTCGTCCGCGAGTCGGCCGACGCGACGACCTTGCCGGTGCGACCCTTGTCGTTGTCTTCTGTCGCAGCAGCGCCACCGCCACCACCGCCTCGACCACCGCCGCCGCCTTGGAACTGGCGGAAGAACGCGCCGGGACCCTGGGCCTGATTGCCTTGCGTCTGGTCCTCGGTCTTAAAGATGTCGGTGATCAGCTTCGCGGCAGCCGACGCGTCGGCGTACAGGAGCTGCTTCACGAAGATAGTGTTTTCCGTCGCGTCGCGTTTATCGAGATTGCTGACAATGTTCACGATGCGGTAAATGTTGGTGGACGTGTCGGTGATGATGAGCGAGTTGCTGGCCGCGTTGGAGGACACGTCGGCATCGGTGCCGATGAGAGGCTCGAGGTCTTTCTTGAGTTTCACCGCATCCACGCTTCGCAGGGGGATGACCTGCGTGATCAGCGTATCGCTCTGCACGATCTGCTTCGGATCAGCGCCGAAGAAGACCGGGATGTTCGACTTCTTGGCCTTATCGCGCGTGGTGATCGTGAGAATCCGCCCGGCCTGGATGGCGGTGTAGCCGTTGGTCTTCAGCACCGCGTTGAGCAGTGTGACCGCCTCTTCCGGCGATACCGGCTGCTTGCTCAGGACCGTGACGCGGCCGGTCAGCGGCGTGTCTTTCACGACGACGAACCCCGCCAGGCTCGAAAGCTGATCGAGCACGGCGTCGATCGGCGCGTCCTTGAAATTCAGGCTGATCTGTGTGGTGGGCGTGCGGGCCACGCGCGTGGCAAACGGATCGGTTGGCACCTGTGTCGCCGGCGCAGGAACGATCTCGGTCGGCTGGGTGGCCGGCCCGACCGCTTGCGCCTTTGCGGTGAGCGGCGCGATCGCCAACAGCACCGCCGGAGCGAGAAGCAACGCACGGCGCATCAAGGGTGTCATAAAGAGCCTTTCAATCGGGTTCATCGTATTTCCTGTCGTCGTTTGGCGCGAAGCCGTTCGAGTACGTCGTTGCTGCTGCTGGGGGCGGTCGTTGGGTTGCCGCTGGAGTCGATCGTGATCGACGCCCGGCTCGCGACGGCCGGGGCTTCGCCGGCGTCGAGCGTTTGGCCGACCTGCACGCGCGTGGTGCGGCCGGGGGTCTCGTACGTCACGGCGTCGAGCGTGATCTGCGTGAGCTTGCCGCGGGCGATCGCATCGCCGGCTTTGCACAGCACGATCTTGCCGGCGGTCGTGTCTTCAAACATTGCTGCCAGCACGCCGTCGGATGCGGTCACGCCGCTGAAGACGATGCTGCTTTCCGGACTGTTCGACGTCACCGCCGACGGCGACGCGTTGCCGGCCGGCGCGGCGGTGGCGGGACTGACGTGTCCTTTGAGGAAGATGCTGCGGGTATCGAGGATCGCGAAATCGCCCGGCAAGAAGCGCGGCCGGGTGGTGGGGGCGGTCGTCGGCAGGAGGGCTTGTGTGGTCGGCAATGTTGCCGGCTGCGTGGCGAGCGCCGACGGCTCCGTGGTGGGCGCGGTGGTCACCACTTGCGCGACAGCGAGCGGCGAGACGGCGAGAAGAACCGCGAAAATGCGGCGGGAAGTCTGCCTCATGGTCGCACGCTCCCTTCGGCCGACGCGACCCGCGTCTTGCTCGACTCCGGCGGCAGGCAGAGCGTGGAGAGGTTCATCTTCAGCGTCAGGTCGTCTACGCCGTCTTTGCGGGGGGAAAGCTGAACTTCATTCACGCGAATGGGCAGCTTGCTCGTTTCGATCGACCAGAGTAATCGCGAAAGGGAGAGCATCGTGCCGTTACTAGTGGCTTCAAAACTGATGACCTGGAACTGGTTCTGCTGCGAGTCGTGCTCGGCGCCGAAGAACACCTTCAGGTCGGCGGCCTTGGCCCAGTCGAGCACCGACTGTTGCGCCTGGCTGACCGCCTGCGAGCGGCTGGACTTGAGGCCGTCCCGCTGGATCTCGGCTAGCACCTTGGTGAGACTGCGGCGGCGCTCGAATAGCCGGTCAGCATTGGCGAGTTGCGTGTTCACGGTCTCGCGGTCGCGCGCCACCGAGTCGCGCGCGGCCGCGTACGGCGAGTACAGAAACTGGTCGAACAAAAATATCGCAGCGGCCGCCATCACGCCGATGGCGATGTACCGTTCGCGTTTAGAAAAGGAGCTGAAGGAAGTCATGGTTTTGCGGCCCCCTTGGTGGTCGGGCTGGCGGCGATCGATGCACCGGCGGGGCGATAGGTGAAGGCGATGGAGAACGACACCTCGCGGCCCATGCCGACGTCGCGCGTGCCGCCGCTGGTGACGTCTAAAAAGCCGGGCGACTTTTTGATCGACTCAAGCAGCATCTGCACCCGCTGCGGATCAGACGTTCGGCCGCTCATCGTGCCTGACAGCAGGCCGGTGGGCGTGAGGCTGCCTTTGACCATCTGCGTCTTTTCGCGGACCAGCAGGTTGGTAGCGTAGGTTTGACTGTCGTCGGGCAGTGCGGCGGTGAGGTCTCGCAGGCAGGCCATGTAGCGGGCGTCGGTCACGTGCCAGTTCTGCGCGAACGACACCTTGCTGACGAACGCATCGGCGGCGGTGACGTCGGCCTGCATGGACTTCACCCTGGCAGTATCAGCGGCGAGAGCGGATCTGTTGTTCTGCAGGTCGCGATAAGCGAACACGGAGGCGGCGATGAATACAACGGCGGCCACGGCAGCGATGATTGCCCAGCGCGGCACGAGCGGCTTCTTGGTTTCGGCCAGCCGCGAGTGCAGGAAGTCGATCGCCAGGGTGCGATCGCCGCTCGCCTCCAGCGCCACCGCAACGGCCGGCGCGTACTTGCGAGTGGCGCTCGCGGCGGCGGTGCTGGCATCGATGTTCAGGGTGCTCAACTCGCCCGTGCGGACCGCGAGCCCCATCTCGCGGCCGAGAGATGGAGTGGCAATGTTAGTTCCGTCCCATACCACGAGTTCGCGTGGGGTGCCGTTCATCGTGACGCCGGTGAGTGCCCGGCGAAGTTCGCCAGTCGTTGGCGATCGCAGCGTTCGCACGGCCACCGGCAGCAAATCGTGCTGGGCCGAAAATTCGGATCCGCTGTCGCTGACCGACAGCACCAGCGCGTTCTGCGACACCGCCCGCGCCGTGGCCGAGCCGAGTGCGACAACGGCGGGTGTCACGGCGACGGCTGACAGGCCCGCCGCCTCACACAGCGCGATGGCCGCGTCCACGTGCTTGCGCGGCGTGGCCACCAGCAGCACGTTCGATCCGCCGCCGGCGAAATCGAACACCAAGTCTTTGAGTTCGCTCGAAAATTCCCCTTCCGCCTGCAGTCGCAGAATATCCGCCAGCGTGTCTGCATCAGCCGGCGGAACGTCTTTCGATTTCACCGCCAGCCACTTGGCCGGAATGCCCATGGCGGCGGCCTTGGTCGAGAAACCTTGCGTGCGGAGAAACTCGCCGAGCGCCTTGCCCAGCGCCGCCGGTTCCGCCAGCGACGTGCCGACGGGGTAGATAAACTCCGCGAGCTTGCGCACCGAAGCCTTCTCGCCGTGCGAGACCTCGGCGATCAGCAGCGAGCGATCGCCGAGCGACAGCCCAAGGAGCTTGTTGTATGTCGACCGTTTCAATTCAATCCCGTCTGCATAGTG
>Ga0268266_10003581_pt1 | contig 15391 bp, 17 predicted proteins | sample KBSS13metaG_FD_190356 | JGI IMG/M metagenome (GOLD analysis project Ga0268266, IMG submission 190356) | Switchgrass rhizosphere microbial communities from Kellogg Biological Station, Michigan, USA - KBS S1-3 metaG (SPAdes) (version 2) | ecosystem: Host-associated > Plants > Roots > Rhizosphere...
TTCGCTCCTGGGTAGGGTCATAGGGACTGCTCCTCTCGTCTGGAGTACGGATGCGCAACTGAATGGTTGCACACGTGCTAGGCTGGGGAACGTGCAACCCGATGGTTGCGCAGGGAACAGCACGAAAGCTTCACGGAACACCGAGAAAGAGAGACTGAAATGCCACTGGTTCCGATGGTCGTCGAGCAGACCGCTCGCGGGGAGCGATCCTTCGACATCTACAGCCGCCTGCTCTCGCAGCGGATCGTCTTCCTCGGCGAGCCCGTCACCGAGGATCTGGCCAACCTGATCATCGCCCAGCTGCTGCACCTGGAGGCCGACGATCCCGACAAGGACGTCAGCCTCTACATCAACTCGCCCGGCGGCTCCGCCTATGCGGGCCTGGCGATCTACGACACGATGCAGTTCATCAAGCCCGATGTGCAAACCATCTGTTACGGGATCGCGATGTCGGCGGGGTCGCTGATCCTCACCGGTGGGGCGAAAGGCAAGCGGATGGCGCTGCCGAACAGCCGGATCCTGATCCACCAGCCGTCGAGCGGGTTCGAAGGCCAGGCCTCGGACATCGAGATCCACGCCAAAGAGGTGCTCGAGCTGCGCGACCGGCTGAACCACATCTACGTCGACCACACCGGCCAGCCGATCGAGAAAATCGCGCTCGACATGGAACGCGACAAATTCTTCAAGGCCGAAGAGGCGCGTGAGTACGGGCTGATCGACCGGGTGATCGAGTCGCACGACTTCACCCCGAACCCGACCGGGTTCCGTCCCGGCGGCAACGGCGGCTCGGGCTCCGGCGACGACGGCCCGACCACCGGGGGCGGCACCGCTTAGGTGCGTCTGCGCAGGCTCAAGCGGCGGCCGCCGGCGAGCGCGCCGTCGCCGGTGAAACGGCGGACGCCGACCAAGCGGCCGCCGGCGTATTACGCGGTCGCCGGGGTCCAGCTCGACGAGGAGCTCGAGCGGCTGCGCGGGCTGCCGGTATTCGCCGGCGGTCCGCTGACGAAGAAGCGGCCGGAGCTGAAGGTGCGGCGGGCGAGCACGCGGCCGAACCGGGTCGGCTTCGCCGTCCCGACCGAGCACCGCCTGCAGGTGACGGCGTACCCGGGCATCCGCCCCGGCGACGTGCTGGAGACTCTGCTCCACGAGCTCGTCCACCTGCACGTGGGACGGGCGCGCGAGGCGCACGCCTGGCACGGGCGCACCTTCAAGGCGACGCTGGCGCAGGCGATGGACGAGGCCTACGGCGTCCGCGGCGTCCCCACCCGGAGCACGCTGCACGGTGCCTACGCCGAGGCGATCGAGCGCCTGCGGGCGCGTCCGCAGATGGAGATGGACCTGGCCTGACGATCACCGTCTGTAGTTGACCTTCTCAGGGAAGGTGAAATGCAGACGCTCAGCCGAGGCGGCGGACTGCCCAGGCGCCGACGGCCGCACCGGCGCTGCCGCTGAGAACCCCCTGGACGGCGGCGCGGCCCGCGGCGGGATCGCGGCCGGCGATGCCGAAGCAGATCGCGTCGCCGAGGTCGACCGCGGCGGCGACCGCGGCGGTCTCGCGCAGGCGCTCCCGGTCGTCCCGGGCGGCGAGGGTGAGGAGGCCGAGCGCGATGTCGCGACCGCCGGCGATGCGGGCGAGGGCGCGGGCCGAGGTGTCGGATGCTTCGAAGCCGAGGATCTTCAGCGCCGGCCGGGTGGCGAGCATCGCGCCGATCCCGATCGCGATCCGTCCCCCGGCCACGCCGAGCACGGCGGCACGGGCGAGCGGGTCGGGCTTGCGGCGGCGGCGCGGCATCCCGCAAACCTAACCGGGATTCGGGCGCGCCGCCGGGTAAGGATGAGGGGATGGCCGAGGGCGACACGATCCTGCGCGCGAAGAACCGGCTCGCCGACGCCCTGGTCGGCCAGGAGATCGGCGTCAGCGCACCCAACCCCCGCGGTCGCGCCGCCGGGATCGAACGCCTCGACGGTCTCACTCTCGAGGGAATCGACGCCCACGGCAAGCACCTGATGTTCCACTTCGGTGACCTCGTCCTCCACAGCCACCTGGGGATGAGCGGCGGCTGGCATGTCTACCCGCACCGGGCGCGCTGGCGCCGGCCACGCTCCTCGGCCTGGGCGGTGCTCTCCGGCGAGCGTGCCGACGCGGTCCAGTTCGGCGGTCCGACTCTGCGCGTCATGCGCGCGAGCCGCGTCGCCATCGACCCCCAGCTCGCCCGCCTCGGCCCCGACATCCTGGCGCCGGACTTCGACCTCGACGCCGTCGTCGCGATCTTCCGCGCCGCCGACCAGTCCCGCACCCTCGGCGATGCCCTCCTCGACCAGCGCCTCACCGCCGGCATCGGCAACATCTTCAAGAGCGAGGCCTGCTTCGCCGCCAAGATCGACCCCTGGCACCCCCTCGCCGACGTCTCCGAAGAGGACCTCCGCCTCGTCCTCGAAGCCGCCCGCGAGCAGATGCTCTCCGCCGTCAAGCTCGGCGACCGCCACCGCTTCCGCATCTACAAACACCGCGGCCCCTGTTCCCGTTGTCGCGGCACCGTCCACCACCGCGGCCAAGGCGACGCCAACCGCACCACCTGGTGGTGCGAGCGCTGCCAGGTCTGAGCGCCGCATCTATCCTCATCTCATGCCCGGAGCTGGCCAGCCTCGGCGATTGGCCGAGGCGGCTCGCGCCGCGAAGGTTGCCGAGGGGCGAGGTGACGACGCGACGGCCATCCGAGAGTGGCGCCGCTATCGCCTGATCAAGGACGCCGGCCGCGACCCCGAGGATCTTCTGGCCGAAGGCATCGCGCTCTCCGATGCCCCCAAGTGGTGATCAAGAACCCGTCTGGATAGTGCGTTCGTACTTTGGGCCGTATAGGACGCCAAAGTACGAACGCACCGCACATCGCACACCACGAGATGCCTAGGTCAGGTTCTTGACGAAGCGGCTGCGGCTGGTCTGCAGCTCGTAGCCGGCGGAGGCCCAGAAGGCCATCGCGCCCGGCTTGTGGGATTCGGCGATCGCGTTCAGGCGTTTGGCGCCGAGGGCGCGGAAGCGCTCCTCGCCGGCGCGGACCAGGGTGGTCGCGAGGCCGTGGCGGCGATGGGCGGGCTCGACGGCGAGGCGGTAGAAGGTCGCGCGCCAGCCGTCCCAACCGGCGATCAAGGTGCCGACGATCTCGCCGCCGGACTCGGCGACGATCAGCGCGTCGGGGTCCCGCTGCAGCAGCCCGTGGACGTCCTCGGCCGATTCGGTGCTGGACGGCGATGCCTCGGCGCGACGCCAGAAGTCGAGGAGCGCCCCGATTTCCTCGGGGCGGCCGGGGCGGAGAGCTGGGACCGGGTGGTCGTTCATCGAAAGGCGGGGGAGAGCCGACGATCGGACTTGAACCGATGACCCCTTCATTACGAATGAAGTGCTCTACCAACTGAGCTACGCCGGCGCGAGCCTGATTCTAAGCAGATGGGGACGCCAATCCATGCCCCGCCTGGCTCAGCGGTCTAACGGCCGCGAGTGAATTAAGGAAACTCTCATCTGCGCTCCATACGGTGCGCGGATGGCGAGTGACCAATACGTGGAGAGGCCGCTTGCCCGCACCGTCGGGTCGACGATCTTCATCAGCCGTTGGTTGCAGGCGCCGCTCTACCTGGGCCTGATCGCGGCCCAGGGGGTCTACGTCTGGCGCTTCATGCAGGAGCTCTGGCACCTGGTCTCCGACGTCGGGCACCTGACCGAGAACGAGGTGATGCTGTTGGTGCTCGGTCTGGTCGACGTGGTGATGATCGCCAACCTGCTGATCATGGTGATCATCGGCGGCTACGAGACGTTCGTCTCGCGGATCAACCTGCGGAACCACCCCGACCAGCCGGAGTGGCTCTCGCACGTCAACGCCAACGTGCTGAAGGTGAAGCTGGCGATGGCGATCGTCGGTATCTCCTCGATCCACCTGCTGCAGACCTTCATCAACGCCGATCAGACGTCAGGCGACACGATGTTGTGGCAGACCGTGATCCACCTCACCTTCGTCGTCTCCGCCGTCGCGCTCGCCGCGATCGACCGGTACCTCTCGCCCCACGCCGGCGACCACTGAGCTCTCAGCGGCCCCTTTGACCGCTGCGGTCGGCGCCGCTCCCTGCTTCGGGGATCGTCGCGGTCACGCGACTGCGGGCGCAGGCGCGCGGCACTAAGATCGCCGCACGCGAACGGGGCAGCTCATCACCGAGACGTTGGAGTTCGACGGCGGACGAGAGGTCACGGCGTACCTCCCGTCGGCCTCGCCCGAGGCGGTCGTCTTCGCCGGCGACGGCCAGTTGATCGCTTCGTGGGGAGGTGTGCTCGAGGCGGCCGACCTGCCGCCGACGATGATCGTCGGTGCGCACCGGCTCGAGGAGGAGACGCTGCGCCTCCACGAGTACTCGCCGGGGGAGAGCACCGACGCCTTCGTCTTCGACCCCGAACGGTTCGAGGCGCACGAGAGGTTCTTCGTCGAGGACGTGCGACGGTGGGTACGGTCCCGTTTCGACGTGGCGCTGCCCCCTGATCGGACAGCGGTGTTCGGGGTGTCGGCGGGTGGGGAGCTCGCGCTTGCCATGGGGCTGCGTCATCCGGATGTCTATGGACTCGTGTTCTGCGCTTCCCCGGGCGCGGGGTTCCGACCGCCCGCCGTGATGGCCGCCCCGCTGCCGCGCACCTACCTCGTCGCCGGCACGGAGGAGCCCTTCTTCCTCGAGAACGCCACTCGCTGGGCGGACGCGCTGCGCGACGGGGGTGCCGATGTGGTCATGACCGAGCGGGCCGGGTCCCACGGCGGCGCGTTCTGGAAAGAAGAGCTCCCGATGATGGTGGCGTGGGCGTTCGGACCCTGAGCACCGTGTCGATTTTCGGTGGGCTCGAGCAGCGCCGCGCCTCGTCGACAGCGAGCAGCGGATGGTCTTCGGGGCCACCACCTTCAGTGATTTCGAGGGGATGCTGGCCGCGGTCGCCGATGAACCCAAGGTGCTCGATCCGTGGGTCACGCGGATGAGGAGCTGCCGCTGCGCTCGCACGGCGAGCCTGTCGCTGAACCGGGCGCTGATGGCCGCCGGCCTGGTCGACCGCATCCGGGCCTAGCCTGCACTGACGGGCCGATTCGGGGCGGGCTTCTCGAACACGAGGCGGTAGTGCTCGAGAAGCTCGCGCTCGAAGCAGACGCCGTTGGCGCTCACCCCGGAGGTGAAGGCGAGGCGGAAGTCGGCGCTCGTCAACCAGCGGGGCACGAGTGACAGCTTGAGCAGCGTCTTGCGCGGGCTCGATTCGCCGAAGCGCCTGCGCCACTGCTTGATCGTCTCGATGTAGTCGAGGCGGCCGCTCATGCTCGAGACGAGCGTCAGGCTCGGCTCCGCCGCGCGGATCACCTGCTCGGAGCCGAAGGGCAAGAAGGAGCCGGGGAACTGCTTCTGCAACAGGGCCAGGTACCAGGCGTCGGAGTCACGCGGGGCGTCGAGGGAGACCTCCTCGATCGGGATCATCCGGGGACCGAACACCATGGTCTGCAGGTAGAAGCGTCCGCCGGCGGGCAGCATCTCGGCGACGTTGGCGAACAGCGAGCGGTAGATCTCGTCCTGGCGGCCGGCTTCGTGGTCCGCGACGGAGCAGAAGTGCTCGAAGGCGCCGAGGCTGGCGACGGCATCGAAGGGCCCAAACGTCTCGGCGGTCACCTCGCGGGCGTCGCGCAGGTGCACGTCGAGGTCATGGCTCCGGCACGACCTCTCCTGGGCGCTGGACAGGGTGACGCCGACGCCGGTGCCGCCGCGGCGCCGGATGTCGGCGAGCAGTGGGCCCCAGCCACAGCCGAGGTCGAGCACGCGCCGGCCGGGCCCGATCCCGATCTGCTCGGCGATGTAGTCGTGCTTGCGCCGCTGGGCCTCCTCGAGGGTGAGCGAGAAGTCGCCGTCGTATTTCGCGCCGCTGAAGTCCGCCAGCTCGCCGAGACTGAGCCGGAAGATCCGGTCGATCAGGGAGTAGGTGAAGTCGAGGTCGGCGCGGTCGGCCATGGGCCAGGGCAGGAGGATCTGGGATGGAGGCCGGGCCGTCAAGCCAAGTGCCGCCGCCGATCGCGGTTCCGTCGCGGCCGATCTCGATGATGCCGCCGTGGCACGCGAGCGACAGGCCCGGAAACGCGAGGAGCACGAGGTCGAGTTCTCCCGCATCGTCGCCTTCAGCGACGGCGTGTTCTCGATCGCGATCACGCTGCTGGTGCTGGCGATCGACATCCCCGACACGCTCGAACACAGCGAAGTCGCCCACGCGCTCTGGGACGAGCGGGAACAGCTCTTCGCCTACGCGATCAGCTTCGCCGTGATCGCGCGCTTCTGGCTCGTCCACCACTCGTTCTTCAGCGAGGTCAAAGCCTTCGACACCAAGTTGATCACGCTGAACATGCTCTACCTCGGATTTCTGGTGCTGATCCCGTTCTCGAGCAAAGTGCTGGGCGAGTACGGAGGGGTCTTCGCGGCGGTCGTGGTCTATTCGGCGAATCTCGCCGCCGTCGTCATCATCGGGCAGTGGATGAGCTGGGACGCTCGGCGCGCCGGGCTCACCACGATCGACCCGGAGACGGCGCGCGAAAACCTGATCCGCGGCGCCTTCATCGCCAGCGTCTTCCTGCTCTCGATCGTCGTCGCGCTCTTCAACGCGAGCATCGCGCCCTTCATCTGGCTGGCCCTCTTCTTCGAGGGGCGCGGCCACGTGATCGAACGGCTCAGTCGCCGCGTCTGAGGAAGGCGATGTCGCCGCCAGGGTGGGCGCAGCTGACCGCGGTGCCGTCGCCGGTCTTCACCGTCTGACAGCGGAAGCTGCCGAGTGCGCAGGAGCCGCGCGAGGCGCCCTCGGGCAAGGCGCAGGAGCGGTGGTTCTCCCAGCGCCGCATGATCCGCCGGGCGGTGCCGCAGTCGACCGCGGTCGCGCGAAGCCCCTGCCCGCAGGCGACCACCTTGGAGCCCGCCGGGGCGTTCGGGGCGGTTGCTTTCTTCGGCGCGCCCTTGCCCGCGGGCGGCGCGGTCGTGTTCGACCCGCCCGAGTCCCCGCCGCCGCAACCGGCGACGAGCAGCGCCGCGCACAGCACGGCGGCGACGGAGGTGGCGAGAGCGGTGAGCCTCACACCACCGAAGCTACCCCTCGGCCGTCTCCTTCACCGCCGGCCGGTCCGCGTGGGGAAGATTCCCGCAGACCGGACAGTCCGGCTCCGGCACCACGTCTTTGCGGTCGACCTCCATCGTCCGCAGGTCGTAGATGTGTTCGGAACCCTGGGTCGACGGGGTCGCGAGGCCGGTCAGGAGATGCATGATCTCCATCCCGATCTGGCCGCCGATCAGCCCGCAGGCGGGGCCGATCGTCGCCGCCGGGCTCGGTTTCGCCCGCTGCGCGTCGATCGCCGCGTCGAGCAGCGGGTATTCGCGCCGCCAGCGGATCGTCTGGCAGACGTAGCAGCCGGTCACGCCGGGGACGTAGAGGGGCCCGACCCGCGCGATCGGCGGGAAGTGGCTCATCGTGATGTAGGGGATGCCGGCCTCGAAGCAGGCTTCGTTGCACCAGACCTCGACTTCGAAGGCGGGCCAGTCGATCGCGTCGATGACCACGTCGGCGCCGTCGATGAAGTCGGCGATCTCGGCCGCGCTGCCGAGGCGCCGTGCCGTCGCGGTGATCTTCGCCTCCGGGTTGAAAGCGCGCAGCCGCGCGGCGGCGACCTCCACCTTCAGCAGCCCGAGGTCCGCGACCGAGTAGAGGATCTGCCGGTTGAGGTTGGAGATCTCGACCCGGTCGCCGTCGATCAGCCACATCTCGCCGATCCCACAGGTCGCCAGGGACATCGCGGTCCAGCCGCCGAGCCCGCCGACGCCGAGCACCGCGACCTTCGCCTCGCGCAGCCGCCGCTGGCACTCCGAGGGCACCAGGCCGCCGGGCGCGATGTCGGAGAAATAACGCAGCTGGCGGTCGAAGCGCGCGTACTCGGTCGGGTCGATCAGGTCGTCGTCGGCGGCGTCCTCGATCACCGCCAGCTCCTGCATCTGGGCGATCGTGTCGTCGACCAGCTCGCCGCCGAACTCCTCGCGCAGCCTCTCCAGCGTGTGCTCCCCGTCGAGCGCCTCCAGGAGTCGCTCGTCCAGCTCCCGCGGCTGCTCGATCTTCACGTCCCGTTCCGAGCTCGGACGACGCAGGTAGACGTCGCCTTCCGGGGACTTGAACGACTCCGTCGTCCGCTTGATGCGCGGTCGCCGCATCGACATTCCCCCACCTCCATGGTCATGCCCGGCGCCCACCGCCGAGGTCATTGGAGGAGAGTCCCATATAGGTGGAGAGCGTTCCCGCGCTCCGAAATATTTTTCAAATATTGATGACGCCTGCTTAGGGGGCGCCCGCGAGCTCCTTCGCGCGGGCGAGGACGGCGTCGGTCATCGGCACCGTGAGCTTGCCGGTGAAGGTGTTCTGCTGGCTCGGGTGGAACATGCCGAGCAGGGTGAGGCGGTCGGTCAGCGCGGCCTCGGCGCCATGGCCGAAGCGCGGCTTCGGGCGCGGGGTGGGGACGCCGATCGTCGCCGCCGCCTTGAGGAACCCGTCCCAGCCGAATTTGCCGAGCGCGACGACGACGCGGGCCCGGTCGAGGATCTCCAGCTCGCGCTCCAGATAAGGGAGGCAGTTGTCGCGCTCCTCCGGCGTCGGTTTGTTGGCAGGCGGCGCGCAGCGGACGACGGCGGCGATGTAGGTGTCGAGGAGGCGCAGGCCGTCGTCCTTGCTCACCGCGGTCGGCTGGTTGGCGAGCCCGGCGCGGTGGAGGGCGGCGTAGAGCCAGTCGCCGGAGCGGTCCCCGGTGAACATCCGGCCGGTGCGGTTGGCGCCGTGGGCGGCGGGGGCGAGGCCGACGATGAGGATCCGCGCCTCCGGGTCGCCGAAGCCGCTGACCGGGCGCGCCCAGTAGTCCTGGCCGCGGAAGCGTTTCGGCGGGTTGGCGGCCTCGGCCTCGCGCCAGGCGACCAAGCGCGGGCATTTGAAGCAGTCGTGGACCTCGGTGGCCAGCGCTTCAAGCTTCGTTGAGTTCGAGTTCATATGGTGGGACGCCGATTGATGGCACGAAACCGAATCACCTGGGGCGGCGCGATGCTCGCCCTCATTCTCATCGCAGGCATCCTCGCTGGTTGCGGCGGGGGAGGGTCGTCGAGCGCGACGTCTTCGGCCGCGGCCGCCACGACCCCGGCGCCGTCCCAGGAAGAGTCCACCGACGCGGAGATCCTCGACACGGTCCTCGCCCGCCAGGAAGCGGCGGTCGAGGCGCTCGCCGCGGTCGGGCCGGAACTGCCGCCGCGCCTCGCCCGCATGGCGGCCTACTTCCGCGCCCAGGAACAGGAACACGTCGACGCGGTGCTGAAGGCGCTGCGCGGTCTCAAAAGCCCGGCGGAACCGTCCCCGGAACCGGTCGACACGAGCGGCCTGAAGAGCGAACGAGAACGCCTCGTCTTCATCTACGAAACGGAAAGCGCGACGATCGACGAGGAGCTGAGCGCGATCTCCAAGCTCGAAGCGGCCTGGCCGCGCTCGCTGCTCGCATCGACCGTGGCGAACCAGGCTCAGCACCTCACCCTGCTGCGCCAGGCGCTCGGCGAGGGGCCGCTCGCCTCGGTCCCGGTCCCGTTCGAGAACGGCACCGCCGCGGCGCCCGCCGAATAGAGAACCGGCCCCCACTTCCAAAGCCCCCAATATTGCGGTGGTCACCGACCGCCGCTTGGGGAATACTGGCCGGCGATGACCGGGCCCCTCTACGCGATCGGTCGCTGGTGCTCGCGCCATCACTGGCCGGTCATCGGTGCCTGGATCGTGCTGGCGATCGCGCTCCTCGCGATCAGCTCCGCCGCCGGCTCGAAGACGAGCGAAAACCTGACGCTCCCGGGCACCGGCTCGACCCAGGCGACCGAACTGCTGGAAGAAAACCTGCCCGAGCAGGCCTATGGGTCAAACCCCTTGGTGCTGGAAGCGCCGGCCGGGACGAAGCTGAGCGAACCGAAGTACGCGAAGGCAGTCGAAGAAACCGCTAAGAACCTGGAAGCGCTCCCCGACGTCAACTCGGCGATGAGCCCGCTGGCGAAGGGCTCGCAGACGCTGAGCCAGAAAGACCCGAACATCGGCTACATCCCGGTCGTCCTCGGCATCGGCCCCGGTGAAATCGCCGAAGACCAGTCGCAGGACATCCTCGACGCGGCAAAGCCGTTCGAAGCGGCGGGCGGGAACGCCGCGGTCGGCGGCTACGTCGGCAACCAGCTCTCCAAACCCTCGACCGAGAAATCGGAGCTCATCGGCCTGGTCGCGGCGGTGATCATCCTGTTGTTCGCCTTCGGCACCGCCACGGCGATGATGCTGCCGATCGTCGGCGCGTTGCTCGGCCTGGTCTGCACGCTGTCGATCATCAAGCTGCTCGAGCACGTGCTCGAGGTGCCGGGGGTGGCGGCGACGCTGGCGACGATGATCGGCCTCGGCGTCGGCATCGACTACGCGCTCTTCATCGTCACCCGCCACAAACTGCAGCTGGGCGAAGGCATGGAGCTGCGCGAGTCGATCGCGCGCGCCACCGCGACCGCGGGCGGCGCCGTCGTCTTCGCCGGCTTCACCGTGGTGATCGCGCTCTGCTCGCTCGCCGTCGCCGGGATCCCGCTGGTGACGACGCTCGGGGTGACGGCGGCGGTCGCGGTGGTGATCGCGGTGTGCGCGGCGGCGACGCTCCTGCCCGCGATGCTGGGCGCGCTCGGCCCGCACATCAACAGCCTGCGGTTTCACATCGGTCGCACTCATCCGGACGAGGTAGAGCCGCACGGCTGGCGCAGCTGGGCGGAACGGATCGTGCGGATCCCGTGGCGTTCGGCGCTCGCGGCGCTGGCGGTCCTCGCGATCCTGGCGCTGCCGATCTTCCAGCTGCAGCTCGGCCAGAACGACATCAGCGCGCTGCCGAAGGAAACGACCTCGCGCCAGGCCTACGACGGGTTGAACGCGGGCTTCGGTCCCGGCGTCAACGGCCCGCTGCTGATCGCCTCGCAGTTCACGACTCCCGAAGAAGCGCAGCAGGTGCTGCCGGGCCTGCAGAAATCGATCGGCGGGGCGGCTGACGTCGCCGCGGTCACCGAACCGACCCTCTCCGAAGACAAGAAGGTGGCCGTCTTCACGGTGATCTCCAAATCGGAGCCGTGGGCCGACGAGACCGTCACGCTGGTGGAAGACCTGCGCGACGAAGCGATCCCCGGCGCGCTCGAAGGGACGAAGGCGCAGTCGTTCGTCGGCGGCCAGACGGCCGGCTACATCGACCTCGCGAACCAGATCGCGAACAAGTTGCCGCTGATGATCCTGGTCGTCGTCGGGCTCAGCTTCCTCGTCCTCTTGATGGCCTTCCGCTCGATCCTCGTGCCGATCAAGGCGGCGGCGATGAACCTGATCTCGGTCGCCGCCTCCTACGGCGTCGTCACCGCGGTCTTCCAGCTCGGCTGGGGCTCCTCGCTGATCGGGCTGGACCACCCGATACCGATCGTCAGCTTCGTGCCGTTATTGATGTTCGCGATCCTCTTCGGGCTCTCGATGGACTACGAGGTCTTCCTGATGACCCAGATGAAAGAGCACTACGTCGAGTACGGCGACGAGCGGCGGGCGGTGGTGGAAGGGCTCGCCAACACCGGCCGCGTGATCACCTCGGCGGCGGGGATCATGGTCTGCGTCTTCGCCAGCTTCGTGCTCAGCGGGGACCCGGTGGTGAAGGAGTTCGGGGTCGGCCTGGCGGTGGCGATCGCGATCGACTCGACCGTCGTCCGCTGCCTCCTGGTGCCCGCGGTGATGGAGCTGATGGGCAAGTGGGCGTGGTGGATGCCGAAGTGGCTGGACCGGTTCGTTCCCCACATCAGCATCGAGGGCGAGGAGTACTTCGAGGCGCGCGACGCCGCCCTCGCCGCTGCCGCCGCCCCCGCCACGGGTCCCGCTGCGTCAGACTGAGGGGCGGTGTTCCCGCTCAACCTGCCCAATGCGCTGACCCTGCTGCGCATCCTCGCGGTGCCCGTGGTCGTCGTCGCGCTGCTGGTGGAAATGCCGAACGGCGACATCATCGCGGCGGCGGTCTTCGCCGCGGCCGCCCTCACCGACGGCCTCGACGGCTACATCGCCCGCTCCCGCAACTCGATCACCACCTTCGGCAAGCTGATGGACCCCCTCGCCGACAAGCTCCTGATCATCGGCGCCCTCCTCTGCCTCGTCTCCCTCGGCCGCCTCGAAGCCTGGGTCGCGATGGTCATCATCGCCCGCGAGGTCGCCGTCACCATCCTCCGCACGATCGCCGCCGAGCGCGGCCTCGTCATCGCCGCCTCCTGGCTCGGCAAGGCCAAGACGGTCCTCCAGATCGCCGCCGTCATCGCCCTCATCGCCACCAACCCCTCACCCGCCTGGGTCGACGTCCTCCTCTACGCCGCCGTAGCCGTGACGGTCATCAGCGGCGCGGATTACTTCTTTGGGCTGCGGAGGCGGATCGAGCAGGACCAGCGGGAACGGGCGGCGGGGTCGCGGCGTAGCGCGGCGTAGGGACGGGCCGGCTGGAGCCGGCGCCCCTATGAGGTCGCAAGGGACGGGAAAGGGACGCTGCCCTCTCGGCGGCGGCCCTGGCAGGCTGTGGCCGCCGCCGAGAGGGCGGGTCTGTGGGGAGTGTCGGATCCGGGGAGGGTCCGCGACGCGGGACGCACGAGGGTCCCACGAGAGAGTGACGAGACTCGCAAGTCGTGACGGAGAGCGTGGGAAGTCCACGCTTCCGTGCGTGTTGGACAACACCGACTTCCGCGCTGCAAGCATTACCGGTGCTATAGCCCCCGTAATGCTTGCAGCGCGTTTACGGGGGCTGTCTCGGAGCCCGGAAAGCGACAGAAGATGCTCGGAAGGGTGACGTTCCCGACATCTCCCTCACCGAACTCAGGCAGGTGTGCCTTCTCTCGCGCGCACCTCCGACGTAAGTCCGACCTCCGCCCGAACCCGTGCCGGATGTTTCACGAACCCCTCACGTCCTGGGCGTCTCATCGCGGTCACAGCCAGCCAGGACCGCGATGAGACGCCCAGGATCGATCTAGGACTGCCGCAGCGGCCGGAACAACGCCCGTCCGGCCGCGGCCAACCTCAGCCCGCCGCACCCTCCAGCCACTCCCGCATCGACACATGCCTTCCCGAGTGCACCCCGGTCGCCAGCTCGGCGCGGAGCTCGCCAAGCGTCCCGTAGCGCTCGGCGACGACGTTGTGGCGGTGGATCGTCTCGAGGTTCTCCTGGCGGGCCATGACGAAGGCCTCGTCGGGGAGGTCGGGGTAGTTGGCGACGACCTGGCGGATCATCTCGCGCACGCAGTCCTCGACGAAGCGGGGGGTTTCGTGGGCTTTGACCACGACCGACATCTCGTCGGGGCGCTTCATCAGCTCGTAGATCTCCGAGGACATCGAGGACTCGGCGATCCGGAGGAGCTCCGGCGCGTCGATCCAGGAGGGGCCGCCCTCGGGGCAGCCGACGTGAAGGGTGCCGATGCCGCGCTGGTTGTGGGTGGCGATCGGGACGACGTCGACGATCTTGTCGATCTGCTCGCCGTCGAAGCCGGCCGCGTCGAGGCGTTCGCGGGAGAGCCCGGCGACCATCTCCTGCGCGCACGGGCAGGCGGTCATCCCCTGGGCCTGGACGCCGGTGATGGTGCGGGTGCCCGCCTCCGAGGCGATCGCGGTGCCGAAGAGGACGTAGATCTCCTGGGTGTCGATGCCGCTCTCCGGCGTCTTCACCGTTTCCGGATAGCGCGCGGTCAGCCTGACCTCGGCGCGCTGGCCGTTCTGGCGCTCGCGGATCTTCGCGGCGACGTGGGCGGCGAGGATCTCGGCCTTGAAGGCCTCGCCGAGGATCACCTCGTCGATCGCCTCGCCGACGACTTCTTCGAAGCGGGACATGTGCACGCCCGCCTGCTGCGGGTTGAGGTCGACGAAGCACTCCATCTCGGCGTAGAAGAGGTTCTCCCGCTCGCCGTCGCGAACGCGGATGACCTTCTCGACGCCGGTCACGCCGACCCGCGAGAGGCTGACCTGGGTGGCAGGCACGCCGGACTGGACGTCGGGGACGGTGCGGATTGAGGTGCTCGTTTCGTTCGCCATGCGCAAAGCCTAGACGCCCTCGACCATCGGTCTCCATCCCTCCCCTATAGACCCGAACACTGCCTATAATCCGCGTTCTGCCGGAGCTTCGGGGCCGGTAGTTCCGGGGGACCCGGGGGAGAGAAAAGTTCCATAGGAGGCACCGATCATCGAACCGATTGAGACGGTGGAAGTCGTGGATCGCGAGAGCGGGACCAGCGCGCCAGAGATCGAGGAGCTGGCCGGGCTGATCGCCTTGGGACGCGAGCGTGGCTACCTCACCTACGAGCAGATTTCGTCAACGCTCGAGGAGGTTGAGATCACCAAGGAGCAGGTTTCGCAGCTCCACGCGAATCTCGTCGAGCACGGCGTCGACGTCATCGCCGAGGGCGGTGTCAGCGCCTACAAACAGCAGCGCAACGGGGACTCCGCCGGCGCGCCGAAGAAAGAGGAACTCGACCTGACGGTCGAACCGAGCCTCGACTCGCTGCGGCTCTACCTGCGGTCGATCGGCCGGGTGGACCTGCTGACCGCCGCGCAGGAGGTCGAACTGGCGAAGCGGATCGAGCGTGGCGACATGCTCGCGAAGCGGCAGATGGTGGAGGCCAACCTGCGCCTCGTCGTCTCGATCGCGAAAGGCTATCTGGGGCGTGGGCTCAGCTTCCTGGACCTGATCCAAGAGGGCAGTCTTGGGTTGATCCGGGCAGTGGAGAAGTTCGACTACCGGCGCGGCTACAAGTTCTCGACCTACGCGACCTGGTGGATCCGCCAGGCGGTGACGCGGGCGATCGCCGACAAGGCGCGCACGATCCGCATCCCCGTCCACATGGTGGAGAAGCTGAACCGTGTGGCGCACGTCGAACGGCAGCTGGTGCAGCGGCTCGGGCGCGAGCCCGACGCGATCGAGATCGCCGAGGAGCTGCGCTGGCCGGTGTCGGATGTTCGCGACATCCTGCGGGTGGCGCAGTTGCCGGTCTCGCTGGAGAAACCGGTGGGCGACGAGGACGAATCGGAGCTCGGCGATTTCGTCGCCGACGACGGGGTCCTCGAGCCGTTCGAGGAAGCCAGCGAGCACATGCAGAAAGAGGGCGTGCGGCGGGCGCTGGACGCGCTGCCGGAGCGCGAGCGCCAGGTGATCGAACTGCGCTACGGCCTCGGCGGCGCGGAGCCGCTGACGCTCGAGGAAGTGGGCCGCACCTTCGGCGTGACCCGCGAGCGCATCCGCCAGATCGAGAACAACACGCTGAAAAAGCTGAAGCGCCTGCC
>Ga0268266_10003583_pt1 | contig 15384 bp, 15 predicted proteins | sample KBSS13metaG_FD_190356 | JGI IMG/M metagenome (GOLD analysis project Ga0268266, IMG submission 190356) | Switchgrass rhizosphere microbial communities from Kellogg Biological Station, Michigan, USA - KBS S1-3 metaG (SPAdes) (version 2) | ecosystem: Host-associated > Plants > Roots > Rhizosphere...
AAGAACGTAACGCAGTTCAAACCAGGTGATGATGTATTCGGCGGGAAAACCGGTGCCTTTGCTGAGTACGTCTGTGCTCTCGCAGATCGAGCAGTGGCCCTGAAACCGGCCAACATTACATTTGAGCAGGCAGCCTCTGTACCCATTGCGGCAATCACAGCGTTACAGGGTCTTCGCGACAAAGGAAAGGTTCAATCAGGACAGAAAGTCTTGATTAATGGCGCATCCGGAGGTGTCGGCACGTTCGCTGTGCAAATAGCCAAGTCGTTTGGCGCCGATGTTACCGGCGTATGCAGCGGCAGGAACGTCGATCTTGTCCGATCAATCGGTGCAGATCAGGTCGTTGATTATACAAAGGAGGATTTCACCAAGAGTGGAAAGCGCTACGACCTGATTATCGACAACGTTGGGAATCACTCCTTGTTGGAGTGCAGGCGCGTCCTAAAACCCCACGGAATATACGTTATGGTCGGCGGCGGCGGACCAGGCGAACAAGGATGGATCGGACCTTTGGTTAATCCGATCAGAGCGCTCGTGTTTTCGCAGTTTGTAAGTCAGAAGATGGGAATGATGCTGGCGAACCTGAACCAAAAGGATCTGACCATCCTGGGCGATCTAATGCATGCCGGAAAAGTAACACCGGTCATCGACAGGCGTTACAAGTTGAGTGAGGTCCCAGAAGCCATCAGATATCTGGAACAAGGTCACGCCAGGGGAAAAGTCGTAATAACTGTAGAAGATACACCCTCGCCGGTCAGGGCCAATCTTGCCGCCGGTTCTGTAAGCACGATCGGACCCGTTCTCATTGCTTCCGAGCTCATCGGACTGATTATTGGTGTGACAATTGTGCCCGTTGTTGCAGCATTCGTTCTCAATCGCCGCTTCCAGCGGCGCAATCCCGGAAAGAAGCCGTATAGGTGGGGCTACTATTTCAGCATTATGTCCATCATCGGCGGCCTCGGCCTCGGACTGATGCTTGAATTCGGCGTCAGCGGCGTGATCATCTGCGGCGCCATTTACGCAGTCCTCGCACGGTTCTTTGCCCAGCGGCACTGCTGGGCTTGGATCACGCTCACGCTTGTCAGCTTCAACCCGATCGTTTGGATCATCAATTCTATCTACCTGTGGAAGCGTTGGACAGAGGGCTCGGGCAACATGGCGACTGCCTAACCAAACGGCAGAAGCAAGAGAGATCCCGACTTTCCGTTCTTGTGCAGGCGCGGTAGTTTCCTCCATGAAGACGAATCGATTATTCCGCTCTGGATTGTACTTGTTCACCGCCGGCTCGTTCGCGCTGGCGGCAGTCTCCGCGATAGCCGGCGAACCGACCAAAGCCGTTGCCGTCCTCCATCCCACGAAAGGCAGCAACGTGGAAGGCATTGTCACGTTCACGAAGTCTGGCGATGAAATGAAAATCGTCGCCGATGTCTCCGGTCTTACACCGGGCAAACATGGGTTCCACATTCATGAGTTCGGCGACTGTTCCTCGCCGGACGGCAAAGCGGCCGGTGGGCACTTCAATCCGACGAACAATCCGCACGCCGGCCATGACGTCGCGCAACGCCACGAAGGCGACATGGGCAACATCGAAGCCGACGGCTCAGGTAAGGCTCACCTCGACCTGACGGACAATATGATGGTGATGAGCGGTGAGAAATCGATCATCGGCCACAGTGTGATCGTGCACGAGAAAGCCGACGACCTGAAGTCACAGCCTACCGGTGACGCCGGTGGCCGTGTTGCCTGCGGCGTAATCGGTATCGCCAAACCATAGTCCGCGAGCGGCCGGACGCGTCAGCGGTTTTCGCCTGTCCAACACAGGGCGACCTGTGCGAATTTCCTTCAACGATGCAATTGATGACGCTCAAGGAAATCCGGCAGGCCGTCCCACAGGGCCCGCTGGAGGTGCGTGTCCACGTCCAGCTTGAGACCGTCGCGTCAAAATTTACTCGCGAACAAAAACCGTATTGCGAACTAATGCTCGCTGACGCGGCTGATCGCATGACCCTCCGGGTCTGGAGTGACAGTCCAAACTACAAAGCGTGCGACTCGTTGCAGAGCGGTGATTTCGTCGAGATCACGGGCGAGTTTTACCAGCATCAGCAATACGGCCTCGACGCCCGCCACTGGAAATCGCGTCGGCTGACGGCTGAGGAACAGGCGCATATTTTGCAAGGCGCGCCCGCACTCCGCGCAAAGCAGGCAACCGATTGGGAATTCATCGTTGCAACTACCGCCGCGATCCGCGATCCGCGGCTCTACGCGCTCTGCGCCGAGTTCATTGCAGAGTACGGGACGCGTTTTCGAAACACCGCCGGTGCACGCACCTATCATCACGCGCGCCGCGGCGGGCTGCTCGAGCACACCGCCCAGATGATGCGGGTCGCCGCGCAAATCGCGCCGCTTTATCCCGATCTAAACCTTGATCTCCTGGTAGCCGGGGTTCTCTTCCACGATTCCGGCAAGCTTTGGGAAAATTATCTGCCCGAAACCGGTTTCAGCATGCCGTTTGACGAACAGGGCGAAATGATTGGCCACATCGCGCTCGGGATGGATTTGGTCAATTCTCTTTGGCGAAAAATCCAAACCGACGAGCGCGTAACCGAATGGCAAAAGCTCGCTCCGCCGATGGAGGACTGTCGTCTCCATTTGTTGCACTTGATCGCTTCGCATCATGGCGAGCCACAGTTCGGGTCGCCGATTTATCCGAAAACGCCGGAAGCGTTTGCGCTCAATTACATCGACAATCTCGACGCCCGCCTCGAAATGATCTTTGCCGGTTATCCGATCGCCAAGCCTCTCGCCGCGCGGATCTTCGATCGTGTTCGGCCCCTTCCGGGCAACCTTGTCAAACCGCTCGCGAAGTTTTCCGAGAATTTGCCCGGGTAGAGCACGCGAGGCGTGTGCGCTCCTCGAGCCTGCGCTGAGCCTCGCACAGATATTCTTCGTCGATTTCGAAGCCAATGAAGCTCGTTAGGCAAGATCGTTTCGCCGCAATCGCGGAATTTCCAATTCCGAGAAACGGATCGAGCATTCGCTGCGCTCTCGTCAGGCCGTGGAGCAGGATGCAATTCGTCGCCAACTGGATGGGAAACGTCGCGGGATGCGGTCGCTCCCGCGCGCGCCGCTGGATTGTTTCGTAAGGAACGAACCAGGTGTTGCCGCGGCAACGCCGGTCACGGCCGCCGGTGTGGCTCCAGCGCGCGATGTTCGACTTGTCGGCGTAAGGAACGCCCAGCGCGAGGCGGTCGAGCGGCGTCGTTCCTTCTGGAGTGAGGTGGAAAATATATTCGTGGCAGTCGTTCAGAAAGCGTGGCGAACTGATCGGCTTGAAATGGCCCGGAGAAATCTCCTGGCCCGAATCATTCGGAATCGTGATCGACTTGATCCAGTGAATCGTGTTTTGCAGAACGAAAATTTTGCGCAGCCGCAGTACCAACTCGTGCGGCAGCATCGGATTGGAGGGCGTCGCACCGATGTTGAGAAAGAGCGATCCGTTAGGCCGAAGAAGCCGGCGGACCTCCGCGGCCCATCGTTCGCACCAATCGATGTACGATGCGCGATCTGCGGTGTCGGCATATTTCCCGTAGCGAATCCCGAGATTGTAGGGCGGTGAGGTGACCACAAGATCGACCGAAGCGGCCTCGAGGTGCGCCATCCCCTCCACGCAATCGCCAAGGTGTAGATCGAATTGGGTCATCAGTTGAGTTTACCGGAAAAATTCAACGTGTACACACGTCGTCTCGAGCGCAGTTAAGGGGATCAGAGGCGTCACGCATAACTCAACGCCGCTCGAACGCTCTCTAGGATCCTTCGACTCCGCTCAGGATGACAGAAAGATTGTGCGCTATAGATTAACGAAATGTCGGATAAACGGTCGAAACTCAAAATCGCCGATCGCGGATTTACTTCGCGATTGCTAGTTGGTACGGGCAAGTTTGCCTCCAACGAATTGATGCGCGACGCGCTCGAAGCGAGCGGAACTGAGCTCGTCACGGTCGCGCTGCGACGCGCCGATCTCTCCGGTCGGGGCGATCCGTTCGCCAACATTCTCGATTTCATCGACCCGAAGCGCTACCTCCTCTTGCCCAACACGAGCGGCGCGCGCAATGCCGACGAGGCCGTAAGGCTGGCGCGATTGGCCGTCGCCGCCGGGCTGCCTTCTTGGGTCAAACTCGAGATTCATCCGGACCCTCGATATCTTTTGCCCGACGCGGTTGAAACCCTCGCTGCGGCGGAAATCCTCGTGAAAGAGGGCTTTACCGTGCTGCCATACATCAATGCTGACCCGGTTCTGGCGAAGCGTCTCCAGGATGTGGGGACGGCGACCGTGATGCCGCTCGGTTCGCCGATCGGCAGCAACCGCGGCATCGAAACGCGCGCGCAGATCGAAATTATCATCGAACAGGCAACTGTGCCCGTCGTCGTCGACGCCGGCCTCGGCGCGCCAAGCCAGGCGGCCGAAGCGCTAGAGATGGGTGCGGATGCCGTTCTCGTGAATACCGCCATAGCGATTGCATCCGATCCGGTGCGGATGGCGCAGGCGTTCCGCAAAGCGGTCGAAGCCGGGCGCGACGCGCGCGAGATCGGCCTCGCGGAAGCGCGCACGATCGCCTCGGCGACAAGCCCACTGACCGCCTTTTTTTCCGAAGGAACGGACGCGCCAAAACTGTAGCGCGTCTGTGGCCAAATTGTCGAAACTACTTCGTAGCCAGGGTGCAGATCTGGTCGAAGACGGAGTGCGCTACCGGACCTGGGCGCCGGGAAAGAAAAAAGTCGAAGTGGTCATTTTTGATCCAACCGGCTCGGCAAAGCGCATCGTCTCGTTAGTTGGGGAGCCCGGCGGCTATTTCAACACAGTTGATCCTGACGGACGCGCGGGCGATCGCTACAAGTATCGGTTTGAAGGAAGCGACTGGCCCGATCCTGGCTCTCGCTTCAATCCCGACGGCGTCCACGGCGCCGGAGAGGTGATTGACCCAAACGATTACGCATGGAGCGATCAGGCGTGGTCGCCGCCGCGAGTTTCCGAGCTGATCATTTACGAACTGCATATTGGCACTTTCACAGCGGAGGGCACCTTCGACGCGGCGATCGGCAAGCTCGATCACCTGCTCGGCCTTGGCGTTACAGCAGTCGAGATCATGCCGGTCGCCGATTTTCCGGGGACACGCAACTGGGGTTACGACGGCGTGTTGCTTTACGCGCCGGCTCGCGTCTATGGCCGACCTAACGACCTGCGTGCGTTGGTCGATGCAGCACATCAGCGCGGTCTCGCGATCATTCTCGACGTGGTCTACAACCACCTCGGTCCGGACGGCAATTATCTCGGCGCTTATAGCCGCGACTATTTCAATCCAGGGCACAAGACGCCCTGGGGCGATGGCTTGAATTTCGAGTTGAAACCAGTGCGAGAATTTTTTGTTGAAAACACCTGCTATTGGCGCCGTGAATTTCACATTGACGGCTTCCGGCTCGATGCAACTCATGCGATCGCGGACACTTCGACCAAGCACGTCCTCGCCGAAATCGCGGAGGTTGTGCATTCGTTAGGTGGATTTGTCACCGCGGAAGACGAGCGCAACGAACCACAGCTCCTGTTACCGCCCGACCGCGGTGGCCTGGGTCTGGACGCGATGTGGGCAGACGATTTTCATCATGTCGTCCGCGTGATGCTCACCGGGACCCGCGAGGGTTACTACAAATCTTATGAAGGCACGGCGGAGGAGTTGGCCGCGACGCTCGAGCACGGCTGGCTTTTCGAGGGACGGGAGCGAAAGCATCGCGGTCGTGACCAACCAGCAACAGCGACGGGCCTGCTTCCGGAGCAACTCATTTTCTGCATTACGAATCACGATCAAACCGGCAATCACGCCTTCGGTGCGCGACTCAATCAACTCGTTTCACCGACAGCATTTCGCGCAGCCTCGGCGCTGCTTTGTCTGGTGCCTTTCACGCCGCTTATTTTCATGGGTCAGGAGTGGGCAGCCTCGAGCCCATTTCAGTACTTCACCGATCACAAACCCCGCCTTGGCCACCTCGTGACCGAGGGGCGCCGGGAAGAATTCCGCGGCTTCGCCGCTTTTCGCGATCCGACGGCGCGCGAAAAGATTCCTGATCCGCAAAGGGAGGAGGCTTGCCTTCAATCCAAGCTTCACTGGGATGAGATTGGCAAAGGGCGGCATGCCGCGACGCTGCGGCTTTATTGCGAATTCCTGCAACTCCGCCGGCAATCGGCGGTCTTACGGAATCGGTCGTGGGACAATTTTAAAGTTCTCGACCCAATCGGCGGGATCATCCGGCTTCTGTTTGGAAGGCCAGAATCGGAGCAAATCTTGATCCTGGCAGATCTGGCGGGTGGACACCGTGCACCCAAACTCGACAAGACGCGTGTTTGGCAGCCGCTCCTCTCGAGCAACGAAAAGCGTTTTGGGGGCGAAGATTCTATGCCGTTCTCGGAACCCGAAGTACGCGTTTTCCGCGCGGTTTAGGCGTTCGTTAGGCAGCATGCTGCTCACCTAACGAATTACCTAAATTGACCGCGCGGTCGAGTCAGCGAGAATATGAGCCACCCTGTCGCCGCATGAATTCCAAGATCATTACTCTCCCGGAACTTGCCCGGCGCGCCGGCGAAATTCGTCAGGCCGGGAAACGACTTGTTCTTACTAACGGATGTTTTGATCTGCTTCATGTCGGGCACGTACGATATCTGGAAGAGGCGCGCGGGTTGGGCGACTTCCTGGCAGTGGCGGTCAATGGTGATGAGTCGGTCCGAGCTTTGAAGGGCGCGGGGCGGCCGCTCAATTCTGAAGCTGATCGGGCGGAAGTTTTAGCGGCGCTGGAGGCGGTCAATTTCGTGACGATCTTCCCGAATGTGCGGGCAACGCAAGTGATCGAGACGGCCCGGCCCGCCATTTATTCTAAAGGCGGTGATTACACATCGGAAAGTTTGGACGCTGAGGAACGAGCTGCCGTGCAACGAGTCGGAGCAAAAACCGTGATTCTTCCGCTGGTGCCCGGGAAATCGACTTCGCAGCTGATTCAGAGGGTCACGAGCAGCAAGCGATGAGCCGCCTTGTGCTCGGCATCCTGGGATCGGGTAAAGGATCAAATTGTCGGGCGATCCTCGAGCAGATCCGCGCCGGTCACCTGACGGCAGACGTCCGGATCGTCATTTCGGACGTGGCCGATGCCGGCATTCTCGAGATTGCGCGCGGGTTTGGTATCCCCCATGCCTACCTTTCTCCGGGAAAGTTCCGAACGAAGCTTGAGCCAGAGGTCGAGCAACAACTCGTTAGGCTGTTGCACAATGCTGGAGTGGAGCTGGTTGTTCTCGCCGGCTTCATGCGGGTTCTGAAGCCAATCACGCTGGACGCGTTTCCTCGCCGCATCATCAATTTGCATCCCTCGCTTCTGCCGAAGTTTCCGGGGCGTGAAGCATGGACGCAGGCCCTTGCCGCAGGTGAAAAGATGACTGGGTGTACCGTCCACTTTGTCGACGCCGGCGTAGACAGCGGCGAAATCATCGCGCAACGGGAGGTGCCGATCCTGCCTAACGACTCTCCCGCGAGCCTGCACGAACGAATCCAGCGGGCTGAACGTGAATTGTTCCCCGCCGTGATTGGGAGCCTGGCGGCGCAGTGGAAGGGCGCGGAAATCTAGCCGCGCTCGGATTTTTGATCGCGCCCTAACAATTCCTGCATCGCCTGGGCCGGCGCCTTGCCTTCATACAGAACGGCATAAACCTGGTCGATAATCGGCGTTTCGACGCCGAGCTTGCGCGCACATTCAAAGGCGCTGCGGGCAGTTGGAATTCCTTCCGCAACGGTTTTCATGCCACGCGTGATGTCTTCGAGGTTTTTCCCTTGCCCGAGCTGTTCGCCGAGGCGGCGGTTGCGGCTGTGGCGGCTAAAGCAGGTCGCAATCAAATCGCCGACGCCACTCAATCCCTGAAAAGTGCGCGCACCGCCCCCCATCGCAACGCCGAGGCGAAGCAACTCGGCCAGTGAGCGGGTGACGAGAGCCGCCTTGGAATTGTCACCAAAACCGAAGCCGTCGCTCACTCCGCACGGGATGGCGAAAATATTTTTTAAGGCTCCACCGAGCTCAATTCCAACGATTTCGTCGCTGGTATAAACCCGAAATCGAGAGCTTCCCAAGGTCGCTTGCAGTTCCTCTGCGAGGGTCTCATCGCGACATCCGAGCACTGTCGCACTCGGCAATCCATGGGCGACTTCGACCGCGAGATTGGGCCCGGAAAGGACAGCGACGGGATTGGCTGGAAATTTCGCGGCCAGGATTTCGCTCATCCGCATACCGGTGCCGTGCTCGATCCCTTTGGTACAACTCATTAGAACGGTTGCTTCGTTTTTCAACCCCGCCTGAAGGTTTGAAGCAACCGAACGAAGTGCTACCGACGGCGTGACGAACACGATCAGATCCGCTCCGCCGCAATCTCCTAGTTCGCTCGTTAGGCAAACATTCGGGGGGACTGTGGTACTGGGAAGGTAATCCGGGTTTTGTCGGCTCCGCGCGATTTCCTCCACGCGCCGCGGTGTGTGTCCCCAAAGAATGATTTCGCGACCCCGCGATGCCCAAAGGATAGCAAGCGCGGTCCCCCAGCCGCCAGTTCCTAGAATCGCAATCTTACCGATCTTCATTTTTGGTCGAAGCGCTGTTCTTTCCCTTGGAAAAGCCGTTTCATGTTAGAGCGATGCCGCCAGACGACGACACCGGCTATGAGTATCGAAAAGGGAAGTAAACTCGCGCCCGTCAATAAATCGAGCCGCAGGTAAAGCATAACAAAGAAGGGAAGCGCAACGGCAGCCCCGATCGAGGCCACTGACACGTATCGGGAGAATTGGAATAGGATCACCCAGACTGCAAAGACAGATACGACCGCAAGAGGCATCAGGCCGAGAAGGACCCCGGCTGAGGTTGCCACGCCTTTCCCTCCACGGAATCGGAGCCAGACCGAAAACGTATGGCCCAAAATGCAGGCCAGGCCACCAGTGATCCCAAGGAATTCCGGTCGCACAATCCCGAAGTTTGACGCAAGGGCGATAGCAAACGCTATCCGGACGGCCGCGAACCCTTTAAGTGCATCTAGGCCGAATACAAAGTAGCCCCACTTCTTCCCCATCACGCGAAGCACGTTGGTTGCACCGATATTGCCACTGCCATGGTCTCGGATGTCTACCCCGCGTGTGCGCGAAACAATCAATCCGCTGGGAAAGGAACCGAGGAGGTATCCAATAGTCGCTGCCAAAAAATAATCGAAAGCGGCAAATGAGCTCACGACTAAGATGCTGATGTAAAGGCTGTTCGACGATATTTCTTAAGCCAGATCGTCAAGATCCCCAAGTCACTTGGCGTAACGCCACTGATTCGTCTCGCTTGACCGATGTTTTCGGGTCGCAATCCCGCCAGTTTTTGGCGTGCCTCGTTTCGTAAGCCCGGCACCTCCGCGTAATCAATATCGACCGGTATCGTCACCGATTCTGCGGCTTGCATGGATTCCAAGTGCCGATAATCGCGACGGATATAGCCTTCGTATTTGATTTGGGTCTCTAGTAATTCCCAAATCTCAGCGTTGATTGATCCAAGCAGATGTTGAGGGATTTGGTCTGTGCGAAATGCCGGTTGCTTCATTGCATGCGCCACTGTCTGCCCTCCGATGCGGGTAGAGGCCGCCATAGCCTGTGCAACCTGGAGCTGCCGAGACTTTTCCTTCAACAACTCCAAGCGTCGACTGCAAACCAACCCGACGTCGGCTGCCACTCCAGTCAATCGCAGGTCGGCATTATCCTGGCGCAGAAGGAGGCGGTGCTCAGCCCGGCTCGTAAACATCCGATAAGGTTCTTGAGTGCCTTGCGTTACGAGATCGTCTATCAATACGCCGATGTAAGCTTGACTCCGGTCCAGAGTCAGCGGCGGCTTTCCCGCAAGGCGCAGGGCAGCGTTGGCACCTGCCATTAGACCCTGCGCCGCAGCCTCTTCGTAGCCCGACGTGCCGTTTATCTGCCCCGCGAGATAGAGTCCCGATATCAGCTTGCTCTCCAAGGTCGATTGCAGTTGGGTAGGCGGGAAGTAATCGTATTCCACTGCGTAGCCGGGGCGCATGATCTCGGCATTTTGCAGCCCTGGAATCGAACGAACGAACTCTATTTGCACCTCATAAGGCAGGCTGGTTGAAATTCCGTTAATATAGAATTCCTCTGTCTGTCTGCCTTCCGGTTCGAGAAAAATCTGGTGTTGAGATTTTTCGGCGAATCTGACCACCTTATCTTCGATAGACGGACAATATCGGGGACCCGTGCCCTCGATCCGCCCGCTGTAAAGCGGGGAACGATGAAGATTTCGGAGAATGATTTCATGTGTTTGAGGAGTGGTCGCGGTTATCCAACATGGCAATTGTTCTACATGGAACCTCCCGTTAAACACCCGATTAAGGGTCAGGAAGCCCTCCTCTTCCTCGAATTCCTCGGTCGCCGGCAAATAGCTAAAGCGGCAGGGTGGATCCTCCCCAAATTGTTTGCGACACGATTGGAAATCAATCGATCGAGCGCTGATGCGACAGGGAGTCCCCGTTTTGAATCGTCCTGTGGCAAGACCAAGCTCGCGTAAATTATCGCTCAAAGGCGACGAACTGTCTGCCATTCGCCCCCCAGGGTGGCTGCGATCGCCAACGTGCAATAATCCGCGCAAAAACGTCCCTGCCGTAATCACTACGCTTCCAGCCCGCACGCAAAGTCCGAAATCAGACTGCACACCCACGGCACGCCCGCGGTCAACCAGGATTTTAGTGACTCCCCCCTGTTTCACGTCTAGGTTCGCCTGGCGCTCAAGGAGCCATTTTATTCGAAATTGATAGGCCTTCTTGTCACACTGTACCCTCGGCGCACGGACGCTCGGGCCTTTGGCGCGATTTAACATCCGGAATTGGATGCCGGTAGCATCAGCGTTGATTCCCATCGCTCCGCCCAAGGCGTCAATTTCGCGAACCATGTGTCCTTTCGCCAATCCGCCAATCGCGGGGTTACAAGACATCTGGCCTATAGTATCCAAGTTTTGACTCAAAAGCAGGGTTTGAGCGCCTAAGCGCGCTGCGGCCAAAGCCGACTCAATTCCAGCATGGCCGGCACCGACCACAACGACGTCGTAGAATTTGGAGAGAAAAAATTGTTCCACGTGGAATTAGATCAATTTAGCCGTTCCAATCTACTTGTGTGACCAGATTGGCGCGCCAGCAACTATTTGTCCGCCAGCTTCTTGTTGTCCTAGCTCACGCGCTGCTATGGAAGCCCGCTCCTGAGCTTCTCGTACCAGCCGGAGCGATATTCGGCCCAGCAAGGCAAGAACGACAAGGGAAAGCAAAAGCCCGGCACCCCATGTCCAATACTCAATCACCCGCGGGTGACTTTTCCCGCGCACCAAATTCAGGCCTAGCTGTCCCAAGGTGCCGATATAGGTATATAAGAACAATCCGGGCGCTTGCCCGATCGCTACCCAAAGTATACACGTCCTGAATCGAACCGTGGTTAGTCCATAAAGATAATTGAGCAGGCTGGTCGGAAAAAGTGGATGCAACTGGCTCAACAAGATGATCTTCCAACCTTCCCGTCTCACGGCTGGTTCCAAAGCCTCCAACGTTGCATTACGGAGAAGCTTGCGTCGCAGCCACCGGCGCCCGATCCAGCGGCTGAGAACAAAAGAAATCGCCGCCCCGCCAACATTGCCGATCAGCACAATGAGGAAACCCCACCAAAGACCAAAGAAGAATCCACCGCCGATACTTAACAGCCCACCCGGCAACAAAAGCACGTTGCAACCTGCATAGAGCAGTGGATACCAGATCGCGCTCCAGGCGCCGAGATGCATCACCTTTTGTTGCACCTGCCCGATCCAATCAGCGACCGGGAAGAATTGGCTGGCCAAAAACAACAGAACTCCTATGAGCACAAGACCGCCGACTTGAATGTAGACCGCGCGGCGAACCCTGGACATCAACGGAACTTGCCTACATCAAAGGCTGCGCGCAAATGCCGCCAACTCGACTGTGGTCGAGTATCTCAAGAACGGCGTGATCAGATAAACCCCGGGAAAACGCTCCAACGCCGCTCGAGAAATTTCTCGCGCGATTGCCAGCCCTCGTGCCCGGCCCTCGTCGCCTTCGCTTCCGGCCATTTGAATGCGAACCCGCTCGGGCACCACGATTCCCGGTACTTCGTTGTGGAGGAAATCAGCCTGTCGACCGCTCATCAAAGGCCAAACGCCGGTGAAGATGGGCACACCAAAATCTTGCGTGTGTTTCGCCATTTCGTCGAGGACCCTTAAGTCAAAGACCGGCTGTGTCATCACATACTGCGCTCCGGCAGCGACCTTCCGTTCGAGCCGCGAGACTTGCGCCGCGATGTTTTTCGAGTTGGGGTTGAAAGTGCAACCCACGACAAACTGCGTGGCGCTACTCAATGATTTGCCCGCGTGGTTGAATCCCTCGTTCATCCTCTTGGCGATCGCAATCAACTGGACAGAATTAACGTCATAAACCGACGCTGCGCCTGGATGATCGCCCACTCGAGCCGGATCGCCGGTTAGGGGAAGCACATGTCGCATCCCAAGGGCTGCCATGCCAAGCAGCTCACTCTGCAGCCCAAGCAAATTGCGATCGCGGCAGCTCATGTGGAGCAGCGGCGTTATCCCAAAGCGTTCCTTGAGCATCGCCCCTATGGCAAGGTTGCTCACTCGGAGGATGGCGAGCGAGTTGTCTGCAAGCGTAATTGCATCGCATCCCGCCTGCACCAACGCCTGCGCGCCCGCGAAATATTTTTCCAAGGCGAGCGTCTTTGGCGGATCAAGTTCGCAGATGATGACCCGATGGCCGGCCGCGATTCGGTCGAGGAGGCTTTCTTCTGTCGGCGCGAGGCGCGTCGGGGCCAACGCTCGCTTCGATTCGACCGTCACCCTGACCGGTTTGCTCCGCACTGGCTCGAGCTCTGCCAACACCGCCGCCATTGCCGCAATCGTCCGTGGCGTTGTCCCGCAACATCCACCAATGAGTCGCGCTCCCTGCGCCGCCATCTCGCGAGCCATCTTCGAGAAATAATCCGGCGCGGGGTAGTAGATGAAACGGCCTTCGTGATATTTCGGATATCCCGCATTGGGATAGGCAGAGAGCAAGAATTCCAACGGAATCCGCTCCAGGAGATGCACTGTAGCCTGCGGGCCATTCAAACAATTCACCCCGACCACGTCCGCGCCCAGGGCGGTCAACTTTCTAAAGGCCTCCACCAGCGTCAGGCCGGATGACAATCGACCTTCAGATTCACAAGCCAGCGAACAAATGGTTGGCGCTTTCGATAATTCCATCTTCGCTCCCAACGCGATCTCGAGTTCGTCGTAATCGAGAAATGTCTCAAAGAAGATCGCGTTGGCTCCGCCGTCGAGCAATCCGGCGACCTGTTCGTGAAAGACCGCCGCACGATCGATACCGCGTGTCTCCGCCTCATCGGCGCTGATGCCCAGGGGGCCGACGCTTCCGGCCACACATATATCTTTTCCCTTTACCGCCTGCTGAGCCAGTCGGGCGGCCGCCGCATTTATTTCGTGCGTTCTATCCCCCAAGCCAAATCGGTCGAGCCGCACGCGGCTGGCGCCAAAGGTGTTGGTTTCAATGACCCGCGCGCCAGCAGCGACATAGGCTTGGTGAATCTTGGCTACCCGCCCCGGCTCGCTGATACACAGTTCTTCGAGACAACGCTCCAGAGGGATGCCTTCTTCGAGTAACATCGTGCCCATGGCGCCATCGCCACAGATCAGACCACTTTGGAGTTCGTCAAGAAGATCCACCGGCTTTGCGGTTAACGTCAGCGCGCCCCCGGGTCAACGGCACGCACCAGGCGGAAAGACTAACCCTCCGCCCACGTCGACGGTCGTCTTACCTAGCGAGCAAGAATGACCTCTTTCTTGTTCCAGGAATGCGTTTCACCGCAATGGCTACAGGCCACTCTGCCGGGCTTGAGATCAGTGGCAACAAAAGCATCTTCTTCAATCACCACCCCGGTGACATTGAGTTTCTTTGTTACCGGACATCGCACCAATATTCGCTTGATCACAGCGCCAATATCGCACATCGGCGGTTGAAAGCTCGCACCTTCTTGTCCTCGTGCCGTGCAATTTTTAGCAACCCTTCATTCATTCAAGAAGAAGCTAACAACCTTTAATAAATACCAATAATTGTTTAAGCCTGGTCGGTCCTTTATTTTTCCAGCGACGGCTGCGGGCCTTTATGAACACGTTTTAGCGTCGCTTTTTCATTGGATACTCTACAAAAAGTGAACAGTTATTCAGACGCTGAAGATTAAGATGATGCGCGGTTTTCAATAAAGTTAATCATATATAATGTGAAGAAGTCCGCTTCCCTTTCCGCGTTCGCTTCGGCAAATATTTGCGCCCTCGTGATCATGACGAAAGCACCGCGTGCCGGACAGGTGAAGACTCGGCTGACCCCGCCGCTCACTAGGGAGGAAGCAGCGGCACTGAATATCTGTTTTCTTCGCGATATTTCCGCAGCCATTCGTAGAGTAGGCGGCAACACACGGGGAATCGGCTGTTTTACGCCGGTTGGTAACGAAGAGATGTATCGCGATATTTTTCCCGCTGAATTTCATCTTCTAGCCCAGCGTGACGGCGACCTGAGCGAGCGTCTCGTTGGCGCAACTGAGGATTTGTTAACAGGTGGCTTTGCCTCTGTCTGCCTGATTAACTCCGATAGTCCCACTGCCCCGACATCAGTCTTTGCCGAAGCGGCTCGATCGCTTTCTTCGCCTCGCCAGGATGTGGTAATCGGACCTTCCGACGACGGGGGCTACTATTTAATCGGAATAAGAAAGTCCCAACCTCGGCTGTTTGAGGCGATTGACTGGAGTACCGACCGAGTTTGCGCACAGACGCTCGAGCGCGCCGCTGAAATAGGACTTAGCGTGTGCCTGCTCCCCGCCTGCTACGACGTGGATGATCGCTGGACGCTGCGGCGACTCTGCGACGATTTACTAGGCCATAATGACTCCGAAGACTTGGAGATCGCTGCCGCGACCCGTCAATTTCTTCGCGACCTCGTCGCGCGCGAAGGACGCGACCGCATTTGGCCCGCTACGTCGGCGCTGCCTAGGTGATGATTGGTATCGAGCCATGGCGCCACGAAGCCGTTACGGGTGCAGATCAGTAGTCCAAAGAAAATGGTAGACCGCCATCGCGTTGATCGCGACCGAAACGAGAAAAAGACCCAATTCGGTGGCCAACAGCTTGCGCGGGCCGTTACTTACCAGGAGGAGAAACATCCACGGCAACAGGATCATGGCGTAGCGGTAGGAAAACTGCCAGCCT
>Ga0268266_10003584_pt1 | contig 15373 bp, 11 predicted proteins | sample KBSS13metaG_FD_190356 | JGI IMG/M metagenome (GOLD analysis project Ga0268266, IMG submission 190356) | Switchgrass rhizosphere microbial communities from Kellogg Biological Station, Michigan, USA - KBS S1-3 metaG (SPAdes) (version 2) | ecosystem: Host-associated > Plants > Roots > Rhizosphere...
CAGCAAGGTGCCACATCCACCCTGGGGGCTGGCGTTATATGAGCAGGACGCCCTACTCTTCACGGCAACTCTCTGTTACAGGTGTGATAACGCTTATATTTATACGGAGCAAGGCATGGTACTACGTGCCTTCGATCCGGCAGGTCCGAACGCAGCCGAACTGCGCCAAGTGCTACAGCAGCACTTGGCGCTGGGAGAGTAGGTTATGCAACCGTGAATAACCTGCCCAACCAGCTCCTGCACCGGACGGCTGGCTTTGTCACCCGCCGGTGAGGGCAGCGTTAGCCGGCATTAAGGTAGCGGACCTGGAATAGATGCCAGGGACTTATAGAGGAGGCACCCGAGAACGAGGACGTGAAGAAGGTTTCGGAAGCACTGGACAAGGTATTGAGTTGGAGAACTCAGGCCATAGAAACTACCCGCGCCGCATTGAGGCGAGGTTAACCGAGGAGAACGGAATCGATGAAGACAAAGTATCCAACTCGGAAGTTGAGGCTCTATCGTGAGACGCTGCAGATGTTGACGGAGGTAGATCTGAAGGAAGTGGCCGGAGGACTGCGCAAACCTTCAGCGAACAATACGCTCTGTGATGCATGCACGACTGTCGCTCTTGAGCCTGGGGGATAGCTGTTCGCCGGTGAAAGAGCCCTTCTCGCTTGAGTTTGGTGCCTCCGGCACCAAACTGGCACGGCCATGCAGAATCGAGCCGTAGATCTCTCGAGAGTGCTTCTAGCCTTGTTGAGGCGTTCGGGGTAGGATTGGAGCAGCCTCGGAAGAGGAGAAGCTGCATACAATATCGCAACGTCTCGGTAAGAGCGGCCAATCCCGGCGGTCGAGCGGACGGACACCGCCCTGTCGTGCGGTGCCGCGGCGTTGGCTCACTTCGGAGGAGCGTTGTCACTCGAACAACACCCAGATGGGAGCCGGCTCGATATTCTCGTCGAGCTTGGCCAGATCGGTACGGTCCTGCAACAGGATCTGATCGCGCTCAGCGCGGAGGTCACTCGCCAAGTCGAGCTGTTCAAACAAGGCGAGCTGGACCTCGAATCCGTCTGCTACTGGCACAAGGCTCTTGCTGGGGCGTTCTTCGCGTCCGCCGACGGTGTTTGCTTTGCGGTTCGCGAGGCCGTACTCCACAACGCTCATTCATTCGGCGTTGATTTCTCTCAGAAGGTACGCCGCTCGTTGGCTCCAGACTCGCGATTACCGCTCGAGAAGGCGGCGCCGTTAGCATTCCGCTCGCTCGCTCGGCTGTTCACGGCTGACTTCAGCGTCGACACCTCAGGCGAAGCGTTTCGAGGCTTCAAAGCCCTCACTGATGCGCGCGAGGCTTTCGTTCATCCGAAAGACCACGCGGAAGTCTGCCCTTTCTCTATCTTCCCAACTCTCAGTTCGGCAGCCGAGTGGTTCTTGATTCAGTGGCGGTCACTTCTTGTGGCTTGTACTCGTGCACTTGGACATCCGCTCCAGGGGGATACTGCTCCGGCTCCACGCTTTAGCTTCCGCGATGAGCTCTTGCCGGCGTTTGAAAAGGCACGTGCTGAGTGGGACGAAGGAAAAACCGTCGGAGACTTCACCGAGGATCTCGCCGGCGTTGTGTTGCCCCTTAGAAGAGACACCGTCCGCGCTCTCGAGACCTATAATGCCCAGAACACCGTCACCAACATTCCAACTACATGCCGGCTGCGCAATCTGATTCGATTCCTCTTCATGGAAGTCGAGGGCTCGGTCCTGATCGCTTCCGCTTTACTCAGCCGCTCCGACGCCTCTCGAGATCCCAACACGCGCAGCTTGCTCGTCGGCGCACATGAGCAAGTTAGGGCTAACATAGCAGACACTATCGAGCAATTCGAAGCGCTTTTCGGGTCCGGGCAGCCGATCAATCGTTTTGGCCCCGGGTGGGATGCGTTCCCGCCGCTTCGGGAGCGCCGAAACCGACTAACACATCCGCACTGTGCTCACGACCTCTTAGTCGGCTCCGATAGCCTTGACATCGCTTTAGCCTTCGCATCTTGGTGGCACCAAGAGGTGCATTCGTGCCTCGACGAGGTAATGCTTAAGAACTCTAAGTCCTAGCAGCAGAGCTGACTCGACATGCTCCGCCTTACTGGGATCTACGATGACTCTGACAAGCGCGGGACGCCCTGCCGTTTATCAATTGCACTCAAGTTTCTCGATGGCGCTGATGACGGCTTTGACTTTTCGTACGGTTCAGACTCGCTGGGCCCACCAGATGACATCTCCTCCTTTGTTCAAGCTGCTGTGGCTATCACCGAACCGTGGTACAAGAAGCAACAGGCAAGGGTCAAGGATGCTGAGCGATCGACCACGAAGCCTTGGTGGAAGTTCTGGTAAAGGGTTGGGGCAAGCACTTCCAGTCATGCCGTACAACTTACGCCACGTGCGGCAAGCGCGGGGCATCAGCAGTGAAACGAGGGAAGGAAGAACATGACGCTTAAACGGATGGACAACGTGCTCATTGTTGTCGACGATCTCGACGCCGTCAAGGCGTTCTTCATCGAACTGGGCCTCAAGCTCGAGGGCGAGACGACAGTCGAAGGGCCTTTGGTCGGGAACCTGATCGGGCTCGAGGATGTCCGGGCCACCCTCGCGATGATGCGGACTCCCGATGGGCAGGGCATTGAGCTGGACAAGTTCCACACGCCCGACGCGATCAGATTTGGGCCCGTGGACGCGCCGATGAACACGCTGGGTATCCGCCGCTTCATGTTCGCCGTCGACGACATCGACGGCGTCGTCGCACGCTTGCGCGACCACGGGGCCGAGCTCATTGGCGAAATGCAGTACGGGGACACGTACCGGCTAGCCTACATCCGCGGGCCTGAGGGTATCATTGTCGCGCTTGCCGAGCAGCTCGGCGATCCTCAGAAATTCCAGCCCCAGAACACGGAGACTCAATGAGAAAGCTCAAAATCATCGAACACATCTCGCTGGACGGCGTGATCCAGCACTCCGACGATGACGGCGATTTCCCCTACAGCAACTGGACCGCCCCCTATCGAACCCCCGCTGGCCTGGACGCAATCCTCGCCGCGCAGGGCGAGAGCTTCGATCTGCTGCTGGGCCGTCGCACCTACGATATCTGGTCGGGCTACTGGCCGAAGGCGCCGAGCAGTCCGATGGCGGACGGCCTCAATGCGGCAACAAAATATATCGCTACCCATCGTCCGGAGAGTCTTGAATGGGGCCCGTTCGAGGGCCTTGGACCGGACATCGTCGAGGGCGTTCGCCGCATCAAGTCGCAGGACGGCCCGGACCTCATCCTCTGGGGTAGCTCCACGCTGACGTCGACGCTGCTCGAACATGGGCTTGCGGATGAAGTTCTGCTGGCCGTCTACCCGGTCCTGTTGGGCACGGGGAAGCGCTTCTTCGAGGAGGGAACCCCGCCACGCTCCTTCGAGCTCGTCAGCACGCAAGCAATGCCGACCGGCATCATCCTCTGTGCTTACAAGGTCGCCGGGCCTTTGAAGACCGGATAGTCTGACGGCGAAATGTGGGACGCACTGGAAATCCAGTTCCCTGGACCTGCGCCTGAAGCCCTGGTGAATCGCGCTTACCTTTTCGCGAATCGCCGCACGAAGATCTGGCTCTGGTCGTAAGGAAAGATGGCGCCCACCCAGGCGACGAGCCACGAGTCTCCCGTCCAGGCCAGGCTGCCTCCCCAGGGCTGTTCCTCGGTGTCGCTGTTCACCGCTACCGACGGCCCCAGGGGCGTGCCCGGCGGATCGAAGAGCCGGACCCGGTAATCGCTGTATCCTTGTCCCCAGAGCAGCAGCAGACTCCCCGTATCGTCGAACGCGATGGACTCGGGACCCCCCTCGAGATTCTCGGAGGTGGTGGCCTTGACCTCGGGGCCCAGGGGGATACCCGCCGCATTGAACCAGCGCAGATAGATCGTCTGGTGGAGCCGCCAGGCGACGGCGAAGCCTCCGCCGGGAGCGGCGGCGACCTTGAAGTCTGGCCAGGAGGCCGGGTCGGGCACCCCCAGAGGAGTCGTATTGACGTCGAAATCGGGCCCCAGAGGCTTGCCCGCAGGGGAGAACCGGCGGGCGCGCAGGGCCGCGGTCCCGTTGCTGCCCGGCATGATCCCGAGCCAGACCGCGACGAAACCCGCGTCGGCGAGGCCCACGGCGGACACGTCCGCCGGATGATCGATCAGGCGGCTGTTCAGGCGCAGCTCCGGCCCCGTCCGCTGGCCTGAGGCGGTGAGGCGCCGGGCCGCGATGCCATGCTTGCCCGGCAGCGGCCAGCCGGCCATGTATCCGTTCCCCCGGACCTGCCAGACCCATTCGGTGCCGGCGCCTCCCAGGCGGACCGGCTTGCCCACGGGCTTGCCCCGCAGATCGAGGTGGGCCCGGTAGAAGAGCGTCGGCTCGTTCTCGTATTGCACGGTGTGCCAGGTCACGTCGAACCCCTGCCGTCCCGCCGTGACGGCGTCCACGGCAGGAACGCCGGTCGGGCTCGGGAGCCACCGCCAGGAGTCATTCCCCCCTTCGGTCCCTTCGCCCGGGGGGATGTAGCGGTAAATGAGGGAGCCGTCGGTTCTCGAATAGGTGTCGTCATCCCAGGCGATCACATAGGAGCCGTCGGGCTGGGCGGCCACCACGGGAGGGTTGGGGAAGACGTCGGTGTACACCTCGTCCTCCGGGCCGAGCGGCACCAGTTGAGCCGCGAGCGCGGGGTGGCCTGCCGCGCCGAGCCCTGCCGAGATGATGAGGAGGAAGAGGACGAAACGAGTCCTGTTCATGAACTTATGATACTCGCAAGACAGGCGCTGCCCCAAAACGGGCGCCCCGGCGCTCCCCGGCTCGCCGGGTCCCGGGTGGTATAGTTTGGCTCCTCGGAGGGGAGCCCGATGAAGCGTACGTGGACGATCCTGGGGGTAGACGATGTGCCGGGCAGCTTCAAATGGTACCAGGCGCTGTTCGGTCAGCCGGCTACGCTTCTCGCCCATGACCACTTTGGGCAGATCCTCGATTCAGACGGCACGGTCCTGCTCTGCCTCCACGAGTGGGGCGCCCACGAGCACCCCTCGTTGACGAGCCCCGACCGCGGGACACCCGGCAACGGCCTCCTGCTGTTCTTCCGGGTCGATGATTTCGATCTGACGCTTCAAAGGGCGCGCGCGCTCGTCGCCCGGCTCGAAGAAGAGCCCCACGTGAATCCGAACACTCAGACCCGGGAGTTCTCGCTCCGGGACCCGGACGGATACTACGTCACGATCAGCGCGCTCTCCGCGGCCTGACGAGGCATCGATAAAGTAGATCGCAGCCGACACCCGCGAGGAAAGCGAAGTCCTGAGGACGCCCACGCGGGTCGCGTGGGCGTCCGAGCTCCGGAAACGTCAGGCTAGAACAGCGGCTCCGTGTCCGCGAAGATGTGGCTCACGGCCGTGGTGTTGGTGCCGTGGCAATTGAAGCAGTTGCCGCCCTGGGTGTAGGTCTCCATGGTCGTGTTGGACAGCTTGTTGGTTCCCACCTGGTTGCTGGCGGGAGAGGTGTTGCCGCCGAAGATCGTCCAGGTGGTGCCTTCGTGGAAGTAGTTTCTCCTCACGTCGGCGGGGTCGAGGAGCGACCGCACCGTGTTGTTGATGCTGATGACCTGGGCGTTCCCGCTCGACGCGGTACCGTCCAGGCCCCAGGGCTTCTCTCTGCGGGTGTCGCTGGGGCTGATGGTGAAGGGGGAAACCGAAACGATATGGCTGGGAGCACCCAGCTCGATGTGCGGCTGGTTGAACGGACCGGCGGACCCGTTCGAGGAGAACAGCCAGTCCCCCACGGTGTTCTGCGGGACCGTTCCGGTGCCGCTCGGCGTCTTGCTGTAGTTGTAGGCCACCGCGGGGCCGTTGCTCAGGTGCTCGAACGTGGCCCACAGCATCTCCGGATGACCATGGTTGACGTTGTTTGAGGGATTCGTCGATCCGGTGCTGCCGACGACGTGCATGCCGACCATCGCCAGCATCGTGGTATGCGTGCCGGTCTGCACCCAGTCGTTGGGGTTGCTCGTGTCGTAGGTCGGCACGATCGCCTTCATCTGGATGAACGAGCTCGCATCCGCCAGGCTCGACGACTCGATCCACGCCGACTTGATCTCGATGGCCAGCGCCTCCGAATCGATTACCGGCGGCTGGCCGTTCGCGGCGGCAAAGTTCGTGATGGCGTCGAGATCGGCCTGGGTCACGGGGAACTTCGTGCCGGCCGGGACGGAGGCACCCTGCATCGTGCGGTACAGGGCGAATACGTTGTTCACGGTGAGGGCGTAATAGACCAGCGAACCGTTCTGTGCCATCAGGACTCTGCCGTCCGCCTGTCCCTGCTCGGTCTCCGGGAAGTTCCCGAACAGGTCGAGCGACACGACCGACTGGTTGTCGAGGGTGATCCGCTGGATCAGCTCGCTTCTGTCGAAGGCGCCCAGAAGCTGGATCTTCCTCTCGAACTCAGGCTGCAGAATGGCCCGCGGCCCCTGGATCACCTGGCCGCTGAGGTCGAGCAGGACCGGCTTGCCGGTGGTCGACAGGCGCGCGCTGCCGACTTCCAATTGATTTCCGTTCTGATCCGCCACCATCTGCCTGCGTTCCCGAGACATCACGGTGGGAAGGATCTCGAGGAGCCGCAACGAGCTCTTCTCCAGAGTGACGGGCAGATCGAGCAGACCCTTCTGGGACGCGCGGACGGTGAAGGCCCGGACGAAGCCGGACGAATGGGGCACGAAATGCCTGGGACCACCCGGGAAGTCGGGGGGCGTCACGTCGTAGAACGCCGACGTGTTCATGATCAGCCCGCCGCCGCCGCCGTACCGGGGCGGAGCGGGGGACGTCAGCCAGAGGAACATCTGCTCCGACCACTTGTAGAAGCTGCAGTTGGGGATGTCGGGGAAGAGCACGCTGTTGGCGGGCTTCACCGCTCCGTTCAGCGACACGGCTCCGGCGTCGAACCACGAGTTGAACTCCAGGGAGGTGAGCGAGGTGGCGCAGGTGCCCCCCGCGTCCGCCGGCAGCGTCTGCTGGGTGAGGGCGTAGCTGATGCTGACGACGAGAGTCGTCGCCGCGGCCGCGAGCGCGATTTTCCTGATCATGGAACGGGTCATGAATTCTCCTTGGAATCTTTCAACTTTAAAATCGGCGACAAGCGGCCCCGCTCCGCCGGAACGGAACGCCGGCGCACACAGGCTTGGGCGTGGTGCGAACGAACCCGCTGGCCCGCCACGGACGCTTGCTAGAGACTTCCCTAAAACACCAAGGTACAGCTGAGCCCGCTTTGCGCGCCTGCTTGACAGGGGAGCCGCCAAAAGGGTGGCTGCCGGGGTCGGCGGCTCCCGTCAGGTGCTGCTGGATTCGGGGGGACGCCCGGGATCAACCATGATCATCCGGGCGGATTGAGTTGGCGGCCCTGGTGACAACTCCTTGGCTCGTGCTACTTCGGGTTATCTCGGCCCTGGGTCATCGCGTCGACCCTGCCCTGCTCGGATACCAGGCTGCCCAGGAAACTCGTGAAGGGGTCCTGAGTAGGGAAGTACTGTGTTTCCATTCTGGCCCAGGCTCTGATGTTCTGATCGGTTGCCGGCTGCGCCAATCGATCTGTGTTCTGTTCGTAGACATCGCCGATGTGGCCGGATCCGAAGTTGCCCATGCCAACGAGTTGCATCGCCCTGATTCTTGGGTCGTTGAAGGCCGGGCATATGGCCGCCTTACCGAGCGAGCCTGCTGGGCAGGAGCAGGCGATAGCCCGCGCCTTGTCGCGTTGCGCACCCTTTTCGAAGGAGTCGACGATGGCGGCTGCCACATTCATGAGCAACTGCTCTGTGGATGGATCAAAAGGCAGAGCAAAGGAGACGAGGGCCTTTCCCAAAGGTGAGAGCGGATAACGGCCATCCGGGTCAGTCAAGGCTGTCGGCCGGCCGTCCACGTAGGCGTAGGAGTTCTGCCCGCCACGGAGGCCGAGAGGATCGGGCTCGATGTAGCGGCCAAGGGACGGGTCGTAGTCCCGGAACCAGTTCTGGTACAGGCCCGGGGCTCCGGGCTGTAGAGCTTGGCCCGGCAGGCGCATGGCGATCGTGGCCGATGGCGCCGAGAAGGTGCCCGTCTCGCCGAAGGGCTCGAACCAGGCGTCCCAGACCGTGCTCTGGTCGGCCCTGGTCATCGCCAGCGGCTCGTTCAGCTCTCCGGCGTGGACGGCGTAGGTCTGGGCCGTGCCGGAGGAGCTGTCGATCATCGCCACGGGCAGGTCGTCGAGCCAGATGTACTCCTTGAGGACGGCGCCATTGCCGCCGTGCTCGGCCAGCAGGTGCCCCTTGAGGTCGTAGATGTAGAAAGTGCTGACTCCGGAAGCCCGGCTCCAGACCCTGTGGCCGGAGGTGTCGTAGAGGTACTGGCCGGCCGTCGCGCCGTTGGCCTTGATCGTCTTCGCCCGGTTCGCCGCGTCATAGACGTAGTCGTAGGTGGGCCCGCCCACGCGCTGGTCTTGCAGCAGATTCCCGCCTGCCCCGTAGGTGAGGTTCCGCAGGTAACCCGCCGCGCCGGCGACTGTGGTGTGGATCACCTGATTGCTGGTAGGCGACAGGATGGAGAAGGTCTGAACCGACGGGCGATCGGAAAAGAGCTCCGTGATCTCGGTCCGGTTGACCGCGCCGTCATAGGCGTAGTGATGATCGCCCCAGGGCCCCACCGCCGATGCCAGGCGCTCGGAGTTGGTGTAGGTGTAGGTTGCTCCCCGGCCGCCGCCGGTCTGGTCGGTGACCGATTGCGTCTGGCCCAGATTGTCCCGCCCGAAGGTGATGTTGAGCGGGGTCTGCACGGCTGTGGCCCGCACCCGCGTCAGCCAGTAGTTCTTGTCGCGCGCGCGGGTCAGCACGAGCCCGTTGCCATGGGTCAGTTTCTTGAGCGGTCCGAAGGGTGCGTAGGAGGCGCCGGAGACGACCGTCTCCAGGGAGCCGCCCAGGGACTGGGTGGTGATCCCCGTAATCAGGCCGTCGGCGGCCCGGGCATAGGATACGGTCCGGCCGGAGGGAAGAGTGATCTGTGTCAGCTTCCCATTGGGATCGTAGCCATAGCCCACCGTGAAGACACGGGTGTTCGTGTTGCCAACCAGAGTCTTGACCTCTTGGACGATGCGCCCTTGAGCGTCGTAGGTCAGAGCCGAGGAGCCCGCGCCGTTGCTGGCGGATGTCAGCCGGCCGATTCCTGAGTTCCCGCCGGTGACGTCGTCATAAACATAAGAAGCGTTTTCCGCCGGATTGGCCATGGTCGTGTTCTTGAGCCGGCCGATGAGGTCATAGGCGTAGTCCGTCTCCTGTCCGTCGCCGTCGACGAGCTTGGTCAGCCGTCCAGAGGCGTCGTACCAGTAGCTGCGCGTCCCCCGATCCGGGCTCGTCTCCTCGATGATCTGGCCGAAGCCGTCCACCGTGAGCGCGGTCTGGAGCCCCCGCCCGTCGGTCAGTCTGGTGAGCTGGTCGCCCGAGTCGTAGGCGTATTGAACGCTGAAGCTCTCGGGATCGGTCTGCGAAGTGACCCGATTCAGCGGATCGGGGGTGTTCGTGAAGGTCTTGCCCCGCGCGTCGATAACCTGTGTCAGATTGCTGACTTTGTCGTAACTGTAGCTCGTGGTCTGGGAAGATCCCGCGGCGCCCAAGACGCGGATCAGGCGGCCGAGCTGGTCGTAGACGCGATCCTGCTCGAAGGTGATGGCGGCCGCGGCGTCTTTCGCCGTGATCGAAAGAACGTTGCGGCTGGAGTCGGAGCCCAGCGTCAGAGTCTCGCCGCGATCGTTCGTGACCGTCGTCAGGCGGCTCGCGCTGTCATAGTTGTACTGCAGGTAGCCCCCCTGCGGCAGCGTCAGCCGGGAGATGTTGCCTACCGGATCGTACCCGAACTGATAGACCGACTGCTGGGTGCCCGGATTCACCGTAGCGGTCAGCAGCCGACCATGGATGTCGTAGGCCAGGGTCGTGCTAACGCCGTTCGGATCGACGATCGTGGCGGGAGCTCCCCGCCAGTCGACGGTCGTGATCTGGATGACATGGCCCAGCCCATTGGTGATGTTCTTGAGGTAGCCCGTGGCTCTGTAGGCGTAGATGATCTTGTCGCCAGTCCCGGAGTCCGGTCCGTCCACCGATCTCAACTGGCCCGTCGGGCTCCAGTTGTAGACCCACTTGCGGGTCCGTCCGTTCGTCGCGTAGGGGGCGGTGAAGCTGGTCAGGTCCGTGAGGGTGAGAGAGGTGAGCTGGCCCAGCAGGTTGTAGCCGAAGTCCTCCTGGACCAGGCCCGGCCGGGTGGTGCGGCTGGGCACCCGCAAGGCCGGATCCCAGTCGGTGCTGGTAACGCGTTGCGATGCCGTCCCCGCGGCTTCGGTGGTGACCGTCGGCAGGCCGCGAGCGTCGCGCGAGTAGGTTGTCACGCGGCCTTCCTGGTCCGTCTCCGAGGTCAAAAAGTGGTTGGTGTATTCGAAGGTGCGAGTTCCTTCGGGCGTCCCGACGGGCGGGGCGGACGCCGATGCCTTCTCGACGATGCTCGTCAACTCCGGGGCGAGCACGCTCGTCGAGCTGCGGCTGAAGGTATAAACCAGGTCCTTGCCCAGCGCGGTCGTCACCGTCCGCTTGATCGCCGCGCCCGAGGAGGGCTGGCACTGGCGGTTGGCGTCGAGCTCGCCATAGCAGACGGTGGCGTTGTCGACCCCCAGGGACGCGGAGCTGCTCACCGCCCGCCCGGTTCCGTCGTAGGCCACCTGCCAGCGCGTCGTCCCGTTCTTGTCCTTGATCTCCGTCAGGGCGTTGGGGAAGGCTGAGCTCCCATAGGTGTAGGTCGCCTCGTCCTGGACCAGGCCCAGGGGATCGACGTGGCTGACCTTGACCAGCCGTTCTGGATAGCCGGCCGCGGCGGCACCCGCGCTGTCGTAGGCGTAGCGGATGGAGTAACCCCCCGGCAGGACCACCCTGGAGATCGCCTGCGGGATGTCGACAACAGTCGTCGTACCGGTAATCTTCGCTTTTCCATACAGCCATTCGAATTGAAGGCTCTTGCCGTAGCTATCGGTGATCGAGGTCAGCTCGTTCCTGGTTCCATAGGCAAAAGTGATCTGCAAGCCCTCCCGCGTCGCGCTGATGGGGCGTGCGACGTTGAACTTGCCGCTGACGGGGTCCGGGAAGGTCTGCAAAGCCCAGGTCGTGTCATTTTGGTCCTTGAGCGTCCAACCGGTCTGCGCATCCGCCAAGGTGGCGAGGTTCGCGGGCCAGGCGCCATTGAGAACGATGGAGAGATCGACCTGAGGATTTGGGAATCCGGTGGTTATCTTGGGTGCGAGCGAGCCGTCAGAGGCTCTGTGAAAGGTGTAAAGCGCGCCGCCAGGGCTCAGCACCAGGACATCGTTCTGGGTATTCCAGCTCGCGGGAATCTGAAGCTCGTAGTTGAAGTCGAATGCCCAGTTGCCGAGCCCGAGCGGACGGCCCCTGACGACGGAGGAAACTACACCGCCGTAGGCGAAGCTGGCGTACAGGCGGTCGAGGCGCAATGAGCCGTCGGCAGTCGCGAAGTCGGAGGCGTGAAACTGCTTGGTTCCAGAGAGGAGGTCGATGGGCCTCGCCGTTTTCGGCGTCGGGCAGGCGCCGTTGTTGATCTGGCACCGGTCGGTCGTCGGATAATTCTCGACGCAGACGCCGGGAGACAGCGGATAGCCCGTGGCGCAAGTGAAGGACACCGAGGTCGTGGCGTCGACACCGCCTCCGGCGTTGCTATGATAATCGCACCATTTGGAGTCCCAGGTGTTGTCGTCGCGTATTCCGAGCAGCGTGGCATCTGAAAAGATCTCGCGGATTCGCCGCGCACAGGCTGCCGCGTACGATGAGTAGTACGCACAGGGTCCTGTGGCCAACATAGCGCACCATCCCGTGGCGGTTTGGGCCCATGAGGTGTGCGGAAGTGCTCCGCCGCCAGCGATCGAAAACAGGCAGACCAGGGCAATCCGCCGTAGTCCTCTCCTCCATGGGGCGCCGTCAGAATGGTGTCCAGAGCTCGTCGTATCGTGCATAATTCTCCTGTTGTGCCGACTCGCGCAGATTGATCCGAGGACCGTACGTCATTTCTCTTAGCTTTTCAAGCTAAGCTGCGTAGGCTTAAGCAGGTGCCAAGTGGCCGACGGCTGGCCTGCCCCCAGTCCCCTTGGGCGAGCTGTGTTTGATCGGTGGGCACCTCCGGTGTCGCCGAAAGGCCGTCCGCGGGCACCTTTCTTCATGGGGGGCTCCGTCGTCGAGTGCCCGCCTGTCTGGAAATGCCGGCAGGGCGGCCCCGGCGCCTCTTTGCCGGCCAACCTGAAGGAGGTTGTATGAAGAAGACTCTCCTCTGTTCCATCCTGCTCATCTTCGGACTGGTGCTCGGAGCCGGAATGGCGGCCGCCGGAGACCTGCCCGTGGCAGCGCCCGTCTGCAAGGCCCAACTATCAACTCCAGTGCCCACAGCCCCGGCGCCCGCGGCGGCCGACCTGTTCGCGCCGGCTCCGCGGCCGGCGGCCATTTGCCCCCTGATCGGCTGCGCCAACGATCAGTATTGCCGGCGAGACCGGGACTGCACCACCGCCCCGGGTGGCGTCTGCAACCTCTTCTGCCCCACCCAGGGCTGCTGCTCCTATCCCGGCCCGTAGACCGGATTCCCGCCACCCCCGGTCAGGACGCCGGGGGTGGCGGACTCACCGAGCTCGATGACCCGAGGACCGCCGGGCCGGGATATAGTTCCCCCGGAATTCGGAGCCCGCGCCCATGACACCTACCCAACCCAAGAGCGCCTACGCCCAGGCCGGCGTCGACATTGACGCCCAGGAGAAGGGGCTCGCCCGCGTCAAGCAGTTGGCGAAGTCCACCTTCACCCCTGGCGTGCTCACCGAGATCGGCAGCTTCGGCGGCCTGTTCCGGCCCGAGCTCGCCGGCATGACCGAGCCGGTCCTCGTCGCCTCCGCCGACGGCGTGGGGACCAAGCTGGTGGTGGCGAGGATGGCCGGGGACTACTCCTCGGTCGGCCGCGATCTGGTTAACCACTGCGTCAACGACATCCTGGTGCAGGGGGCCGAGCCGCTCTTCTTCATGGACTATCTGGGGGCCGGTGTCCTCGAGCCCGAGAAGATGGTCGAGCTGGTCACCGGCATCGCCGACGGCTGCCGGGAGAACGGCTGCGCTCTCCTCGGCGGCGAGACCGCCGAGATGCCCGGCTTCTACCAGCCGGGGGACTACGAGCTCGTCGGCTTCATCGTCGGCCTGGTCGACCGCCCGAAGGTGCTCGACGGCTCCAGGGTGAAGGCGGGGGACGTCCTGGTCGGGCTCCCCTCGTCCGGGCTGCACACCAACGGCTACTCGCTGGCCCGCAAGATCGTCTTCGAGAAGGCCGGCCTCGGGATCGCCGACAAGGCGCCCTGGGACCGCAAGCGGAAAGTAGGGGAGTCGCTGCTCGAGCCCCATGTCTCCTATCTGAAGGCGATCCGGCCGCTGCTCGGCAACGCCGCCCTGCACGGCATGGCGCACATCACCGGCGGCGGCATCACCGACAACCTGCCGCGCGTGCTGCCCGCGGACACCCACGCCCTGATCCGGATGGGGAGCTGGCCGATCCCCGAGCTCTTCCACTTCCTCCAGGAAACCGGGGAGGTCGACGCCGAGGAGATGCTGCGCGTCTTCAACATGGGAGTCGGCATGATCCTGGTGGTGGACCCCAAGGGGCTCGCCGAGGTCCTCGGCCTCCTCCGCTCCGTGGGGCAGAAGAGCTGGATGATCGGCTCCCTCCAGCCCGGAGGCTCTGGCGTGGCCTACGACCTCGGGACAGACTCGCCCGAGCTCCCCTCCTCCAACTGAGGAGGAATCCAAAATCCAAAATCCAAAATCCAAAATCGCCAGGATCGCGATCCTGCTCTCCGGGCGGGGCAGCAACTTCCTGGCGATCCACGCCGCGATCGAGCGCGGCGAGGTGCCGGCCGAGATCGTCCTGGTGGCGAGCAACATCGCCGACGCGGCGGGGCTGGCGAAGGCGCGCGAGCTGGGGCTGCCGGCGGTGGCGATCCCGCACCGCGGGGAGCCGGGCCGGCAGGCCCATGAGGAAAAGGTGATCGCGGCCCTGCGAGCGGCGGGCGCCGAGTGGGTCTGCCTCGCCGGCTATATGCGCCTGCTCTCGCCGGCGCTGGTGGGGAGCTTCCGGCAGCGGATCGTGAACATCCACCCCAGCCTGCTCCCGGCCTTCCCGGGACTGGAGGCGCACGAGCAGGCGCTCGCCCACGGCGTCAGGATCTCCGGCTGCACCGTCCATCTGGTGGACGAGGGGCTCGACAGCGGGCCGATCGTGGTGCAGCGGGCCGTCCCCGTGCTCGACGGCGATACGCCGGCGGCGCTGTCAGCGCGCATCCTGGAGGCGGAGCACCAGGCCTACCCCGAGGCCCTGCGGCGCCTGCTGACCGAGCCCTGGCGGATCGAGGGGCGGCGGCTCGTGTTCGAACCGCCCCGGGTTTAGCGGCGCCGGAGGGTGAGCGTGCCGGTGCTCACCACCTGGTTCGTCGCGCAGTCCACCACCCGGAACGAGCCGTCGATCGTGGAGAGGGTGAAGGTGTTGACGGCGGCCCAGGGGCAGCTCGAGGCGGGGGTGGTGGTGGTCAAGGCCATGGCCAGGAGGTTGTTGGTCGTGACGCTGGTCACCTCGCCGCGGCTGGCGCCGCCCGGGCAGTCGACGAACCACTGGCCGTTGAAGAAGGAGTCCAGGTTCATCTCGAGCGGGCAGGTGCCGTTGAGGTGGAGGCCGGCGTGAACCCCGGTGATCGTGCCGACCCAGTTTCCCCGCGCCGTCGGCGTGGTCGGGCTGTCGTCGCCGCCCCCGTCGCACCCCTGGAGTCCGAGCGCCAGGCCGAGCAAAACGCCGGCGCAGATGAGCTTTCTCATACGTTTCAACCCTCCACGGCCGATTGTAGCCGAAGGGGGGTTTGACAAAGGGCGGGCGGGGTGGAATACTCCTCCTCCGCGACGGGTTACGGCCTGTAGCGAACGTGGTGAGAGTGGTGCGGCGGCCTTTGACAGAGTAGTGACCTGCGATTCCCCGCGAGCTGGATTCCGGAAACGGAATAAAGGCCGCGGGCGAACGGTTGGAACTCCCTGCGAACGACGAAGCGAGGGGGGCGGCGAAAAAAGGGTTGACACCCGCGCCGGCCTGCCCTACACTTCGCCTCCCCTTGGAAACGAGGTGGAACGCGAAGGCGGCACGAGCCGCTATCTCGGCGTCGGTTCTTTGAAAACTAGATAGAGGAAAAGAGTGAAGTCAGCGGCCTGCTTCCGGGTTCGCGCTGTTGGGTTGGCCTTTGGGTCGACCGGACTGGCGCGGGTCAGTGGAAGTAGATTTCGA
>Ga0268266_10003585_pt1 | contig 15366 bp, 11 predicted proteins | sample KBSS13metaG_FD_190356 | JGI IMG/M metagenome (GOLD analysis project Ga0268266, IMG submission 190356) | Switchgrass rhizosphere microbial communities from Kellogg Biological Station, Michigan, USA - KBS S1-3 metaG (SPAdes) (version 2) | ecosystem: Host-associated > Plants > Roots > Rhizosphere...
GGCGAGGTACGCGAAGCCCGGCTGGAAGCCGATCGCATCGACCGTGTACGTCGCGGCGACATGGCAGCGGATGATCTCGTCGCGAGACAAGCCGGTCGACGCGGCCACCGCGTCGAGGTCCTCGCCGTCATAGCGAGCATGGAGCACGACGGCGCGGTGCTGCACGTCGGCCTCGAGCGCGGCCGCAAACGGATCGGCGGGCACGCGCGGCGGACCGGCGAAGTACGCGGCGACGTCCTCGCGGGCGACCACGACATCGATCACGCCCGGCCACGCACGAATCGCGGAAACGAGCGCACGTGGCGACACGCCTGCCGGACGCGCGAACCGGATCGCGCGCTCGCCGAGTGCCACCCACTCGATCATCCGAGCACCTCGCGCACCGCGCGCGCGATCGCGAGCGCACCGGGCGTGTCGCCGTGCACGCAGATCGCGTCGATGGCACCGCTCGCCGCGAGCGCACGTGCCTGCTCGGCCGCGCGCGCCGGGTCGGTGACGAGCGCACCCGGCTCGCCGCGCGGCACGAGCGAGCCGTCCGGTCGCGTCCCGCGATCCGCGAAGCCTTCGCGCAGGTATGCAAGGCCCGCGGCAGTCGCGACGTCGCGCAGCGCGCCGGCTGGCGGACCGATCACCGCGAACCGCGTGCCGAGTGCGGCGATCGCGCCGCGCACGACCGCACTCGCGAGCTCCGGCCGCGCCGCCGCATCGTGATAGAGCGCGCCGTGCGGCTTCATCCAGCGCACGTCGCCGGCGACGCGCGCGAGCGCAGCGCATTGCGCGGTGATCGATTCGACAAGTGAATCTTCAGACAGCTCGATACTTCGACGACCGAAATGTTCGCGATCCGGATACGACGGATGCGCGCCGATGCGCGGCCGCTCGCGCGTCGCGCAGAACGCCGCGATGCGGGCCATGGTCGCGTCGCCACCGGCGTGGCCGCCGCACGCGACGTTCAACACGTCGAACAACGCCCACAGCTCTTCGGGCTCGTCCTCTCGCTCGCCGGCGTCCAATTCGAGCACCACATGGTGAAGATACCTGGTGAGAGCCGCCGCGCAGCCGTCTTTGACGGAGCCGGCGCCACCGCCACGGCACGAAATTCGGCGACAGAAGACGTGCCACGCGTGCGAGCGCATCGCCGGCGTCGAGTGCGTTCACGGTGCGACCTGCGCCCCGGACCCGTGCTGCACGTACTGCTGCCACTGCTTGACCGGATCAGCGAGCATCGATCGGTCGATCATGAAGAGGCCGCCGCGTTTGCTGTCGGAGTTCATGCGCACCCATCTCAGCCCCGTGCGATCGGCGTGGAGCCAGCGCGAGGCATGGCAAGACCAGTCCGCGCTGGGTGCCGGAATGAGGACCGCCGGATTGCTTCCATCTCGCCGCATCGCCCAGACATCGCCGCTGCGGTCACCCATGAAGAAGATGCGTTGACCGTCTGTGTCCACGGCGACAACGGTCGGCAATCGCAGGCCGGTCGCGAGTGATGCGACGTTCCCGCCGCTCTGGTTGACCGCGAGGATGCGACCGTCGTTCTCAGCATCGCCGCGATCGACGACATAGACACGATCCTTGTCGAGCGCGATGCCTCTCGCATCCTTCAACCCCGAGACGAGCTCGCGCGGCTTTCCGCCGTCGAGTGGAACCGCGAACAGAGCGTGCTGGTCAGCGAGGAATGCGATGTTGTTGGAAAGAATCACACTCGCGACACCGTGGCCGCTCCAGATCGTTTCGACCTTCGTTCCCCTGCGCGGCACGCGACGCAGGTCGCCTGTCTTTGTATCGGTGCTCGCGGTTGCCCAGTAGAAGTAGTCACCGTGCGGCTGGCCGAAGACGAACGCTGGCTCGGGGCCGAAGATCACCTCTGACTTGCCGGTCGAGCGATCCACACGCTGTAGCTCGTGACCGAAGCCGCGAGCATCGCACGTACCCTTCTCGCAAGGCGCGACGTACCAGGACACATCGTCGAAGCTGATGACACTGGTCGGGATGAGGGCGCCGGGAATCTTCTCGAGGTGGTTTCCGTCGGCGTCGAAGAGCTGCATTGCGTGCTCCTTGGGACGCCGGTAGTGCCAGACGTAGCCACGCTCGTGCGGCACGATGCGACCGTCGGTGCCGATCAGCTTGGCAGCGGTTTTTCGCGGCCCCTTATCGCGCGGACAGTTGGGATAGTCGGTGTCCCATTGCACGTCGGAGCCGTCACTCGGTGCCAGGGATGGTGGTGCCACAGAGATCGGCGCCGGCTTCGCCTGCACGCTCGGAGGATCCGTTGGTGCTTTCTTCTCGCCTTTGTCGCAGGCCAACAGAGCCGCGACGAATACCAGCGCCCTCATTCTGAGACTGTAGCCCTCCGGCCGCTTGTTTGGTCGCTGCCGTCACCCCACACGCTGCCGCGCTAGTCGCCACTGCGAGTCCGTGGTCGCGACGACGCGCGACATGGATAAAAGCGTTGCCACACGCTCGTTCGTTGATGCGTTTCGTTGCGGGTCGACCAACGTCGCAGCGCAAGTTCACGAGAACACTGCGCGGCATCGAGGCGACGAGGGAAGAATTCGAAGGCTCTTAGTTGCGATCGAAGAATCCTTTTTGCAAGCACACGACGAGAAGGCTCGCATCGTTCGCAACATCCTCGAGCAACCAACCATCGAAGCTTCTCAGCTTCGGGGGTTTGTTGAGCACTGCCAGGGAGAACCACACCTAAAGGTTCTGCTCGACAAGATCTTGGTCGAGCTTGCAAAGTCAGCATGACTCGCAACGCGGACGGCGCTTCAAAATAGCGCCACAGTGCGAAGGTGAAGCCTCGCCGCGATGCGTGCGCTCGACCTTGCGCGACGCACCTCGCTGGAAGCGATGCTGCCCGGTCTGGTCCCGGCGAGAGACTCGAACGCGACCGTGCCCGCAGAATAGAACTGCCCCTAACCACCGAAGCCAGGCGAGGGAACCGCTCGAACGGCGTCGCGGTCGAAGCGAGCAAGTCACCGAGCGTGACGCGCGAGGAGCCTGCGCGCACCGATGCCTTGCGCGCTAACACCCGCTGAGCAGAGACGGTGTCGCAGTCGCAACGTGCGTCGCACGCGATCAATTCTCGGTGGGCGCTCGTTTCGTCGACTAGAGTCTCGTGATGCGCGCGTGGATCCTCGTCGTGTTCGTGGCCTGCGCAGGAATCGCACCGAGGCCGGTCTCGTCCACGCACGACGGCGACTTCGCGGCGGCCGTGCCCGACGTCGCGACGTGGAACGCCCTCGCCGCCCACATCGGCAACGGCGTGATGGCGCGCGTCGACGTCGTGAAGGTCTTGTTCGATCGCGGAGACGGCCGGCTGTACTTCATGCAATCGCGTCGCTGGCCTATCCACTATGACTTTGCGGACCACTTCTTGTGGCCGCCCGGCGCGCCACTCGAATCGCACGGCGCGTTCAACGAACACGAGTACCGCGACACGGATCGCCGGTTCGTGCTCGGCACGATCACTCACTACCTCGATCAGGACGTGTGGGCGTTCGAGCTGTTCGCAGAGGACTCGATCGATATCGAGCTCACCTCGCACGTGTTCGACGAGATCCGTTCGGCTGCCTTCTTCGGGAACGCGCTGCGCTATCACCCGCTGCCTGCGCAGCACATCGCCGCGCTCGATCGCGTGCGCGCCGTCATGCCGGTCGTCACCACCGAGGACTTGTTCGCAGGCATGCGCTACGAGCCGATCGCGACCGGCGAAGCATGGGGGTATCTCCGGATCGTTCCCGCCGGCGCGCCACCGCCGTCGGATCTGCATCCCTACGACATCGTCGTGCTCGGCACGCAGCCGCTCGAGCTGCCACCCGTCGCGGGCATCATCACGGATGAGCTGCAGGCGCCGCTCGGGCACCTTGCGGTGCTCGCGGAAGGCCGAGGGACGCCCGATATGGCGCTCGTTCACGCGACCGCCGAGCCGAAGCTGGCCTCGCTCGACGGCAAGCCGGTGCATCTGAAGGTCGGCCCGTCCGATTACTCGCTCGAGCTCGCAACGGTCGACGACCTCGCGCGTGCGTCGCGCGCTCGTCACGCCAAAGTGCCAGGGCTCGCGCTCGATCTTCGCGATCGCGGACTGCCGGCGCTTCGCGACATCGGTCGCGGCGATCTCGCGGCATTTGGCTCGAAGACAACCCAGCTCGCACGCGTCGCACGGCTCGCCGGGATTCACACGCCGCGCGCATTCGGGTTGCCGTTTCACGCGTATTCGACGTTCCTCGCGGCCAACGGGCTCGACCACAAAGTGGCCGCGCTGCTCGCGGATCCCTCGCTCCGCCGTGACGCGACTCGCCTGCGCGCGGCGCTCGACGACCTGCGCGCCGCGATCGCCGCAGCGCCGGTGCCGGCGTCGGTCACCGATCCGCTGCTCGCGAGGATCCGCTCGGTGCTCCCGGGCTCGCGGATGATCCGGCTGAGATCGTCGACGAATGCGGAGGATCTCGACGGATTTTCGGGCGCGGGCCTGTACCGCTCGGCCCGTGTCGATCCGACGTCACGCGACGACGTCGAACGCGGTCTACGCGAGGTGTGGGCGAGCGTGTGGTCGTGGGACGCGTTCGCCGAGCGCGAGTGGTACGGGATCGATCACGCGCGCGTCGCGATGGGCATCCTCGTTCAGGAATCGATCGACGACGATACCGTCAACGGCGTCGCGATCACGGGCAACCCGTTCTACGAGGGTCGACCGGCGGTCTACATCAACGCGCAGGCGCGCGGCGGCAGCGTGACCGGCGCGGCAGGCAACGAGGTCCCCGAGCAGCTGCTGGTCTATACCTTTGTAAAGAACCGCGCGGTCGAGCGTGTATCGGCGAGCTCGCGCACGGCGGGATACGTGCTCCTCGACGACGACGAGACGTTGCGCTTCGCGCACCAGCTCGAAGCCATCCACGACGAGTTCGTCGGCGAGCGCGTCGGCACGGCGAGTGCCGTCGACGTCGAGTTCCTCGTGCGCCAGAACCGGGACCTCGTGATCGTCCAGGCGCGACCGTATACGATGCACTGGAGCGGCGATCGTCGACTCGACCAGTGATCGTCCCGGCACCTCACTTCGCCGGCAGGCGCGCGAGAATGAACTGCTCGATTCGTCCCGCCGCGGGCGGGTCGAGATTCGCGAGCACGACGATCGTGTAGCCGTTATCGCAGATCGTGAGCTGACCGTTCATGCCCGGGGCGCCGCCGCCGTGACCGACGCAGCGCTGTCCGCCCTGGATGGTCTCCATGAACCCGTACGCGTACTTCACGCCCGGAGGGCCCATGTCGACCTTGCCCGTGGTCAGCAGCTTCGTGTGCTCGGCGTCGAGCAGCTTGTTGCTCGTCAGCGCGTTCGCGAATGCCAGCAGATCCTTGACCGTCGAATCGCCGCCGCCGGCCGACGTCGCGCGAATCGGGAGCGTGTCCGTGTTGGGTTTCCAGCCGGCGTTCGGACCGCGCATGTATCCGACCGACCGGTTCGGCTCGGTGGCCTTGTCCTCCATCGGCGACGACGTCGAGGTCATGCCGGCGGGCTCGAACACGTGCTTGGCGACGTAGTCGAAATAGCTCTGCTTCGACACGGCCTCGATCACGACGCCGAGCAGCAAGAAGCCGTAGTTCGAGTACTCCATTTTCGCGCCGGGCTCGAACGCGAGATCGCGGGCGCCGTAGAGCTTCACGTAGTCGGCGAGCGTGCGCAGCTCGAGGCGATGCTGGTCGAACTCGGGACCGAAGATGTCGCCCGTGCCGCCGGTGTGGGTCAGGAGGTGATGGATCGTCACGTTCTTCGCGAGGGTCTGATTCGGATACGTCGGCAGTGCCTTCGCCAGCGCATCCGTGAGCGCGAGCTTCTTTGCCTGCACGAGCTGCAGCGTCGCGACAGCCGTGAACATCTTGTTCATCGAGCCGATCCGGAACCGCGTGTCGAGCGTGTTCTTGATTTGCTTGGCGCGGTCCGCGAGGCCGTACGCTTCGGCAAAGATCGGCGTGCCGTTCTTGGCGACGATGACAGCACCCGAGAACGTGTCGGCCGCGGTCTGCTTCTCGAGCTCGGCGCGCAGTGCCGCGAGCGCTTCCGCCTCGGTCATGTGTGGCCTGAGCTCGTCGGGCGTCGGAATCGGGTGAATCTCGAAGCGTACGACGCGGTGAGGCTCGGCGGCGTCGACCTCCATCACGGCGCGGGCAAATTGCTCGGAGCTCCGCTCCTTGAGAATGGCGACGATGCTCGTCGGCGTCGGGGTCTCGGGCTTCTTCACCTCGAATCCACCCGTGCCTCGGCTCAACGCGAGCTCGCGATCGATGCCGTGCACGTCGTTGCTCGCCACGTCGTAGGGGAAGTGTTGCTGGTGATACGCGACGAGCGTGTCGCGGTCGCCAGAGTTGAAGGCGGTCAGCCACGCGGCGAATTGCCGCTGCGCCGGTGTGTCGGTGGCAACCTGCGGTGTGCTGGTCGAGGTCATGGACGTCGCCTTCGGTGTGGGAGTGCTCTCTCGACATGCGCCAACACAAACGGTTGAAGCGACAGCGAGCGCCATCAGGAGCACACGCCTGGACAAACCGATCATCGTTCCCTCCATTCGCGTTAGCGACACGCCGTTCCCGACTACGTTGCGCGTATCATGCCCTCGCGCACAGTGCCGCGGTGATGCTGAATGCGACAGCCGTGATTACTGCGACGATCGGACGCACTCGACGTGCGAGCGGCAACCACGAAGCGGCGCTCGGCGCGACGGCAGATGCCACGAGCAGCGCCGTGGCAAGCGTCGACAGCTCGGCATAGAGCCTCGCGTAGACGAGCACGGAGACCGTCGCGACGACGGCAATGCTCGCGACCGTTCTCGCGGGTTCGACGAAGATCGCGGTCACGCCGATCACGAAGGCGCTGGCGCCGAGAACCTGCGCCAGCAGCGCACTGTGCCCGAACAGGCACGTGATCGACGCGCCTGCCATCGCGACTGAAAGCGAGAGCGTCGTTGCCGCGGGCGCCATGCGCCGACTCGCGAGGTCGAGCGATCCATCCACCAGCGCGGCGACGGATCCGGCGAGCAGGCACCACGGCGTCGCCGTTGTCCGACCGATCAGTCGCGTCGCGATCGCGACGACGACGAACGTGACCGCGAGCCGTACGAGCGCGCGATGCTCGACGAGCACGCCTGCCGCCGCGACTGCGACCGCGAGCGGGATCCAGCCGATCGTGTCGATCGGTGGAATCCGCGGCACGCCGACCTCGATCACGTGCGCGAGGATGATCCCAGCGGCCGCGGCAACGGTGCTCGCGGTGCGGTTCGTGCGCGCGACGGCAGCGGCGATCGCGACCGGCGCGGCTGGCAGCACGAGCGTGTCGAGCGCGAGCCGTAGAACGAACGTCACACCGCGGCGCCTTCGAGCGCGACGATCAGCTCGAGGTCGGGGCCGACCATCTCGGGCATGAACGACACGCCGAAGTCGCCGCGAGTGATCGTGAACCGAGCCTCGACGCCGACGAGCCGCCTGCCCTGCGGGCCCTTCGCATCCCCGACGAGCACGGCATCGAACGCGACCGACTTCGTAGCTCCGTGAATCGTGAGATCGCCGGCGATGTGCCAGCCGGTGGCCGTGGCGTCGACCCTCGTGCTCTTGAACGTCAGCTCGGGAAACTGCTTCGCGTTCAGAAAGTCCGGGCCGGCGATGTTCGCGTTGCGCTCGTCGTCGCGCGTGTCGACGCTGGCGACCTTCACCGACAGCTCGACGTGCGACTTCGCGGGATCCGCATCGATCGTGAACGCACCGGAGACGTCTTTGAACCAGCCGTACACGTAGCCGGCACCGGCGTGCGTCGCCTTGAACAGCACCGTCGAGTGCGTCGCGTCGACCTCGAATGAGCCCGGCGCCGGTTGACGAGCATGGACGTCGACGCGAGCGGGCGTCGGGGTCGGCTTCGATTCGTTGTTCGAGCACCCCGTGACGAGCACGAGAGCCACCGCGAGTGTTGCAACAATGCGCATCTATTCCCCGAGCACGATGTTGATCGTTCGCGCGACTCCGCCGCGTTGGACGCCGAGGACGAGCGTCGAGCCGGGGGCGTGATCGCGGACAACGTTGTAGACGCCCTGCAGCAGCATCCCCTGCACGGACACTCCGTCGATCGTGACGAGCTGGTCGCCGGACATGACGCCCGCCATCGCCGCAGGGCTCTGCGGCTCGACGCGGTCGACGGTGAGCGGCAGCGTCATCGGTGCCAGCCCGAAGCCAGCTCGGCCGCGAACGGCACCATAGGTCGCGCGCACGGAGACCAGCTCGACGCTCGCGACCGCGCCCGCCATCACGTCGACGTCGGCGCCGGCGGGGCTCATCACGCTATTGAGGCTCGTCAGCCCGAAGCCAGGCAAGAAGCAGAACACGCGTGCGCGACCGACGGGCGCACTCACCTCGAACTGGCCGTTCGCGTCGGTGATGCTGACGCGGTCGTCATCGTCCGGCGCAGCGCCCATCGAGCCTGCGGAGGGAAGCTCGCCCTCGCAGTGCATCTCGGCGACGGGCGCGTTCGTGCCGAATTCGACGACGCGACCGACGACCTTGCCGAGCGCGTGGCTGGTGAGCGTGACCTGCGCGGTCTCGCCGGACCGAACGTCGACGGACGCGCTGTCGGTGTCCGCGCTGCTCTGCGCCTCGATCGTGTAGTGGCCCGGCGTGAGCCCGGTCGCCGAGAACGTCGCGCCGTCGACGATCGCCGAGCTCGTGAGGTGCAGATCCGACGTCCACGTGCTGGTTCGCACGACGGGTGGCGCCGCGAACCCGACGAGCGTGCCGGCGATCGATCCTGGCGCCTGGATCGTGATCGTCACCGGGCCGCCGCCGGCGGTGACCTCGGTCAGCTCGGCGAGCCCGCCGTCCGCCCCGCGCGCGCGAACGCTGTACGAGCCCGGCGCGAGGTTCGCGATCTCGAAATGCCCGTCGGTGTCGGTCACGGCCGACGGAAAGCTCACGAAGCTCGCGTGATGGCCGAGCGCCTCGACTTGCGCGTCGGCGACCGGTGCGCCGGTGGTGTCGGCGACCGTGCCCCGAATCGCGACGCGCTGGTTCTTGATCGCGAGCCGGACGCCGCCCACGACGCCGTCCTTGGGAACCTGGATCGTGTCGAAGTGGTCGCCGCTCGCCGGCGAGAACGGCTGGCGCCCGCCGGGCGTTGCCATCACCGCGACCTTGTACTCGCCGCCGGCCAGCGCACCGCAGTCGAAGGCGCCGTGCGCATCGGCGATCGCCTCGCAGCTGTCGTTGCCCTTGGTGATCATGTCGATGACCACGTCGGCGCCCGGCACGGGATCACCGGCCTCGTCGACGACTTCGCCCTGCACGCGCCCGTTGGAGTCGATGTCGAGGTCGAGCGTGAGATCGGCGTTCGCGCCGAGCTGGACCGGCGGCGATACGGTGAACGCCTGATCGCGCGGATCCCACGCCGTGCACGCGATCGCGCCGCCGATCAGGCCTTCGATCGCGTAGGCGCCGCTGGCGTCGGCCTTCGTCGTGTGCTCGTGAACGCGTCCGCCGTTCGAGCAGCCGATCGTGGCGCCTGCGGCAGGCTTTCCGCCGCGCGTGATGTGTCCGTGAACGGTTGCGAGGCGAGTGACCTCGAGCTCGACGCCGTCGACATCGGCCACGGCAATGGCGACCGACGCCGGCGCGCGAACCTGGTACGGCGGTGCGACGAACGTGGCCGTGCCGTACGGGACGTTGTCGAGCACGAAGCTGCCGTCCGACTGAGAAACGCTCGTCGACGTCGACGGACGTCCGTGCTGCGCGACCGAAACCGACGCACCCGCGATCGGCTCGCCGTTCAGGACCACGCGGCCGCGTACACGCGCGAACGCGGTCAGCGCGATGTGGATGTCGCGCGACGTCGCGGCCGAGCGCGCGATCGCCGGCACCGGCACGGCCGTGCCCAGATGCTCGGCAATCGCCGACAACCGAAACCGTCCCGGCGAGAGCCCGGCGATCCGGAAGCGGCCGTCGTCGTCGGACTCGGCCCAACCGCTCGCGCGGTGGATGCGCACCGCATCGTCGGGCTCCGCGGACACGCGCGCGTGCGCGACGGGTTGATCGCCGACGGTGACGCGACCGACGAGCACGGCCTCCGGCACGAGCACGAAATCGTGATGGACGTCGCCGAGCGCCATGACCGTGTCTTCCAGCGCGCCGTACCCCTCCGCCTCGACGCGCACCGGCGCGTGCGCCATGCCCGGTTCGTCGATCGCGGCGAGGCAGAGGTCGTACGTGCCATCGGTGCTCGACTCGACGGCGCTGAGTCCCGCGCTCGAGACGCGCGCGTGCGCGATCGGGCCGCCACCCGCGTCGCGGATGCTCCCGCTCACGTGCGCGTGGCAGTCGCCGAGCGCGATCACGACGTGCTCGGTGTCGACGTGCGGATCCGCGACCGCGATCGTCGTCGCGACCGCGGCGTGATGCTCGGCGATCGCGCTCACCACGAAGACCGCAGCGGGCTGCCGGCCGAAGTCGAACGCGCCGCCCGCGGTGGTCGTCGCGGTCGCGATCGGCGCCAACACCTCACTGTCGATGTGCAAGGCGAGCTGGACGGTCGCGCCTGCCACACCCTCGCCGCCCGCGATGACGCGTCCCGCGATCGTGCGCGGCGCGACGCCGGCTTGCACCATCCAGCTCGGGATCGGCCGCTTCGCGTCGTCGCGATCGAGCGCGAACAGCGGCGCGGGCGCGTGCGACGCGCTCGGCGTGCTCGCGCTCGGCGCGCGATGCCAGATCCACACGAGCCCCAGGGCGAGTACGACAACCACCGCAGCGACGAGCTTCTTCACGGCAAACGCTCCGATCAGCGTGGGCAAGGCGGATGGAGCCGCGGCGCGATTCGGGAGCGCGGCGAGCGGCACGAGCGCGCGGAGCCAGTTGCGCTCGTCCGCTCGCGATCGCTCGCGAAGCGCGTCGCGCAGCTGATCGAGCGCGACCTTGAGCCGCCTGCGCACGGTGCCCTCGGGCACGCCGAGGCGCTGTGCGAGCTCGACGCTCGACAGGTCCTCGAAGAAGTGCAGCAGCACTGTCGAGCGATACGGCTCGGCGAGCGCGATCACTTCGTCGGCGATCGCGCGGTGGAGCTCCACGCGCTCGATCAGCTCGGCAGGCGTGGCGACGACGCGCAGGTCGACCGCGGCGCCTTCGTGCACGTCGCGACGCGCCTCGGCGCGCTTGCGCGTGTGCGCCAGGTTACGGACCACCCGCGATAGCCACGGTCGCAGCGGGCGATCGGTCGACGGCTGGCGTTCGTTCGCGACAACCCACGCATCCTGCGCGACGTCGTCAGCCGTGCTGTGGTCCCGAACCAGCGCCCGCGCGAGACGGCGCACCCAGGCCATCTCGGCCATGAGCTGTTCGCTGGTGGGACCTCGTTCCATCCGCCTACTACTGCCGGTCGAGGTGCGATCGTTCGCGGGGCGCGCAACAAACCGACCGCGTCGCGCGTCTCTTCACATGCGTATGCGAACTGCCTGGGTCGTGCTCGCGCTCCCACTCCTCGCTGGCTCGACGAGCCAGCGCCCAGCCGCCGATGGCGAGGCGAAGAAGTTCCGGCTCGAGCTGCATGTTCCCGATCAGGGCGGCATCTACTTCTCGGCCTGGGATGGCAACCCGGTGATCACCGATCACGATGCGTCCGACGGCAAGACGGTGACATATCGCCGGCGCTACGTGTGGGACGATCAGTGCACGTGGGAAGCAGCGGAAACGCTCGTGCCCGAGGCGCGCGATCGCTACGCCTACACCTATCGCGAGCGGCCGCTGTCGTGCCCGAAGGGCGCGGCCGCGGAGGTCGGGGAAACCACCCCGCGCGACGGCAGCGTCACCGTGCATCCGACCCGGCTGGCCAAGCCGAACACGCCGCTCGTGGCGTGGGCTCGCGGCTGGGAACCAGGCCACTAACAGCGGGATCGCAGCTGACAGCGCCGCAAAGCGCGGACAGCTGTTTGCGCTTTCGCGATCGCACGAGACCCGGAACGCGTCGCGCGTTGTCTGTGGGTCGTGCGCAGTGTCGTGGGCAGTGGAGATTGTGCTCTCTCTGCACAACGTGCACGGACTGCGCAGTCACTAACAGCAAGCGAGCTCGCGTTGCAGTGAGCGCCGCGCGTCGACGAGGCTACGCCCATGCTCACGCGCACGTTGTTGTCGATCGCGATCATTACCGCCAGCGGCTGCGCCGGCGACGCACCACCGGATCCCCCGCCGGCGGCGAGACCCGCGGCCGCCGATCCGAGCCAGTTCACGCTGCCGAACCTCACCGCCGCGCAGCGCGCGCAGATCGTCGGCGAGTATTCGCAGCTCGACCCGACCGGCGAGATTCCGCGCGGCCTGCTCGAGGACGCGATCGTCTACTTCGATGTCAACAAGGCTCATATCCCGAAGACGAGCTACTTCGTCGTGATCGATCTATCGCAGTACTCCGGTCACGACCGGTTCTGGCTCGTCGATCTCGCCTCGGGCGCGGTCGAGAAGCACATGGTCGCGCACGGCGCGGGCAGCGACCCGAGCAACACCGGCTACGCGACGAAGTTCAGCAACACGCCCAACTCGAACATGAGCTCGCTCGGGTTCTTCTTGACCGGCGAGATCTACGACGGCACGCATCCGCACTCGATGCGGATCGACGGGCTCTCGCCCGACGGCAGCCCGAACGGCATGGCCAACACGAACGTCCGCGAGCGCGCGGTGGTCGTGCACGAAGCGGACTACGTGAGCGACTCGAACACCAGCCAGCAAGGGCGAAGCGACGGCTGCTTCGCGCTCGACCCGGAGATCGAGCTGTCGATGGTCGACCGGCTCACGGGCGGCACGCTGATCTACGCCGCGAAGGCGCCGCTGAACCCGCCGGTCGGCACCAAGCCGTGCGGCACGATCGCGGCGAGCGGCGGCGTGATCGACAACGGCGACAGCTGCTTCGTGAGCGGCGGACCGGCCACGGGCCTGCGTTCCGTGACGACGGCCGGCTACAACGACAATCTCGTGTGGACGCACACGACGAACGAAGCCAGCGAGCAGAACTTCGCCGAGTGGGACTTCAACTTCGCGAGCTCGGGCCGCTACCTCGTCGAGGCGTACACGTCCGCGGCCTACGCAGAGTCGAAGCAAGCGGCCTACGTGGTCCACGCCGGAGTCACCGACACCACGGTGACGCTGGACCAGACGGCCGCCGATGGCTGGCAGCCGATCGGCACATTCGACTTCGCGCAAGGCGCGGGTCAATTCGTCCACCTCGGCGACAACACCGGCGAACCGGGAAGCGGCGACGTCCAGCTCGTGTTCGACGCGATCCGCGTGACGCCGGCCGACTGATCACCTCGGTAGCCGAGCTGTCGACCACGTGCGTCGCGTCGGTGGGCGTTTCCCCAGTGGCTACGCGACTGGCCACGTGGCACCCGCGATGCACCCATCGATCACGTGGAGCCCATCTCGTTGGAGATGCTCGCCGGCGTCACCGGCGGTGCCAACCCCGGTTACAACCCGGCCGACGATGCGCTCGGCCGCGTCGGGCCGGGCACGAGATGGAAGTGGCTCGGCAACTACTACACGCCGGAGGCGCTCGCCCACGATCAGGCGGAGCGCGCGGGGCTCGCCAAGGGCGAGAGCCGAGCGTCGGCGTGGGCGCACGCGTTGCCGGAGCTGCCTGCGGCGATCGGCTCGTACGTGCGCGCGCGGCTGGACCCGGGCCCGAACGATATGCACCTGCCCGGCTAACGTCCGAGCAAGAGCTGCGTCTGGATCTGCGCGATCCAGTCGATCCCCGGCGTGCCGGTCACGTGCTCGCCGCCGGCTTCGAGCTGGAGCTTCAACGCGTGGCCGCGCCGATAGATGTCGAGCGCGCCGAGCACCTGTTGCGCGGTCGCGTCGCCGACCGGCACCTGCGCGTAGCGCCCGGCGAGCTCGAGCAGCGTCGGCACGATCATGTAGCCGAGCTGCGCGTGAAACCCGACGTCGGTCGTGCGGCCGGTCGGGCTCGGCGCGCTCTTCACGAACACGGCGGTCGTCAGCGACAGCCCGTTTGCCTTGAATACGACGTCGCCGGTGACGTCGTGCACCATGCGATCGCCGTGCGCACCGGCGAGATCGACCGCGTAGCCGACGCCGAGCGCGACGCGCGGTGCGCCACCGTCGAGATCGGCCTCGTGATACGGGTCGGCGTGCGCGCTGCTCCAGCCGACGCGCGCCGTCGCGAGCGGCTCGCCGTCGACCGGCACGTTGGTCTCGGGCAGGCACGTCGCGGTGGGGCTCGTGCAGTCCTCGCGCGGCGCGATGCCGGTGCCGTCGAACACGCCGACCGCCCATTCGACGCCGCCGGTCGCGACGTCGGGCTCGTGATAGATCGACGCGCCGAGATCGCGGTTGATGCCGGCGAACGCCGCGGTGAGCGGGCGATCGGTGAACTCGAGGTAGACGCGATCCGTGATCTGCTGCTGCGAGAACCACGGCTTGAACTGGCCGGCGCGCAGCCTCGCGCCGAGCATCGCGACGGGCTGATCGATGTACGCGTCGAGCAGCGCGAGCGTGCCGCCGGCGCCGTCGACCGAGAGCAAGAAGTCGGTCGTCGCGAACGCGTGACCGCCGATCAGCACGCGGCCGATGGGCACCGAGAATCGCTGCGCCGTCGAGTTGTCGTCGGCGACGTCGAGCTCCCAGCGCGCCTGGAGCCACGCCGCGATCCCGATGCGAAACGCGTCGTCGCGCGTCGCCAGATAGAGGCCGTGATCGTCGAAGCCGGCGATCGCGTTCGGATCGTGCGCGCGACCGGGCGGCGGCAGATCGGCCGGCGGTCGCGGCGGCTCGGGTGCCGGCGGTGGCGCTGGCGGCGCTGGTGGCGCCGGCGGTGCGGATGCAGGTGCAGGTGGCGACGCATCGGCCGGCGGCGACGCATCGCTCGGCACCTGGGCGCGCGCGGCGTGGGGCGCGATGAGGATCGATAGCAGAACGATCGCGGCGTGACGCCGTAGCCCCATACACGCACTGTAGTCGCAGTGCGCGCCTTGACTCCACGATCGGCTGATCGGATCGTACGGGCTCATGGTTGCCCGCGATCTCCTCGCGTGGATCGTCGTCGGAACCGCCGCCGTCACCGCGGCGTGCGCGGACCGTACTCCGGTCGCCGAACCGACTCAGGCCTCATCGATCGCGCCGAACGCGCGACCGCTACCGCCGTTCGATCCACCGACGCCGCACGCCGAGGCGATGAACACCGAGTTCTATCGCGGCAGCAAGGCCGAAGAGGCCGCAGAGTTCGCGTCGTTCGCGAAGCAGATCAACGAAATCCAGCTCGACCAGACCAGCTCGCGCGGCCAGCAGGTCCAGCGCGGGTTCCACGCGAAGGCGCACGGCTGTGTCACCGGCTGGTTCCAGCTG
>Ga0268266_10003586_pt1 | contig 15365 bp, 10 predicted proteins | sample KBSS13metaG_FD_190356 | JGI IMG/M metagenome (GOLD analysis project Ga0268266, IMG submission 190356) | Switchgrass rhizosphere microbial communities from Kellogg Biological Station, Michigan, USA - KBS S1-3 metaG (SPAdes) (version 2) | ecosystem: Host-associated > Plants > Roots > Rhizosphere...
CGCTCCCGGGTCAGCAACGCCGCTGCCGTTCGCCAACACGAACGCAGTCGCTTCGTTCGCGAGGCCGGGGCTTGGCTGTACCTCGACGGTGATGTAACCCACTGATTTAGCTATCTCGGTCACCGTGTCCGGTCATCAATGCTTGCATATATTTGCCAAGGCAAATACTATTCAGGCAAATAATGCTGGAGCAAGCAATGGTCGGTCAGTACTACACCGAGGACAATCTTCAGGCCATCAACAGCGTGGGTTACCTGCTCAAGCGCTGCGGCACCCTCATGACGCAGATCGCGGAGCGGCGTTTCGAAGGCAAGCCGATCTCCTTTACGCAGTGGATCATCCTGATCCGGCTGACCGAGCAGACCCACATCTCCCCAACTGAGCTCACCGAGCACCTGGGCCATGACATGGGTGCGTTGACGCGCATCGTCGATGACTTGCAGAAGAAGGGGTTGGTTATTCGGGAGCGCAGTGAGAGCGATCGCCGCGCGGTGCAGATCACTGCCACGGACGAGGGTCGCCGCCTCGCCCTGGCGACCAAGAAATACATTGTCGGTCTCGCCAATCAGTTGGTGGCGCCCTACAGCACAGCCGAAACCGATCAGTTGATTTCCCTCCTGCAGCGCCTGTTGGTGCACATGGAAGGGATGTCCGAACGTGCGTGAGGAGACTTGCATGCGCAAGCTACAGATTTTTCTGGTGGCCGCTGTATGTGCACTGACTGCAGCGTGCACTCTGGGTCCCGACTTCAAACGGCCCGCAGCTCTCGATGCCGCTTACTCGAAATCGCTGCCCAAACCCGACGCTACTGCTCGGGTGAATTACGGCGACGACGTCGCCGATGATTGGTACGGAGTGTTTCATTCGGATGCGTTGAACGGCCTGGTACGTCAGGCGCTGGCCAACAGCCCGGACCTGGCGGCTGCACGTCACAGCCTGCTGGCCGCACAGTATGAATTGAAGGCGGTCTCGGGCGCCGCGCTGCCGCAGATCGATGTGACCGGGCAGGTCGGTCGGGATCATGCCAACGGCAGCCTTCTATACGGTCCCGTCAACGAGTTGAATGTGACCGGCAACCGTTTCATGCTCGGTCCGTCACTTGCCTACAACCTCGACCTGTTCGGCGGTATTCGCCGTGGCGTCGAGGCTCAGCGAGCGGCTACCTCCAGCGCCCGTGATCAGGTGCTCGACACCTACATCACGCTGGTGGATCAGGTGACGATCAATGCATTCAACTATGCAGCCACGCGCGCCCAGATTGACGTAACTCGCACTCTGGTACAGAAGCTCAACGAGCAATACGAGCTGACTGAGCATCTGGAACAGGCCGGCAAATCCATCCGCAGCGATACTTTGCTGGCGCGCACCCAGTTGAAAAACGTTGCCGCCACGATCCCGGGGCTGGAGCAACAGCGGGACGCCTTTCGCAATGCACTGGCGCAACTGACAGGTACGGCTCCTGACGACTTCCATATGCCGGAATTGTCGCTGCAGGATTTCAGCCTGCCTTCCGACATACCGGCTTCTGTGCCGTCCGTTCTCGTCCGGCATCGGCCGGACATCCTTGCAGCCGAAGATAACCTGCATCAGGCCACTGCGCAGATCGGTGTGGCCAAAGCCGCCCGGTTCCCATCTATCACCCTGTCTGCCCAATACGCTCAACAGACCACCGCCATCAATGATTTCCTGACTCGGCCCGGCAGTGTCTGGTCGGTCGGTGCCGATCTCGCTGCTCCGATCTTTCACGGCGGCACTCTGTCCGCGCGCGAAAAGGAGGCGCAGGAGCAATACCTGCAGTCTCGGGAAACTTATCGCAAGACAGTGGTGGCTGCGTTCGTGGAAGTCGCCAACGCCCTGCAGGCAATCGAGCACGATCGCGACGCCTATGTCGCTACCACCGAGGCGCTGGAATCCGCTCGCGCCAACAGTGACCTGGCCCACCTGCAGTTCCGTTCCGGCCGGTTCACCGAGCTGCAGGTCCTGACAGCAGAGCAACAGTATCAACAGGCAGCACTGACACAGGTCCAGGCCGATGTGCAGCGGTTTACGAACATCGCAACCTTATTTCGTGCCCTGGGCGGCGGGTGGTGGAACGCACCTCACGACCCCGCCCTGGCGGATGCTCAGTAGGAGACAGTCATGAACGAACCAGAAAAATCCAAGCGCTTGCCCACGATCTTGATGATCAGCGCACTCGTTGCGATCCTGGGCATCGGAATCTATTACTTCGGTTTCCACCAGGACCGGGTTGAAACCGAAGATGCCTATGTCAACGGCAACCTGGTCCGGCTGACTCCCCAGGTCAATGGCACCGTCATCGGCATCAACATTGACGAGACCCAGTTCGTGAAGCGCGGCCAGGTGCTGGTGCAGCTGGAGCCCCGCGATGCAGATCTGGCATTGGCGACCGCGAAGGCGAGCCTGGGACAGACGGTTCGCGATGTTGCGCAGCTGTTCGCCCAGGAAGGTCGTGATTCCGCGGCGGTCAGCGCCCAGCAGACCTTGCTCTCACAGGCGCGCCAGGATCTGGAGCGGGATCAGTCCGTCTTTGCCGAGCATGGTGTGTCTGCCGAGACTCTGAAGCACGATGAGCACAGCGTACACAGCGCTCAGGCATTGCTCGATCAGGCCAAGGCCAACCTGGCCAGCACCCGCGCTCAGATTGTCGGTGCCAATCCGCACAACCATCCGCGCGTCCTGCAAGCCGAATCCAACGTTCGCACTGCGTGGCTGGCGGCGGCGCGGACCAAAGTGGTCGCTCCCGTTTCCGGCTACGTGGTGCGTCGGGCCGTGCAGTTGGGTCAGCAGGTGACTCCGGCCACGGAAATGCTCGCCATTGTGCCGATGGATTCGGTCTGGATCGATGCCAACTTCAAGGAAAATCAACTTCGCGACGTGCGTATCGGACAGCCGGTGGATGTAACCGCGGACATGTATGGCTCACGTGTCAGCTATCACGGCAAGGTTCTGGGTCTACGAGCCGGGACGGGCAGTGCCCTCGCGGTGTTGCCCGCGCAGAATGCATCCGGCAACTGGATCAAGATCGTGCAGCGTCTGCCGGTCCGAATCGGATTGGATCCGCAGGAGCTTGCGCAGCACCCGCTGTTCCTGGGGCTCTCAACGAATGTGCACATCGATGTTCATGACCGGAGTGGGGCGGCGCTGTCCCAGCAGTCGGTGTGGCCGTCTGCATCGAGCACCCTCGCATACGACGATCAGATGTCGGGAGTGGATGCCGAGATCGCGGGGATTGTGGCCCAAAACCTCGGTTCAGCCGCGACCACAGCCTCAATTGCCGGGAGCAGGTAGTGAGCACGTCCACTGCATCGTCCAGTGCCTGGTTCATTGCACCGGTCGTTGCGCTGGCGGCCTTCATGGAGATCATGGACATCTCCATTGCCAACGTTTCACTGCCGCACATTGCCGGTGACCTGTCCTCGAGCCAGAACGAATCAACCTGGGTGCTGACCAGCTACCTGGTCACCAACGCCATTGTCATGCCCATCTCCGGTTGGCTCTCCAACCGCTTTGGCCGCAAGCGTTTCTTCCTCGTATGCATCATCGGCTTCACGATCGCTTCCCTGTTGTGCGGACTCGCGCCCAACCTCGCCTCGTTGATTGTGCTGCGTGCCCTGCAGGGCGCCGCCGGTGGTGGACTGCAGCCGTCGGGCCAGGCGATTCTCGCCGACAGCTTTCCGCCGGAGAAGCGCGGCATGGCCAGTGCGATCTACGGCATTGCAGCCGTAGTCGCACCGACAGTCGGCCCGACTCTCGGCGGATGGATCACTGACAATTACAACTGGCGATGGATCTTCCTGATCAACGTGCCCGTGGGCGTCTGCCTGGTTTTTCTGGTGATGGCGCTGATCAAGGACCCGAAGACCGAAGCGGGGACACGCCAAAGCTCCTCGGTCGACTGGCTCGGCTTCGGTCTCATCAGTTTGAGCCTGGGGTGCCTGCAGGTGGTGATGGACCGCGGCCAGGATGATGACTGGTTCGGCTCCTCCTTCATCACCGCCATGGCGCTGGTATCGGCTGCCGCTTTCGTGCTCCTGATCTGGTGGGAGCTGCGGCAGAAGGTGCCCATGGTCGACCTGCGCCTGTTGGGCAACAAGGACTTCGCCATCACATTCCTGCTGATGCTGATGTTGGGCTTCATGTTGCTGGGAAGCACGTTTCTGCTGCCGGCGTATACACAGAGCCTGATGGGATACCGCGCCGTCGACGCCGGCCTGGTTCTCACTCCCGGAGGGGTCGCATCCATCCTGATGATGCCGCTCGTGGGCCGCCTCATCAACAAAGTCGATGTGCGGCTGCTGGTCGCGTTCGGCCTGGCGCTCGGTGGTGTGAGCCTGTTGTGGATGACGAGCTTCTACCTGGATGTGTCATTTCAATTCATGATGGCGACCCGGATCAGCCAAGCGATTTCCCTGGCATTCCTGTTCGTACCCTTGAATACGCTGGCCTTCCGGGACATTCCGCCGAACAAGACCAACAATGCTTCGGCGCTCATCAACCTGGCACGCAACTTCGGCGGGAGCATCGGCATCTCCTTTGCTTCGACCCTGTTGACGCGCCGCGAGCAGTTTCACCAGAGTCGGCTGGTGGAGGGCGCGCAGAATCTGCAGTCGGCCTACACCGACTATGCGGGCCATCTGGCGACTGCGATCGGCAGCACGCCTGACTCGGCGACAACGTTCGGCAACATCTATCAGGGCATCGTCAACCAGGCGACCCTGTTGTCCTATCTCGAGGACTTCAAGGTGCTGGGCCTGGTGTTTCTGGCGTTGTTGCCCCTGTTGCTGCTGGTGAAGCCGGGCAAAGGACGCGGGGCACCGGCAGCCGCCCATTGAGTTACGATGGCGCTCATGACCTCAGACCTGAACATGACGCGCCGCCACTTTGTGGCATTGACAGCCGCGGCCGCTTCCTGCGGCGCCGCCGCGGCGGCTTCGACAGCCCCCCTGGCCGAGCTCGGTTATGGAGACGTCACCCTCATCAGTGAGCCTCACGAGGCCCAGCTGCGCAATACGCACGAAGTCCTGATGAGCCTGAGCGAGGACAGCCTGCTCAGGCCGTTCCGGCAAATGGCGGGGCAACCGGCTCCCGGAGCCGACCTGGGCGGTTGGTATAACTATGACCCCGACTTCGACTGGCACAAGGACGACGCGGGTTTTGCCCCGGGAGCCACCTTCGGGCAGTGGATCTCAGCACTGGCCCGCTACTACGCCATCACCGGCTCCGAGGAGACTCGCGCCAAGGTCCTGCGACTCAACCGGTTGTATGCGCAGACCATCAGCGAAAACTTCTACGATGCCAATCGTTTTCCGGCGTACTGCTACGACAAGTTGGTGCTCGGCCTGATCGACTCGCAGCGTTGGGTCGGCGATCCCGATGCCTTCGCGGCTCTCGAAATTACGACGCGAGCAGCGGTACCGCATCTTCCCACCAGGGCGATCGACCGCGAGCTCGAGTGGCGCCCGGGAAAGGATCAGTCGTTCCGCTGGGATGAGTCGTATACCAACCCGGAAAACCTGTTTCTGGCCTATCAACGCGGGGCAGGCACAAAGTATCGCGACCTGGCCGTGCGCTATCTGGACGATCCCACCTGGTTCGACCCATTGTCCCGCGGCGAGAACGTCCTGGCTGGAAAGCACGCTTATTCTTACGTGAATTCACTCAGCTCGGCCATGCAGGCCTACCTGACACTGGGCAGTGACAAGCATCTACGGGCGGCCCGCAATGCGTTCGACATGCTGAGAAAGCAGAGCTTCGCGACCGGCGGCTGGGGCCCGGACGAAATGTTGGTCGCTCCGGAAAGTGACACCCTGCACACCAGTTTGTCCAAGACCCATAACAGCTTCGAGACGCCCTGCGGATCCTATGCTCATTTCAAGGCGGCGCGGTACCTGCTGTGCGTGACTCGCGATTCCCGTTATGGCGACAGCATGGAACGGGTCATGTACAACACGGTCCTGGGCGCGAAGACAATGCAATCGGACGGACGCGCCTTCTACTACGCGGACTACCATTTCGCCGGTAAAAAGGTCTACTCCAATCACGGCTTTCCGTGTTGTTCCGGCACGCTTCCCCAGGTTGCCGCCGATTACCGCATCAACACGTATTTCCGCGATGCGCGCGGCATCTACGTCAATCTATATATTCCTTCACAGGTACGGTGGATACAGGATGGCACGTCGATTGAGCTGGCGCAGACCGGTGACTATCCTTTCGACGATCACGTCTCATTCATTCTGACTGCCTCGGCGCGGCGGGATTTTGAGGTCCGGCTGCGCATCCCGGAGTGGGCCTCGGGCGCGAGAGTCGAAGTCAACGGCAAGCGCTGGCAGGGCGGGGTGCACGCGGGTCGGTTTGCATCCGTGTCACGTCAGTGGCGCAGCGGAGATCGCATTGACTTGCAACTTTCACGTCAGAATCACCTGGAGGCCCTCTCGCCGCGGCATTCCGACACGGTTGCCTTGCTGAGCGGGCCTTTGGTGCTGTTCGCTGTCACCGACGCAGCACCGCAGCTGACCCGCAGGGAACTGTTGAGTGTCCGGCAGACTGGCCCGCGTCGCTGGGAAGGCCAGGGGCCCACCGGCCGACTGGCTTTCCTGCCGTTCACGCAGATCGACTCGGAACAGTACTCAACCTATTTGCGGGTAACGTAACTCAGCCGCGCACCGCGGCCTTGATGGCAGCGACGTCGATCTTCTTCATGGTCATCATCGCATCGAACGCGCGCTTGGCAGCGGCCTTGTCCGGATTGGTCATTGCATCCATGAGCACCCGCGGGGTGATCTGCCAGGACAAACCCCACTTGTCCTTGCACCAACCGCAATCGCTTTCCTTGCCCCCGTTGTTGACGATGGCATTCCAGTAGCGATCGGTCTCTGCCTGGTCTTCCGTGAGGATCTGAAACGAGAAGGCTTCGCTGTGTGTGAACATCGGGCCGCCGTTGAGGCCCAGGCAGGGCACACCCACGACCGTAAACTCGACTGTCAGCACCTGACCCTGTTTGCCGGTGGGGAAGTCCCCAGGGGCGCGGTGAACTCCCGTTACGGCGCTATTGGGGAAGGTCTCTGCGTAGAACTTGGCCGCTTCCTCGGCAGTGCCGTTGTACCACAGGCAAATTACGTTCTTGGCCATCTTCTGTATCTCCTTGGTTTGTCGGTGGGGCAACCACCCCTCGTATTAAAGACGATACGGACTCACCAGGATCGACAGCCCCCGGCAAATTAAATTGCCAGAATCTGCCGGACCGCCCGTTGAGCTTCCTTGCCTGCGCGGCCCCAGCTCTGGCGGCCGGACAGCTCGCTGTGGCCGAAGGCGATGCGGCCATAGGGCTCACGAATGACTTCCAGGGGCGCCGGATTGTCCGGGGTGCCGAAGTAGAAGCCCGGCTGGGGCGCGATATACGCATGACCCCACCGATTGAGAATGATCCCCGCAATATCGCGCCGGGCGTCGAACCCGGCTCCGCCGAACAGAACCTGCAACTGCTGCCGGATCTGTCCCTCGAAATCGGCGAACGAGGTGCCGAATAATTTGCCGCGAGCGGCCGCGGTTTGCGGGCCGATCGGTACTCCGGATTGGGGGAATCCAATGTACATCGTCAACATGGCCGGCTTGGACGGATCGAACGGCGCGGGCGCACCGTCCAACATGGGCTGGCGCACATTCACAAAGAATCCGAGCCCGTCGAACCAGTGTGCGCAGGTGATTCCCAACTCGGCGAAGGGCTTCCAGTTGCGAACGGCCACGTTGGCTACGAGGATGGGGCCGTGATGAAACTGAGAGTAGGCCTTTACGTAGGCAGGCGGCATGTCACGCACCACGTGACGCGTAATCCAACCGCCTCCTGACACGATTGCTGCTTTAGCGGTTACCCGTTTCAACTCTCCGTTGACAGCGTAGGTGACCTGGACACTCTTGGATGCCTCGGGAAGTCCATCGTGTTTGACCGCAACCACCATCGAGTTGAGTCGAATCCGGGTCGGCTGCCCGGGCCGGTCCAAAGCATCGAATTGGATCGGCGCATATAACACATCCTTGAAGGCTCGCGTTCCGGTGATCGAATCCGGAATGAGCTTTTTGACGATGTGCCTCATGATGGCTGCGTTGCCACCCGGAAAGGAGAACGCATCACTGGAGATGGCTGCCGTGTCGGTACCCGGCAGCCCGAGGAGCTTGGCCGCATAACCGGAAATGGCATCGGAGCTGACAGCATAGTCAGCTGTGGCCACCAGCGGGTCTGACAGACGGAAGACCTCCGGTGAGAGGCCCATCACCCGAGTCACGAGATCGCCGTACGACATGGAGTCGAGCCAACGATCCGTCGCGGCCTCATCGCCGTGTTTCAATATTTCAGCGTGTTTCCACTTCAGCCAACTGTCGCGGACCTGGGGACTGATGGGAGCGCGTTGCAGGTTGTCTGACCACGGATTCACAACCCATGCGCGCTTCTGCGCAAAGGGCGTGTCGAAGAAGTAGCCCAGGGAGTTCGCGGTTTCTCCCCAATACATGGGATCGTAGTGGTCCCGCGCGAATTTCAGGGAGGCCGCGTCCTTGCTGGGAGCAACGAAGTCGAAGGAGCGGGGAAGGCCGACGTCATCCCAAAGCGCTTGCACATGCGCGTAGTTGGTACCGGCGGCCGGGACGATTGTGCCATTTGAGCCCTGCGGGCCCGTGAGGACGACGCCATCGACCTGCATCTGGTTCTGTTTGGCCTCGCCTCCGAACACCGGATGGTTATCCAGGACGAGGCAGCGTTTGTTCGGCTGTGCCTTGTGGAATTCGTAGGCGGCGATGATTCCGGAGAAGCCACCGCCAACGATTACCAGATCGTAGGGTTCATCTACCGGCGCCGCGGAGGCGATTTTCTGCTCATAAATGCCGTCACGAACACCGTGCGCTGCATTCACCACCGAGGCCACATTGCCGTTGGATCGTGCGTAGTCGCCGATTCCGGCGTAGCCATTCCAGTCGGACGTGAGACCTTGCGCGGTCGCTGGTGGCGGAGCGCCCAGCAGCATTGCGCCTGAGCCGATCAGCGTTGAGCCTATGAAATCGCGGCGGGTGATGGACATCGAAGTTCTTCCGCAGGCAGTGACCGTCCATATTCTGGCTGGTATCGTTCTGATATGAAACCATTACGTCGCGCGGCTGCGGTCAGTGACTTTCGGGAGGCGGCCCGGCGGCGCCTTCCCAACATGCTGTTTGAGTATATCGATGGGGGCTCGTATGCCGAGCAGACCCTGCGGCGCAATACCGGCGACTTCGAGTTGTTGTCGCTGCGACAGCGTGTCATGGTGCAGGACTTGTCGAACCTCGACATGTCGGTGGAGACTCTGGGGCAGAGACTGTCCTTTCCGGTTGGCCTGGCGCCTGTTGGCATGGCCGGGATGTACGCCCGGCGGGGCGAAGTGCAGGCGGCGCGCGCAGCCGCCTCGACAGGTGTGCCGTTCTGCCTGTCGACGATGGGAATCTGTTCGCTCGAAGAAGTGGCGCAGGCCGGCACGCCGCCGTGGTTCCAGCTCTACATTCTCAAGGATCGCGGCTACATGCGGGAGCTGATTCGCCGGGCTGCGGCAGCCCGGTGTCCGGTTCTCATGTTGACGGTGGATTTGCCGATCCCGGGCGCGCGCTATCGCGATATCCGCTCCGGATTCCGCGGCCTCTCAGGAGCCGAGTCGTTGCTCAATCGGACTGTCGATGGCCTCGGTCACCTGAGTTGGCTTTGGGATGTGTGGCTCTGCGGCCGTCCGCATACCTTCGGATCGATCGCCGGCGCGCGGCTCTCGCAGGAGCAGAAGGCCACCGATTTCCTCAACTGGATTGCCGGCAACCTCGATCGTTCCATCACCTGGAAGGATCTGGATTGGATTCGCGAGGAGTGGTCCGGCCCGATCGTCATCAAGGGTGTCCTGGATACCGAGGACGCGCGGGCCGCCGTGAGCGTCGGCGTCCAGGGAATAGTTGTTTCCAACCATGGCGGCCGGCAGTTGGATGGCGTTCGATCGGCAATCCAGGCACTGCCGCCGATTGCGCAAGAGGTGGGATCGAAGGTCGATCTGTTTCTGGATAGCGGAGTTCGCTCCGGGCTGGATGTTCTCAAGGCGCTCGCGCTCGGGGCGAAGGCTTGTTTTGTCGGACGTGCCTGGGCTTACGCGTTAGGCGCGGGTGGCCGGGACGCCGTGGCGGGAATGTTGGGCACGCTCAGAGCAGAGCTGGAGGTCGCGATGATCCTCAGCGGCTGCCGGTCAGTACGTGACGCCCATCCTGGAATGGTCGATCAGCATTGATCTCATCTGATATTATTACGGCCATGCTTGGTCGGCTCTCAACTGCACTCATCGTTTTCCTCGTGTGGTGCTTGCCGTGCTCCGCACAATCGACATCCAACTTTGATCTGCACCCGGCGCAGGGTGTGTTGCAGCGACTGTTGCCGCAGCAGGCGCAGCAGTTTGAGCTCGCCGCGTTGCCTGCGGCCGGTACGGGGGATCGGTATCGGATCTCGGCTGCCGATGGACACATCCGCATCGAAGGTACCTCGACGAGCGCTGTGCTCTTCGGGGTGAACTGGTATCTCAAGTACGTCGCGCGTGCGCAGATATCACCCAACGGCGATCAGTTGCCTGCGGGGAATCTGCCGCTTCCGGACAAGGTGATCGAAGGCGGGACACCGTACAAATTCCGGTACGCTCTGAACGAGAACGTGGATGGTTACACCACCGCCTACTGGGACTGGTCCCGGTGGGAGCGGGAAATTGACGTTCTGGCCCTGTCGGGAGTCAACGCGATCCTCATCGAGCGCGGTATGGACAGCGTGTTGTACCGCACCTTCCGTGACTTCGGTTATACCGACAAGGAGTTGCGTAATTGGATTACGCTGCCCGCGCACCAGAACTGGCAGCTCATGGGCAACCTCTGTTGTTATAACGGGCCCATCAGTTCTCAGTTGATGCAGCGGCGCGCGACATCAGCAAAGCAGATCATTACCCGACTGCGCGAGTTGGGCATCACGCCCGTCCTGCCGGGATTTTTCGGCGTCGTGCCGAAGAGCTTCAAAACCAAGTTCCCCAAGTCACACGTCATCCCGCAGGGCGAATGGGCGGGCTTCGAGCGTCCAGATTGGCTAGATCCGCGCGATCGCATGTACGCCAGGATTGCCGCCACGTTCTACGCACATCAACGCGAGCTGTTTGGCCGCTCGGACGTGTATGACATGGAGGTCTTCCAGGAAGGCGGCGACGATGGCGGAGTTCCCGTGGCGACTGCGGCAAAGGCCGTGCAGACAGCGCTGGAGACCGCGAACCCCGGCGCGCTGTGGATGATGATGGCGTGGCAAGGTAACCCGCGCCAGGACCTGCTCTCAGGTGTCGATCGCAGCCGCCTGCTCATCGTGGACATCGATCACGACCGCGAGCCACGCGACCATCGTCAGGCCGATTTCCAAGGTGCACCGTTTCTGTTCGGCGGAATCTGGGAGTTCGGTGGCCGGACCACATTCGGAGCCAACGTCAACAACATAACGGAGCGCCTCCAGCGCCTGGGGAAAACAAACTCCAACATGGCCGGCACGGCTCTCTTTACCGAGGGAATGGGCACCAATCCGTTTGCCTATGATCTGTTCACCGAGATGGCCTGGCGTCAAGAGCCGGTTGATGTCACGGCCTGGACTGCAGAGTACGTTCACAGGCGATACGGGGCTGTAGACCCCCATGCACTGGCAGCGTGGCAGATCCTCATCCAGACTGCCTACAACATCCGCATTGATCTGGTGACCTTCAACAGCGAGCGGGATGCCGGACAAGAGTCGTTGTTCAACGCGCAGCCCAGCCTCACGGCCAATCGAGCTTCAAACTGGTCACCGGAGGCGATGCGCTACGATGCGCGACTTTTCAGGCAGGCGCTCCCGGAACTGCTGGCGTCCTCGCCGAGCCTGAAAAACACTTCCTACGACCTGGTGGATGTCGCGCGCCAGACGCTTGCGAACGAAAGCCGGTTGCTGCTACCTCGAATCAAAGCCGCATTTGAAGCCAAGGACCCTGCGCAATTTGAACGGCTCACCCAGCGGTGGCTGCACTACATGGACCTGCAGGAGCAACTTCTGCAAACGCATCCCGACTTCATGGTAGGAACCTGGCTCAACCACGTGCAGTCATGGTCGTCCAACCCTGACGAGTTGCGCCGCCTCAACTTCGACGCTCGCTCACTGCTCACTACCTGGGGCGATCGTCATGCGAGCGAGGAGGCGAACCTGCATGATTATGGCAACAAGGACTGGTCCGGTCTCACGGGCGATTACTACAAAGCTCGCTGGCAGGCTTACTTCAACTCGCTGCAGCAGCAGCTGAGCACGGGCACCCCGGCAACGCCCATCGACTGGTTTGCCTTGGGGGAAAAATGGAACCGTGGCACCAACACCTATCCGACCGTCGCCGCAGGCGACCCCAGACAGGTCGCCACCCGGATTGCGCAGGCGATCAACGAGCCTGAGTGATGAAGACATTATTAACGCTATTGGCGGTTGCGGTGCTGGCGGGTTGCTCCGCACACGAGAACAGCTCACCGGTGATTGTCTCAGGGCATGCCCGTTTCGAGTTCCTCACCCCCTCGCTGGTGCGCATCGAATACTCGGATTCCGGGACGTTCGTGGATGCGCCGACGGCCGTTGTGCAGAAAAGAGATTGGGCGCCGGTCAGCGTTCAATCCCATGAACAGGATGGCTGGCTGATCGCGTCCACGCCCGCTCTCAGCCTGCGATACAAACTCAACTCCGGTCCCTTCACGGCGTCCAATCTGCAGATCGACTTCAAGGACGCCAAGCAGGCCGCGCGTTCCTGGCATCCCGGTGATACCGACAGTCTCAACCTGGGAGGGCTGCCATACTCGCTCGACAACGTCAGTAGCGAAAACCTGCCCGCCACGCGCTCGGACACGTTGACCCCGGTCAATGACCTGATTCCGGGCGTCGATGTGCACCTCGAGGAGGCGACACCCGGATTGTTGAGCCGCTCCGGCTATGCATTCATTGATGACAGTCACACGCCCATCTGGAGCTCGAACCGGAAATGGATCGAGCCCCGACCGAAGGAGTCCGCTCAGGACTGGTATTTCTTTGCGTACGGCCGTGACTACTCGCGCGTGCTGCGCGAATACGCGCAACTGTGCGGCCCTGTCCCGATGATTCCCCGACATGTCCTCGGGCCCATGGTGACTGACTTCAACTTTGAATACTTCCCCGACTCCGTGCAGGCCCGTTCGAAAGCTTTTCAAGACTACAACCAGCAGCGTCTCGAGGATGAGCTGGCCCGCCTGCGTGAGTACGGCATCCCCTTTGACACGCTCGTCCTGGACTTCGCGTGGCACAACTATGGCTGGGACGGCGGCTTCGACTGGAGCCCGTTATTTCCGGCTCCCGACGAGTTGGTCAAATGGCTGCATGCCCGCGGCATCAAGCTGAGCCTCAACGATCACCCGGGTTATGCCAACACGCAAGAGAGCATCCTGTCATTCAGTGACAGTCACGCGCCGGAAGTCCTGAAGGAGCTGAGTGGCGCCACGATTCCGGTGGCGGCTTTCAACTTCGACATCTCCAAGGGCTGGACCTTCGCTGCCGACCGACGCGGTCCGTGGAAGGCGATTGAGGTCGGTCGCAGTTGGCAGGACCAGGGCTTCAAAGACGACGCCGGTGCCGGCTGGTACCGGGTGACACCCCGCCTGCCGGCCAAACTGCCCGGCAAGGTTTATCTATATCTGGGAGAGGTGGCCGCGACCTACCAGATCTTCGTGAACGGTCAGGAAGTCGAACACAGCAAAATCCATTGGCCGCAGCGTTTGACCTACACCGATGTCACGCCCTACCTGACGCCGGGCAAACAAGCGGAGATCCTGCTGCACGTGCAGTCGAGCAAGCGAGGCGGGGGCCTGCTGCTCGGGCCGACGGCATTCCGCGATATCGAGCCGCCGCCGCGCATCTATTTCGACCTGTCGAATCAACACCAGGCGCAGGTCTCCATGAACGATCTGCATGCGCCCCTGGTGCGCCAGGGCCTGGACTTCTGGTGGGTGGACGGCGGCAGCGGGGCGGTCGACATGCCGGGCCTGAACAAACAGTTGTGGACAAACAAAGTGTTCTACGACTCCACTCAGGAGGTGACCGGCAAGCGCGGGTTCATACTGAGTCGCTATGGAGACTGGGGTAGCGAGCGCTATCCGGCGTACTTCACGGGCGATACCTACTCAGAGTGGCCGGTTCTTGCCTATGAAGTCGCCTTCACCGCGCGCGGCGGCAACGTTCTCGTCGACTACATCAGTCACGACATCGGCGGCTTCCACGGCGGCAAGATCGACTTCGATCTGTACGCCCGCTGGATCGAGTTCGGCACCTTCAGCCCGATCCTGCGCATGCACAGCAGTCACGCCAATCCCAAGGATGGGAACCTGCGCATGCCCTGGACCTATGGCGAGGAGGGGGTCGCGCTCATGAAGAAGTACTTCACCCTGCGCAATCAACTCATTCCGTACCTCTACACCTACTCCTGGCTGGCGCATCGGGACTCGGTGCCGATTCTGCGTCCCCTGTACCTGGAGCACCCTGAGCTGGAAGAGTCATACCAGCACAGCCGTGAGTATTTCTTCGGCAACGAAATGCTCGTGGCGCCTGTTGTGGATGCCAGCGCGAATCAGACGATCTACCTGCCGCCCGGCCAGTGGATCGACTTTTTCAACGGCAAGCCATATGAGGGTGGGACTACGTTCCAACAACAAACCAAGGTCGACGAGATCCCCGTGTTTGTCCGTGCCGGCGCCATCATTCCCGAGCAGCTTCCCAGCGAGTACTCGGACGCCAAACCACTCGATACCGTCATCCTCAATGTGTACGGAACCGGGAGCGGTCATTTCGACCTGTATGAGGACGATGGCATCTCGTTTGACTATGACAAGGGCAAAAGCGCCGTAACAGCCCTGGACCACTCCACCGACGCCGGCGGTCTACAACATCTGACCATCGCACCGACGAAGGGAACCTTCAGCGGGCAGGTTTCACAACGTGCGTTTGAATTGCATATCTTCGCCAAGACCCAGCCGACTTCCGTGTCCGTAGACGGTCAGGACGTGGGTGCTGTTACCTGGGATGCCGATCGATCTGTGGCGACAGTGACTCTCCCGAGTCACCCAATCGGCAATCGCATGGAGGTTACCTGGCGCTGAGCGGCAGACGCATCCGGCGCACGTGCATGGTAGTGATCTCCAAGCCTTCGCCGGGTGAGAAATGCACGAGGCCTTGCCCATCGTCTCCGAAGACGAACGTGTTGGCGATCAGCGGCCGCAAAATAACTGCCGCGTCGGGGCGCCCG
>Ga0268266_10003589_pt1 | contig 15352 bp, 9 predicted proteins | sample KBSS13metaG_FD_190356 | JGI IMG/M metagenome (GOLD analysis project Ga0268266, IMG submission 190356) | Switchgrass rhizosphere microbial communities from Kellogg Biological Station, Michigan, USA - KBS S1-3 metaG (SPAdes) (version 2) | ecosystem: Host-associated > Plants > Roots > Rhizosphere >...
GGTGGTGGTAGCGGTGGTGCCGAGCACGGCACCGTCAGATGGGTTGGAGATCGTCGCCACGATGTCAGGGCTGTGCGTACCCCAGACCTCGTCGTCGGTGGTGGCGACGGTGAACGTCTGGTTGGTGTCTCCAGGCGCAAAGGTCACCGTGCCATGCTGCCCGTTGGCCGACCAGTTCACCGTCTCGGGGTCGGCGACACTCTCGCCATTTGTGAGTGTTCGAGTGACGGTGAAGGTGAGGGCGGAGCCCTCGGTGGCCGAGTTGGTGTTGGCACTGACCGAATAGCTCGGCGGCGAGTCAGCTTCTGTAAGCGCCGTGGTGGCAGCGGTGGTGCCGAGCACGGCACCGTCAGACGGGTTAGAGATTGTCGCCACGACGTCAGGGCTGTGCGTGCCCCAGACCTTGTCGTCGGTGGTTCCGACCGTGAACGTCTGGCTGGCATCTCCGGGTGCGAAGGTCACCGTGCCGTGCTGCCCGTTGGCGGACCAGTTCAGCGTCTCGAGGCTCGCGACACTCTCGCCATTTGTGAGTGTTCGAGTGACGGTGAAGGTGAGGGCGGAGTCCTCGGTGGCCGAGTTGGTGTTGGCACTGACCGAGTAGCTCGGGGGCGAGTCAGCTTCCGTAAGCGCCGTGGTGGCAGCGGTGGTGCCGAGCACGGCACCGTCAGATGGGTTGGAGATGGTCGCTACCACGTCAGAGCTGTGAGTGCCCCAGACCTGGTCGTCCGTCGTGGCGACGGTGAACGTCTGGCTCGTGTCCCCAGGCGCGAAAGTGACGGTTCCGTGCTGGCCATTGGCGGACCAGTTCACCGTCTCGGAGCTCGCGACACTCTCGCCACTGGCGAGGCTTCGCGTAACCGTGTACGTCAGGGCCGAACCCTCTGAACCGGCCCCGGCATTCGCGCTGACCGAATACCTCGGAGCAGAGTCGCCCTCCGTCAGTGCGATTTGGGCTGTCGCGGTGCCGATCGACGCTCCATCGGACGGGTTAGAGATCGTAGCAGTGACATTGGGGCTGTGAGTACCCCACACCTGGTCATCAGGGGTACCAACGGTGAAGGTCTTACTGGTATCACCAGTCGCGAAGGTAAGAGTGCCCGTCTGCCCATTAGCCGACCAGTTGACCGTTTCGCCATGAGCCACCGCCCCACTGGAGCGGGTCACAGTGAAATCGAGAGAGGAACCTTCCGTGGCCGAGGCGGTGCCGGCGCTGACGGAGAAACTCGGTGCGCTCTCAGCATCGGTCGCCAAAGATTGCGCCAACCCGTTGGCCGCGCCCCCCTGGCTCGCGCTCACGAGGGTCACCTGGATGTGGTCAACCCCACTGTTCGCCGACCCGTATAGACCGTCATCCAGGGTCCCGACGACGATCGTCTTGCTGGCATCGCTACCGGAAAAGACGACCGTGTGATTCTGCCCGTTCACAGAGTAAGTGACGGTGTCTGTTGCACCCGGGGCCATCGGCGCGCCGTCGCGGGAGATCGTGAAGGACAGCGGATTCCCTTCGGCCGCAGAATTCTGACTTGCGCTCACCGTGTAATCGGATGAGCCGTGAAAAATCAACGCGCTCGATGGCTGCCCCGTATTGCCCGCGGCATCCGCAGCTGTGGCAGTAAAATTGTAGTCCACGCCCGCGTTAAGCGAGATGTGCGGCACGCTCCAGTGCCCGTAGGAATCCGTAGTCGCCGTGCCAACGACGGTCGTGCCGTTGTACAAGGTCACCGCACTGTTCGCTTCGGCAGTTCCGTTCACATCAACAGAGGCCCCGTTGTAGTTCGCTGGGACTGACGTGGTGATGACAGGCGCATCGGGCGGTTTCGTATCGATGGTCGCTGTGACGGCAGAACTGGTGGTGGTGTTGCCTGCAACGTCCGTCGCGGCGCTCGTGAAACTGTGCGTGCCATCGGTCAGCGCGCTCGTGGTGAACGTCCAAGCGTTGCCGCTTACCGTTGCATTCCCGATAAATGTATTGCCATCGTAGACCCCGACGGAAGCGACGCCGTTCGAGTCGGCAACCGTGCCCGATAGGGTCAATGAGTTAGCCTTCGTGACGTCGCCGCTCCCAATGGTGGGCGTGAGCCCACCTGGGGTTCCAATAGTGCTGCTGATTGTGTCGCTCGGACCGACTGTGTCGATGGTCGCACTGACCGGGTTGCTGGTTTTGCTGTTTCCTGCAATGTCGGTCGCGACCGCCGTGAAGCTGTGCGTGCCGCCGCTCAGGGAGCTGACCGAGCATTGCCACGTGTTGCCACTGAGCGTCGCGTTGCCAACGAATGTGTTGCCGTCGTAGATCTGAACCGAAGCAAGTCCATGACCACCGGAGTCAGTTACCGTGCCGGAAAGGGTCAGTGTGCTCGCTTTTGTCAGGCCGCCGCTGCTGATGGACGCAGTCGCGCCACCCTGTGTACCGATCGTGCTGCTGATGGTCTCGTTGGGAGCAATTGTGTCGAGCGTGAAGTTGAAGCTGCTGCTCGACGAGCTGTTCCCAGCCACATCTACCTGGCGCACCAGGAGGTGGTTGTCGCCCTGTGTGGCACTCCATGCCGTGGTCCACGTGTTGCCACCGTCTACGCTATATTGGATTGCCGCCCCGTGCGCGACTCCGGAAACACTCAGCGTGCCATCGTTGGTAATACCATCGGCGTTGGAGACGCCCGTATCGTGGGCCAACGATACGTTCGGCCTGGGCGGAGCAATGTACACCTGGGCCGTGGCCCAGCTCAGCGTGCCGTTACCGAGTCTTATGGCATAAGTGAACGAGTCCTCGGCATATCCGAGCGTATTGAAACTATTCTGCAACCAGCTCGTGTCGAGTTTGCTCGCGTCGTACCCCACCTTACCGTCGCTGGTGATCCAGATCGCGGCACCGTGCGCGCTGCTATCGGAGCTCAACGCCTCCGTCCGGCTCGTGTCCTGAGTGAGCAGGGCCTGCTGCTCGAGTGAAACGGTTGTCTCGGTCCCGGAATCCAGGGAGTAGAGGGACTTGGCGGCGCCGCCGAGGTCGTTGGCCATCACATTGAGGATGACCGTATGCAGCCAATCGTCCGTCAGGCCGGTCGCTGACGATGTGAACGTGTCGCTGTTGGCCTGGGGGGTGTTGCTGAAGGACGTGGTGGTGATGTTGCCCATTGTCGTTGTCGCTGCCTCTGACGGTCCGCAAGAAATTTGACGGGTTCTCGGCGCCTGACCACCGCGAATGTACCGATGGAGGCAGGCTGCTTGAGGTTAGTTGGAACTTGCCCGGGTTCTATCGGACGGAGGGGCGCCTGTACTTTGGTACCAGATGGGCGGGCCCATGTTGCGATGCGATATCGCGACTGCGAAGGAAAATACATACAACCCCTGAGCAGCCGCCGACGGTTTCGTGACGAGTCACTCGGATTGCCGGACGAGGCGGCCGTAGTGTGGTGTTGGTCCGTTCCGCATATCCGGACACGTCGTGGCACCTGAGGACGGGCAGGCATGCTGCGCTGAATGACGAACGAACCGTTCTCCTATTCAAATACAGTCATGAAGATCGCCGCCGCCGCTGTTGAAACGTGGGAAGTCCCACCCGATGCACACCGTGCATCCGACGCTCTTCTGCAGTGTCTGGTCAACATCACGGCATTGTTGGGGACACCCCGGACCTCCGAGGCTCTTATCGCGGGGATGCCCGTCACACCTGGAGGGCTCACGCCAGAGTTGTTCATCCGAGCCGCCGCTCGCGCGGGCTTGTCCGCGAAAGTGATGCGGCGTTCACTTGTGGAAATCTCCCCCCTGGTTCTACCTGCAGTACTCCTGCTGAAGGGCCGTCAGGCTTGTGTGCTCGTCGCCCGTGTCGAAGGCACCTCCCGTCTACAGGTCCTCTTTCCAGAGTCCGGTGGCGTCAGTGAGATTGCGGTGGCCGACCTCGACCGACTCTATTCCGGTCACGCCATCTTTGCCCGTCCGAAGATCAGGCTGGACGCGCGCAGCGAGCACAGCACGCGCGAGCCCCCTGAACACTGGTTCTGGAGCACTATTGCTCAGTGCTGGCCAATATATGGCGAAGCGCTCATCGCCTCATTGCTGATCAACCTGTTTGCGCTCGCCACACCGTTCTTCACGATGAACGTCTACGATCGCGTCGTGCCGAACCTCGCATTCGAGACGCTCTGGGCGCTGGGTATCGGGCTGGCGTTGGTCCTGGGTTTTGACCTGCTGATGCGGACGCTTCGGGCGCACTTCATCGATGTGGCGGGCAAGCGGGTCGACGTCATGCTGTCCGCGAATATCTTTGCCAAAGTCATCGGCATTCGCATGGCGAACCGGGCCGTTTCCGTGGGCGCATTCGCCAATAACGTGCAGGAGTTCGAGTCCTTCAGGGACTTCGTGACGTCGGCGACGATCACGGCACTGGTCGATATGCCCTTTGCGCTCCTGTTCATGGCTGTGATGGCCTGGATCGGTGGCCCACTGGTGTGGGTGCCAATTCTGGCGTTTCCGCTGATCGTAGGGTTCGGCGTTGCCCTGCAGGATCGACTCGCGCGCGTCGTGCAGGAAAGCTCACATCATGCCGCGCAACGACAGGCGACTCTGGTGGAGATCCTCACGGGACTCGAAACGATCAAGTCCCAGCGCGCGGAGGGCCCGGCGCAATGCCGTTGGGAGCAGTCCATTGGACACATCGCCAGGCTCAGTCTGCGGGCGCGGCTGCTGTCGAACGCAGTGGTCAACTTCTCGAGTTTCATTCAGCAGTTGGCTTACGTGGCGCTCATTGCCTGGGGTGTATATCTGATTGGCGACGAGCGGCTGACGGTGGGCGGACTGATTGCCTGCGCTCAGCTCATTGGACGCGCTTTGGCGCCACTGTCGCAGATTGCCGGCCTGTTGACCCGCTACCACCAGGCGCGCACCGCGCTCAACTCGATCGATCGGGTCATGCACCTCCCGGAGGAGCGGCCCGCTGGGCAGGTCTTTGTCAGCCGACCGCGATTTCAGGGTGGCATCGAGTTTCGGGATGTCACGTTCAGCTACCCGGGACAGGACGTTGGCGCGTTGACCAATGTCAGTTTCCGGGTCGCCCCGGGCGAGCGGGTTGCCCTCATCGGGCGGGTCGGCTCTGGCAAGACGACGATCGAGAAGCTGGTGTTGGGTCTATACGCCCCGGGCTCCGGTAGTATCCTGATGGATGGCATCGAATCCCGACAGATCGACCCGGTGGATCTGCGGCGTGACATTGGCTACGTACCGCAGGATGTCATGCTGTTTTACGGCTCGGTTCGCGACAACATCGTGCTTGGAGCACCCGGCGCGGATGATGCCGCGGTGCTGAGAGCTGCCGAACAGGCTGGCGTCACGGAGTTCGTGAATCGCCACCCGCGCGGATTTCAGATGCCCGTCGGCGAGCGTGGCGAAGGGATCTCCGGTGGGCAGCGGCAGGCGATTGCGATTGCGAGGGCTTATCTGCTGCAGCCACCGATCCTGCTCCTGGATGAGCCGAGCAACGCCATGGATAACCGTACGGAGGAGTTGTTCAAATCTCGCCTCGCGGAGCAACTCGAGGATCGCACTCTGCTGCTCATTACCCATCGTGCATCGCTGCTGACTCTCGTCAACCGTGTGATCGTGCTCGAGGGCGGGCGTGTGGTAGCCGATGGCCCGAGGGATTCAGTCCTGGCCACGCTGGCAGGGGGGAAGATCGGTGTTGCAGCCCGCTGAGACCCTTCCGGACACGCCGGCGCCGCCTTCCGGAGTGTTGGCGGCAGTCAAGGCGCACAGAGCAGTCAGCTGGTTGTTTGTCCGCCGCGGTGGGCCCACACGGCGCAGCAAATGTTTGCGAGTGTATCCAGGCGACCAGGATTTCATGCCTGAGAGCAGCGCGGCTACCGCGGAAGCCGCCCACCCCCGTTCGCATTGGATCCTGTGGAGCACCCTCAGCTTCGTTCTCGTGGCCTTGGTCTGGGCGAGTCAGGCGCAGGTCGATGAAGTCACTGTGGGTCACGGGCACGTAATCCCCTCCAGTAAGGTTCAGGTAGTGCAGAATCTCGAGGGAGGCATCGTCGCCGAGATCTTCGTCGAGCCGGGGCAGATCGTCGCGAAGGGCCAGCCGTTGATGCGTATCGATGACACGCGCTTTACCTCATCGTATCTCGAAGGCGCGGCCAAGGACGATGCTTTACGAGCTCGGATTGCACGGCTCGAGGCCGAAGCCGAGCTCGGGCGATTCAGCGCTCCCGCGGACCTCGAGCGAGACAAACCCGAGCTGATCCGGCAAGAAGAGGCCGTGTATGAAGCGCGGTACAAGGACCTGCAGGCTAACCTCGCCGTGCTGCGCCATCAGGCGCAGCAGCGGACTCAGGAGCTTGCGGAAACCCGGGCGCGGGTTATCCAGCTGCAGAGCAGTCATGCCCTCCTGGAGCAGGAGTTGGATATCGTTCGCAAGGCGGCGGACAATCACGTCTTCGCGAAAGTTGACTTGATCAAGCTGGAACGGCAGGCGAATGATCTGAATGGGGAGCTCGAGGTGGCTCGATTGAACGTGCCGCGTCTGGAAGCTGCAGAAAGCGAAGTGCGCCAGAAAGCGGAGCAAACGGCCGCGGATTTCCGGGCTGCAGCGAGCCGCGAGCTGAGCGAAGCGCGCGCCGATCAGTCGATGGCCAGTGCCTCGAAACTCGAGCTCCAGGACCGGCTGGCCCGGACCACCGTGCGAGCACCTCTTGCAGGGATAATCAAACAGGTCAAGGTCAATACCGTGGGCGGCGTGATTCAACCGGGAATGGACCTGGTTGAGATCGTGCCTCGCGACGATGCGCTGCTGGTCGAGGCTCGGGTGCGTCCTGCGGATATTGCATTCGTCAGGCCCGGGTTGGAGGCACTGGTGAAGCTTACCTCTTACGACTTCTCGATCTATGGCGGGCTGGCGGGAACGGTTGAGCACGTAAGCGCCGATGCGATTGTGGACGAGCGACCGGGGTCCCAGCCCGAGAGCTACTATCTCGTTCGCGTCCGCACCTCCGGTGGCAGCCGCGGAGCAGGGGACAAACACCTCGAGATCATTCCCGGAATGCAGGCGTCAGTAGACATCAAGACGGGCCGCAGAACCGTCCTGCAGTATGTCCTCAAGCCCATACTGCGCGCCAAGCAGACTGCGCTGCGCGAGCGCTGAGGCAAGCTGCGGATGTTTGTAATCGCAAGCGCGGATTCCCAGGCACTCGATCGCTGGCGTGAATGCCTAGGTACGCATGCAGTCGTCGAAATACGCAGTCTCGACGCCCTCCCTGACTGCGTGATGCAGCTGTGCCCGCAACTGGTGCTCCTCGATATACGACTGCAGCGCACGGGTATGTTGCGGGATATCGCGCAACTGCTGAAGGTCTGTCCGCAGACGTCCATTGTAGTGCTCGCGTCGGATTGTAGCGAGGAAATGGAGCTCGCGCTGTTCCGGGCCGGAGTGCGCGGCGTGTGCGCACCGGACTTGGGCCGCGAGGCGCTACTGAAAGTTATAAACGCCGTAGTCGCCGGGGAGCTTTGGATTAGACGCTCACTCGTTCCCAAGCTCCTCGCCAGCTTTGCCCTGCAGTCCGCTGAGGCCGCCACGGGCGTGACCGGACGCTTCGCGATTCTGACGCCGCGCGAGGTCGAAATCACACGTTTGATCGCGAGGGGCCAAAGCAACAAGCACATCGCCCGCTACCTGGCGATCACCGAGCGTACGGTAAAGAATCACCTGACGGCCATTTTCCGCAAGATTGGCGTTGTTGATCGCTTGAAGCTTGCGGTCCTGGCAGTCCGCCGCACTGAGCGACCGCATTGAGGCAAGGCACAGCCACATGCGCCCGCACATACGAGATCGATCACAACGTCGCAAGCCGGAGCAAATGCGTCCTGCAAATCGGCAACGGAAGCCTAACCGCAACACGTGACTTCACGGCATTCTTACCCTAGACGTAGCAAGGGCCCTGACCAAGAGCGAGGTTTTCTCCATGACCAGATCCGATTGCGCTGATGTCCAGTCGCGGCGCGCTCCCCCGGCCGCAAGGATCGATGAAGAGCAGCGCGAAGGGCGCTGCGGGTACTTACCGCTGGTTATCATGTTAACCGGCACGGCGGCGATTTTCTACGGTGCCATTGCTGTAGTTGTCTGGAAATTCATGTGAGATCTTACCAGCGGCCTGCCGCTGGCCGTTCTGAAGCTACTCGCTCCGACCCTCGTCGAAGCCACAGCGAAACACCGGATGGATGCAGGCGGCGAAGTCTCGCGCGGAGTGGCGTTGAGAATGCTCGAACTCGTGAAGTCGGTGGCGCGGACTCTCGCGGCGCGGCTCACCCAGATCCAGGCGATCGGCGCGAGGGATGCAGTAAGTCTCGACGTGCTGACTCCGGGCGGCAAACGACATCGCACCTAGAGGTTTGATCTCGACCCCCGGCAACTGATCGTGCCGCGAAGAGGTCGAACGGATTGGGAACGCTGCCCTTCAGCCAGGGCGGCCAGTCCGATCGCAGTGCACTGCGATGCACCACCGCGTCCGGACCGGGTATGTTGCAACGCTCTGCGATAAGGCGGACAGACGCGGTTGCATAGCAGCGCCCTTCATGCCAGCAACCAAGACTCACCTCACAAGCCGAATCCTCCTTTTTGCGCTTCAGACCGACTTGTAGTATCTCGAACACCCGGTAAGCGCCCGCATCGGGTCACGGATGACATCAAACATGTTGCATTGCAGTCCGGCTACATCCAGTGGGGAGTTGAGGTCGTGTCCACTCCAGCCCTGAATCGTTCTCCCAGCCCGCGGCCCCCGCAGCCTGCGGCGGAGCTCGATTGGCTGCTCGAGATCAGCGCACTGGCGACCCCGCCGCAAGGCCTTCCCCAACTACACGACCGCTCCGAGCGGCTGGATCGCATGATGAGTGCCTTGGTAGGCCACCTCGACTGTGCTGCGGGCGCGCTCCTCGTTCCGCAACGCTGTCTTCGGCTCGTACGAGTCTCCAGCCGCGCCAACACGCAAGGGGTCGAAGAAGCGCTCTATCGTCTCGAGGGTCCTTGCCTGGATTCGATTCGGGGCACGAATCACCCCGTCCTGCACAATCAGGGATGGCCTCATGTCCCATCGCTGCCTGCGTGGAGGCAACTCGTCGTTCCGGTTGGCGGAGACGCGACCACTGTCACGGGGGCCTTGTTACTCCTTCGCTCCATGGATGACCCGGAATTCACCGCGCTGGATCTGTCCGTCGCCAGGCACCTGGGCCGCCATTTCTCCACCCTACTCGAAGCCAACATCGACCCGGCAACAGGCCTCTATACGAGGCTCGGCCTGCAGCAGCACGTTGAGACGGCGGAGCCAGGTGCCGCAGGTGCACATGCCGTGCTCTGTATCGATATCGATCGCCTCCACATGGTCAACAAGGTAAGTGGCTTCGACGCCGGAGACGCCCTGATCACCCGAGTTGCCCAACTGCTGCGGGGGCCTCCGGTGCCTGCGGACGCCGCGGCAGCCCGTATTTCGGGCAATGAATTCGCTCTCGTGCTGCCCAATGCCAACCCCGAGCTCGCTGAAGTCGCGGCGCGAGCGCTCCAGCGGCTCGCTGCGCGCCTGGCGAGTGATGTATCTGCGCGGCAGCCGGTCTCTTTGAGTTGCGGCATCGCATCGTTCAGCCATCCAAGGGAGTTTCAACGCGGCCTCGTGCTGGCTGAGCTCGCCTGCCAGACGGCGAAAGATCGCGGGCGAGACCGCGTGGAGATTTACCAGGACAACGACATCTCCATGATCCGGCGTCACACGGACATTGCCGCCCTTCAACAGTTACGCGAGGCGATGCAGGAAGATCGATTGACGCTGTTCGCGCAGAGAATCGTACCGCTGCATCGCCAGGACCTGGCGGGAGGCTACGAGCTGCTACTGCGTTTGGTGGATCGGCCGGACGAAAATAAGGCGCCCGGCATGCTGCTGGCCGCTGCACTGCGTACGGAGCTCGCACCCGAGCTGGATCTATGGGTCATTGAACGTGCGATTTGCGAGGCGCGCCCCTATCTAGCGGAGCTTCTGGCGGCCAACGTGTCGCTATCCATCAACCTCGCGGGCCCATCGCTGACGGACGACGATTTCCTCGAACGCATCCGCAGGCTGATCAGCGGATCAGGCGTGCCCTCCGGGCTGATCATGTTCGAGATTACCGAGACCGTTGCGCTGCTCAGTCTCACCAAGGCAGTCAGATTCATCCAGGAACTGCGTACTCTAGGCTGCCGTTTCGCGCTGGATGACTTCGGCACCGGCGCGAATTCCCTCAAGAACCTGACCAATCTTCCGGTGGACCGCGTCAAAATCGACGGCAGCTTCGTTTCGGACATCCTGACGAACCCTCAATCTGCAGCGATTGTCCGTGCGATTGTCACTCTGGCCGGGGATCTCGGCATCGATACCGTGGCGGAGTATGCGGAAACAGAGCAAATCATCGAGCGATTACGTGAGCTGGGTGTCGAGTACGCGCAGGGCTACGGAGTTGAGAAGCCGCGTGCGGTTGCTCGTGTCTTCGCGGAGTTGCAGGCGCCCAATAACCGTTGTACTCCAAAAGGTGTTGCATTGCGGAAGGAATGATGCCCTGCGCAATTCGGGTGGGGGGCAGGGCGGCGACCGCAATGTTGATCCACGACACATCCATGCCGCGGCCGCCATGGGAGACTATTGTCAGATACTGCGCCGCTCCCGGGGCCATTACTATCATGTATCAACCGCTGCGTCTTTTCGGATGTGAGGTGACGATCCGTGATGTCCGCCGTGTCGTCACCGAGCCAAAGAAGGATAGTCCGACAACTCTTGTTCGCGCTCGTGATGTTGCCGCTGATGTCGGCGGTGCGCGCACAGACGATCGTTGTGATCGTCAATCCGACAATCGGAGTACAGCACCTCAGTCGTCGGGAGGTGACGGATATTTTCCTGGGTCGCTATCGCTCGTTTCCTTCGGGCGCGTCCGCGTTGCCGATCGATCTGGATGTCAGCTCCGCCGTGCGCAGGCAGTTTTACCTGCTGCTCGCGCACAAGGACTCCGGGGACATGGGCTCGTATTGGGCGCGCCTGACTTTTTCCGGAAGGATATCGCCCCCTTTTGCGGTAGCCGACGCGCGCATGGCCATCGATATTGTGGCGAACAATCCGAACGCCATCGCATATGTGGACCGCGCGGCAGTCGATGAACGTGTGCGGATCGCGCTTGAAGTCACTCCCTAACCGCTTGACGCAGTGGCTCGACGCGCGTGTGCGAGGCAGCATCGTCACGCGCACGACGCTCGCGATTCTCGTGCCGGCGGTGATTCTAGGGTTGACCTTCGCATCGATCGTTTCAGTGAGTGTGGAGCGCAGCGAGCAACAAAGGGCGGAGATCCGACTGCAACAGTTGCTGTCGACAGTGGAAAGGACTGCCCAAATCGCGTGTTATTTGAAGGATGGCAAGTTGGCGGACGAAATTGCACACGGGCTGATCAGCAACCGCTCCGTCTCGGGAGTGACGATCACCTCCGGCACTGCGACGCTGTCTCACATGGATAACCCCGTGATTCACGGGGCCGAGAGAGCGAGCCTGGTGATCGAGAGACCGATCAACTCGCCTTTCGACCCGCACGACGTGGTGGGGAAAATCTCGCTGCTGGTGGATCATGCCGCGATACACGCGGAAGCTGCCAGCGACAGCCGCGCTTCGACACTCGCGCTGTGTCTCGAAGTCGGGCTGGTCGCGGCCGCGGTGGCGATAGCTGTCTACTTGTTCTCCACCCGCCCGATCAAGGCCGTGTCCAACGAACTTCATCGGATCCGCTTCGAAACCGGCGCGCGCTTGAACGTCCCTGCGCGTAATCGATTGGACGAGATCGGCACGCTCGTCACTGACGTGAATGCCCTGATTGCGAGCCGCGAGGACGTCCTGACGACCGAGCGCCAGCTGCGCATGGAGCACGAGGTGGGCGAGCGCAAGCTGCGATTGATCTTTGAAAAGTCCGAGAGTGGTCTGTTCGTGCTCGATGATCGCGGTATTGTGGAGTCCTGGAATCCGGCCTTCGTTCGGCTTCTGCGCCTGTCGCCCGCGCATCTGCCGCAGTCAGGTACGACCAGCTTGCAGCAACTCCTTCCCTCGTACGCGACGCACCTCGGACAACTCATCCGTCAGTGCGTGACGACTGGTCAATCGTATGATCTCGACCTCGAGTTGAGTATACAGGGAAGCACGCGCCCGGCGTGGATCGGGGTCGCTCTGAATCCGATTGGACCGACCACGCTCCAGGGCGTTGTGAACGACATCACGGAGCGAAAGCAGAGTGAGCTTTCGGCCAAGGAGTTGGCGAACCTTGCGACCCAAGACACGCTCACAGGGCTTCTGAACCGCCTCGGGTTGAATAAGGGTCTGAGCGCCGCGTTCTCACGGGAGGCAGCTCCCGAGCTCGCCATCCTGCAGATCGACCTGGACTTTTTCAAGGAGGTAAACGACGCGTACGGACACCAGAGCGGTGATCGCGTGTTAGGTCACGTGGCCCGGATCCTGGAACGCAACGCCCGGCGCGGGGATCTGATTGCGCGGCCCGGCGGTGACGAGTTCGTCATCGCGCTGGTTGGTATCGCCGATCCGTTTAAGGCCGAACAGATCGCCAAAACCATCATCGCGGAGATTCAAGAGCCCATCGACCTGGGCGCCGATAGCGTTCGGATCGGCGCCAGCATCGGCATCGCCTTCGTACTGCCCGAAGGAGACTCCCCCGAGGCGGTGCAGCATCGTGCTGATGCCGCTATGTATTGCGCTAAGAGAGCTGGCCGGGGCCAAGTGCGCCTCATGCAGGCCTCCGCGCCGCCTCGGACAGGTGCTGCGGCATGAGTGGCCTGCCTCGCACCCCTAGCCCGGCTTGCGCCAGTCAGGTTGTTTCGCTCCATCCCTCCATAGGAGGTCCGATGATTACGTTTCCGTATTCGTCACCAGCAAAAGCGCCCTCGTTTTCGCGGCTGTTGCGGTCGGCTGCCGTTGCCGCGTTTGCCGCCGGGGCACTTACGCCCTTACCGCGCGATGCGGCGGCGGCCGAGGGGATTCCGGATGGAGCAGCAGTGACCGGAACCCACATCAGGGGTGGCGCGGATTCCGCGTTTCCCGTCACGATCTACAACCGGGATGTGATCGAGTCCTCGGGGGCCAGCACGCTGCAGGAGTTCATCCAAAAGATTCCCCAGAATTTCAACGGCGGCGCCTCGGAGAACACGGTCGGCGCCATCGCAGGAGGGGGCAAAGCCGACAACAAAGTGGAAGCCACTGGCGTCAACTTGCGCGGCCTCGGCAACGACTCGACGCTGGTGCTGGTCAACGGTCATCGAGTCGCACCGGGTAACACTGATGGCAACTTCGTCGACCTTTCGATGATCCCGCTCTATGCGGTAGAACGGGTGGAAGTCGTGACGGACGGGGCCTCGGCCATCTATGGCTCGGACGCGGTGGGAGGAGTGGTCAACATCATCCTCGGCCGCAATCTCGACGGCGCTGAGACCCGTGCCCGCTATGGCAGCGTTACCAGCGGGTCCACGACGGAAAGGCAGGTCGGTCAGACGGTGGGCCACAGCTGGGACACGGGCTCCGCGCAGCTGATCTATGACTACTTGGATCGGACGCCGTTGAGTGCGGGCAGCCGCAGCTATACCCAGTCGGCTCCCGAACCCTTCATGTTGCTTCCCAGCCAGGTGCGGCACGGCGCGTTCTTCTCGGCGGATGACTCGGTGAACGATGATATTCAACTTCTCGCGGAAGGGACCTATTCGCATCGATCCACCTACAATGACCGAACGTTCTTCAACGTCCCCGAGCGGAGCCGCTCCGTCATCGACGCCTACAGCGCGAGCACTGGAGCGCTCATCGACTTGCCTCGCGGAGCACAGCTCGAGCTAACGGGGTCGTATACGGCGAGCGATACGCACTATACCTTCGCTCCCAACGGCACGACGGCCCTGCAGTTCGATGAACGGGATAAATCGCAGATCCTGTCGATTGACGCCAAGGTAGACGGTAAGGCGTTTTCCCTTCCGACCGGTGATGTGCGATTCGCCGTCGGCGCCCAGTTCCGGCGAGAAGAGTTCGACCACACCGATCGGCTCGCCAAGACCGAATTTGACCCCGCCCGGCGGGTCGAGGCGGCATTCGCAGAGTTTCGCGTGCCCCTGGCGGGGCCCCGAGACGCTGCTGCTTCGGCTCACCGGCTCGAGTTGACCCTGGCGGATCGTGTGGAGCACTACAGCGATTTCGGGTTTACCAACGACCCTCAGGTCGGTCTGATCTGGCGACCCTTCGCGGAACTCAAGGCTCGCGCAACCTATGGCACTTCCTTTCGCGCCCCCCTGCTGAATGATTTGAACCCGGTTCCCTTCGAGGTCGTGCCGCTTCCCGAACCCGATCCCACTACCGGAGGCGTGACGAATACCATGGTCGTTTTCGGTGGCAATCCGGATTTGCAACCCGAAAAGGCACGAATCTGGACAGCGGGCCTGGACTTCACTCCGCATGCCCAACCGGACTTCCATGCGAGTGCAACGTACTATGACATCAGATTCACCGACGTCGTCACCAATCCGCAATTCAGTGTCAATGTCATTGACGTCCTGAGCGAGGAGGCGATCCTGGGGCCGTCCATCATCCAAAGGAACCCTTCCCCGGCGCGTGTCCAACAACTCGCGGCTTCCCCCGGGTATGCCAATCTGTTCGGTGTCGACCTCGCCACCATCGGCGCAATCTTCGACTCCCGAGTGCACAATCTCTCGATCGAGCGCACCAGGGGCCTCGATCTGGACGGCTCGTGGGCGGCCCGGACGGCCATTGCCAACATCGAGCTGGGACTGAATGGGACCCGCATCCTCCGCTTCGACACTCAGTTCACTCCAAATGCGCCCGCGGTCTCGATCCTGAACTCCGCGTACAATCCGGTCGACTTACGGTTGCGAGCCAGAGCGATCATCCGACGCGGCGGCCTGACTTTCGCATCTTTCGTCAATTTCACCGATTCCTATAGTCAGAATAATACGACCACCGCGCGCCAGATTCCCAGTTGGACCACCATCGATGTGACCACCAAATATCTTTTCAACAGTGAGCACGGCCCGCTCGCCGATGCGTCGCTCCTGGTCTGCGTGACCAACCTCTTGAACAAGGCCCCGCCGTTTGTTCCGAATCCGCTCTATAGCAGCATGAACTTCGACGGCGCCAACGCCAATGCGCTCGGACGCTTCTTATCGGTACAGCTCTCGAAGCGGTGGTAAGCGCTGCCGCGGGCGATCAGGCCGCAACTGCCGTCGCCTCGGTACACGTCCGTGCCCAGACTTCGGCGGCGATGCAGGCCAGGAGGGGCATCAAGTGCTCCTCCCGAAAGGATTGCCCCTGA
>Ga0268266_10003591_pt1 | contig 15345 bp, 7 predicted proteins | sample KBSS13metaG_FD_190356 | JGI IMG/M metagenome (GOLD analysis project Ga0268266, IMG submission 190356) | Switchgrass rhizosphere microbial communities from Kellogg Biological Station, Michigan, USA - KBS S1-3 metaG (SPAdes) (version 2) | ecosystem: Host-associated > Plants > Roots > Rhizosphere >...
GCGCCCTTCCTCACAAGACGCGACCGCCCACGGTAGTCACTCGCTGCGGTGACAGAGACACCGAGCCAGCGACGCCGAGCGCGGAGCGCACGTGACGAGGTTGCAGAGCGAATCTGGATTCGACGGCGGGAAGAACCGCCGCGCCGCCGAAACATTCACAACCCCACGCGGCGAGCGATTCGCCAAATCACGAACGCAGGTCTCATGGCTACGCGTACTATGACGAGCCGCGCGGCCGATTTCTAGCGCAGTTTTCGGAGAAAACTGCGAGGCTTTGAGGACTTGAGGGGTTGAGGCTTTGAGGGAGAAGACTGGCGCAAAACTAACCCGAAGCGCTAGCGAGGGTTCTTCGTGACGCGTCGCACCAAAAGAAAACGAAGAACCCTCGCTGGCGCTTCGGGCTGGTGGACGCGCTGAGCGTGCTCAGTGCGCGAGCGCATAGTTTACACACGACGCTTCGCGTGACTTGCTTCGTTCTTTACCTGACTTCGCCGTGTCGTCGTGCCGTAGTGGTAATTCACGTATCTGACTAGAAAAACCACAACGACACGACGGCACGACGGAAAAACAAAAATACAAGAATACGAAGGCACGAAGAACCCGCGGCTAGCGCCGTGCGGCTCACAGCACGCGGGAGCGCTGTGCCGCTTAGGTTATGGCTTGGCGTACGACAGCGCCAGCAGGGCGTAGGCCGTCACCAGGTTGGCGTCGTTTTCCATCCAGCGGGGGTTTTTGTTGACCCAGGAGCCGTCTGGTTGTTGCCGCTCGGCGAGGGCCGAGATCAGGTCTGCGCGCCAGTCGTGCGACTTGCCGTCGGCGTCAACAACTTCCTTCAGCTTCAGCGTCGAAAGTCCCTTGGCGAAGACCTGGTAGTAGTAATAGAGGCCGGCGTCGGCCATGCCGGGATTTTCGCTGACGGTGTAGTGCTCTTTGGCCCACTTGGCGGCGGCCTGGACGCGCGGGTCGCTCTCATTCACGCCGCAATAAATCATGCTCTTCAGACCGGCGTAGGTCATCGAACCATAGCTCCGCAGGCCGCCGTTGTCGGTCTTGCCTGGCGGGTTGCTCTGGCCACCCAAGGCCGGCGTGTAGACGAAACCGCCGTCGGGGTTCTTGTCTGCGAACGGAGTATCGTTGTTGGGGCCGGGCAGATTCTGGCAACGCGAGATGAAGACCAGAGCCCGCTGCATCGCTTCGTCGTCGGCGCTCGTGCCGCTGGCGCGGAGCGCCTCGACCAGAAACGCTGTGTTCGATAGATCCGGCCGCTCTAAATTTCCGTAGCCGGCCCCGCCGTAGGCAATGTCAGCCCGCTTGACTCCTTGCGCCTCGTCGAGAATTCCCTTCTTCAGAAACGCGTCGGCCTTTTTCAGCAAGTCGGCGTACTTGCCGTCTTTGTTCGCTTCGCTGAACAATAGAACCGCGACGCAGGTTTCGTAGTTGCGATGCCGCGAACCTTCTTTGTAGATGCCGCCGTCCTCGTGGACGAAGCCCTCGACGTATTTGATCGCCTTGGCGACTAGCGGATCGGCGGTGGTGGCGCCATTGCGGAGCGCCGAGGCGCCGATGATCGCGGTCACCGCCGGACCGGCCTTTTCGCTGAACGAGCCATCCGCTCCCTGCGTTTTGGTCAGAAACGCCAAGGCCTTCTTCACGCTCTCGTCGTAGCTCTTGAGCGTTGCCTTGTCGTCGGCGCGGCTTGTTGCCGTTAGTGTAGCGATCATGAGCGCAGCGGAGAGACACAAACGACCGATGCGGAAGGGTCCGTTAGCAAGGGACATGGTCTTGGATCCTTGAAGAGCGAAAAAAAATTGGGGAGCGCGATGCGCGTAGCAGTTCGTAGGCGCGTCCTCGCTGTGCGAAGAGTCCGCTACAACATTGTACGATTTTCGGCGGAGTTAGTAGGGCCTGCGTTGAGAAAAGCTGCCCTGTCGCGCAGGATCGCAATGCTGGACAGGCCAGCAATGGCGCCCGAGTGTTACCCTTGTGGAAGAATGTTCAATCGAGGTGGCGTTTTATTCGCCACGCTTGGCGAAATCGTCGCCATTCGTCTTGGCCTCGCTTATGGACAAGCCAGCGGGACGCAGAGCAGCCGGCTGCCGCAACCAAAAGGGGTGGATCGCCGATCGCGGACGCTCGTTCACCTCGTTGATCTGATTGCATTTTTCTCTGCGTCTTCGCGCCTCGGCGGTTCATCCCTGTCTTTTTGACGGGACGAAGAGCTGGAACCGCCGAGACGCCGAGACGCAGAGAGTCTTCAAATCGTCGTTGATGCGCGCCGCTTGCAGGCAATTTTCTGAATTGCTACATAGAGGCCGGCGGCCGCAACCAAATCGTGCCGTTGCAGGCGTTGGCAAATCAAGCGTTACGCCGAAGACAAAAATCAAACACAGAGGCGCAGAGTGCACAGAGGGAACTAAAGGACGAAGGCAATCGTTCTTCTCCGTGTCCTCTGTGCCTCTGTGTTTCAATCGTTTGTTCGGACCGTCGGTACCGGGCAGGGGCTGCGCGCATTTCTTTGATTAGTTACGCAGACGCTCGCCTGTCATTCGGCTAACTGCCGGCTGCTGATGAACCGTACGAAACTCGCTCTGGGACGGGCTTGTCGAGTCCCCAAAAAATTCCGTTCGTCAGCAACTGCCGGAACTCAGGCAGATCGAAATCGGTGCGGCCGCCGAGGGACGTGTAGAAGACGCGATTGCCAACAGCAGGTTTGTTGGTCCAGGCGACCGGTTCCAACTCTGCCTGTTCCTCGGCGCGACCCATCATCAGCGGCGTGGCGCTCTTCGCTAATGGCTTCGTATTGTAGAGCGAATAGTGCGAGCTGAATTCCTTACCGGAGATACCGGCGAGAATGGGGTTGTCCTTCGCCGCGGCAATTGTCGTTAGAAACGCGCTGGGGTCGTTTCCCTTGGCAGTCGACAGATGCCCGGTGTAGTGGCCTCCTAAAATCTCCGCGTCGAATTCAGGCCACGCGGCGTGGCCGGCGGTCGGCTTTTTATCACGAAGTGAGAAAGCGTGGCTGGCGGTGCGGATGCCGATGACGGGTTTGCCGCTGGCGACATACTCGCGAATGGCCGCGAGCTGCGCTTCGGTCGGTGTGCGTCGTCGCACGCTGACCAACATCAGGTCGGCGTTTTTCAGCGCCTCAAGACCGGGGAAATCGTTGGGGTCTTTTTGGCTCGAGTGGATCGTCGTCACGCGCAGCCCGCGCGACGAGAGTTCTTCGTCGGCAAAAGGGGGTAGTGTGTCCTCGGTCTCGTATTCGTCTTCACCGATCACCAGCACTACGCTCGGCCGCTTGTCCTCGCGGAACGAAAACGGGGCGCCGGCCAAAAGGTCGGGGCTGGTGATCGAGGGGCACCAGTATTTTTCGATATGTTCGATCACCAGGTCCGTTGCGCGGAAATGATCGAGCCCCGCCGGCGGCGAGAGGGAATCGTGCATGCTGTCGGTCAGGTCGCGGCACAGCACCACGTTTTGTCCTTGGCCACACATCCGGCGGATCGAGAACGGCCGCCCGAGCACGCACATGTTGGTGTGAACGCCCATCACGATCACGTTGTTGATGTTGCGGGCCCGCATCAGGTAGTAGGCCTCGTCGTTGTCGGTGATCGCGTCGTTGTCGGCGATCTCGATCGTGTCGATCTGGCGGCGCCAGGGGTTGCCGTGCGCGCATTGTGGCGAGCAATCGCAGCGATCCTTCGAGTTGTCGAACGGCAGCGGCGGTTCTTTTTCGCCCTGCGGACACCAGCCGTTGGGCGTTCCCTTCATTTCGACCTTGGGCGCCGCCTGGGCCAATTTGCGCTGTGGGGCGTCTTTGTAGAACTTCATCGTGTCGCTAGGGCAGTGGATGATCAGCACGCCCTTAGCGCGGGCCGCCTTGAGGACTTCGTTCATCCGCGGGGCCATTTCCGCGACGCGGGATGTGGCGCCCTGACACCAGTGCTGGTTCCACATGTCGCAAACAATGATCGCCGTGCGGGCCGGATCCCACTCGGTCTGGCTCTCTTCGACACGGAACTTGCCGCTGCCGGGCGTTGTTTCGACACGGCGCCGCTGGTGGAGCAGCAGCTTCGATGTCGCTGAAGCCGAGGCGTCGGCAGACTTGTCGTCGGCCAGGGCGTCGGTTCGAGCAGCAGGCCAGGCCAGGAACATCGAGAGGGCCAACAGCGTAAAGACGACAGCGAGCGAGGGGCGAGTCTTGCGCATCTCGGTGAGGATCCTGTAAGCTTTGGATTCGAGTGGGGCGAACAGCCGCAATTCTGTGGCGCCGGGGCGGGGCGAGCAAGCGCTTCGGCACTGCTGGGCGAGCCAGCAGTGGCACACGCAGTCAAAAACTCACTGGCCGAAGAGGCCCCAGGCGCTTGAATCGCGCCCCCCCGCGTGGTCATATTATAGGGACAAGCCTAGGTCGCCCGGCGCGGCCCGTAACGCGGCGCCGATTGCGCGAGCCATCCCACCCCACGTGTCGCTTTGCCGATTGCGAACCGCACAGGCGCGACTGTTCGCCTGAAATTGCACGTTTCCAAAACGGTTCCAACGGACGTACTCCTTCGCCCAGCCTCTTTCGCACAGCCCCCCTCGGAAAGGTCAGCATGCTACGAACTCTGCAAGCACAAAGAGGCCCTCGCGGGGCCTGGATCCAAAACGGACTATTGGCGGTGCTCTCGATCGGCCTGCTGGGCATGGCGACCACTGCGCAAGCCGCCGAGCCGAAGCTGACGCTGAAGCAAGGGGACCGGATCGTCATCGTTGGCAATACGCTGGCCGAGCGGATGCAGCAGTATGGCAACCTGGAGACTCTGCTCTACAGTCGCTTTCCGACATTGAACCTGGTGATCCGAGATCTCGGCTGGTCGGCCGACGAGCTGACCGTGCAGATGCGCTCGCAGGATTTCAAAGATCACGGCCACAATCTGACTGACCACAAGCCGAGCGTGCTGATTGCCTGTTACGGCTTTAATGAGTCGTTCGGCGGACCGGCCGGGCTGGCCAAGTTCACGGCCGACTTGGAAAACTTCGTCAAAGAGAAGACCACGACCAATTACGACGGCGTTGCTCCGCCGCGGCTGGTGCTGGTCTCGCCCATCGCGCACGAAAATCTCCATAACCGGCGCCTCCCGGATGGCAGTAAGAACAACGCCAACCTCAAGCTCTACACCGACGCCATGGCCGCAGTCGCGGCGAAGCACAACGTCGTGTTTGTTGATGTATTTACGCCGACCTTGGAGCAGATGGCCAAGACAAAGGAGCCGTGGACGATCAATGGCATTCATCTCAACGCCGCCGGCGATGAGAAGGTGGCCGAAATAATCGACGCGGCCCTGTTTGGCGCCCGTCCGGCGGATGCCAAGGCCGATCTCGCCAAGCTCAAAAAGGAAGTCAACGAGAAGAACCAGCAGTTCTGGTACGACTATCGCGCGGTCAACGGCTTTTACATCTACGGTGGCCGCAAGAAGCCGTTCGGCGTGGTCAACTTTCCGGCTGAGTTCGCCAAGCTGCGCAAAATGATCGACAACCGCGACAAGCGGATCTGGGATGTCGCGCAAGGCAAGGAAGTCCCGGCCACGATCGACGACAGCAACACTGGTGACTTCGTCAAAGTCGAAACGAACTACACCCAGCCGATCACGATCACCACGCCCGACGCCGAGAAGGCCGCGTTCATGCTGCCCGAAGGGTATGAGGCGAACCTCTACGCGTCGGAAATCGAGTTTCCGGATTTGCAAAAGCCCGTGCAATTCGAGTTCGACAATCGCGGCCGGCTGTGGGTGTGCACGATGCCGTCTTACCCCATGTATTTGCCGGGGACGCCGGTCGATGACAAGGTGCTGATCTTCGAAGACACCAACGGCGACGGGAAGGCCGACAAGAGCACCGTGTTTGCGGATAAGCTGCACGTGCCGACCGGCATCGAGCTCGGCGACGGCGGCGTTTATCTGGCCCAACAACCGAACCTGATGTTCCTCAAGGACACCAATGGTGACGATCATGCCGACACGCGCGAAATCGTCCTGCACGGTTTCGATTCGGCCGATTCGCACCATTCGATCAGCGCGTTTACTTGGGGGCAGGATGGCGCGCTCTATTTTCAGGAAGGGACGTTCCATCAAACGGGCGTCGAGACGCCGTATGGTCCGCAGCGCCTGGCAAATGCGGGCGTGTTTCGCTATGAGCCGCTGACGGGCAAGTTCGAGACGTTTGTCTCGTACGGTTTTGCCAATCCGTGGGGGCACATCTACGACGGTTGGGGGCAGAACTTCGTCGCCGACGCCTCGGGCGGGGCCAACTACTACGGCACGGCGTTCTCGGGCCAGGTTGATCATCCGCACAAGCATGGCGGCATGCCGCAGTTCTTGAAGATGCAGTGGCGACCAACGTCGGGTTGCGAGATTGTCACGAGCCGTAACTTTCCAGAAGACGCGCAGGGCAACTATTTGTTGAACAACTGCATCGGCTTCCACGGCGTGTTGAACTACAAGATGCGCGAGGAAGACTCCGGCTTTGCCGCAGACCCGGTTCCCCCGATCTTGCAATCGAAGGACCAGAATTTCCGCCCGGTCGATCTGAAGTTCGGCCCCGATGGCGCGCTGTACGTGATCGATTGGTTCAACCCGCTGATTGGCCATATGCAACATTCGATTCGCGATCCGAATCGCGACAAGCATCACGGCCGGATCTGGCGGATCACGTACACCAAGAACCCACTGGCCAAGCCGCCGCAGATTGCCGACGCCTCGATTCCGCAATTGTTGGATCTGTTGAAGGCGTACGAAGATCGGACCCGTTACCGCGTCCGCCGCGAGTTGCGAGCCCGCGACAGCGAGCAGGTACACGCCGAGTTGACCAAGTGGGTAGCCGGCCTGAACTCGAAGGACAAGGACTACGAGCATCACCTGATGGAAGCGCTGTGGGTGCTGCAGCAGGATGATCGCGTCGATCAGGCGTTCTTGAAGAAGATGCTCCGTTCGCCGGATTATCACGCCCGCGCCGCGGCGACGCGCGTGTTGTGCTATTGGCGCGATCGGGTCGACAACCCGCTGGAACTGTTGCGAGTGCAAGCCAACGATGAGCACCCACGCGTGCGTCTCGAGGCGGTTCGCGCGGCGAGCTTCTTCCACGACCCGAAAGCGACCGAGGTTGCGCTCGAATCGCTGACGCATCCGCAGGACAAGTACCTGGAATACACGCTGAAAGAAACCTTGGCGACACTCGAACGTCGTGACAAGGCCGCAGCGGCTGCCGGGTCGGGAGCGCAGGGTAAGTGATGAGCCGTCTGATTTGTCGTCCTGAGGGGGCACGCGTTCGTTACGGCGTGACGTTGCTGTTTGCGATCGCCGCCTGCTGCGCTTCGTCGAATGCCTTCGCCCAAGGGGACGCCACGACCCGGCTTCTGAAGAGCGGGCGGTTGCCGCCGGAGCGCATTGGCACGGTGTTGAATCTGGTGTTTCAGCGCGGCGGCGCCGAGGATCTGGCGTATGTCTTTTCGCAAGCGGTGAAGCCGGACGCCTGGCCGGTCGAGATTCGTCGCCAGGCGCTCGATGGGCTGGCCACTGCGGCGCAAACCCGGAAGGTCCTGCCCGAGGTATCGCTGCCGGAGCTGGGCGCGTTGATCACGGAAGCAGGTAAGTCACCGTCGGGAGCCGACGCGAAAGCTGCCGAGGTGCGACTGGCGGCGCTCCGTCTGGCTGGCGCCTGGAAAGCCGCTTCGCTAGCGCCAGTCATTGCTGAACTGGCGACCAACGCAGAAACCAGCGACCCGCTGCGGCAGGCGGCGCTCGACTCGCTCGGACTGATCGGCGGCGCGCCGGCCGAAGGAGTCGCCGCGAAGCTGCTGGCGACTGACAACCCACGACTGCGCAGTTATGGCGTTGCGGCCGAGGCGGGTTTCGATCAGGCCAAGGCCGCCAGCGAGGCTGCGAAGATTCTTGCTGCTCCGACGACATCGTCAGACAACGTCGACCTGTTGCTCGGCGCGTTTTTAGGACGCCAATCAGGCAGTGACAAACTGGCCGCCGCGGTCGCCACGGTCACGGTGCCGGCCGACACAGCCAAGCTGGTGCTGCGGCAAATGTATCTGGCCGGTCGCAGTGATCCGGCGCTCGTTGACGTGTTGAGCAAAGCGGCCGGCATTAGCACCGATCCGCCATCACTCACGCCGGAGGATCTCAAGAAACTTTCGGCCGAGGTGCTCGCCAAGGGCTCGGCGCCGCGCGGCGAGCAGATTTTTCGCCGCGGTGATCTCGGCTGCATGAAGTGCCACGCCGTCAGCGGCGCCGGCGGAGACGTGGGGCCGGATCTCAGCGCGGTTGGTTCGACCTCGCCGACGGATTATGTGATCACGTCGATCTTGAACCCGGACCTGAGCATTAAAGAAGTCTTTCTGACGCGCTCGTTTGCCACTAACGATGGGCTGATCCACCAAGGAATCGTCGTCGATCGGGACGACAAGCGGATCATCATCAAAGATGGCGCGGGCGCTCGCAGCACGATCGCCACGGCCGATGTCGAGGAAGAGATCGAAGGGCGCTCGTTGATGCCCAAGGGGCTGGCGGGCTTTTTGACGCAGCCCGAGTTTTTCGACCTGGTTCGCTACGTTGGCGAACTCGGCAAGCCGGGCGAGTATGCCGTGCGATCGCAGCCGACGGTCCAGCGCTGGCGTTATCTCAAGACCACGCCCAAGGAGTTGATCGAGCATGCGCCGAATCCGGCCGAGTTCGAACAGCAGGTCCTGAACGCGCCGGATGAATCGTGGCTGCCCGCGTACGCCAAAGTCGCCGGCGGACTGCCGCTTGACGAACTGGCCAGCGGCGATCGCAAGGTGGTCTTCGTCCGAGGCGAAGTCGCCGTGACGGAACCAGGCGAAGTCGAGATCAAGCTCGACTCAGCCGAGGGCGTGACCGCGTGGATCGATGATCGGCCGCTAGCGATCGACGCCTTGCGAACCTCGCTCGACGCCGGCACGCACAAAGTCACGTTCCGAGTCGACACCCGCGAACGCAAACACCGAGACCTCCGCGTAGTGATCGACAAACCAGCAGGCTCGGCCGTGGTCTACACGGTAGTCGGCGGGCGGTAATTGGTCGCAGCGGATACCGCGCGATCACGTGTGAAGGCGTTCCGGGAGGGCGAGGCTCCCGCCGAGCCGCGCGCCAGCAATGGCCATCGCTTCAAACCATTCGTCGAAAAGACGAAGGATTTGCCACAGAGGGCACAGAGAACACGGAGAAGAGAGTGTTCGATCGGGGTTAAATGAATTCGTCAAGCCAGGTAAACCACAACGGCACGACGGCACGACGAAAAAGAGGAAATGCGAAAGCCAAAAGGGCGCGCGGCTATCGCTCTGCAGCTCGTCCGCTCGCCTCCTGCATCTTCCTCTCGGAGTTCTCTGTGCCCTCTGTGGCTAAAATCTTCTTCGTTCGCTCGTAAACGCGTCCACTAGCGCGGCTTGCTCGTGTGGTCAAACGTGTAGGCCGGGTTGGCCGGGTCGAAATCTTCCGGGGCGAAGCCGCGGTTCATTTCCAGGTTCCGGTACGTCATCTCCGCCACCAGTGGGGCTGGCTGGCTGCCGGTGGGCCAACCGTACGATTCGAAGCGGACCGGTGTCTTCCACTCGTCGTCGATGTAGAGACGCGTCATGTGGTACTTGAAGTGTGGACGCTGCGTCGGATGGCTGATCTCGATACAGGTGCAATGTCGCAGGTCGACCTGCACGCGCGGCAGATAGCGCACCTGGCATTCACCGTGTGGAAGTTCCGCTTCGTGGAGTTCGATCCAGCGCGCGAGCCGGGTCTTCAGGCCGACTTCGTTGAGTGGCACGCCGGTCGAGCGGACCAGCTCGGGGCCTTTGGGATCGACCGCGCGGGCCGGGGCCTTTTGGCCGGGCGATGGGGCCGGATGGGCCAGCGCCTTGTTGTCGTTGGCGCCGGCTACGAAGATCGCTTCCTCGCCCTTGGGCGTTTGCGGACCCAGGAAAAACGCGTACACGCTCTGCGGCTGGCTGCGAATCTTCAGCAGCATGTGCTCGCTACGCTCCGGCAATTTGCCGCCGGTCGATTCACGCTGGCTGAATAAACATTCGTAGTCGCGCGCCTGATCGACCCGCGTCTGAGTCTCGCGGCCAATCGCCAAGGCCGTGGCCAACGGCGAAGGATCCGTAGCCGGTTTCCCCGGCTTGATCGGGCTATCTGCCGGCAATTGCGCTACCGGGGTGTCGCCGGCCAGCTCGATCTTGGGTTCTTCATAGTCTGGTGGGAAGAAATAGCTCGTGTTGTTGATGTCAAAGTCGCGATCGGTAAAGCCGCGATGGAACTGAAAGTCGAGGTACGTGTACTCCTCGAGCAGCATCGGCTTGTCGTCGGGGCCTTCGGGCCAGCTAAAGGCTTCGTACCGGACCGGCACATTGAGAACATTGTCGATGAAGATTCGCGCGATGTGGAAACTGAATTCCGGGCGCTTGGTTTTGTGCGTCACGCGAATGTAGTGGCAAAGCCGATCTTCGATCTTGGCGTTGTCGTACACCTTGACTTCGCAGTCGTCGAACTTGACGTCGTTCTCGGCGTGCTCGACCAGGCGGCGGATCAGGTTCAAGACCCCGACCTCGGTCAGCGGATAACGGCCTTCGCGCATCGCGCGGGGCGAATCCGGGAAGAGGGAGACGGTGCCCAGCAGCTTGTGCGTGTCCGAATGGGCGAACATCTTGCCGGCGTGGCGGTCGGCGATGTAGCAGACCTCTTGCCAGGGGCGCTCTTGCTTGTTGACGAAGGCCACGTAGACGCTGAACGGCTGATGCCGCACTTTCAGATTGACCCATTCGTGATTGTTGAGCCGTCCATCGACGCGCTCGCGCTTGACCAACCGGCAGGAATAGTCCTCGACCTTTTCGAGCGCCGCGGTTCCGGCCTTGCCCCAGCGAATCAGCGGCATCAGCGGATGCTCGCCCGGCTTGGGGGTCAGATCACCTGGCGGAGGACAGATGGCCTTGCCGGCCGATTGAGGAGGCGCCGTCGCGGTTGCGGCGGGCGACTGCGCGCTCGCCGGAAGTGCGACAGCCAACGTGAGCACAGCCCCGCAAGCGACACTTGTGGTCAATCTGAGCGTGGACAATGTACGGCTCCTTCCCAGGTGGGACGACTCATAAGGCGGCAGACTCGTCTCGCGTCCCGCGTTCATACGGGAAGCGCACAGCGCAAGTTCGCGAGAGAGTAGCAAAAAAGCAACGCTCTGGACTATACCGCATGGCTAGCTAGCGGTGCTGGCGGAGGCGCGGAATCGCGGAAGTGGAGCCGGCTGGCAGTTTGGCTGGGTCGCTGAATCCGCGTCGAAGCGCGCCGGAGGCGCGGATCGTAGCGATTTTCGGATCGTGCGGACGACGCGTAAAAATGAAGATTTCAGTCGTGTGCCACTGGCTCCGCCAGTGCTTCGTCTCAGAGCAATCGCAAGGTTAAGCACTGGCGGAGCCAGTGGCACACGGTGCTCCTTCGGAATTTCGGCTTAGCGATCCGTCACCGGCGGTTTGGGATAGTGGGCCGCCAGGATTAAGCCGACCAACTTGCCGAACTCGGCCGCGGTCACTTCTCGCCCGGGGATATCGCTATCGACGCGATGGACAATCACCAGATCGAGCTCGGGCACAATCAGTATGTAGTGACCATGCGCGCCGCGGGCCGAGTAGGAGCCTGCCGGTAGCTTCACGCCGGGCAAGTGCCGGCCCTCTTTTTCGATCCACCACAGGTAGCCGTAGCCGCCGCGGTCGCCGGCGTCGGAGTACGACGTAGTGCTTTCTTTCACCCAATCGGCCGGCACGATCTGCTTGCCGTTCCATGTCCCGTCGCGCAAGAACAACAGGCCAAACCGCGCCATGTCTCGGGCCGATAGGCGAAAGGGATAGGCCGGATAGACCGAGTCGGCGCCGGTCACGTAAGCGCAGTCCGCGACGCGAAAATCCTGCATCTGGAGCGGATCAGCGAACTGCTTTTGAAATTCTTGGAACAAGTTCGTCTTGGTCTCGCGCTCGAACACGACCCCCAGGACGTTGAAGTCCCAGTTGTTGTAGTACCAGAACTCGCCCGGCGCGTGGCTGCCGCGGGCCGGGCGGGCGGCCTTCATGCGCGCCGTCTCGTAGAGCGCCGGATGGTAGACCCCGGAGCGCGCCCGCAGCAGGTCGTGCAATGTGGCCTGCTTTTCGACCTTGGTGAGCGAGGGCTCATTGTCGTCGATCCCTAAATCGGCCATCGACTTCTTCAGGTCGATCGTGCCGGCGCGGACGCGAACGCCATACATCGCACTGAGCAGGCTCTTGCGGATCGAGTGCACATTGAAACGCCGATCGGTCGGACCCCATTCGTCGAGGACTTGTCCGTCGACGATCACCATCACGGCCGCGGTGTCGATCGACCGCGCGTAGTCGTGGGCCGGCTGAAGTCGCTCGCGCGACCAGCCGAGCTTTTCGGGCGCTGCGAGCGATTGCCACTGGGCGCCAGGATACGTCCGCTCGGCGGCCACGGACGGCGCGCCGCCAATGCTGGCAATCGCCACAATCAACGCCAAGGGCATCGTTTGTCGACGCGGATAACTCAACCTAGTCATGACATGTTCTCAGCGTTTGATCGACCAACGAATGCCTCAGTGGCTTTCCTTTGTAATCCGCCGGAATGGTTGAAGCAAAACCGCTGTGGCTGCGCTTACGTCAGTTAGAGACGTGGTCTGGCTGCCCAATTCTTGGCGAATGCGTGGCTGGCGAACAAGACTTAAACCCCTTTAGACGCTCGCGTATCGACAGCCTGGGACAACAGGCATAGAATCTCGTTGCCTCACGGGTTGGGGCCATTTTTTGCCTTGGCTTTATGTACGATCGATCACCGTTTCATTGGCGCAACCTACGCATGGCACAAGCAGTTATCGAGGCTCACGATCTGCAAAAAGTCTACGCGGCCGGAGTCGATGTACCGGCCCTGCGTGGGGTTTCGTTCTCGGTCGAACCGGCCACGTTTCTGGCGATCATGGGGCCATCGGGTTCTGGCAAGAGCACGCTGCTAAGCATCTTGGGCGCCTTGGAAATTCCGACCCGTGGACGCGTCGTGCTGGAAGGGACGGATATCGGTTCTTTGACCGATGACGCCCGGACGCTGTTGCGTCGCCGACGAATCGGGTTTGTCTTTCAACAATTCAATTTATTGCCCCTCTGCACCGCGGTAGAAAATGTCGCGCTGCCGTTACGACTGGAAGGGACCGGCGCGGCCGAGGCCAATCGACGAGCGCTCAAGCAATTGGACCTGGTTGGCATGTCTCCCCGCGCGGATCACTTGCCCAGTCAGCTTTCGGGCGGTGAACAACAACGCGTGGCGATTGCTCGCGCCTTGGTGGCCGAGCCAGCGATCGTGCTGGCCGACGAACCGACGGGCGCCCTGGATACAGTCGCCGGCGACAACGTGATTGCAATCTTACGTAAGCTGGTCGCCGATCAAGGGCAGACCGTGGTAATGGTGACGCACGATCTGGCGGTCGCCCAGCGCGCAGACCGGATCATTCAGGTGCGCGACGGACAGATCTTTGCTGATATCGACCAGCGCGATCCGGCGGGCGCCGTGGGTTCAGCCTCGGAGCGCTCCCGATGATCGTCTGGAGCTTTGCTATCCGCGAGCTACTGCGCAGGCCGGGCCGATCTCTGCTCACGCTGTTGAGCGTGATGATCGCCGTGGCCGCTATTGTGGCGGTGACATCGGCCACGATCAGCAGTCGCAAGTCGTACCAACAAGTCTTTGACGCGCTGGCCGGACGCGCGGATCTGGAAGTGGTCTCCAAAGGCGGGGGCCGCTTTCCAGAGGCTGTGATCAAGGACCTGAAGACCGTGCCCGGCATCAAGGCCATCGTGCCTACGTTCCAGTGCGCGACGACGATGTACGCGAATGGAAACAAAGCCCGTTCGCTGGTGGTTGGGATCGAACCGGAAGAACCGGAATCTTTGTTCGGCTTCTCATTGATTTCGGGCGAGTTCCCCTCGGGCCTGACCGAGATCGCGCTCGAAGCCAGCATGGCGGCTGGGCTGCAAGTCCACGTCGGCGATGAAGTGCGGCTGCTCTCTTCGCTGGGACTAAGAAAACACAAAGTCGTCGGCATTGTCGGGCTCAATAGCGCGGTCAGCCTGCACCAAGGGGGCATGGTCCTGGCGTCGATTCCGGCGCTACAGCGAATGTTTCGCGGGGCCGACATGATCGATGGCATTCGGCTCTATTTGCAAGAGCCAGCCAAAATCGACAGCGAGATTGACGCAGTCGCCGAAGTGATCCCGGAAGAGTTGATCGTCCGTCTGCCGTCTGCCCGCAGTGGCGTGGCTGACGAAATGTTGTTGCTGACCGAGATCAGCCTGCACCTGGCGAGCGCTTTTTCGTTCACCACGGCGGTGTTTATTGCATTGAGCGTCTTTTTGATGAGCGTGCAGGAACGGCGGCGGCAGCTTTCGATCATGCGGGCGATTGGCGCGACGCAACGCCAGATTATCCAGTTCGTCTGCGGCGAGGCCTTTCTGATTGGTCTGTTGGGAACATTGGCCGGGCTGCCCGTGGGGCTCTACGCCGCCAAATTCCTGCTGCATTCGATGAGCGTGTTGCTGCAAGCCGACCTGCCGCCGACGCCCGATTTCACCTCGGCGCTGCTGGTCGGCGGAGTGCTGGGCCCGATCATCTGCCTGGTGGCCGCGGCCTATCCGGCGCTTCGCGCCAGCCAGGTCTCGCCACTGGAAGGTTTGCGTCCTGTCGTAACGATGCCCGGCAAGGCCAACCACAAACTCACAACGATCGCTGGCCTGATTGGCTGCGTGCTGACCATATTGATCACGGCCGGTAGCATGCGCGGTGTGCTGCCGATCTCGATTTCGATCATGGGCGCCGTGCTGTGCCTGGTCTCGGTGATCTTGCTGCTGCCGCTGGTGCTGTCGACATTCGTGACGCGTTTGGCAAGTCTGCTGCACGGCTGGCTGGGCTTCGAAGGGGAGATGGCCGAGCGGATCATTTTACGTCGCGGCGGCCGCAGCGCATTGACGATCGGCATTTTGGTCATCGCGGTCACGGCCGGCATCTCGACCAGCAACTCGGTGATGAGCGTGACCGAAGACGTCAGCGACTGGAGCAAAAAGACGATCACGGCGGACTTTTTGCTACGGGCCTCGATGCTCGACATGACCGGGCAAGACACCACGAGCCTGCCGGACTCGATGGGCGAAGAAATCCTCAAGATGCCAGGCGTGGATCATATCGAAACGGTGCGGATGGTGCGGATCGATGCTGGCGGCCGCGAGGCGATGATGGTCTCGCGCGATCTCACACGGCACACCAGCACGCCGCTCGA
>Ga0268266_10003593_pt1 | contig 15344 bp, 13 predicted proteins | sample KBSS13metaG_FD_190356 | JGI IMG/M metagenome (GOLD analysis project Ga0268266, IMG submission 190356) | Switchgrass rhizosphere microbial communities from Kellogg Biological Station, Michigan, USA - KBS S1-3 metaG (SPAdes) (version 2) | ecosystem: Host-associated > Plants > Roots > Rhizosphere...
CACGTGTTGCGCTCCGTTACCGTGCGCGCCAAAGACGCGTTCACGGCCGATGCGTGGAGCAAAGTCATGTTCATCGACGGCCCCGAGAAGGGGATGCAGATCATCAAGGCCAATCACCTCGACGACTTCGAGGTCGTGTGGGTCGACGCCAACAACGACGTCGTGATGACGCCCGAGATCAAGAAGGTGCTCGTCATCAAGCACCCGCCGACGCCCGGAATTTAGGGACGCTCTCCACTAGCTCAACCTGAGCCCGATCAACCCCGCGAAATCATAGATGCCGCTGGGGACGGACTAAACTTGCTCGCGTTTTCCGACGAGGAAACGCGTGCGGCCGAGATCCTGAAACAGCCTCGGTTTAGTCCGTCCCTCGCCGGTTCTGTAATTTCACCGGCTTGAGTCGGCTCAGGTTGAGCTAGTGGAGAGCGTCCCTATTTCGACCATGGCTTCGGGCCGCACCCAGCGCGCGACCGCGGCGTTGGCGGAGTCGGAGGTGACGGCGAGGTAGCGCGCGAGCTCGCCTGCTAGGCCGTCGGGCTCGTCGGTGTACAGCGCGTAGCGATGCAAGAGCTGCGTGCGCCGCACGAGCTGCGTGAGCGCCCAGATCGCGCCGGCTTCATGGCGCGTGGCCGCGCGTGCGATCGCGTCGTCGCCGATCGGCTTGGCGAGCTCTTCGTCGAGGATCGAGCGGACGGTGTCGGCATCGGCACCGGGCTTGAGATCGACCGCGACATGAACCTCACCGCCAAGCCGCGCGTTCGTCGTCCACGCCGACACGCGCTGCGCGAGCTGCGTCTCGTACACGAGCCGGCGCCAGAGCCCGCCGGTGCCGGCTGCCGACCATGCGGCGACCGCGAGATCGAGCTCGACCTCGTCGGCGGCGAATGCCGCGGGCCCGAGCCACGCGCGATGCACGCGGCGCAGCGTCGCGAACGGATCGCGCACCGTGGTCTGCGACGCGCTCGCGGTCGCGGTCGGCATCTGCCGCGCCGGCCGGGTCGATGCCGGAAAGCTGCCGAAGTAGCGGTCGGCTGCGTCGAACGCGGCCGCGGGCTCGACGTCGCCCGCGATCACGAGCGTCGCGTTCGCAGGTACGTACCACGTGCGATAGAACGCGTAGATGTCGTCGAGCGTGGCGCGCTGGATGTGCTCGGTCAGGCCGATCGTCAGATGGCGCAGCGGATGGCCCTCGGGATAGAGCGCGAGCGCGACCGCGAACCGCTCCGCGCCGTACGGCACGGTCTCGTAGCGGCGCGTGCGCTCGGCGACGACCACTTCTTGTTGCTGGCGCAGCCGCGCCTCGGTCATGCCGGGCACGAAGTAGCCCATGCGATCGCTCTCGAGCCACAGCGCGAGCTCGAGCTCGTGCGCGGGCACGACCTCGTAGTAGCCGGTGCGATCGACGTCGGTCGACGCATTGGCCTCGCTCGACCCCGCGCGCCGCAGGATCTCGTAGTGATGCGCCGGCACGTGCGCGCTGTTCTTGAACACGTGCTCGAACAGGTGGGCGAACCCGGTGAGCTCGGGCGTTTCGTCGGAGCTGCCGACGCCGTACCACACGCTCGTGCACACCTGCGGCGCGCTCGGATCGGCGTGCACGATCACGTCGAGGCCGCACGGCAGTGTGCGCCGCTCGTAGGCGATGCTCGGGATCATCGGCGACCTCGCAGCGACAGCGCGAGCTGGTAGAGCTGGCGACGCGGCTTGCCCGTCGCGATCACGAGCCGCGCCGCGGCGTCGCGCGGGCCGAGCCCGGCATCGAGCAGCTTCACGAGCTCGGCCTCGACGTCGAGCGCCGCCGGCGCCTCGCGCGCGCCTTCGACGACGAGCGTGCACTCGCCGCGCGGCGCGGTTTCGGCGTAGCGCGCCGAGAGCTCGCCGAGCGTGCCGCGCACGTGCTCCTCGTGGAGCTTGGTCAGCTCGCGGCCCAGGCTCGCGCGCCGATCGCTGCCGAGCGCCTGCCCGAGATCGCCCAGCGTGGCGGCCACGCGATCGGGCGCTTCGTAGAAGATCATCGTCGCGACCTCGCCGCGCAGCGTGCCGAACAACACCTGGCGCGGGCCACTATCGCGCGGCGGAAAGCCGAGGAACGTGAAGCGATCGCTCGGCAGGCCCGAGCCGACGAGCGCGGCGAGCGCCGCCGACGGGCCGGCAATCACCTCGACGCGCGCGCCGGCGGCGATCGCGGCGGCGACCGCACGCGCTCCCGGATCCGACACGCCCGGCATGCCGGCCTCGCTGATCACCGCGACGCGCTTGCCGGCGACGAGCGCGGCCGCGAGCTCGCCGGCGCGGCTCGCTTCGTTGCCTTCGAAGTACGACGTCACCATGCGGGCTGGATTGACCGCGCCTGTCGCGTCGGCGTGCGCGAGCAAGGTCTTCGCCGAACGCGTGTCCTCGGCGGCGATGATGTCGGCCTCACGCAGCACGCGCGCGGCGCGCAGCGACAGGTCCTCGAGGTTCCCGATCGGCGTGCCGACGACGAAGAGCGTTCCTGCTGTAGACGGCACCCGGTCGCAGGCTAACACTATCGGCGTGGATACCGCGCTGCTCGAGACCCCGCTCGTGTTCCCGTCCGAACGGCTGCGTCCGGCGACGACCGCGGCCGAGGCCGCGCGGCTGCGTGGGCTCGCGCCCTCGGAGTACTGGCTCGAGCTCGCGCGCGAGCTGGCGTGGATCGAGCCGCCGGCGACCGCGCTCGACGGCACGTTCGGCGACTTTCGCTACTTCCCGGGCGCGACCGCGAACGTCAGCGTCAACTGCCTCGATCGCTGGCCGGCCGAGCGCGTCGCGCTGCACTACGAGCGCGAAGACGGCCTGCGCGAAACGTGGACCTACGGCCGGCTCACCGACGCGACCGCGCGGTTCGCCGCGGCGCTCGAAGGGCTCGGCGTGGTCAAAGGCGATCGCGTCGCGATCTACGCCAGCAACGTGCCCGAGTCGTTCATCGCCATCCAGGCGTGCTACCGGATCGGCGCGATCTACAGCGTGATCTTCGCCGGGTTCTCCGCGTCGGCGGTGCGCGATCGGCTCGAGGATGCCCAGCCCAAGGTCGTGATCGTCACCGACGGCACGTTGCGCCGCGGCCGTGTCGTGCCGCTCAAGAAGACGCTCGACGAGGCGATGATGGGCCTGGCGATTCCGCACGTCGTGGTCGCGCGCCGCGTCGACGCGAGCTATCCGCTCGCAGCCGGCGAGCTCGATTTCCATCAGCTGCTCGACGGCACCGCTCGGCGCGCCGCGCCGGTCGCGATGGAAGCCAACGAGCCCGGCTTCATCATCTACACGTCGGGCACGACCAACAAACCCAAGGGGCTCGTGCACGCCGGCGTGGGCTTTCTCGTCGGCGCATACGGCAACGTGAAGTGGTCGCTCGACCTCGGCGCCGACGACATGTACTGGTGCACCGCCGACGTCGGCTGGCTGACGTTTCCGATCTTCGCGCTCGTCGGCGGGCTCGCGCACGGGGCGACGCACGTGATCTTCGAGGGCTCGATCGATACGCCGACGCCGGCGCGACCCTACGAGCTGATCGAGCGCTACGGGGTCACGAAGATGTTCACCGCGCCGACCGCGCTGCGCATGATGCGGCGCGCGGGCGATGCGCTGGTCAAGGGCACGTCGACGCTCCAGCTGATCTCGCTCGTCGGCGAGCCGCTCGATCCCGACACGTGGCACTGGACCACCGACGTGCTCGGCGGCGGCCGCGTGTTCGTGAACAACACGTACGGCCAGACCGAGACCGGCAGCGCGTGGACGAGCTCGATGATCGGCGCGACGCCGACGCGTCCCGGCAGCTGCGGCCATCCACTACCCGGTTACTGCAGCGCGGTGCTGCGCGAGGACGGCAGCGTCGCCGATCCATGCGAGCTCGGCGCGCTCGTCTTGTGCGAGCCGTTTCCATGCCTCGCGCGAACGGTGTGGGGCGATCACGCGCGCTACGTCGACACGTATCTGTCGCGGTTCCCGGGCTGCTACGCCGCATCGGATGCCGCGCTGTTCGATCGCGACGGCCAGCTGTGGGTGACCGGCCGGCTCGACGACGTGATCAACGTCGCCGGCCACCGGCTCGGCACGATGGAGCTCGAGGCCGCGCTGCTCACGCATCCCGCCGTGAGCGAGGCCGCGGTGGTCGTGAAGCCCGACGACGTCAAGGGCACCGTGCCGGTCGCGTTCGTGGTGCCGCGCGCCGGCCACGGCGACTCGCCGGAGCTGCGCGACGCGCTGTGCAAGGCGATCGTCGACGCGGTCGGCGCGATCGCGCGCCCCGCACGCGTCGTCGTCGTGTCGACGGTGCCGCGCACGCGCTCGGGCAAGATCATGCGGCGCGTGCTGCGCGACTTGCTCGTGACCGGCAAGGCGAGCGGCGATCTGACGAGCCTCGACAATCCCGATGCGATCGACGTCGTGCTCGCGAAGCTGCGCGAGCCGTAAACTCTCTTACGAGCGCGCCCGATGGGAGCGAAGACTACAGCGACGAGGCCGGCATCGTTCGTTACGGTGCGCCGATGCAGAAAACGATCTCGTTGGGTATCGGCCTGTCGATCGCGATGATCCACGCAGCCGCCGCCTCGACCTTTCACGTCGCGACGACCGGCGACGACTCGGCCGCGGGCACCGACGCAGCACCGTGGCGCACGATCCAGCACGCGGCCGATTCGGTCGCGCCCGGCGACACGGTCATGATTCACGCCGGCACGTACACCGGCTTCCTCGTGCAGACGAAGGCCACGCAAACGGCACCGATCGCGTTCGTCGGCAGTGGTGCGGTGAACATCGACGGCGCCGCGACAGCCGATCAAGACGCGGTGCACGTCGACGGCGCGTCGTGGATCACCATCTCGGGCCTCGACATCTCGAACGCGACGCGCTCCGGCGTCAGCGCGCTCGACTGCGATCACATCACGGTGTCGGGCAACCACATCGACAACAACGGCAAGTGGGGCGTGTTCTCCGGGTTCTGCGAGGACCTGGTCGTCGAGAACAACGAGATCTCGAATTCGGCCACGCAGCACGGCATCTACGCGTCGAACAGCGCCGACAATCCGGTGATCCGCGGCAACGTGGTCACCGGCAACGCGCAGTGCGGCATCCAGATCAACGCCGACATCAGTCAGGGCGGCGACGGCATCATCACCGGCGCGATCGTCGAGAACAACGTGATCCGCAACAACGGGCGGCTCGGTGGCTCCGGGATCAACTTCGACGGCGTCGTCGGCGCGCTGATTCGCAACAACGTGCTCGACGGCAACCACGCGTCGGGCATCTCGCTCTACCAGGAAGACGGCGGAGCGCCGTCGACCGGCAACCAGGTGATCAACAACACCATCCGCATGGCGAGCGACGCGCGCTGGGCCCTCAACATCGCGAACGACTCGTCCGGCAACGTCGCGCGCAACAACATCTTGCTCGATCCGTCGCCGAACAGCGGCGCGATCGAAGTCTGCGCGACGTGTCTCTCCGGCATGCTCTCCGATCACAACGCGGTGGTCGGCCGGTTCGCGATCGACGGCGCCGTCGTCGATCTGCCGACCTGGCACGCGCAGACGGGCAACGACGCGGCGTCGATGGTCGCGGCCGATGCCGATCTGTTCACCGATCCGAGCACCGGCGATCTCACGCTGCGCGCCGGCTCGCCGGCGATCGATCACGGCGATCCGCAGGGCGCGCCGGCCGTCGACATCCTCGGCACCACGCGGCCGCAAGGCGCCGGTTTCGACATCGGCGCGTACGAGTACTGCGATGGCCCGTGCGCCGCGGCAGGCAGCGCCACGGGCAGCGACGGCGGCACTGCCCCCGGCACCGGCAGCGGTAGCAGCGTCGGCCCGGATCCCGGCGGCTCGTCGGGCGGCGGCTGCAACGCCAGCGGCTCGGCGGCCGGCCTGCCGTTGCTCGGCCTCGCGCTGCTGCTACTTCGGCGGCGCGCCCGGGTTACGCTGGGTGCGTGAAGGATGCGACCAGCCCTGCCGTGACCGCCGCGCTCGCAGCTGCGGGCTTCGAGCTCCCGCACGCGAAGCCGGCCGCGCTCAAGCCGCCGTTCCGGCTCCACGAAGGCGAGCTCGCGCTGCCCGAGCTCAAGATGATGACGGGCACGCTCGTCGTGATCGGCAACCTGTCGATCAAGGGCCCGGTCGCGCTGCGCCGCGACAGCCGGCCGCTCGCGCACGTGATCGTCGTCGGCTCGTGCACGCTCGGCACGGCGTACATCGACGGCTTCCTGGTCGTGCGCGACGAGCTGCGCGCCGACGTGCTGATCGCAGACGCGTCGTGGGACGGCGGCATCTTCGTCGGCAAGGATCTGCACGCCGACACGCTCGCGATCCACAACACCGCGATGACGATCAAAGGCGCCACGCACGCGCGCGTGCACGCGAACAGCGAGCGCAGCGAGGCCGCGCAGGAAGCGTTACCGGCGCTGTTCCAGAACGGCGACGTCGACGCCTACGGCTACTTCACGAGCCTGACCGACGGCTAGCCGCGTTCCGTGGTCGTGATGTGCGACGGCGTCGCACGCCGCGACGTTACTCGACGTTGCGCAGGAAGTCGGCCACCTCGGCGAATCGACCGTCGAGATACGTGCGCGCGTCGCCGGCGATGCCCTCGGCATCCATCGCGGCCGTCATCGAGCGCAGCCACGCGTCGCGCATCGCGACGTCGACCGCCACGCGTGCGTGCCGCATGCGCAGCCGCGGATGGCCGTGCTGCTGGACGTAATCGTCGGGCCCGCCGAGCCAGCCGATCAGGAACAGCGCGAACCGATCGCGGTTGCCGCGCGCGACGCGGCCGGCGTCGTCGCACGGATGCAGCTTCGCGAGCGCCGGCTCGTGCTCGCTCATGTGATCGTAGAACCGCTCGACGAGTGCCTTCACTCGATCGGCGCCGCCGAGGAGGTCGTAGGGCGTCACCGCTCTTGCCGGCGACCCGGGCTCCACTCGACGATGCGATCGGTGCGCGTCTCGAGGAAGCGCGCGAGCCGATGGTAATCGCTACCGGGCTTGATGAAGCGCACCTCGGTCTTGAGCGTCTGCGCGTTCACGAGGTCGTGGAACGGCACGTACGAGAGATCGAGCTGGCCGTGCACGCTCACCAGGAAGCCGTCGAGGTTCTCCTCGACGAGCGCGCGAAACGCGCCGATGCCGAGCTGGCTGCCGAGCATCACGTCGAACGCGTGCGGCGGCGAGCACCGCGACTCGTAGCCGAGCTGCAGGCCGGTCACCTTCTTCTTGCGCCCGGTGCGCTGCTCGTAGCGCTTGGTCACGAGCCCGGCGATCGACTTGCCGAAGTCGAGGCTGCCGAGCGACATGTGGCCGTGCTCGTCGCGCGACACGTCGCCGAGCGCGGCCGGCGGCAGGCTCTCGGCGAGGCCTTCGGCGAGCACGACGGTGCCGTAGTGCTTGCCGCGCTTCTCGCGCATCAGGATCAGATCGACGACGCGGTCGATCAGCGCCTCGAGCTTGAGGTGCTTGTCCTTGCCCGAGACCGTGGCGAGCTCGCCGTCGATGTCCTCGCCGGCGAGCACGAGGTTGGCCTCGCCCGCGATCGCGACACCGTACGAGAGCCAGCCGGCCTTGCGGCCCATCGTCTCGACGATGAAGTAGCTCGACGTCGCGATCGCATCGGCGCGCAGGTTCTGGAGCTCCTTTGCCATCACGTCGACGGCGGTGAAGAACCCGAACGTGAAGTCGATGCCGCTGTAGTCGTTGTCGATCGTCTTGGGCAGGTGGACGACCTGCACGTGGCGCGCCTCGGCGGGCAACCGCTTCTGATACTCGTAGAGAAAGTTGGCGGTCTTGAGTGTGTCGTCGCCGCCGATCGAGATCAGCGCGTCGATCTCGAGATCGACGAGCGCGTTGTAGACGTTGCGCAGCGCGGCCGTCTTCTTCGGATCGTCGAGGTCGCTCGGCTTGTCGATGCCCTTGCCGGGATTGCTGCGCGCCGTGCCGATCACGATGCCGCGCGTGTTGCGCAGCCCCGAGATGTCCTTGTCGCGAAAGATCCGGTAGTGCTCGTCGGGCAAGAGCCGGTGCGTGACCGGATGATATTCGGCGAGGTTGGAGTAGCCGTGGAAGAATCCGATCACCTCGCGACCGTCGTCGATGAACGAGATCGCCGCGGCGGAGATCACCGCGTTCGCGGCCGGCGCGGGGCCGCCCGAGAACACGATTCCGACGCGCCTGACGTGATCGCCTTTGCGTTGATTGCTGCTCATCTCATTCTCGTGACAGGGCTTCGATGTCGATCGCCGTGCCCATCTCGGCCTCGAGGAACTTCTTCAGTCGATCGAGCATGCGCTTCTCGAGCTGGCGCGCGCGCTCGCGACTGACGTGATAGCGATCGCCGAGCTCTTGTAGCGTGAGCGGCTCTTCCGACAACCAGCGCTCCCGGAAGATCGCCTGCTCGCGACCTTCGAGCGTGTTCGCGAATGCTTCGAGCTTGCCGCGGAGCAGCTGCGAGAACTCGCTTTGCGCGACCGCGCGGTCGGGCCGCTCGTCGTCGCTCGGCAGATAATCGAGCCGCGTGCGCGCGCCGTCGTCGTCGGAGCCGAGCGGCGCATCGAGCGACGCCTCGGGCGCGGCGAGCCGGCGCTCCATCTCGACGACTTCGCGCTCGGGCACGTCGAGCTTTTCGGCGAGCAACGCCGACGTCGGCTGGAAGCCGAGCTGCTCGAGCTTCTCGCGCTCCTTGCGCAGGTTGAAGAACAGCTTGCGCTGCGCCTGCGTGGTGCCGATCTTCACCAGCCGCCAGTTGTTCAAGATGAACTTGAGGATGTAGGCGCGGATCCAGAACGCCGCGTAGCTCGACAGCTTCACGCCGCGGTACGGATCGAACTTGCCGACGGCCTGGATGAGGCCGATGTTGCCTTCCTGCACGAGGTCGAGCAGGTTGCGGTGCGCTCGGCGATACTCGTAAGCGATCTTCACGACGAGCCGCAGGTTCGCTTCGATCAGCTTGCGTGCGGCGCCTGTATCGCCGTGCTCGACGAGCTTGACCGCGAGGTCGTGCTCTTCTTCGGGCGTGAGTAGCGGGTAGCGCCGGGTTTCGGCCATGTAGGCGCTGAGCGGGTCGCGACGCGCGAGCGAGCCGGCCTCGCGTTTCGCCGGCGGCTCCTCGGCATCGCCGTGCGCTTCGTGGTCCTCCTGGTGCTCCTCGCCGACGTCGATCGCACCGGCGTTCATCAGGTCGGTATCGAGGCCGTCCGCCTCGGAGTCTTTCTCCTCGGCGTCTTCGGACTCGGCGGCCTCGGCGTCGTCTTCGACCGGCTTGGCCTGGCCGCCGCCGACGTCGATCACCTTGGAGGACTTGCCGCGTTTGCCGGCCCCCGACGTTTTCTTCCGCTCGGCCATCGCTGCCGGACCACCATACTACATGGCCGTACCAGGCGGCACGGCGCGAAGGTCGATGGCGCCACCGACGTTGCCCCCTATAATCGGCGGATGCGAAGTAGGTTGAACCTCGCCGTGGTGAGCCTTGCCGGCGTGCTCGCGCTGGTGCTCACGGTGGTCCGGCGAAGCCCCGAAGGTCTCATCCCGATCGGCCTGGCAACGCAGGAAGTCCGCGCCGCTCCAGGCGCCGCGCCCTACGATCTGTCGGCTCTCAAGATCTTCAACTTGACGCTGGTGCGGATCAAAGACCGCTACGTCGATCCGTCGCGCATCGATCCGAAGAAGATGCTGTACAGCGCGCTCGATCAGGTCTCGTACAACATCCCCGAGGTCCTCGTCGAAGCGGACTCCGCGCGGAACAAAGTGACCGTCGCGGTCAACGACAAGAAGCAGGTGTTCGACACCGACGACGTCGACTCGCCGTGGCGGCTCGCCGGCAAGCTCAGGAACATCTTCCGGTTCATCGAAGCGAACATGAACGCCGGCGCCGATCTCGAGAAGATCGAGTACGCGGCGATCAACGGCATGCTCGCCACGCTCGACCCGCACTCGATGCTCATGGATCCCGAGCAGGCGCGCGACATGGACGTGTCGACGAGCGGCAAGTTCGGCGGCCTCGGCATCGTGATCAAGATGGTCGACCGCAAGCTCGTCGTCGTACGCCCGATGAAGGACACGCCGGCGTGGAAGAAGGGCATCAAGGCCGGCGATCACATCGTCAAGATCAACAACGAGCTGACCGAGAACCTGTCGTCGAACGAAGCAGTCGATCGCATGCGCGGCGAGCCCAAGAGCCCGGTCACGCTGTGGGTCGAGCGCAAGGACACGCCGAATCTGCTCCGCTTCGATCTCATGCGCGACGTGATCCGCGTGGCGCACGTCAAGCACAAGCTGCTCGATCACGGCGTCGGCTATATCAAGGTCGATCAGTTCTCGAAGGGCATCGCGTCCGACGTCGAGGACGCGATGAAGAAGATGTCAGCGCAAGGCGCGACGTCGTGGATCCTCGACCTCCGCGGCAACCCGGGCGGCCTGCTCGAAGAGGCCGTGCAGCTCTCCGACCTGTTCGTCGACTCGGGCACCGTCGTCACGACGGTGTCGGGCCGCGATCGCGAGGCGCGCCGCGCCGAGCGCGGGTTCGGCGATACGACGAGCTCGCTCGCGGTGCTCGTCAACGGCGGCTCGGCGTCGGCGTCGGAGATCGTCGCGGGCGCGCTCAAGAACCTCGACCGCGCCGCGATCGTCGGCACCAAGACGTTCGGCAAGGGCTCCGTGCAGGAGCTCTACGACAACGACGATCACAGCAAGCTCAAGCTGACGATCGCGCAGTACCTGACCCCCGGCGATCGCTCGATCCAGAACCTCGGCATCGTCCCCGACATCCAGCTCCAGCGGATGTTCGTGCCCGACAAGATCGACTCGCCCAGCGACTTCGTGCGCTTGCTCCCGCCGACGCACAGCTACGGCGAGAAGGATCTCGACGCGCACCTCGTATCGACGTATGCCAAGGACGGCGACAAGCCGGCCTTCGAGCTGCCGTTCCTGTACGTGAAGCCGGCGACGCCGAACACCGGCGACGCGAAGGCCGCCGCCGCTCCGCCGCCGTCGGATGACGACGACGACGACGACAGCATCGACGATCCCGAGGTCGTCGAGGACTTCGAGATCGGCTTTGCCAAGCAGCTGGTCTCGAGCGTCAGCGCGAGCACGCGGCCCAAGCTGGTCGCGGGCGCCAAGGCGCTCGTTCAGCGCGTGCGCGCCGAGCAGGACAAGGCGCTGGTCTCGGCGCTGAACGTCATCGGCGTCGACTGGACGCCGGCGGCGCAGTCGACCGACGCCGCGAACCTCGATGTCCAGCTCGCCACGTCGGCGAGCACGATCAAGGCCGGCAACGAGCTCGACGTGACCGCGACGGTGAAGAACACCGGCACCGGCACCGCCTATCGCGTGCTGCCGCGCATCCAGGCCGACGACAACCAGTTCGAGGACGTCGAGCTGCCGATCGGCAAGCTCGGGCCCGGTGAGAGCAAGTCGTTCACCGCGAAGATCAAGCTGCCGATGGACGCGAGCGATCGCGTCGACCGGCTCGCGGTCGAGGTCCACGAATCGCACAACGCGATCGCACACGTCACGCCGGCCGAGCTTCACGTCGTGTCGCTGCCGCAGCCGGTGTTCGCGTACTCGTGGCAGCTCGTCGACGACGGCAACGGCGACGGCCTGGTCCAGCGCGGCGAGAAGATGCACCTCGAGGTCACGGTGAAGAACACCGGCGCGGGTCCGTCGACCGCCAACGACGACGGCTCGACCGTGCTGCTCCGCAACGCGACCGGCGACGGCGTGCTGCTCGACAAGTCGCGGTTCGCGATCGGTGTGCTCGCGCCCGGCCAGTCGAAGGACTTCGACTTCCCGCTCGCGACCGACAGTACGCTGCAAGGCGACGAGGTCGTGCTCGAGCTGATGGCCTACGACTCGAACCTCGAGGTCGAGTCGCGCGACAAGCTGCACTTCAAGCTGCATCCGGCCGTGCTCGGCCATGACGTCCACGGCACCGTCGCGGTGCGCGCGCCGATCGCGATCCACGCGGGCGCCGACGTCGACTCCAGCCTGGTCGGCACCGCGCGCTCCGGCGCGAGCTACGCCGTGATGGGCTCGTACGGCGCGTGGACCAAGGTCAAGCTCGACGCAGCCGGCACCAAGGTCGGCTTCCTGCCGAGCTCGGCGGTGTTCGCGGCCGGCGGTGCCCCCGCCGCATCGTACGTGCCGTACTGGAACTCGACGCCGCCGCAGATCGCGCTCGACGCCAAGACGCTCACCACCGGGAGCGACACGTTCAAGCTGGTGGGCAACGTCACCGACGACGCCCACCTCGAGGACGTGTACGTGTTCGTCGCCAACGCGAGCGCCCGGGTCGAGGCCAAGAAGGTGTTCTACCGGTCGAACCGCGGCGGCAAGGACGGCCGCTCGCTCCAGTTCACCGCGGACATCCCGATGTCGCCCGGCTCGAACGCCGTGACCGTGGTCGCACGCGAGAGCTCGGAGGTGCGGTCTCAGAAGACCGTGTTCGTCTACCGGGATCCGCCGCGAACCGCCCAAGCGCCGTGAATGTCGTGGCATGATGCTCGTCCAAGCATCGTGATGCGCTCGCTGATCGTGCTCATGCTGTTGTCGGCGCCGGCACTTGCCGACGTCGACGCCGCGGGCAATTACGACGTGAAGTTCGAAGAGGTCGGCCAGGGCTGCAACCCGCCGCCGGTCGCGCTCACGCGGTCAAAGCTGATGGTCGCGACCAACCCGCGGCGCAACAGCTTGACGGTCAACATCGACACCATCCCCGAGATGGTCGGCGTGCCCGAGCGCGGCGGCAAGATCAAGGCAGCGACGCTCAAGGTCCTCGCCACGACCGTGCAGGGCCTCGACGCGCGCTACTCGGTCGCCGGCAAGGTCGACGACAGCGGTGTCGTGCAGCTCGTGCTCACCGCCGAGTACCAGCGCCACGACAACCACAAGCCGTACTGCACGCAATCCTGGAACGTCACCGGCACGCGCGAGCACTAGCAGCCGGCAGGCAACCAGGCGGGCTCGAAGTCGCCGTAGTGCTCGGCGTAGATCTGCGTGCCGGGCAAGCTGGCTTCGGGCGCGCACAGCGTGCCGTAGGTCGTGTACGAGCAGCTCGGGTTCGAGTTGTGCGGGCAGTCGTAGTCCTGATCCATTTCGATCGCGAACGGATCGACCAGCGCAGCGAGATCCTGGCGGCCGAGCGGGCTGTTCGCGAGCGTCGACGTGACATCGGAGAAGTACTGCGTCTGGCCGCGCGGCGCGCCGTCGTTGGTCTCGTCGCTCAGATCGAACGGCGCGTGCGGACCGCCGAGATCGTGCGAGTCGCGCCAGAACCCGCCCATCGGGATATCGGCGATGTCGTACGGCGTGGCGCCCTTGTCGGCGTTCGCGGCGACCATCGCCGCGTGCAGCGTCATGTCGTCCTGCATGATCATGCGGTTGTACTCGCCGCCACCGCAGCTGCCCGGATCGGTCGCGGTCGCCGCCTGGCCGCCGGCCGCGCGATACAGCTTCGTGATGTGATCGAGCGCCTTCGTGCCGTCGGCGAGCACCGCGCCGTTCAGGCGATGCGTGATCGTGAGGAACACGTCCTGCGACGACGGATCGAGCGCGGCCCACAGCCCGCAGACCGACGTGAGGTTCGCGCCGGACAGCCCGTTCGTCTGCGTGACGGTCGGCGTCGACTGGAGATACGCGAGATAGGTCGCGAGCAGGCGATCGCGATTGCCGTCGAGGTTGGCGACGAACGCGGCGTCGAAGGTCGGTGTCGGCTGCGCCGCGTCGGAGGCAGTAGCGTCGGCGGGCATGCTCGCATGCGAGCCGCAGGCGGCCAGCGCGAGCAACGCGGCGAGTCGCAGTTTCATGGCGGGACTCTAACGAAGATGGCGCACACGTCGCGTTACAAATGCGCGTTCGGTCGTCGTAACCACGCCGTAACCGCAGCCGGCTGTCGTAGCCGCAGCCGGTTGTCGTAGCCGCAGCCGGTTGTCGTAGCCGCAGCCGGTTGTCGCAGCCGCAGCCGGTTGTTGTAGCCGCAGCCGGTTGTCGTAGCCGCAGCCGGTTGTCGTAGCCGCAGCCGGAGCGGATGCCTATGCCCTCGGTCGGGGCGCTCGCCCCGACCTCGGCGAGCCCGAGGAGCTCGGGTCCCACGAACCGGCCATCAGGAGAACGCGAACATGTTTATCACGTACGAAGTTTCGCTCGAGCTCATCTGCAGCCTTCGCGACGTCGTTCCGATCATCAAGAAGCACGACAAGGACCTCGCCGATCAAATCCAGCGCGCCGCGAGCAGCGTCACGCTGAATCTCGGCGAAGGCGCGCGCAGCACCGCCGGCAATCAGCGCGCGCGGTACGAATCCGCACACGGCAGCGCAAACGAAGTGAAAGCGGCGTTGCAGGTCGCTGCGTCGTGGGGCTGGATCGAGGACGCATCGCGACAGCTTGCGGTTCTCGATCGGCTGCTCGCCTTGCTCTGGCGGCTCACGAACGGTTGCGGCCGAGGCGCGCCGCGCGCGCGTACGCGCTAGTCGGCGGGCCGCTCGCGCGCATCGCGAAAGCAGTGCTCGCAGACAGGAAGGGGCGCGCAGCTCGTTCCGGAAAGCTGCTCGAACGCATCGCCGGAGATCTGCGGAGTCAGGCGGGCCTCGGCGATGCAGGCGACGCAGAACGTCGCCTCGAGCTTCACGTCGGCGACGTATTCCACCGTGACGCTGGAGCTCTCCGGCAACCGCGCCCGGTCAGCGATGGCCGCCGAGATGTGCTCGCACACGAACGCCAATTCCGACCGCCCGTGCTTCGCGCAGAGGATCACGCCCACGGGAGAGAGACTAGCGCCTCCAGACCTCTGCGAGCGTCGCGCCGTCGGCATCGACGTCGAATACGCGCGTGAAGCCGGCCGGCACCGGACACGGGTGTGTCTCGGGCGCGTACGTCACGATCCAGTCGGCTTCGCCGGGTGCGCGCACCATCGGCGTCCACAAGTCGTAGCGGAACCACGCGAGATGCGCGGGCTCGATGCAATCGCGATAGACGTGCGCGTTCGGCGCGGCGTGCTCGTTGACGTAATCGACGGCGCGATCGACACCCTCGCCCCACCACGCGGTCTCGAACCAGCCGTGCTTCGCGACCGTGCCCGCACCGCCGACCTGCTCGGCGAAGTAGTCGAGGTAATACGGGTGCACGTGCACGAGCGTCGCGCCCAGATACAGCGCGAGCGCGGCGCCGATCGCGGCGAACGCATGCGGCCAGCGGAAGTAGCCCGCGAGCGCTTCCCAGCCCGCCGCCGACAGCACCGCGAGCGCGACGACAGACGGCATCACGTAGCGCACGCCGTCCTGGCGCACCGGCGAGAGCGCCGCGAGCATCGGCACGACGAGCCAGCACAGCGCGATCGCCGAGGCGGCT
>Ga0268266_10003596_pt1 | contig 15334 bp, 11 predicted proteins | sample KBSS13metaG_FD_190356 | JGI IMG/M metagenome (GOLD analysis project Ga0268266, IMG submission 190356) | Switchgrass rhizosphere microbial communities from Kellogg Biological Station, Michigan, USA - KBS S1-3 metaG (SPAdes) (version 2) | ecosystem: Host-associated > Plants > Roots > Rhizosphere...
TCGCGAGATCGAAGGCCGGCGAACTTTGCGCGGAGACGAAATCGACCAGCCGCCCAATCTCATCATCGGTCACCAGCGCGCCTTGGGCGCGGATGAGGCGCGAAGTACTCGGCGGCAGATAAAGCATGTCGCCCTGGCCCAACAAACGATCGGCGCCGTTCTCATCGAGGATGACGCGACTGTCGATTTTCGATGCCACCTGGAAGGCAATCCGGCTCGGAATGTTTGCCTTGATCACGCCGGTGATGACATCGGCCCGCGGTGTTTGCGTGGCGACGATGAGGTGAATGCCGGCGGCCCGCGCCATCTGGGTGATGCGCGCGATCGCGCTTTCCACATCGGCCGGCGCGGTCTGCATCAGGTCAGCCAGCTCGTCAATGATGACGACGATGTAGGGCATGTGATCAGGGATGACGAGTTCCTCCTCGCGCGGGACTTTGATCGGTGTCGTGGCGGCGGTGTCGGCCGCATCTCCGCCATCAGAAGGCGACGCTCCCGCTTCTGCGTCTAATTCCTTCTGCGTCTTCTTCGTCGGGCGAGCGTTAAATCCCGTGATATTGCGCACGCCGGCCTTGGCGAAAATTTTGTAGCGCTTCTCCATTTCATCAATTACCCAGCGCAAGGCGAGCAGGACTTTTTTCGGATCGGTCACAACTGGAATGACCAGATGCGGAAGCGAATTGTAGACCTGCATTTCGACCACCTTGGGATCGATCATGATGAAACGAAGCTGATCCGGCGTGAACCGGTAGAGCATGCTCGCGATGAGCGCGTTGATGCAGACACTCTTGCCGCTGCCGGTGGTGCCGGCGACGAGCAGATGCGGCATCTGCGCGAGATCGGCGATGATGGTTTTGCCGTAAACGTCTTTGCCAAGCGCGATTGGCAACTTCGCAGCGGTCGCGATCCAATCCTCCGATTGCAAGAGCTCGCGCAACGTTACTTTAACTTTGCGGTTGTTGGCCAGTTCGATGCCGACCGTGTCCTTGCCGGGAATGGGCGCGAGAATGTTAATGCGTTCGGCGCGGGTCGCGCGGGCGAGATCCCGCTCCAGACTAACGATCTTATCCACCCGCACGCCTTTGGCGGGATAGACTTCGTAGCGGGTAATCGTCGGTCCCTTGGTGATGTCGCCGGGAGCCACCTGAATGCCGAACTGCCCTAACGTTTCGATAAGCGTCCCCTGGATTTCCTCCAGCTCCGCCGGATCGGCCGCGACACGGCCTTCGCTGTCGTGTTCCTCGAGCAGATCGATTCCGGGCAACTCATAGTTTTCGGAATCCCATTCCTGAGCCGTTGTTAAAGCGGGGGCGGCGGATTTCCCCGCCCGCTTTAACTCAGCGAGCGAGGGTTTTTTGCGCGGCGGAGCTGGCCCTGTCGGAAGCGCGGTGGTATCGACCACTTTCGGTTCCGGACGATTGGCAAATTCCACCGGCGTCGTGAACGGCTCCGCGGGCTCGGGTACGCCTTTTTTGCGCAGCTTTTTCTCGATCGCACGCTGCTGTTTGGCGATTTGCTCCTGGCTGATCTCAAGCTGTTCTTTCAAATCCGCCCGACGCATCCGGCGGCGCAGCAGCCAGAGCCGCAGTGCGACAAATCCCCGCCGGGACGCGAGGACACTTTGCCTAACGAGATGGATTGGCCGCAGCCCGGTCATCAAAATTAGGCTGGTCAGGTAAATGCCGGCGAGGACGACGACCGACCCCTTACCCATCGCATAACGAAAGACATGCCGGCCGAAGAAATAGCCGATCCAGCCGCCCGGTCCCTGGATTTTGAAGACTCGGCGCCAATCGTGCAAAAACCACGGCTGCAAATGCAGGAGGCAGGCACCGGACGCGACAAAGAGGATGATCCAGCCAAGGCGGCGGCTAACTTTCAGCTCGCCGTGAAAAAGTTTCGCGCCGCCGAAGCCAATCAGCGTGGCCGCGAGAAGGTAGGACGCCGCGCCGATGAGGAAATAGCAAATACCGGCGCCGACCGCACCCAATGGGCCGATGAAATTTTGCGCCGGCCGGTTCGGCGACGAAGTGGAGTTAAGGAGTGGGAACCAGGTCGGGATGTCCTTGGGAACGTACGAGATGAGGGCAAGGAAGAGCAGTGTCCCGGTTCCGAGAAGAATCAGGGCGTAGACTTCGTTCCATGCATTTTGCTGAGTGCGTTTCGCCACCGCGGCTCATAGTAATCGTCGGACTGCGGCTTTCAATTCCTCTCTTTATGGGGAAGGCAGTCAGGCCGCGGGAAACAGGACGTCGCACCAGGCAAGCAACAGCCGTTTCCATATCAATCATATCGCGCCAAATGCCATCGTTCCGACAGCGCGTGAGTCAGGTGGCGATCGTCCGGGGTAAGGTTTGCCTGGCAGATGGCTCCTCGCAGACTGTCAAATTCAGCGTCGTTAGGCCGATTGAAGCGCGCCGCTTTCCCTCACCGTAAGATGTCGGCGGCGAGCTTTACATCGTCGTTTACACGAGAGGGAGCATCTTCAAGATCATCTCACAGGCTCGTTAGGCGAGTCCGTTGACGAGGCATTGGGGCCGAAAGCAGCGACCGCTTTGGTCGCCATTTCCGGCTGCTCGACGGTGAAGGCCAACGCCATGGCGAGGAAGAGCATGAGGGCCGCCAGATACCACGGTGCGCCCGGCAGCATCCAGCCGTGTTTGGAGTTGATGAACCAGGCAAAGGTAAAGGAAAACAAGCCCGGCCCGATGAGCATGGCGATCGCCCGCATGCTGCTGATCGCTCCCTGCAATTCGCCCTGCTCCGACGCGCTCACCCGATGCGTCATCATCCCCTGGGCCGCCGGGCCCGAGAGTGCCCACATGCTCATGACGGTGACGCCAATCATGAAAAGAAAACTGCTCGTCGCCCAGCCCATCAACGCCATTCCGACCGCACCGAGAAACTGGCCGACATACAGGGTGCGGCGTTCGCCCAGCCAAGCGACGAGGGGCCGCACCATTCCTCCGGAAATCAGGACGGTACAGACACCGACGAAGGCGAGGGAAAGCCCGACCGTTTTCTCCGACCAGACATAACGATAGATGGCGTATAGGACATAGATCTGCACCACTTCGTGCGCCGTGTAGCCGATGAATTGAATCGCGGAAAGGCGGAACAATTCCGGATGCGAGCGAAGCAGAACGAGCGAGCCAACGGGATTCGCGCGCCGAAACGAGAAAGCCTTGCGCTGCTCGACCGCAAGCGATTCGGGCAGGATGAGAAATCCATACACGGCGTTGAGCAAACTCAGTGCACCCGCCACCCAGAATGGCAACCGCGGGTCGGTCGCGCCTAACCAACCGCCGAGCGCCGGTCCCACAATAAAACCAAGGCCAAACGCGGCGCCGATCATACCAAAAGCACCGGCACGTTTTTCCGGAACAACCACGTCGGAGATGTATGCCATCGCAGTTGTCACACTGGCCGCCGTGATCCCGGAGATGATCCGCCCGATGAACAACCACCCAATCGACGGCGCCAGCGCCATGACAAAATAATCGAGACCCAGTCCGACGTTCGAAAGCAGGATGACGGGCCGGCGTCCGACCCGGTCGGAAATCACGCCCAGGACCGGCATAAAAAAGAACTGCATGAGCGCGAAGACGGTGCCGAAAATTCCCAGCCAGTAGGCGGCGCGCGGCGTGTTACCGCCGAGAAAACTGAGGATGAGTGTCGGAAGTACCGGAATGATGATGCCGAGCGCGATCATATCGAGCGCGACCGTGATTAGAATGAAGGTAAGGGCCGCTTTGCGCGTCTTCATTTGCGGGCAGAACTTCGACACGGCCGCTGCTTACGCCAAACACGAATAAAGAGTATGAACTCAAGCAACCAGGATAAAGCGGTGGGTACTGTCAAGGAGGCGATTGGAGCGGTGAAGGAAAAGACTGGCGAATTGGTTGGGAATCCGAATTTGCAGGACAAGGGCACCGCCGAAAAGGTGGAAGGCAAGGTCCAGCAAAAGGTCGGGGACGTGAAAAAGGTCTTCGAGCAGTAGCGGATTGCGCGGCTCGTTAGGCAGGGCGGACTTCGGGGAATTCCCTCCTCCTTCGGAGTCATGCCGCGGAAATCACTTGATCGAGCACAACCGCTAGCCCGATTCTCAAGTGCGTGCATATCGCCCGCGCCAAACCGAGCGAAGCCGCAACTTTGAGTGCGATCGCGTGGGCTGCCAAAGCGTCTTGGGACTACCCGTCTGATTGGATGGAACAATGGCGGGAGCAACTCACGATCACTCCGATTTTCATCGCGGAGAATGAGGCGTTTGCCGCAATAATAAACCGGCAAGCAATCGCTTTTCATGCGCTGCTTCAGAAGGCGGACGTGCTCCGTCTGGAACATCTCTGGGTCTTGCCGGACTGGATGGGCCAGGGAATCGGCCGCGCCCTATTCAGGCATGCCGCGGAGCGGGCTGCGGCCCGTGGCGCACTCAGCCTAACGATAGAAGCAGACCCAAACGCCGAACCATTCTATCGACGTATGGGTGCAGTTCGGAGCGGCGTGATCACGACCGACGTCGAGGGACACCGCCGGAATTTGCCCATCCTGACCTTTGACCTAACGAAAAGTTGCAGCCGGGGGCACTGACCCCCGGCTTCCTAGAAAATCGGACGCGGCCTCGTCACAAGGCTGCGGCCGGCGTTAGCGCCCCCGGGTGGCAAGAATGCTCCTAACCGTTGTTCGAATCGTCCTGGTCGCGCTGTCCGTGCCGGCCCCCGTGCCCACCGCGTTTCCCACGGCGATCATTTTGCGTGTCGTCGAGCGTCTTCTGCTGCTCCGGCGTGAGCAGCGGACGGATTTGCGACATCGCGTTGTCCATCACTGCCTTGGTTTTCTGCATCGCTTCACGGCGGATGTTTTCAATCTGCGGTATCGCCTGGTCGACGATCGGTTGGACTTTTGCCTTCTGTTCCGGCGTAAGATTCAATTGTTCGGTCGCCCGCTGGAGCGGGTTGTGACGGGAACCGCCGCGCCCGCCTTGCTTGTCCGGTGCGGCAGTCGTCGGTTCTTGAGCAAAGGCGGAACTGCCGAGCGAAAGAGCGCCCAGAGTAATAAGTGTGATGAGTTTGATTTTCATGTGTTATGTCTGATGACTGGGTGGAATCGGAGCCGGTTACAATTTTACTTCGGAATGCTCTCCCTCCGCACGCGTAGGAATCTTGTAACCGAGGCGAGCAGACGCCTGTCATCCCCGTTAGTGTGGAGACGTCTTGGATGACATGGCTGATGATTTCGATGGGGCCGCCCTCGTCGCGGCGGCCCGCCAGCACGATGAATCTGCCGCGCGCGAAATCGTGCGCCGGCTCTATCCGCTCGTGGTTAGGCTGGTCCGCTCCCATCGGCCGCGGCGCACTGCCGAGGAAGACCTTTGCCAGATGATTTTCGCCAAAGTTTTCCAAAAACTATCGCAGTTCTCCGGCAAGGTCCCACTGGAGCATTGGGTCTCGCGCATCGCGGTCAACACCTGCATCAACCAGATTCAGGCCGAGCGTGCGCGGCCGGAATTCCGCGAGGCTGACTTGAGTGACGAAGAGATTGCCGTCATTAACAATCTCGCCGCTACCTCCGAGGAACTGGGCCCGGATCGTAGCTTTGCCGCCCGCGACCTTGTGGAACACCTTCTCGCCGCGCTGAAACCAGCGGAACGTCTCGTGATCGATCTCCTTTATTTGCAACAACGCTCGGTCGCGGAAATCCAGGCGCTAACCGGTTGGGGCGCGTCGTTGGTCAAGGTGCGCGCTTTCCGAGCCCGCCAAAAGATGAAACAGCAGCTCGATCGATTCACCGCGGAGGGGAGCCGATGAAAGATTCCGATCTCCAGCGCTTGCTCCGGGCCGCGGCCGAAACGGTGAGCGATCAGCCTGACGAAATACCGTTCGGCTTCGAGACGCGCGTCATGACGAACTGGCGCGCGGGTCTGGGGCGCGACTTCGTCGACGTGGGGCGCCTCCTCCGTCGCGTTGTCCTCCTCTCGCTGGCGGTGATCGCGCTCGCGAGCGCGGGGACCTACCACGAACTGCACCAAAGCGACGATCCTGACGAGTCTAACGACGATGAATATTCGATTGTTGATTCCGCGATCGGGAGCGCCCTCGAGCCATGACCGCGACCTTGAAATGGAAACTGGTGGTCGGCTTCATTCTGGCTTTTCTCGCCGGCTGTGCGACGGGCGCCTTTTTCGCGGCTAGCCATTCGCATCATCTGCACTTGGCGCTTCATCGGTATTCGTTTGCCGATCGGATGCGCCACCGAATCCAGGCGCAGCTCGATCTCACGCCCGAGCAGAGCGCCAAGATCGGGCCCATTTTCGACCAGGCCGCGAGCGAGCTGCAAAAAATCCGGACGGAAACAGGTGCGCGCGTCAAGCAAGTGATTGCGGAGACCGAGCGCGCCCTGGCACCTCAACTGACACCTGAGCAGCGGAAGAAGTTGGAACAGATCGAGCAAGAATCTCAGGCCCAGCGTGGGGGGCTTCGAAGCACGGAACGCCGCCGCGGTCACCGCGAACCGCAGGACAAAACGAACCCCGGCGACTAACGACCTGCCGGGTGGGCTCCCTCCTCGTGCCTTGGAGAAATAAGAACTCGGCCACTGCGCGGGATAACTGGGCTGCTTCCAGTTTCCTAAATTTGCGGGAAACAAAGTTTGACGACAGAAGCGGCCCTAACCAAATTCCCATCATGAAATATCTTCCTCATTTGTTGCTGGGGACCGCGACTGCTTTTTCCTTCGTCTTCTTTGCCGAGCCGGGTGTTGGCGGAGGAGTCGCGGAAAAGCAAACCCAACTCGGACCGCACAGCGCGCAGAAGGTCGCGATAACCCGGCACGTTGGAGGCGCCCGGCAGGCTGAATCCGACAATCCCAATGAGCCTCCGACGATTGCCATAGTCTTGGTCGTCGAGCAAAAAATGACTGGCAACCAGCAGGAGATCACCGCCCGGGTATCCGCGCACAGGGAGGGACCGGGAGGGACGCTGGTTGGTGTCGAAGGGATGCGCGTGCACGTCACTCAGCCGGGTGATTTCGGAACGCAGCCTCAGAAATCGGGCGAAGCGCGCATCACCAAGTCGTTCTCTGCGCCCGGCGGCAAATACAAAACCGTCGTCGCAGAAGGGATCATCAACTCGCCGCGATACCAGGACGTCAAGCTCAGCCTAACGATTCCCGGGAATTAGAGACTCCGCCTGGGTTCAGGGAGGAAGAATAGATCTGTCCGCAACGACTCGCTTGTCATTCTGAGCACTGGCTCGGGATCAGAGCGGGGTTGGCGAGTGTGGTAATCTCCGAGGCGTGAACAGCCGCTTGCTTCTCCTCCTCGCCGCCTATCTATTCACCACTTCCGTGACGTCGGTCGAAGGGAATACCGCCTCCTTCCTGCTTCGTCCCGGCGCGGTCTTCGACGGCGCTCAATTGCATCCCGGCTGGACCGTGCTCGTGACGGGCGACAAGATCGCCGCCGCCGGTCCTGCCTCCGAAGTTACCGCGCCAGCCGAGGCGCGTACAATCGACCTGCCTAACGACACGCTGATTCCGGGGATGATTGAGGGGCATTCCCATCTCTTTCTTCACCCTTACGACGAGACGTCGTGGAACGATCAGGTGAACAATGAATCGCTCACCTTTCGCACTGCGCGCGCCACGGCACACGCGAAGCAAACGCTCCTCGCCGGCTTCACCACCGTGCGCGACCTCGGCACGGAGGGCGCCGGTTATGGCGACGTCGGACTAAAAGAAGCGATAGAACGGGGAATAGTGCCCGGACCGCGCATGATTGCCGTCACACGCGCGATCGTGGCGACGGGAAGTTACGGCCCGAAGCTTTCAACCGATCTCGATCTGCCCCAGGGCGCGCAGGAAGCGAGCGGTGTGGATGAAATCGTCCGCGTCGTGCGTGAACAGATCGGCAAAGGCGCCGATTGGGTAAAGGTCTATGCCGATTACCGTTGGAGACCTGGTGAGCCTTCGCGGCCAACGTTTTCCCAGGCCGAAATGACGGCGGCGGTCAGGGCCGCGCATGACGCCGGGCGGCCTGTTTCGGCCCACGCCACGACCGCGGAAGGAATGCGCCGCGCGGTTCTGGCAGGTGTCGATACGATCGAGCACGGTGATGAAGGCACACCGGAAGTCTTCAAACTGATGAAGGAACACGGTGTCGCCTTTTGCCCGACGGTCGCGGCCAGCGACGCGATCGAACAGTATCGCGGCTGGAAAAAAGGTGTTGCGCCCGAGCCCGCGCACATCCGCGAAAAGCGCACGAGCATGAAAGCAGCGCGCGACGCCGGAGTCGCCTTCGTGATGGGCGGCGACGTGGGCGTATTCGCGCACGGCGACAATGCACGGGAAATGGAGTTGCTCGTGCGCGAATACGGCTTCACGCCGCTGGAAGTCTTGTGTCAGGCCACGCGCGGCAACGCCGCGATTTTTCATCTCGCTGATCGCGGCAGCATCCGCGCTGGTTACCTGGCCGACCTCGTCGCCCTCGAAGGCGATCCGACGAAGGATGTTAGTGTCGTTAGGCAAGTGCGCTTCGTGATGAAAGGCGGCGTCATCTACCTCCAGCCATAGGAGGGCGATTGAACAGATCCGAGATGTGAAGCGCATCGTCTCGCTCCTGCCGGCTGCGACCGAGATCGCTGCGGCCCTTGGACTGATGGAGCAGGTCGTGGGCGTGTCGCATGAATGCGATTTCCCGAGCGCCGCGAACGAGCGGCCCAGAGTGACTCATTGCCCCATCCATCACGCCGGCCTCGCGAGCAGCGAAGTGGACGCCTGGGTCCGGAGCACTTTGCGCGAGAACGGCACCATTTACACAATCGACGAGCCCCTCCTGCGGAAGTTGCGGCCCGATCTTATTCTCACTCAAAAATTGTGCGACGTCTGCGCGGTTGGATATGGAACAGTGGCTCGTCTGGCCGCGACATTGTCCGGACCACCGACGGTCGTAAATCTTGAGCCGTCGAGTTTGGCGGATATTTCGGAAAATATCCATCAGGTGGCCAAAGTCTGCGGAGTGCCGGAGCGCGCAGACACGGTCAATGCACAGTTATGTTCCCGGGTAAATAAGGTGCGAAAGCGCCTCGCACAAGTGAGCTATCGGCCACGCTGTTTTCTTATGGAATGGGTCGACCCGCCCTTCTGCGCTGGCCATTGGGGACCGGAGTTGGTGGAGATTGCGGGCGGAATCGACACGCTCGGACGAAAACACCAGAAGTCAGTCCAAATCGAGTGGGACCAGGTGCTGCAGGCAGAACCGGAAGTGATCGTGCTCGCGCTCTGCGGCTACGATGCCCCCCGCGCGGAACGCGATCTTGAATTACTCCGCACCTATCCCGGCTTCGACACGCTCCCGGCGGCAACGGAGAACCGGATCCACGTGGTCGACGCAAACGCCTTCTTCGCCCGACCGGGTCCGCGGATTGTCGACAGCCTCGAGTTACTCGCCGCGATTTTGCATCCCGAAAGTTTCCCTGACTTCCGGAGTCATTTCCCGTCGTAGGCCCACGGGAGCGCTGCGATCTCGAGTTTCTTTATCCGTGCGCCAACCACATTGCACTTCCTCTCCGCTGCGGGACGTGAGCTTCCCAGTCATCGATCTCGTCCTGCGTCTCGAAGTTGATCACGAACGAGACCGCCTCGGTGTACACGAAGCGCGGCCCGCCGTTCAAGGCCACGACTTCCTGTCATCAAGCTCGAACACCACCGCCATGACCCAACCCTTCGTCCCCACAGGCTCCTCTCCGGTGTAATGGGACCTCTCCCTGACCTTCGAATTCTTGAAAACGGATGTGGAAACTCGCCGCTTCTTCCGCCTGGTCGTCGAACCACCTAAATGGAGTAATCCCGCAGTTAGTTTCAGTAAGGATTTGATGCCCGACCTCTGATCTCAGGCAAGAAAAAAGGACTGACCCCTACCTCAGACTGAAACAGTCCAGCGGGATCGCGGTCAAATCTAGCTGGCCTGATGAATGCGTTACGGCTCGCAGCCGGGGGTCAGGTTGCCGAGATTGTAATCACGCAGGACAGCCACATCGGTAGCCATGGCCTCGCCGGGTGGCGATGATCGCTTCACCCTATAGGGCAGTTTCCCGGAGAAATGGCTTAGGAGTGCGTCCGCCTCAGCAATCGTGCTGCTCACTGGCGCGGGGTCGGAGCCATTAGCGAGGTTCAGCTTCGCGGCAATAAGCTGCCTGGCTAATACCAAGCTGGCGTCTCCGTTTCTTCCGTCGCCCTCGATGATCTTTTTCAGCTCCGCTTTGTCGTAAGACTTTCTTCCCAGCACCATATCATCCGCCGGCCAGAGCCCGGGGTTATCCTTCCAATATCGCCGCGACTGCGGACAGGGGTTTGCCGCTGTCGATTGCACGCTGCGGAAAACTCCGCCACCTGCAGTTCCCGCAAGTGCATAGCCATCGCCGTCGATTGCGACGCTCCAAACATTGCCACCGGAAGGGATCAGGCCGCTGCTGATATCACTCCAGCTTTCGGCGCTGTTCGTCGAACGGAAAGTGCCTCCCAAGGCGGCAGCAAAAATGTTTCCGGCGGAGTTGACCGCTAGTGAGTTCACATCGAGCGCGGTGAAGCCGCTGTTTTGTTCCGTCCAGGTGTCGCCGTTGTCCGTCGAGCGAAACATTCCCCCGCCTACTCCGAACTGCGAATGCGTCCCGGCAAAAATGTCGCCGTTCGCGTTGATCGCGAGCGCACCAATATCGGTCGAGACCAGGCCATTGTTCGCGAGCGTCCAATTATCGCCGTTGTCCGTCGAACGGAAGACGCCCGTTCCACACCCCGCCGTCCCGGCAAAGATGTCGCCGTCGGGATTGATCGCGAGGGACCAGATGTTTCCGCAGGTCAATCCCTCGTTCACCGCCACCCAGGTCTCGCCGTTATCGGTGGAACGGTACACCCCGAAAGACGGGTAAGTCCCGGCGAAAATATCTCCACCCGGGTTGACTGCGAGGGCCCGCACGTCGGTCGTGATGACGCCGTGGTTGACGTCTTCCCAGCTCTCCCCGTTATCCGTCGATCGAAAAACGCCGCCAAAACCGTTCACAACATCCGCTCCTGCAAAAATGTCCCCATTTTCCTTGATCGTTAGGCAACTGATGTAGACGCCGAGCAGTCCCTGGTTCACTTTCCCCCAGGTGGCCCCGCCATCGGTCGAGCGGAACATGCCGACGCCATAGGTGCCGGCGAAAATGTCGTTGCTCGCATTGACGGCGACGGCACGCACCTCGGTCGCGGCCAAGCCGTGGTTTTGTTCGCTCCAATTCTCGCCGTTGTCACTCGAGCGGAAAACACCACCACCGAAATAGGTGCCAGCGAAAACGTCGCCACTCGCACCGACGGTGAAGGAAAGGACAAATGTGGCCGTCAGGCCGTCGTCCGCGGCGGTCCAGCTATCGCCGTTATCCGTCGAACGAAAGATTCCGTCGCCATAGATGCCGGCGAAAATGTCGCCGCTCGCCGTAATGACGAGAGCATTGACGTTGTTCGATGTCGTTAAGCCATTGTCCACCGCCGTCCAGCTGTCGCCGTTGTTGGTCGAGCGGAAAACACCGCCGCCGAAGTCGGCTCCAGCGAAAACATCGCCGCTGGCGTTGATGGCTAACGAGATGATGTAAGGCTCGGTCAGGCCGAGGTTGACTTCGACCCAGGTCTCTCCGTTGTCGGTCGAGCGAAAAATTCCGCTACCCCAGGTGGCGGCAAAGATGTCGCCGCTCGTATTGATCGCAAGCGCGTAGACGTAGGTATTGGTGAGGCCGTTGTTCTGCAGCGTCCAGGTCTCTCCGTCATCCGTCGAGCGATAGATGCCGCCGCCTTCGAATGTCCCGGCAAAAATGTCGCCGCTCGAGTTGATCGCGAGCGAAATGATGAAGGGGTATTCGAGGCCGTCGTTCACCGCAGCCCAGGTGTCTCCATCGTCAGTCGATCGAAAAACACCGCCGAAGGTCCCGGCGAACAGATCGCCGGCCGTGTTAGTCGCAAGAGCGCGGATATCAGTTGCCGTTAGTCCGTTGTTTATTGGAGCCCACGTATCGCCGTTATCGGCCGAGCGAAAGGCCCCTCCTCCCAAGGTACCGGCGACGACATAATTCGGGGTTCTAACCAGCGAAAGCACGTTACCGCCCTGGGGTCCGCCGGTCGATTCCCAAAAGTTTTCCGTCGCCGGTTGCGCAGCCGCTTGCGGCGCCGGTTTGATTTCCTGGGTTTTAGCAAACGCGTTCGCAAACCCCGCAAAGGCAAGAAACGCCAGCAAGCTGAGCACCAACCTATAAGCCCGACCCGTTAAGAGGTGCTGAATTTTCATAAAACGAACTCCTTTTGTTATGGAAGTCGATCCTCACAGGAATTCCGGCGCAGTCCAAGGTCAAAGTGTCCCGGATTTCTGAGCCCTCCAGAGCTATATTCAGCGAAGCGAATTCGAGGCCGGCGAGCAGATATTTTAATATCCCGCGGCCTGGCCGTCTTTGCGCGATTCGCTTGCGCCGACGTAGACCCGCTGGCCATTGTGCATCTCGACCTTGATCGCCTGGTAGCCACCGTAGCCGCCGACATCGAGACGCACATCGTGTCCGCGCTTGCGCAGTTCACGCGCGGCTTCGTAAGGGATCCCGGTCTCGAGGTTGACGTAGCCGCCGTTCCCCATTTCTTCTCCGGTCGGTTCGTTGTCGCCGTCGTGCTGCCAGCGGGAAGCGTCGCCGGCTTCCTGCACGCTTAACCCGAAATCGATCTGGTTGGTCAGCACCTGGACGTGACCCTGTGGTTGCATGCCGCCGCCCATGACGCCAAACGCTTCCCAAGGTCTGCCGTCTTTCATGACAAACCCAGGAATGATGGTGTGAAACGGCCGTTTGCCCGGCGCGTAGACATTGGCGTGACCCGGCTCCATCGAGAAAAGTTCGCCGCGATCCTGAAACATAAAGCCGAGTCCGGGCACGACGATGCCGCTGCCCATGCCGCGATAGTTGCTTTGAATGAGTGAGACCATGTTGCCTTCGTCATCGGCAGTACACATGTAAATGGTGTCTCCCTGGCCCAGCGCCGGATTACCCGCTTCGACTGTTTTCGCAGCGTGGTTTGGGTCGATCAACTTGCGCCGCCCGGCCGCGTAACTCTTCGAGAGCAGACCGGCGAGCGGAATCTTGGCGAAGGCGGGATCGGCATAGAATTTCGCGCGATCGGCCCAGACGATCTTCTTCGCTTCGATCATGGTGTGTAACGTGTCGGGCGAGTTGCGCCCCATCGTCTTTAAATCGAATCCTTCGAGAATGTTCAGTATTTGCAGCGCGGCGATTCCTTGACCGTTAGGCGGCAATTCAAAAACGTCGTACCCGCGGTAATTCGTCGAGACTGGATCGACCCACGTGCTGGTATGTTTTTCGAAATCTGCTTTGCGCAGATACCCGCCGTTCGTCTGCATGAAGGCGTCGATCTTGTCCGCGATCTCACCCTTGTAGAAAACGTCGCCGCCTTGTTCGCCGATCAGGCGCAGCGTGTTCGCCAGCGCCGGATTCTTGAAGATATCGCCTTTAGCTGGGGTGCGCCCTTTGCCGTCGAGCGTGTAGGTTTCGAGAAAAGCGCCCGGCAGCCCTTTGTAGAGGCGCGGGCCGAATCCCCAGTAATAAGCAATCAGCTCGCTGACGGAAAAACCCTCTTCCGCATAATGGATCGCTGGCGCGAGATCGTCAGCGAGTTTCAATTTCCCGAATTTTTTGTGCAGTTCCGACCACGCGTCGACGCAACCGGGCACACTAATCGGCAACATGCCAGTTGGCGGAATCGTGTCGCGCTTCAATTTTGCCAGCTCGGCCTTCATTTGTTCATAGCTCAGACCGAGAGGCGAACGTCCGCTGCCGTTGATTCCGTAAAGTTTATTTTCCTTCGCGCTGTAAACGATGGCAAAGAGGTCGCCACCGACGCCGTTCGAAACCGGTTCGGTCAAACCGAGCGTCGCATTCGCCGCAATCGCAGCGTCAACCGCGCTGCCACCGCGTTTCAGAATGTCGACGCCGACCTGCGTGGCCAAGGGGACGCTCGTGCAAACCATGCCATGCCGCGCCAGCACTTCCGAGCGCGTGGCAAAATTCTTTCCAGTGATCCTATCGATCTGAGCATCGAGCTGAAGGGTGAGCGTAAAGAGAAGCGCAGCGGCGGCAGGAGCAAGACGAAAAAGCATGGACATGGACAAAGGCTAAGACGTTTGCTCAGTGAAGAAAACCACGCTTTGACCAGGGCGCCGAAAAGCGGGCGCAGATCACCACGACAGCAAGGTGGTGGGCAGGGCTGGATTCGAACCAGCGAAGGCGTAAGCCAGCGGATTTACAGTCCGCCCCGTTTGGCCACTTCGGTACCTACCCGCGCCGCGAGCGTCTGATATAGGCTCGCTCGCTGGGGGTCGCAACTGTTTTGGCGGTGGGGTAGATTGCGCGCCAAGATGAAGAACTCGCCTGCACTTCCGATCCTGACCGAGCAACAACGCGATCTGCTCTGGCCCGCTTTGCCTTTCACCGATTGGCAGGCCACCGCCGCGAGCTTGCACATGTGGACGCAAATCGTCGGCAAGATTCGTCTCTCGCTCACGCCATGGATCAATCACTCCTGGCACGTCACCCTGTACCTGACGGCGCGTGGTCTGACGACTTCACCGATCCCACACGGCTACGATGCATTCGAAATGCGTTTCGACTTCATCGAACACGAGCTCTGGATCCTGAAAAGCGATGGCGCGCTCCGCGTCCTGAAACTGCGTCCCCAATCGGTCGCGGCTTTTTATCGCGAGGTGATGAACGCGCTCGACGAACTTCAGCTGCCCGTGCAAATCAACCATTTGCCTAACGAGATCGAAAATCCAATCCCTTTCGAGCAGGATGAGGTCCATCGGACCTACGATCGCGCCTGGGCCAACCGCTTCTGGCGCGTTTTGCTCCAGTCCGATCGCGTCCTGAAAAAATTTCGGTCCCGCTTCTGCGGCAAGTGCAGTCCGGTGCATTTCTTTTGGGGCAGCTTTGATCTCGCCGTGACACGCTTCTCGGGTCGTTCCGCGCCGCCGCATCCCGGCGGGATTCCTCATCTGCCCGACAGGATCACGCGCGAAGCCTATGCGCAAGAAGTGAGCAGTGTCGGTTTCTGGCCGGGAAGCGCGGCCAGCCCCACGCCACTCTATTATTCCTACGCCTATCCCGAGCCGCCCGGATTTTCCGAAGCCAAAATTCGACCGGTCGAGGCTTCATATTATGCGCCGCTGCGCGAATTTGTTTTGCCGTATGATGCGGTCCGCACCGCCGCGGCGCCCGACGAAGTGCTCCTCAAGTTCGCCCAGAGCATTTACGAT
>Ga0268266_10003597_pt1 | contig 15332 bp, 13 predicted proteins | sample KBSS13metaG_FD_190356 | JGI IMG/M metagenome (GOLD analysis project Ga0268266, IMG submission 190356) | Switchgrass rhizosphere microbial communities from Kellogg Biological Station, Michigan, USA - KBS S1-3 metaG (SPAdes) (version 2) | ecosystem: Host-associated > Plants > Roots > Rhizosphere...
CGGATCGAATCCGTATTGAGCGAAATCAAATCCGATGCGCGTCTCGCGGTGGATGCCAACGGGCGCTTCGACACACTGACCGCGATCCAGTACGCGCAGGCTCTGCGCGAATATCCGCTCTTCTGGTACGAAGAGCCCGGCGATCCATTGGATTTTCACCTGCAAGCGGTCCTGGCGGAGTTTTACCCGGGCTCCATGGCCACCGGCGAAAACCTGTTCAGCCACCAGGACGCCCGCAATCTCATCCGCTACGGCGGTATGCGACCCGACCGCGACTGGCTGCAGTTCGATTGCGCGTTGTCCTACGGGCTGGTCGAATATCTGCGGACGCTGCAGGTGCTCGACGCCGCCGGTTGGTCCGCCTCCCGCTGCATTCCCCATGGCGGGCACCAGATGTCGCTCAACATCGCCGCCGGCCTCGGCCTGGGCGGCAACGAGAGTTACCCGGACCTCTTCCAACCCTACGGGGGATTCCCGGATGGGGTCCGTGTTGAGGGCGGTCACATCACAATGCCCGAGCTTCCCGGCATCGGCTTCGAAGGCAAGTCGGATCTCATCCAGGTGATGAGACAGTTGGCTCAGTAATGTGAACGCACGAGGCCCGGTAACCGCTTCGTTGGCAAGGCCGGACGCATGACCTACGGATCACATCGTGACGGGGTCATCGCGGCAGCCGTCATACTTTACGTTATCGCGACCACGCTCCTGACACTGCTGCTGCGCAGCCGCACCAGCAAACAATTCATGGTCGGTGGCAGAACGCTCTGCGCCGGCGTGGTCGGCGTGCTGCTGATGTCCGAATTCATTGGGGCGAAGTCGACAGTCGGGACGGCCCAGGAGGCCTTCGAACACGGCATGGCCGCCGGCTGGTCAGTCCTGGCGGCCAGCATCGGTTTCCTGCTCCTGGGCTTGTTCTTCGCGCCCCAGATCCATACCTCCAGTCAACACACGATCTCTGGACTGGTCGAGCAACGATTCGGCGCGGGAGCCCGGTCAGTCGTCTCGTTATTGATGATCTACGCCCTCCTGCTGGTGAACGTCGGAAACTACGTGAGTGGTGCGGCAGTGTTGACTGAGGCTTTGCACCTCAACACGAACACGTCGATCTTCATCGTCGCTGCCTTCAGCGCCGTGTATTACGTATTCGGCGGATTGAAGGGCATCGCCTATGTCACAGTACTGCACAGCCTGCTGAAGCTCGTGGCCATAGCCACTCTCGTGTGGATCGCAGGCTCTCTGGCGGGGGGAATCACACCCATCATTCACTCATTGCCGCCAAGCTACTTCACCTGGGACGGGCGCATCGGAGGACCCACCATTCTCGCCTGGGTGGTGGGTACGGTAGGAGCGATCTTTTCAACGCAGTTTATCGTCCAGGCACTCGCAGCCACCCGCACGCCAGCGGCTGCTCGAAGTTCCGCACTGCTTGCCTCGCTTCTGTGTCTGCCACTGGGTTTTGCGCTCGCCTTCGTAGGCGTAGCCGCCCGTTATCTCTATCCAGCACAGCCCAGTCTGTACGCATTACCCATGTTCATCTCCAACATGGAAACGCCACTGGCTGCCCTCGTTACGGTCTCCTTGGTGGCCTCCGTGTTGGTCAGTGTCAGCACAGTCGCATTGGCAATCACGTCCCTCGTGATGCGTGACTTCTACGTCCCCTGGCGCCGACCCGACCCCGAGCAGGAGTTGCGTGTCACACGGTATGTCGCAGTCGTAGTGGGCCTCGTCCCGTTGCTGTGTGTCATCTTCACCCCTCATATTCTGAAACTATCCTTTTTCACCCGCGCACTACGGCTGTCGATTGCCGTGGTGGCGCTCATCGGGGTGTACCTGCCGTGGCTCGGATCGCCCCGAACGGCAGCGGCCGCCCTGATTGCGAGCGGCCTTGCCACCACGGCCTGGTACCTGCTTGGCAATCCTTTCGGCATCGACAACATGTACATCGCCACTGTGATGCCCGCGATCGTACTCGGGTTGGACAAGCTCTTTTCCGACAAGGCTCGCGCGAACTCAACACCCCGACCAGAGGCTCCACTATGACCGCCATATCCCGTGATGCGTGTAGCAGAAGAGGGGCCGTTAGCTGGGCCCTGGGTGCACTGGCAGCGCCACTCCTGGCATGCGCCGCTCCGGTTCCCCTGAGCTCATCAGGCGCAACCTCCATCCCCGCCCTGGAGGTACCGAGCAGCGCCCTCATGAGCGAAGAGGGCAACAAGTCGCGCGTGGAGCACATCCTGCTCAAGAGGTCGCTCAAAGGGCGACCCACCGCGGAGCTCTATGAAGGGCTGTTCGGTCCCGGGCTCAAGCGAGCCCAAGCCGCTTTCCCGGTTGTGACGCGCGAGAGCTCGATGGCAGGGGTTCGGGTGTTCATCTACGAACCGCGGGCCGGAGTGACCCGGGCCAACGCCGACCGTGTCCTGATAAATGTCCACGGCGGCGGCTTCGTCGCCTGCTTTGCCGAATGCGGCGGCATGGAGTCCATTCCAGTGGCGGCCCTGACGGGCCTGCGCGTGATCAGCATCGACTATCGCATGGCACCCGCGGCGCACTATCCGGCCGCCACCGACGACGTGGTTGCCGTTTATCGCGAGGTCCTGAAACAGACCGCCCCAAGTCACATTGGACTGTTTGGCTGTTCGGCAGGCGGCCTGCTGACCGCCCAGAGTCTCGCGCGCTTTTCAAATCTCCATCTGCCCATGCCAGCCGCCGCGGGCATCTTCTGTGCCGGAGGCGACGCGGCGATGGGCGGAGACTCGCGGATCGTGGGCAGCCTGCTCGGCGATGCAGAGGCGCCCGAAACCGGCAAAACCGCGACTTCCAACCTCTCCTACATGACAGGAGCGGGTTCGCAGGACCCGCAAGCGTACCCGGCCCGCAACCCGGCCATGCTGGCGAAATTCCCCCCGACTCTCGTCATCACCGGGACACGCGACTTCGCAATGAGCAGCGCCGTGAATCTTCACAGCAAACTCGTGGCGGCAGGCGTCGATGCTCGCCTGCATGTCTGGGAAGGCGGCCGGCACGCCTTTTTCTACGATGTGCGCGTGCCCGAAGCCCACGAAGCGTATTCGGTCATCGCAGCCTTCTTCCAGCAGCGCTTGCACTGATCACCCTCAACCGACCGGGCGCACCAGCGGCTGAACGGCGGACGCGGCGCTACCGGCGGAGGGTACCCGGTTTCGCACTTCTCACTCGGAAGTCATAGTGGCGGGCTTTAGGCCTCGAGAGGTGCGCGAAGCGTCTTGAACCGCAACCGAGCGACATCCTGGACGAATCTGATCGCCGATCATTACTCGGCGCTCGCCGTCTATTTCCGCCGCCGGATCACCCGTATGAGCGAGGCGGAGGATTTGGTGCAGGAGGTCTATTGGCGTCTCCTGCGCAGGGGCCGGGTTCTTCACACCCGGTAAATCGGATCGACACTGGCCCCGGTGAGCTACCAGACCACCCCAGCCTTCAACCTGGGTGCGGTAGGCGTGCTCCTGGTCCTGATTGCACTGTATAGCGCATGGTGGTGAAGCAGGATCGGTCGACACAGAACGGCCTGTCAGCCAAGCAGGATGTTCCTTGTAGTGTCCCCCGGGCGACGCCGCCTTCCCCACCTGACCAGGACGCGCCGCAAGCCTCGTCCTTCAGGTCGCGAGACATTCTTCACATAGTCAGTTGCCGCTGCCCGGTGCGTCACCCATCAGTAAGGAGTGGTGCGCCTCCGTCTCATCGTCCAGCGGAAACATAGACTCGATGCGCAACTCCTGTGCGGCGACGGTCTGCGGCGTGGCAACCGTCGTGATCATCGAAAAATAGCTCAGCGACTGCCCTTCCTTGACGAAGGTAATGGGGATAACGGGTACATCCGACACGAGCCGGCCGGGGCGACCCGTCCGCCAGTCGGACTTCGTACCCGGATAGGCCAGCAGCGCCGCAACCAACTCCTGGGACTTCTCATCCACGAACCGGCCGACCGCCTCGCGGTAGATCCGTTGGATCAGGCTCTGGGCCACTTCCTCCCAGTTGGCGATAAACGGGCGCAGGCCGGCCGGATCGAACACGAGCTGGAGCAGGTTGCGCGGTTTCGGCCGCGCCGCCAGGTCCACGAACATACCGAAGAAGCGGGGTGCGGACGAATTCGCTAACACCACATTCCAGTACCGATCCATCACAACTGCCGGAAACGGCTCGTGCTGACGCAACATGCGCCCGAGCGCGCCCTTCAGGCGACCCATCTCCTGCTCGTCCCACCCGGTGTCCGCGTACATCGGCGCGTATCCCGCCGCAAGCAGCAGCGTGTTGCGGTCCCGAAAGGGCACTTCGAGCGCATTGGCAATGCCGATCAGCGTCTCACGACTCGGAACACTGCGCCCGATCTCAATGAAGCTGAAATGCCGTTGCGACACTCCGGCATCCAGCGACACTTCCATCTGGCTTCGGTTACGAGTCTTCCGCCAGTGCCGCAGCAGCTGGCCCAATTCACGGGTATTCGGTTCGGACTGGAGTTTTGGCATGCGAAGACGTACCGGTTTCGTTGGTTCCGGATGGTTGGAGCCATCATAGTGGGGCGACGCCGCACGGCAACTACCTGAGAGGTAGTAAGTGGGGGTATGCCTCACCTACGTCAGCCGTAGCTCTTGCTTGAACGAGGCAACGCGACGTCCGGCCGCGACGTCGGCTTCCACCAGCCGCGGCTCTAATACCTCGGAGGTAGTTGATTCGCCGCCACTCGTCTCTAACATGGTCGTCATCCGCTCATGTGGAGGACTCATGACCAAGCCGATAATCACGCGCCGCAAGTTGGTCACAACCGCAGCCACCCTGGCGGTGATTGCGCTTGCCCACAGCATGACCATAGCTCCAGTGAAACCCAAAGCAAGGAGACCGACATGACATCCGTTAGGTTCAACAAAACCCCGCCCCCGCAGTGGCTAGTGGCGTTCTGGCGGGAAATCGATGACAAGACCTGGGGGGAGGGGTTCAATTGCTTCGCGGAAAATGCCACGGCTAACCTGGGCGTGAGCGATTGGCATGGCCGGGAAGCCATCCGTGCGAATCTGCGAGCCTTCGTCGACAAGGGCTTCACCGCACACCACGAGGTCGTCGAATTCTGGGACGGCGGTTCGATCAAGATATTTCGCGGCTTCGTGACCATGAAGCCCAACGACTCGAGCCAGAAAACCGTGCGACCTGCCATGACGCACTTCTTCTATATGGACGATAGTGACCCGTCGAAAGTCGCCCACTGGTATGGGTCTGTGGGCCCAGTGGCCTTCTGAGGCCTTGACTGCGATGAGATCGTAAGGCCATCGCGCCTGCACCCACCGGGGCGCGATAGTCTCGAGAAGCGGATGTCCCACCAGCGCTCTCATCTTGGTGGTCGCCTACCCTCATTGTCGCAAGTGTGCTGCTGTGGCCGTCAACCGCCAGATTCTGCAACCGGACTGGTTTCGCATACTCTCAGCACGCCTCGTCAGAAAACGCACTACATCGAACGCGGCCCGGCCGACGGACCGTTGATGATCTTCCTCCACGGCTGGCCGAGCATCAGCTTGATGTGCCGGTGTTGTTCGTCAACGGCGACTTTGACCAGATCTGCAGCATCACCGCAAATCGGCAGGGCGACCCGATGCGTGCAGCCTGCCCAAACCTGATCCTGAAGAGTATGCCCGCCGGGCATTGGCTGCCGCTGGAACGCAAACCGGAGCTCATCCAGGCTATCCGCGCGCAGGGTCCGCGGTGGAAATCTCATCACCGTTCGCAAGGACGTAGTTACCTCATCGCTTACACCTTCTGCGTTTTGACCAGGCGCTTGCCAAAGTTCTCAAAGAACGGCGGCACCAACAGAATCTGGCCGGGCCAACCGGTACCTCGACAGGATTCAGTACGGCAACGAAATCCATCCGAAACGCAGTGGCATTACCAACGTTGCGGTGGATCCGAACGCTGCTATGGCCGTGACACTAAGGAACGGTGACACGGCGGCACATGTGCAGATCACGACACTGGCGATGAATATTCTGCTTTCGATGACGCCTGATGCTAACCAGGAGGTGCCGTTGGATTGTTGGTTGCGTGCGCCTATCACCTTCAGTAGCAGGCTCTACGCTAGGCCGCCCGCCGTCATGCCTGCTCGCTGCGCAGAAATGTAAGTGGCGCCGGCTCGCCCGTCACCCGCGCCGCCCAGACACAAAGCAAGGCCCGAGAACGCCCCAGTTCCAGCCGGCCTTGCGCCAGCATCTCCTGTTGCGGTAGACCCTCGAGACGATCCCACCGTCGCGCATCGCTCGGACCTCGGTGGCTGAAGCGTTTATAGGTCGTTCTTTGCAAGACACTGTTGTGTCGGGCGGCATAGAGGTCGTCGCCCTCCTCGACCCACAAGTCAGTGATCGTGTAAATCAGAAAGCTCGCCGTCTCTTGCTCGAGGTGAGTTCCAAGTTGCGTGCGAGCCTGCCGAATCCGGCGGTCGGTGCGTCCCTGAGTCAGAAAGTTCGTCTTGAGCTCCAGGGCAAGGGTAGCACCGCCGCACACGAGACAGTGAAACATCAGGTCTGCTCGCTTCCGGGCGACAGTTGCGCGCTCGGTGAATCCGATGCATCCGAGGGACGCGTCCTGCTCGAGGCGCATGAGCAGGAGATTCCGAAACCAGAGTTCCCAGCCGCCGTTTCTCACCACGGCGAGAGCGGTGTGGTCCAGCCGTTTGACGGCGTCCGCCACAGCACTGGCAACGACGCGGTTGTGATTGATGCGTTGGCACTCGCAGGTTGGCAAGGCGGATCACTCTTGCAGAGGCACGTATGGTTCTTATAAACGCCCTGGCGTGCTACCGGAGGTGACCGCAATCACGTTTTGCAGTTGCGAGGCTATCGAGCAACACCACCCAATGGCCCGGCGTGCGAACGAACATAGATCCAGTTCGCTCTTACCCTCAGCCGCTGACCCGCTGGAACAACGGGGTGCGCTGTTCATGCCCTACTGCTGGTCCAAGTCGAGGCGTTATCCCGACTCGTCGACGACCTGCGAACCGTCACCCTGCAGGACAGCGGCCGCCTCGATGTCCAACAAAATCGCACGCTGCACGCGCAGCCAATGAGCGGACCGATATTCCCCGGACGTCCGACCGCACCAGTTTCGCCCAGTTCGTCGGATGAGGAAATCGCCAACCCTTTAGACGAGCTCGTACGCCTGCGTTGCCAGCGCGCGAGCCGCAGCGAGCCAATGCTCGCGCTCTTCGGCCGTGCTGGTCGCGACCACGCCAAAAAGCGAACGGATGACGTGCTGAACGCCACAGTACTGCAGAACGCAGTCTCGCCAGATCCGCTCCAGCGGATCGCCAAACACGGATTGTTCGCGGGAGGCGGGCGTGTTTCCAGTATTGATGACCAACGCCGCACGAGTGCGGAGAAGCCCGACCGGCTCATCTCCGGCGTCCGTTCCCTTGGCAAACGTGTACGCCGCGTTGGGAGCAAACACTCTGTCGATCCATCCCTTCATGATCGCGGGCGGAGCGCCCCAACAGTTCGGATGAATGACGGCCAACAAGTCACTCGCTTGCAGCTCCTTGATATAAGTCTGCACCAGAGGATCCTGGCTCGGATTGCCGCGCGCCTCATCGGCAGTCAGCCGAGGATCGAATCCGTCGAGTGTCAAATCGTGGTAGGCCACTTCGCATCCCAGGTGTCGCCAGACCGAGGCGATGGTGGCGGCGAGCGCGTGATTGAGACTGGAAGGGGCCGGATGCCCGACGACGATAAGAGCATTCACGCAACGAAATTCCTATGATGCCGCCGCTGTCCGGCTACAACTTGCGCCGCAGATATTTGGCTATCCATCTCGGCGACGGCTGACGCCCACTCCAGCTCATCCATCCCGGAGGATGGCTCCGCGCCGTTAGCTTACTGCCCGGAACTCGATTTGTAACCCTGTCGAGTGCGACAGGCGGTACTTGGCGTATGTCCGCAATCCCGAGAACGGCTATTTGTCGCAGGTGCTGCCGATCAACGAGGGGCGGGGTAACGAGGTCACAGTGGTGACCCGATGAGCGCTGCGTCGGATCCAGGCGATCTTGCGATGACGGTCCACGCCTTGAAAGTGCCAGGCGCGCTCTCGACACCCGCAGCACGCTGGACAAGCGCGCAGGCCTCCATTGTAAACACCGACGGCGAGAACGCGCGGTGGAATGCGTGGCGGCGATACGCGATACAAACGACGCATACTGACTAACTTTATCGCCCTGATTTACGTACAAAATCGAATCATTAGAGATTGCGTTCCCCACCGTGAATGGTAGGCTGGTTGCCAACTAAGCAACCGGAGTCACTCATGACCGCCAGAGAAGCCAGCCTGCAGGTTGCCTCCGCTGAGGCGGTGCTCACAGCCGACCCTCGACACCGCGACCCGGTGGAGGTGGACGTCTACGCAATCAATGATGACTGCGACCCCGACATGGATTGGGAGCAGCTCGCACGTGAAGCGCATGCAGATTTCGAGGCCGGCAACGTTAATTTCATCTCGACGCATACAGATCCCGCGCAGGCGAGGGCCGCGCTGAGTCAGTACCTGGATGGTATTGTGGAAGAGGTATTGGATGGAATCGTTGCCTCACCTGGAGCTGATGCCGCGCGTCGGTAAAGACATCGCGGATTGCCTTCGTTTCGTAGCTCAGCAGCCGTGGGGAAAACCACGCGATCGGAAGTTAGATATCGATCATGGAATTGCGAAAGCGTGGCGCAACCCCACGTCCGCACCTGTAAGATCTCGTGTGCGTTTGACCGGATTGGAAATGCGTTGCATCCAAGTCGCGCAATTCGTGGTTGTTTACGCCTATTTCCCACCGACTGACATGCTCCCGCGCGGTACTGTCAGCATCCGCGCGGTCCGCCATCGACGTGTCGGGAACGTCTTTTCAGGTGTGAGGGAGACAGACGCTCCGAGGTACGCATAATTCGGCGTCACCGAACAACCGGCCGTCCTGGCGGCTCGCCGTCGCCATCAGCGACGGCCTGCTGATTCCAGTACACTGCACTGTCGCTCCGACTGGCGGTGTCGCATGTGGAGAGCCGACTCCAAGCGCGGTATTCCCGTGCTGTTGGGCTCCAGTGCTTTTTGCACTGCACTATGGTTGCTATCGATCAATGGCGGCATCCCGCCAGGCACGCTCTTCTGGGATAACGTTCACTGGACCCTCTCGGCGGCAGTTGCTACCTGGATGGTTCTCGCCGCGATGCATCGCACCGGGTCGGCCGGCGCACTGCGTCGCACCCGAATCTGGTTCGCAGCGACCATGCTTGCCAACCTCGGTGGCAGCATCATCTACGACGTCGAATGCGCCGTCGGCTACCACGACATTCCCGGCTATAACGTCATCCTGTTCGTACTGCTCGGGCCGTGCCTGCTTCTCGGCTTCGTCGAGCAGCTGCGCGAGAAATCGCCGGGTGCGCAGCGCCGCGTGGTGCTCATCGACCTGGGATGTGCAATCGCCCAGGGCTACGCGATCAGTGAACCGCTCGCGCCGGAAGAGTTCGAGTCCTTCGTCACCCGGAGCCTGCGTCGCGCCTCCGGTGTCTCAGGTTAGGTTGGCTCCGTCCCCGGGGCGCGTAGCCTACGGATTCCACTCCCGCGCCATGAATCTTCCCCGCGCGCCAGCGAGCACCTGGATCGCCCTGCGAGCATTACGCATCTGCGCCGCAGGACTTTTGAGCGCCGCGAAATAACGCAGGATCTCTTTCCGCCGACTCGGCGACAGCCGCTCCCAACCCGCCCTGGCGCGACGATTCCGCTGCAAACGCTGCCCAAACCATAAGGGTATCGGGTGGCTCGGCCCCGCTCGGTATTGAGCGTCAAACTGCACCCTGACCCCCACCACATCACCCACCTGCGAGCCCGACGCCTTGCGAACGACGCCAGCGAGGTAGAGCCAGAAGCCGCCGTCCCCGCGCGGCATCATGTTGACTCGCCATGGAACCTCGGGCTTACCGTTGATCTGCAGCCGTACCGGCATGGGCTTACGCCAACCCTTACGCAACCGAGCGGCCTGTGCGGCACCGATCGATACGTAAGGATTGATCCCACGGAGGCCAATTCTCAACCGCAGGTACAACGCGCTCGTTGGCCGATCATCCGCCTCTTTTTCCCTCTCGGCATCCTGCATCCGCTTTCCCGCCTCTTTCCCCGTTCACCGCATCCACCATATGGTGGATACAGGCTAGAGTGGCGCGTGGCTAGACTGGAACCGCGTAGCCCGGTCAGACTCTCGCCAGGCTCAAAGAGTGCACGAGCGCCGTGCCATCAGCAATGCCGGAGGAGGGGAGCTTGCCGAACCACGAGCCCGCACGGGCCGCGCCACCCAACACGCGCTTTCACCACATCGCGGCGGCCATTGCAGCCCTCGCGCTGACTTCCTTTCCTGCGGCCAGCGAAAGCGCGACCCAGCCGGCCACCGAGCATCCCTCGTTGCCCGAGATCCGCCGGGTGGCTGACACCCCAACCTCCCACGCGTTCTCCGCGGCCCTCCACCAGAGCCAACCCCTCGATTTGAGCCAGTTCGGCTACACGGAGGAGGAGTACATCGTCAGCGGCACCGCCCGCGTATTCGACTGGCATCCACAGGGCACACAACCCCTCGCCGCGGGCCCGTACACCACCCGAATCCTCATCCGCCGCCCGACAGACCAACGACGCAGCAGTGGCACGGTCATCGTCGAGCCGATGAACCCTTCCGTCGACATCGATCTGCCCATCATGTGGGCCGAGTCGCACGAGCATTTTATGGCGAACGGGGCCACCTGGGTGGGCATCACCATCAAGCCCAACACCGTCAAAGCCTTGCGGGCCTTCGACCCGGTGCGGTACGCCAGGCTCGCCATGCCCAACCCCCGACGAGCGGCAGCCTGCGCCGCCGCCGCAATCAACCCCTGGTCGCAACCCACCACTCCCGCGGATGAAACCGGTCTCGCCTGGGATATGCTGAGCCAACTCGGCGCACTGCTCAAAGCCGCTGCGCCGGCCAACCCTCTCGGCCAACCCGCTGCGCGCCTCTACATGACGGGCCAATCCCAGACGGCCGGATACGCACGACTCTACGCAAGCGTCTTCAGCCGCCGCGAAACCACCCCCGACGACAAGCCCCTCTACGACGGCTTTCTCTACAGCGGCAGTCCCCCATGGCAGGTCCCAATCAACCAGTGTTGGAAGGAGCCGTCGGACGGCGACCCGCGCCTCATCACCGCGGCGGCCTCAGTCCCGGTCATCGAGTTCTTCACCCAGGGAGACATGAAGACCAACGTACCGACCCGTCGACCGGACAGCGATACCTTTCCCGATCTCTTCCGGCGCTACGAGGTAGCGGGCGCCTCGCACGTGGACCCCTACGAAGACCTCTCGTTTGCAGCACCCGAAGACGCAGCCCGGGCCCACGGCCGACTCGACGATAACGCGTCACAGGTTTGTGAGCCCAAGAACGTGACTGCCGGAGACTTTCCGGTCCGTTACGTGTTTGATGCGGCCTGGGCCAATCTCGAAGCCTGGGTCCGCGAGCGCCGACCGGCACCCCGCGCGGCTCCCCTGGAGCTCAAATCAGGCCCCGCCACGCTTCCCCCTGACGAAGCCTTTGTCGTAGACCTCAACGGCAACGCCAAGGGAGGGCTGAGGACACCCTACGTCGATGTCCCGACAGCCCGCTGGGTCGGCGCCAAATCAGGACCCTTTGTCTGCCTCTTCCACGGCTACAAGTTCCCCTTTGAGGGCGCGCGGTTGCAACAGCTCTACGGCAGCCACACCGGGTACGTGAAGTCGATACGCGCGAGCGTCGAGTCACTCGTGACACAACGCTGGCTGACTCTCGGCGACGGGGCAAAAATCGTGCAAGAAGCCGAGGGTGCAAACTGGCCCGGCACAACGCCATCTACCCCCGCCGCCGGCCTCGAACCCACGGCACCGGCCACGACACCCGTCGAGCCCGCCACGCCCTCCGTACCCACCGTTGTGGGTCCGGTCCCCGTCACCGCCCATTCCTGGCCCTGGATCGCAGCGAGCCACACCGCCGGGCCCATCGACCTGGCGAGCCTCGGTTACGTCGAGGAGGAGTACCTCATCAAAGGTCGTGCCCGGGTCCTCGACTGGCCCTCCATCGACCATCTCGGCAGCCTCGCCGAAGGCCCCTATATAACACGCGTCCTCGTGCGACGCCCCGCCGACCCCGCGCGCTTCAGCGGCACGGTATGGATCGAGCCCCTGAACCCATCGATCCGTTACGACTTGCCGCTCGTCTGGGGCGATACCCACGACTATCTCGTGAGCCACGGCGACATCTGGGTCGGCGTCACCATCAAACCCGTCGCGATCCAGTCTCTGAAGGAGTTTGATGCGCAGCGTTACGCCACCCTCGACATGCCGAACCCGCTACCCGAGCAGGCGACGTGCCCACAATCCGTGCTGCCGATGCCGCGCGGCGGACTTCCGCCGGAGTCCTCACCCCGCACCGAAAACGGCCTCATGTGGGACATCCTCTCGCAGACGGCCGCCTGGTTGCGGGACTCCTCGCCAACCCAGCCACTGCATCGCTTTCATCCGCAGCGACTGTTCATGACAGGCGACTCCCAGTCCGGCGCGTTTGTCCTGACCTACGCCAACGCGATCCAACCCTTCGCTAAGTCGCAAGCTGGCGGTCCCCTCTACGACGGCTATCTGGCGACGGTAGCCTCCGGCCCCTCGACCCCGATCCGCCAATGCGCGGCCCCCATCCCAACAGGCGATCCCCGCAGAGTCATCCAACCGCGCGGCGTCCCGATCATGATCGTCGTCTCAGAAACCGAGACGGCAGCCCTCCATCGCCGTCCTGACAGCGACCGCTCCCCCGATCTTTTCCGAGGCTACGAAGTGGCCGGCGCCTCCCACGTCCACCAGGGCGATGGCCAGGGCGACCCCTCAGCAGCGGACGCGGCCAAAACCCAGGGAGCAAAATTCGACACCGACACGGGCTGCGCACAGAAAGACGCCCCGCCCAACGACGTCCCTTTCGGGATGATCGTCGACGGCGCAATGGCCAATCTCGACCGTTGGAGCCGAACCGCCATGCCCCCTCCACACGGCGAACCCATCAAAGTCCGCGAACAACCCCACGGCAACACCCAAGTGGAAAGAGACACCTTCGGCAACGCACTGGGAGGCGTCCGCACCCCCGCACTCGATGTCCCGACAGCCCACTACCACGCGCGAATGTCAGGGCCCGGCATCTGTGAGCTGTGGGGATACCGCGAGCCCTTCAGCGCCGCGCAGTTGAAATCCCTGTACCCCACGCACTCCGATTATCTTTCCAAGCTACGCAACAGTGTGACCGCCCTCGTCGCCGCACGTTGGCTCACCTCTCACGACGGCGACCGAATCATCGCCGCGGCCGCCGCTGCACGAGTACCCTGACGCCAGGTCAGCGGCCGCGTGCGCGCGACGCCTTCTGTAGGACTCGTCCTACATCACGAGTGCGTTTCCATCCCCATCCCCACTGCCACGGAATGAGGAACACCTTCCATCCTCGGGCATTCAGAGCCTCAGTTAGAGCTAGAGAGTCCCCGGGGCATGTCCGACGCGCAACGATGTAAGACCGGCATCAACGGCCTGGATGAGGTCCTTCATGGAGGGCTGATCCCCGAGCGGCTGTATCTGCTCGACGGCAGCCCCGGCTCGGGCAAGACGACATTTGCTCTGCAGTTTTTGCTCGAAGGCGTGCGCCAGGGCGAGAAATGCCTTTACGTGACCTTATCCGAGACCCGGCAGGAGTTGGAGGCGGGCGCCCACTCACATGGATGGTCGCTGCAGGACATCGATGTCGTCGAGGTCATCCCTGACGAGGACGAGCTCAACGCCGACGGAGCGATCACGATGATCCAGCCCTCGGATGTGGAGCTCTCCGAAACGATGACAAAGATCCTTGAAGCCATTGAGCGCGCCAACCCCGCGCGAGTGGTCTTCGACTCGCTTTCCGAGATGCGGCTGCTGGCACAAAGCTCGCTACGCTACCGACGGCAGATCCTCGCTCTCAAGCAGTTCTTCGCAGGCCGTAAATGTACCGTTGTGATGCTGGATGATCGGACGGTCGAGGGCCCGGATGTGCAGCTTCACAGTATTGCGCACGGAGTCATCAGCTTCGACCTGACATCACCTCTCTATGGCGGCGCGCGGCGCCAATTGCGGGTGCTGAAGTTTCGGGCGAGCGATTTCTCGAGTGGCTTTCATGATTTTGCCCTTCGGGAGGAGGGGCTCGTCGTGTTTCCGCGACTGATCGCCGCCGCGCACGGAGTGGAATTCGGTCGCTCTCTCATCAAGAGCGGTGTGGCCTCCTTGGATGCGCTCCTGGGCGGGGGCGTGGAGCGCGGCACCAGCACTTTGTTGGTCGGACCTCCCGGGAGCGGAAAGTCGACCCTTGCATTACAGTACGCGTGCGCCGCGACTCACCGCGGTGACCACGTGGCCAGCTTTATTTTCGATGAGACGAAAGCAGCCCTCCTGGCACGATCGCAGGGGATAGGGCTCTGCGTGCGTGAAGGCGCAGGCGCAGGGGAGATCTCGCTGCGCCAGGTCGACCCGGTCGAGATCTCCCCCGGTGAGCTCGTCGCCATGGTCCGCAACTGTGTCGAGCAGGAGAACGCACGCGTCGTCATCATCGACAGCCTGAACGGTTATCTGAACTCGATGCCCCAGGACAACTTCCTCGTGGCGCAACTGCATGAGCTGCTGACCTATCTGAGCAACCAGGGCGTCACCACCTTCATGGTCGCGGGGCAGACCGGCATGCTCGGCTCCTCCATGAGCTCTCCAGTGGATGCGAGCTACCTGGCGGACTCCATCGTCATGCTGCGATACTTCGAATATGGCGGCGAGGTCAAGAAGGCGCTCTCCGTCATCAAGAAGCGCATTGGGGCGCATGAGCGCTCCATCCGCGAGCTGTGGTTCGATTCGAGCGGGGTGCACTTGAGCGAGCCTCTCCTCGGCTTGCGTGGGGTGTTGACCGGCGTACCCGTGGAGTTGGGAGGCCAACCCGTCGGAGCCACCATCCAACCGCCTCGTGAGTCGTGAGCGGCCAGAGGGTCTTGATATTTCCGCCCAGCCGTCGGGATGGCGAAATCACTAGCAGGGTGCTCCGGCGCGCAGGCCTCATCTGCGCCGTCCACCACCACGCATCCGAGCTCGCCAGGGACATCGAGGGGGGCGCGGGCGCTTTGATTATGACAGACGCGGCTCTGGCGACTCCGGGCGTCGAAGATATTTACGCGGCGCTCTCGAGCCAGCCGGCGTGGTCCGATCTTCCAGTCGTGTTGCTCTGCCAGACAGGCCCTCACGCCCCCGTGGTC
>Ga0268266_10003598_pt1 | contig 15330 bp, 13 predicted proteins | sample KBSS13metaG_FD_190356 | JGI IMG/M metagenome (GOLD analysis project Ga0268266, IMG submission 190356) | Switchgrass rhizosphere microbial communities from Kellogg Biological Station, Michigan, USA - KBS S1-3 metaG (SPAdes) (version 2) | ecosystem: Host-associated > Plants > Roots > Rhizosphere...
ACGCGACGCGCTGCGAGGTGCGCATCACCCTGACGCCGCAGAACCTCTCCGCGATCAGGAACAATCTGGAGCGCGCCCGCGGCGCCGCCCACGAGGCGGTCATGCTCGACAAGAAGGATCCGCAGGCCGCCTATCAGGCGGAGGAAGCCTCAGCCGAGCAGGCGTTCATTTATGACATGAGGGAGCCGCTCGGTGCCGAATATCGTCGGCACCGCCGCGCGCTGGACGGCTGTTTCTAAGGGGAGAGTCAGCCCGGCGACGGGTCGAGGACCAGCGCCAGTGTCGACATGATGCGCTTCACCCCGGCCGCCAGCTGGCTGGAAGACAGGGTGGAGCCTGAGATTATCTGGATATCGTCGAACTTGTTGCCATGGCGGCGCCCATAGAACTGGGCCAGCCATTCCGGCTGCGTGATGCCGTCATATTTGTCGAGGCATTCCAGGATCTCAATATGCTTCACCCCACCGGTCGGGCTGACGCCGATGGCATAGGTGATCCAGTCGTCGCGGCCGCGCACCTGGTCGAGGATGAACCAGCCGCCGGTCGACACCTTCCACGCCTTGATATCCCGGCTCCAGACATTGACGTCGGAATCGTTGATGATCGCGTTGAACTGGTCCTGGTCCAGCTTGACGAAATCGGGGGCGAAGGTGGCCCCAGGGAACATCGCCGCCTGCGCCTGCTCGACCGTCAGATAGGTCGAGGCGACGCACGGGGCGGAGGCGAAGATGGCGGCGGGGACCAGAAGCAGCTGCGAGCGCATCGGAATCTCGTAAACGACCAGACCTTATACTCTGAGAAGGATCAGATCGTAAGTCCGTAGAGTTCCGCGACATTGTCGTGGACCATCATGCGCAGATGCTCATCCGACATATGTTCCGCCATCCTGGCCAGCACGGTACGCGAGTTCGGCCAGATGCCGTCGCCATGCGGATAGTCGTTGGCCCACAGGACGCGGTTCATCGGCAGCAGATCAGTCATCCGGGCGACCGGATAATCGTCCTGCATCGTGAGATACACATTGCGGGCAACATATTCGCTGGGCTGCATCGACAGCGTCGCGGTGCTCTCGTGATAGCGATAGCGTGGATAGACCGTGTCCATGCGCGACAGCAGATGCGGCAGCCAGCTGACGTCGCTCTCGACCGCCACCAGCTTCAGCTTCGGATGGCGCTCGAACACGCCACCGAAGACGAACAGCATGATGATGTCCTGGTTGCCGCGGACGAAGCGGGTCATGTTGCAGATGCTGGGCCCGCGATTCTTGCCCAGCGTGGTGAATTCCAGCGCCCGGCGGCTGGTCAGGATATGGAAATTGACCGGCAGGCCGAGATCGACCACCGCCTCCCAGAAGGCATCGTAATCCGGGTGATCGTAATCCTCGTGCAAGGGCTCGCCTGGCAGCATGACGGTGCGGAAGCCGGCCTTCTTCGCCGCCTCCAGCTCCTTAATGCCTTCGTCGATCGTACGCAGCGGGATCTGGGCCACGCCGATCAGCCGGTTCGGATCCTTGGCGCAGAATTCGGCCAGCCAGCGGTTATAGGCGTGAAGGCATGCCGTGCCGAAATCGACGTCGGGATGGCCATGCAGGAACATGCCGACCGAGGGGAAGATCACCTCGCCGGTCACGCCGTCCTGATCCTGGACGTCGAGCCGCGTCTCGGAGCTGTAGGCGGCGGGGTTCACCTTTTCCCACGGCATCGGCTTGCCGATCTGCTCGGGCGGCAGGCCCGAGGCCGCGGCCTGGCCGTAGCCGACCGGGAACATCCCCTCGATCATCACCGCCGCCCCGCCATTGGGCAGGGTCACGTCCGACGGGGCGCGGTCGCGGAATTTGGGATCGATATCCTTAAAGGCGATGGCCCGCTCGACCACGTGCGAGTCCGCGGAGATCAGCGATCTGGGCAGCATATCGATACGTCCTTCCCGGTTTCCTGTGTCCTTTCGGTCACGTTAGCCTCGACAACCTGGACGGGCAATCGCCGGCTCGCAAATTTCTATTCCGCTTAAAATGCTTAGGGTTTATGTAAAAGCGCAATCGTTTGTGAGGGATGGCGGTCGATGAACTGCAACGAAACGAAATTCGGCGGCGCGGTGGTCCTCAAGGTCGCCGGCCGGGTCGATCTCTCGAACGCCGATGAATTCAAGGACAAGCTGACCGCCGCCCTAGGCAACGCACCCGGGGGCAGCGCGACCGGCGGCCTGGTCGTCGACCTGGGCGGGGTCGATTATATCAGCAGCGCCGGCCTGCGCTCGCTGATGATCGTCTTCAAGGCCAGCAAGGCGGCGGGCAAGCAGTTCGCCATCACGTCGCTGCAACCGCTGCTGATGGAGATTTTCACTATCAGCCGCTTCCACCTCGTCTTCCCGCTGTTCGATACGGCGCGCGCCGCGATCGAGAAACAGGTTCCCGACGCCCTGGGCGAATTCGACTCACACAAATAACTCGCCACACCGATTAAAGGCCCGGCCCATGCAGATCACATTCTGGGGAACCCGCGGATCGCTGCCGACGCCGATCAATGGCAAGGTCGTCCGCCGCAAGCTGGTCAACGCCCTGGTCAAGGGCGCCGGAAAAAATCTCGATACGCCGGAAAAGGCCGAGGCGTTCTGCGAGAACGAGCTCTCCTTCGCGGAATCGGGCACGTTCGGCGGCAATTCCTCCTGCGTGCAGGTGGATACCGGCGGGCCGGAATATCTGATCTGCGACATGGGGTCGGGCGCCCGCGAACTGTCGCTCGCGGCGCTGGGCAAGCATGGGCCGGGCAAGCCGCAGGTCTATAATGTGCTGATGTCCCATGTGCATTGGGACCATATCATGGGCTTCCCGTTCTTCGTCCCGGCCTTCATCCCTGGCAACACGATCCGCTTCCACAGTTGTCACCCCAAGGTGGAGCAGGCGATCCGCAACCAGAACCACGAACCCTGTTTCCCGGTCGAGTACACCGCGCTGGCGGCCAAGATCGAGTTCGTGCCGATGGAAGAGGGCAAGCCGTATGAGATCGCCGGAGCCACCGTCACCGGCATGCAGCAGCTGCACGGCAACGACAGCTACGGCTATCGCATCGAGAAGGACGGCAAGAGCGTCGTCTACACCACCGATGCCGAGCACAAGCCGGAGGACGGGGAGGATATGCACCGCGCCGCGAACTTCTATCGCGGCGCGGACCTGGTGATCTTCGATTCGATGTACTCGCTGGCCGAATCCATCTCGGTGAAGGAAGACTGGGGCCATTCCAGCAATATCCTGGGCGTCGAGCTTTGCCACATGGCGGAGGCCAAGAAGCTTGCCCTGTTCCATCACGAGCCGGTCTATGATGACGAGCGTATCCAGGGAATCCTGGCCGAGACGATCCGGTTCGAGGAAATCACCCGGCCGGGCGATGTGCCGCTCAAGGTGGTCACCGCCTATGACGGGCTGGTCATCGACGTCTAAGGGCCTGCCCAAATGAGCAGGGTCATCCAAGCCCTGCGCAGCCTGGGCCAGGGCTGGGGCCGGCGCGCCGCCTGGCCGACGCTGATCGTCTTCATCCTTTTCCAGGTCGCGGCCGGATCGATCTTCACCACGCCGCGGCTGGCGCTGTTCGATCTCTATCAGCGCACCATGCCGCGCTATCGCGATTCCGACCCGGTCAAGATCGTCGCCATCGACAATGCCAGCCTGGCGGCGATCGGCCAGTGGCCGTGGCCGCGCCAAATCGATGCGCAGCTGATCCACAAAATCCTCGACCAGCATCCGGCGGCGGTGGGCGTCGACCTGCTATGGTCGGAGTCCGACCGGGAATCACCGGAGCAATGGCTGAAGCAGGCCAGCGACCTGCCGCCTTCCGTCGCCGAGGCGCTGCGCCAGCTGCCCAGCCATGATGGCCTGCTGCGTGACGCGCTGGCCGCCGGTCCGGTGGCGATCGGAATCGGCACGCTGGACAAGGGGCCGAATACCGCCGGCCCGCTGCCGCCCGTCCGCCAAATCGGTGGCGCGGTGGAAGGCTGGAACCTGCTGCCGGATTTCGGCGGCGCCATCCGCAGCATTCCCGAGCTCGACCGGGCCGCGCCCGGGCATGGACTGCTGTCCGTCGCCCCCGACCATGACGGCATCTATCGGCGGCTGCCGATGTTCTCCGTCGTCGGCGGCCGACTGGTGCCCAATTTCAGCCTCGAGACGCTGCGGCTGGCGGCGCAATCCCCGTCGATCGAGCTCTATCTCAATGACCATGCCGTGCAGGGCGTTGCGGTCGGCGAACTGAAACTACCGACCCAGGCGGACGGCAGCATCTGGATCAATTTCTCTCCCCGCGACGACCGCCGCTTCGTCTCGGCCGTCGATGTGTTGAATGGAAAAGTGCCGGCCGACACGTTCGAGCAACGGCTGGTGCTGATCGGCGTCACCGGGCTGGGGCAAAGCAGCGACATGCGGATGACGCCGCTGGGCTTCATGCACGGCACCGAAATCCATGCCCAGCTGCTGGAGAACATCATCGCCGGCCGCCTGGCTGTGCGGCCCGACTGGGCGCGTGCAGCCGAGCCGGCGCTGACCTTCGTCCTCGGCGTGATCCTGATCGCCGTCCTGCCGCTGGTGCGCCAGCGCTGGCAGGCCGTCCTGGTCGGCGCGTCGCTTCTGATGTGCGCCGTGCTGGGTTTCGCGCTGTGGCACTTCAAGCTGATTCTGCTCGACGTCGCAACGCCGATGATCGGCCAGGGGCTGGTCGTCGCCGCCTTTATCGGCGGCAGCTTCGCCGAGGCGGACCGGCAGCGCCGGCGGCTGCGCCGCGAGCTGGAGGAGCGGAAGCTGGCCGCGGCAAAGACCGAGGGCGAGCTTGAGGCCGGCCGCCGGATCCAGATGGGCATCCTGCCCACCGCCGACACCGTCGCCCACTACGAACGCTTCGACCTGGCGGCGCTTCTGGTCCCGGCGCGTCAGATCGGCGGCGACCTCTATGATTTCTTCATGATCGACGACGACCACCTGTTCCTGGCGGTCGGCGACGTCAGCGGCAAGGGCGTACCCGCCGCCCTGTTCATGGCCCAGGGCAAGTCGCTGTGCAAAAGCGCGGCGCTGCGCGGCGACGTCGATATCGGCGAGATCATCAACCGCGCGAACGCCGAAATCTCCCGCGACAATGCCGAGATGCTGTTCATCACCATGTTCGCGGCAATCCTGAACGTCGCGACCGGGGAGCTGCATTTCTGCAATGCCGGGCATGATGCGCCGATCCTGCTGAGGGCCGGCGAGCCGCCGCAATCGGTCAACGGCGAAGGCGGGCCGCCGCTCTGCATCGTTGAGGATTTCCAGTACATGACCGAAGTCATCCGGCTCCAGCCGGACGACGTGCTGTGCATCACCACCGACGGCATCACTGAGGCGATGAACGGCAGCGGCGCGCTGTTGGGCCGCGAACGCACCGAGGCCGCGCTCGCCGCGATGCCGCCCGATGCCAGCGCCCAGGCGATCACCGACGGGCTGCAGGCGGCGGTGGCGAAATTCGTTGCCGGGGCCGAACCGTCGGACGACCTGACGATCCTGACGGTGCGCTGGCGCGGCGCTATCTTACAGTGATGTCGGCACGGCGATTGAGCGGCACGGCCTCAAATGGCCCGGCTCGGCTCACTTGCCGTCGGCGCGGACGACAAACTCCGTACCGCGCACCCCTAGCAGGGCGGCCGGCGTCTTGATATGCATCGCCTCGGGCGTCTGCTTGACGATCTGGCCGGATTTCACCGCCAGCGTACCCTTCTGCAGCGAGGAGTCGAACACGCCCTCGTGCGTCGTGCTGTCGAAGCGGAAATTGTCGAGCACCAGCCGGCTGTCAGGGCCGAGCGACATCATGCTGTTGTCGACGAAGGTGATCCCTACCGACCCGCCGGCGGCGGTGACGATAACGTCCGACTGGAAAACACGGTCGCCGATGGCGATCGGCTGGCTGGCGCCGGCACGCTCGACCGTGACCGGACCGTCCGCTGTCTTGATCTGACCAATCGGATCGGCGGCGTACGCCGTATAGGGTACTAGCGCCGCGATTAGCGCTAAGCCATATAGGAATTTCTGGGAAATGATGTCGCGCATTGGATTACCATCCCAGTTGGAAGGGGGGTCGGTGGCGAGCGAAATCACAATGAGCTTCCCCGCGACGGCGGATGGCCTGATCGCCTCCCTGGGGGCGATAGACCACACGGGCGCCACGTGGAACCTCGATCCGGGTTTGGTATCACGCGTTCGGCTGATCGTCGAGGAGCTTTTCTCCAACACGATTAAGTACGGCTACGGCGCGGAATGCGACCGCCCCGTGCGCCTGCACCTCCGCACCGACACCAGCCTGACGATCGCCTATGAGGACGACGCCGCGCCGTTCGACCCGACCGCCGTGGCCCGGGAAAGCGACGCGTCGATCATGGATGAGGACCGGCCGGAGGGACGCGCCGGCATCGCGCTGGTGCTGGGCCTGTGCCCGGCGACGATCTATGTGCCACGGCCGGACGGGAACCGCCTGGTCATGAACTTTCCGCCACGCGACTAGACCGGCCGCGTCTCGGCGGTCACCGCCGCAGGATGCTGCCCAGCACGCCGCGGACGAGCGCCCGCCCGATCGTTCCGCCGGTTCTGCCGCCGAGGGAGCGGCCGAATTCGGCGGCTACCCCGCCGACCAGCTGATTGGTGACGCTGCGGGTCACCTCGCGGGCTACGTACTGCGTCCCCGTCAGCCGCTGGCCGCGCGGCCGGCTGGTGCCGAACAGCCCGCCGAGCATCCCGAGGATACCCTCGCCACCGTCCGGCTGCGGGGTGGCAGGTGCGCCGTCCTGGACGGCCGTAGTGCTGACCCGCTGCTGCAGCATCTCGTAGGCGGACTGCGAATCGATGGCGCGGTCGTATTTCCCGCGCAGGGGGCTTTGCGCCATCACGGCCGCGCGCTCGCCCGGCAGGAGGGGGCCGATCCGTGACGATGGTGGGCGGATCAGGCAGCGGTCGACGACGGCCGGCGTGGCGCTGCCTTCGAGGAAGGAGACCAGCGCCTCACCCTTCCCGAGTTCGCTGATGACTTTCGCCGTGTCGAACGCGGGGTTCTGGCGGAAGGTTTCCGCGGTGGCCTTCACCGCCTTGCTGTCGCGCGGCGTGAAAGCACGCAGGGCGTGCTGCACGCGGTTGCCGAGCTGTCCCAGCACCTTATCCGGCACGTCGAGCGGATTCTGCGTCACGAAATAGACGCCTACGCCCTTGGAGCGGATCAGCCGGACGACCTGCTCTATCTTGTCGACCAGAGCTTTGGGAGCGTCGTCGAACAGCATGTGCGCTTCGTCGAAGAAGAAGACCAGCTTGGGCTTTTCGGGGTCGCCGACCTCCGGCAGTTCCTCGAACAGCTCAGACAGCATCCACAGCAGGAAGGTCCCGTAGAGTTTCGGGCTCTGCGTCAGCCGGTCGGCTGCGAGGATATTGACGATCCCCCGCCCGTCGCCGTCGGTGCGCATGAAGTCGGAAATCGTCAGCGCCGGTTCGCTGAAGAACTGGGCGCCGCCCTGGGTCTCCAGAACCAGAAGCTGGCGCTGGATCGTGCCGATCGTCGCCTTCGAAACATTGCCGTACCGCGTGGTCAGCTCTGCCGCGTGCTCGGCGGTGAAGGACAGGATCGCCTGAAGGTCCTTCAGGTCGTACAGCAGCAGGCCGTTCTCGTCGGCGACACGGAAGGCGATGTTCAGAACGCCTTCCTGTGTCTCGTTCAGGCCCATGATCTGGGCCAGCAGGACCGGGCCCATTTCGGACACGGTGGCACGGACCGGATGACCCTGCTCGCCGAACAGATCCCAGAACACGACGGGGTACTTGTCCGGCACATACTCGATGTCCAGCGTCTTCGCCCGTTCGGTCACCCCCGGATTCGGCTCGCCCGGCGCGGCGATACCCGCGAGGTCGCCCTTAACGTCGGCCGCGAACACCGGCACCCCGGCGCGCGAGAAGCCTTCGGCGAGAATCTGGAGGGTAATCGTCTTGCCCGTTCCCGTCGCGCCGGCGACGAGGCCGTGGCGATTGGCGAGACGCAGTGTCAGATAGGCCGGGGCAGCCTTCTTATCGATCCCCTTGCCGGCATAGATCTTGTCGTCTGCATCCACGATCCGCCCCTCCGTTTCGCGTCAGCCCGTCCGGTCGCGGCCTAGTGTGTTACTATATCACCGCGCCGGGTATATCGAAATCCTGCGCCCTGCCGTCAGACCGCATCGGCTTGGCTGGCAGCACGTCTGATCCGCACCGGGATGGATTTGTAGGACGGCGTGCCGGACCTTCGATCGTAGTGCGCGAGCGCCACGAGGGCGTTCATTTCCGGATAATAGGCCGCCGCCGAGCCGCGCGGAATTTCGTAGGCCACCGCCGTGATGCCGCTGACGACCATCGGGCTCGCGCCAGGCTCGGGCGCCGCCTCGATATCGATCAGGTCGCCATGCTCGAGGCCTCGGGCCGCGAGGTCGTCCTCGTTCAGGAACATGACGTCCCGGCGGCCGAACACGCCGCGATAGCGGTCGTCCATCCCGTAGATGGTGGTGTTGTACTGGTCGTGGCTGCGCACCGTCGTCAGTGTCAGCACATCGGGCTCGGTCAGCCGCGGGTCCTCGTTCAGGCCGTTGAGCACGATGAACTGCGCCTTCCCCGTCGGGGTCCGCCACTCCCGCCGCGAGGCCGGGACATCGAGAAGGAAGCCGCCGGGCTGGGCGACGCGGGCATTGAAGTCCTTGAAGTCGGGAAAGACGATCTCGATAGCGTCGCGGATACGACCGTAATCGGCGATCAGCCCATCCCAATCGATGCCGTGACGCCCCTTGAGCGTCGCCTTGGCGATGCCGGCGATGATCGCCGGTTCCGAGCGCAGATGGAGCGATGCCGGCGGCAGGCGGCCGCGCGAGGCATGCACCATCGACATCGAATCCTCCACCGTCACCGCCTGCGCCCCGGTCGCCTGCAGGTCGAGCTCGGTGCGGCCGAGCACCGGCAGGATGAAGGACTGCTTGGCGAGCAGCAGGTGCGAGCGATTGAGCTTCGTCGCCATATGGACCGCCAGATCCAGCTTGCGCATCGCCGCGAACGTCGTCTGTGGCTCGGACATGGCGACGGCCAGGTTCCCGCCCAGGCAGACCAGAGCCTTGGACGTGCCGGCGGCGATCGCCTCGACCGCCGCGACGGCGTCATGCCCGCGCTCGGCCGGTGGACGAAAGCCGAAAGCCCGCTCCATGCCGTCGAGCAGCTCCTTGTTCGGCCTCTCGGTGATCCCGACGGTGCGGTCGCCCTGGACGTTGGAATGACCGCGCAGCGGCGCGATCCCAGCCCCCGGCCGGCCGATATTTCCCCGCAGCATCAGGAAGTTGGCGAGTTGGTGGATGTTGGCCGTGCCGTGGCGATGCTGGGTCAGGCCCATGCCGTAGCACAGGATGACCCGCTCGGATGCGACATAGACATCGCCGGCACTCTCCAGAGCACTCCGCGGGAGCCCCGACATCTCCTCGATATCGGCCCAATCGGTCGCGTCGAGGTCGGCCTTCAGCGTTTCGAAGCCCTCCGTATGTTCAGCGATGAAGGCCCGGTCGAGCTTGCCGGGGCCGCCGGCCGCCAGGTCCTGGGCGTCGCGCTCAAGCACCCGCTTCATCATGCCCTTCAGCACCGCGACATCGCCACCGACGCGCACCTGATAGAACGCGGAGGCTATGGGGGTTGAACTGAAGGTCACCATCTCCACCGGGTCCTGCGGCGCGGTGAAGCGCTGCAGCGCCCGTTCCTTCAGCGGATTGAACACGATGATCGGCGCACCGCGGCGCGACGCCTCGCGCAGCGTGGTCATCATGCGCGGATGGTTGGTCCCCGGGTTATGGCCGAAGCTGAAGATCGCGTCGGCGTGATCAAAATCCTCCAGCGTCACCGTGCCCTTGCCGACGCCGATCGCCATCGGCAGCCCGACGCTGGTGGCCTCGTGGCACATGTTCGAGCAGTCGGGGAAATTGTTGGTCCCATAGGCGCGGGCGAACAGCTGGAACATGAAGGCGGCCTCGTTCGAGGCGCGGCCCGAGGTATAGAACTCCGCGCTGTTCGGGTCAGGCAGGGCGCTGAGCGCGGCGCCGATCCGCTCGAACGCCTCATCCCACTCGATCGCGACATAGCGGTCGCTGCCGGGGTCGTAGACCATGGGATGGGTCAGCCGGCCCTGGCCCTCCAGCGCATGATCCGTCCAGTCCCAAAGTTCGCTGACCGTATGTTCGGCGAAGAATTCCGGCCGCGCCCGCTTGTCGGTCGCCTCCCAGGTAACCGCCTTCGCGCCATTCTCGCAGAACTCGAACGACGAAGTGTGCTTTGGATCGGGCCAGGCGCAGCCAGGGCAGTCGAACCCGTCGGGCTGGTTTTGTCGGAGCAGCGTCTCCGTGCCCCTGACGACGACCTCCTGCCGGCGCAGCGCCACGGCCACCGCCCGCAGGGCGTCCCATCCGCCGGCGGAATGATCGTATTCGCGAATGCCGGGAACCGACTTGCGTGTGGCCATGAGGGGTCTCCTTGCTGGCGTGCTGTCTCGTGCATATGGCAACGACCCCAGCGAACGCCAGAAACCGCACGAACAGATAGATCGTTCGCGCCGTGAATTGGCTGTTCGCTCAGGCTTGCGGAGCGATGATCTCGATCACGCAGCCCGGGCCTGCGGCGATCGTCAGGCGAAAGCCATGAAGCTTGGTGATCGCCGCGACAAGACTGAGGCCCAACCCGACGCCCGGTGTCAACCGGCTCTTGTCTGAGCGATAGAATCGCCTGGTTACGACTTCCCGCTCGGCCTCGCTTATGCCCGGTCCGGTATCGGAAATCCGAATAACGATGCTATCTGCTTGCCTCAGCAGCCGGAGTTCGACTCTCCCGTCGGCTGGGGTGAACTTGATGGCATTATCGACGAGATTCGCGACAGCCTCGAAAAGAAGATCGTGATCGCCGCGGACGCTCACGGTGTCGATCGCCTCGACGTCCAAATGAACATGGCGATCCTCCGCGACCGGATCGTAGAGTTCCGCCACCTCATGGATGACGTCCGCAAGCTCAACCTCGCCAAAGCCGGCGAGCCGTCGGCCATGTTCGATCTCCGCGATACGGAGCAAAGCGGTAACGATCGCCAGCGATTTATCCAGTCCGCTGATCGCGCGATCGGCAATCGTGCGCAGCTCCTCCAGGGTTGCTGCATTCTCCCGTCCTCGTTCGAGGGTGGCGCGCACCCGGGTGAGCGGCGTCCGGACCTCATGTGCGATGTCATCGCCAACGCCGGATAGATCCCGGATCAATCCTTCGATCTCATCCAGCATGCCGTTGACGATCAACGCGAGTTGATCGAACGGATCGCTGCCGCGCACCGGCAAGCGCTCGCGCAGGTTGCCCGCGACGATGCGCCGGACGGTTTGGAGCACCGCTTCAAGACGCCTCTGCGCGCGCAGGCTCAAGAGTATCCCGGCAGTGATGGCAATAGCCGAAGCGGGCAGTATTCCAAGCAGCAGCGCCCGTTTGATAATCGCCGCGATTTCGCCAAGTTCGTCGATACTGCGGCCGATCACGAGCAATTCGCCGTCGGGCAGTGTGGCCGCGACCGCGCGGATCGGCTGAACTTCGCGCCCTTGCGGGTCGGTCCGCACGATCTCGATATCGCGCGGCCGAGCATCGGGCGGGAGGCCGACTGGTCGATCTTCGACATTACCCGCCACCCGGCGTCCGTCGGCGGCGAATACCCCAGCGACTTTGATGCGGCGTGGATCGCTATAAAGCCTGTTCTCGACCAGGCTCAGCCTTTGCTCGGGCGGTGCGGCAGTGATCGACGTCAGTTCACCGACGATCAGGCTGTCGACCCGGTTGTCCATGTATGCTGTCGTCTGCCAATAGACGAAGACGAATAAGATGAGGATGCCGACCGCGAAAGCACCCGCGATGGCGATCGCCCAGCGGAATGTCGTCGAGCGGGCGAATTCAGTCAGGCGCACGGAGGACGAAACCGGCGCCGCGCAGGCTATGGATCATGGGGGCTTCTCCGGGCGCGTCGACCTTGTGACGCAGCCTGCCCATATGGACATCGACGAGATTGGAGTCGGGGACGAAACGATAATTCCAGACGTCTTCGAACAGCATGGCGCGGGTCACCATCTGGCCTTCGCGGCGCATCATATATTCGAGCAATCGGCATTCCCGCGGAAGCAAGTCGATCTGGCGGTTGCCCCGATGGGCGGTGCGGTCGATCAGGTCGAGTTCGAGCGGCCCGATCCGCAATTGGGTTTCACGGGTATCGGACGGACGGCGCAGCAAGGCTTCGACCCTGGCAACGAGCTCGACGAGCGCAAACGGCTTGGCAAGATAGTCGTCGCCTCCTGAGCGAAGCCCGCGCACCCTGTCGTCGACGCCCCCAAGTGCGCTCAACACCAGCACGGGGGTTCGAACCTGTTCACGCCGCAGGGTCTCAACGATCGTCAGCCCATCGATTTCGGGCAGCAATCGATCCACGACCAGAACATCGTGTTCGTCCGCCCGGGCTCTTTCGAGCCCCACAGAGCCTGTTGCAGCCCGTTCCACCTGGAAGCCCCGATCGACCATCTCGGCCACGATCTCGTGCGCCGTTTCATCGTCGTCTTCAACGAGCAGGATCCTGGTCATGCTCTCTGTCCTCGGTTGCGCTCGGACGCCGCCGCTATCGGATCTCCGACCTAGATTGTCCTCAAGTGACATCTTTCCTGCGGGCAATTCGATCATCTCCCCCTCGTCCATTCACGACAAGAGCATCGCCGGCGAACGGTTTTCGGCCAACCGCACTGACTGGGCATATGGTCGCGAGCAGCTCAGGATGCGTCGGGCCGCTAAACCGTTCGATTAAATTCCGGTTTAGAAAGGGTGGACATGGAAAACCGGCATGTTCGACAGAGCCGGCGTGTCGTAGCGGCCGACACCTGTCGAACTGCCCGTTCGTGTCCGTCGTCAGCCTTATTCCACTGTGATAGGCAGAAACTCGGAGGGGTCACGATCGCTCAATCCCAGCGCGCTTGGATCGGCGATCACCTGGTCGGTTGTCGCATCGACGGCTACCCTGTGGACCCGGCCGTACTTAACGATCTCGATATTATAGGCCAGAACATCGTTGTCCGGCGTCAACGGCGCTGCCAGGCCAGCATTGACGGCGGGCGCCCCGGCAATCTGCTCGACAGTAGCGACCGCCGTGGACAGCGGCGTCGTGGCCTTTGCGAAGCTCCTCAAATCTCTCTGATGTTCCCAATCGTAGCTCTGGTCGGAAACCTGGCCATGATCGAATCCGGACACAACGCCAGTCCCGACATCGAGCCGTGCCAGGCTGACATTACCCGGTGTGACGACGACAGCTTCGTAGACAGGCGCGCCGCCGGCGTCGACGAAACGAATATCCATGACTTTACCGCCCGTCTTCGCCTCAATCGTCGCGATCGCGGTCGGCAGGGAGGCCGAGGCAGGATCGAGGTTTCCCATCGCGGACAGCGGTTCCGGATGCTCGAGCAACTGTGGCGCCGCGAGCGCGGTTCCAGCCAACAGCATGGATGGAGCGACAATAACCGCTCCAAGCAGATTCTTCCTGAAGGTTGTGGTCAGCATAATACTCTCCAATAGCGCTGATTGACGAGGCAATATACGCCCCGCCACAACCTAATGATCCGACTTCAGTCTTCAATAAACAACACCACATCATCCTACTAAATAAATGTTTATTTAGGCATATACTACATTGGAAAATGACTGGTATAAACGCGAATTTAATGGAAAGAGGCAATTACCGCACTCAGTTCTTCAACAGATTCCTTGCGCGATCCCGTTCTAAGAAATTGAGGACCCGATCCGTGCGTCGGATACATGGCAAGAATGTGTGGGGATCTATGTCCCCGCCGAAGATTGGAGGGCGACCATGCAGAACCTCTCACGGCGCAACATTTTGACGGCTACGACGGTCATCGGCGCGGCTGCCGCGGTGGGAGCCGCGGCTAAAGCGGCAGGCTTCGGCAACCCCGACCTTCCCGCCGAAGGGGCCATCAATGCCCGCAATCCCTTGTCGCTGGCGAACCCAGGTCCTCAGAACCCAACCCTGGCGGGTCAGTTCCCGTCGTTTCAGGACCCGCCGGCGACCGACGTAAACGGCATGGAGCTGTTTTGGGCCTCCTTCAATAACGCACACAAACGGATTCAGGATGGCGGCTGGGCGCGCGAGGTCACCCAAGCCGACTTCGCCATATCCGAGGCGGTATCGGGCGTGAACATGCGTCTGTCACCCGGCGGCGTTCGCGAATTGCACTGGCACCAGCAGGCCGAATGGGCGGCGATGGTCGACGGCAAGTGCCGCGTCACCGTGCTGGACGGCGACGGCCGACCCGCAGTGCGGGACGTCAAGCAAGGGGATCTCTGGTATTTCCCGCCGGGTCTGCCGCATTCGCTTCAAGGGCTGGGGACAACGGGGGCCGAATTCGTCCTGGTCTTCGACAATGGCAGGGCGTCTGAATTCAACACCTTGCTGCTGACGGACTGGATGGCGCACACGCCGCCGGAAATTCTCGCCGAGAACTTCAACCTGCCGGTCAGCGCTTTCGAGAAAATTCCTTTGAACAATCTCTGGATATACCAGGGGAAAGAGCCGCCGCCGCTTGCGCAGGTTCAGAGCGAGGTCGCCTCTCCCTTGGGCGAGCCGGCTCTGGATTTCACTTTCGCAATGGGCGACATGGCCCCCACCAGGACAACAAGAGGCGGAACGGTCAAGGTCGTCGACACCGGCAAATTTCCGATTTCCAAGACCATCGCCGCGGCGCTCATCACCCTCCAGCCGGGCGCTCTGCGCGAGCTGCACTGGCATCCTAACGCGGACGAATGGCAATATTGGATCAAAGGCAGCGGGCGGATGACCGTGTTCAATAGCGGCCCGCGAGCACAAACGGCTGATTTCCATGCCGGAGATATCGGCTATGTGAAGAAAGGCCTGGGCCATTACATAGTGAACACGGGCGACACCGAGGCGCAGATCCTGGAAACGTTCAAGACCGACAAGTTCGCCGAAGTTTCCCTGGCGCAATGGTTGGCCTGCTCACCGCGCGGACTGGTGGCCGAGCATTTGAACATGGACCCGCGATTGATCGAGCAGTTTTCCAAAAGCCGGCCGGACATCGTTCCCGCCTGACCGCGGCAAGGAGACCCACGGCGCTGCAATAAATCTGGGGAGATGGCTGGGGCGGGAGGATTCGAACCTCCGGATGCCGGTACCAAAAACCGGTGCCTTACCGCTTGGCGACGCCCCAATATGCCGAATTCGGCGAGCCGGACACTAAGCCGGTTGCCCCGTCCGAAAC
>Ga0268266_10003599_pt1 | contig 15330 bp, 10 predicted proteins | sample KBSS13metaG_FD_190356 | JGI IMG/M metagenome (GOLD analysis project Ga0268266, IMG submission 190356) | Switchgrass rhizosphere microbial communities from Kellogg Biological Station, Michigan, USA - KBS S1-3 metaG (SPAdes) (version 2) | ecosystem: Host-associated > Plants > Roots > Rhizosphere...
GCGTCTAAGTTACTGTGCGATGAATCTTCCTAACTCCATCACGATGAGCCGTATCGCGGCGATCCCTCTGCTCATCTGGATCCTCTCGCCCGCCTTCCCCCTGCAGGGGCACGGACAGCCAGGCCTCATCGGCGGCGAGCAGGAGATCATCGCCTCCATCGTCTTCATCATCGCCTCCATCACCGACGGCGTAGACGGCTATCTCGCCCGCAGGCGCGGCCAGATCACCACCATGGGCATGCTGCTCGATCCGCTTGCGGATAAGCTCTTGATTTCAGCAGCTTACATCGTTCTGGTGGCCTACAATCCACGGATCGTCCCCCCTTGGATCGCTGTCCTTGTCATTGGTCGCGAGTTCCTCGTCTCCGGCTTGCGCTCCATCGCCGCCACAGAAGGCTTCACCATCGAGGCCTCCGAGATCGGCAAGCTCAAAACCGTCATTCAGATCGTCTCCGTCGTCGCCGCTATCCTTGCCCACCGTTGGGACTACTGGCTCTGGTTCCCCAGCTTCCATGGCGGCTTCGTCATTGGCGTGCACTTTATCGCCGTTACGGCGATCTACTGGATGACCATCGTCTCCATCATCTCTGCGGTCGATTACTTCATAGGCTTCTGGAAGAAGATCGACCATGCTTCTGAGCGCCATCGCAAACGCCGCAGCTTCGTCTTGAGCCGCAAAGCCAAGCCTTCACAGCCCAGCCCTGAACATTCCTCAAGAATCGGCTAGGTTTTCGACGAGGAGAGCAAAGAATCCTTTCCATCCTGCCTGCCCGAAATGAGCGAATCACTGCTGCACGAAGTCCACGTAGCCGTGTCTCTGAAGAAATTTAAAATAACCCATCCAGTCAAAATTTGACTGGCCCATCTCCAGTTCCGTCAGTTTGACGACCTCGGCCAGGTTGCGCCTTCCGTCCGTCCAGTAGAGCGCAGCGGTGGTGGGTCCCCAGAAGGCGCTTACGGGATATCCTTCTCGCTGATCTGGAGAGAGATCCTCCATCGTGAGGGTTCCCATTCTCTTGCGGCGAACAATGATCTTTTCGAATTCAGGATTCAACCTGGGGATGGACGGTTGTATCGTTCCCAGATGCAGCTCCGAGGCGCGCTGCTGCACGGCGCTTTCGATCCGTGTCTTCTGAAGGCCTGCGAAAGACACGAGGCCGGCAAGGCCTTGCGGAAGATCGGCCGCCTGCTTCACCGCCTTCGTCTCGCGCATGAGGTTGTAATCGACGCGAGAGGTCTCCCAATACAGAAGGCGGCCCAGAGTGTCAGCATTCTTCGCTGCGGCGATCTGATCCAGGCTGTTCTCCGTCGTCGCAGTGATCTGGTCGTAACCGCGCGACAGGGCCAGCTGCGCCATCCATTGCATCTGCTCCGGACCTGCCGAGGCGATGAAGTAGGCGTAGGCGGCATTCATCACGCTCAGATCGCGCAGGGAATCGGGGTCGACCTGGGATGGGGTATCGAAGCTGGTGTGGTGCGCCTGGATCCCATGGCCGCCGCGTGGAGCCACCGTGGGAATGTTAATCATCGGATCCCCGAGATCATTGTCGGTTCCGCTGTTGTACTCGCTCCAGTGGAAGGGGCGGTCCACCATGGGGAAGTACTCCTGCGCAACCCGTAAGGCGAAGGCATCTACAAACGAGGTCGCCGATTGCGGATTGAGAACCCAGTTGTACTCCGTTCCCGCTAAATTCTGAAAGCCTGCGGGAGAGTCGATGCACATGCCGGCGATCGTTCTCTTCACCCGCTCCTGGTTCGCATACAGATAGTGAAGCGTGCCGTACCGCTCACCCATGGCAAGAATGCGAATCGTTCGCTTGGGCCTGGGCAGCTTGCCTTCCTTGATCAGGCGATTCAGCGTGGACGTCGCTTCAAGGATCGAGGCGACCCCGGTGTCGTTGTCGCCTGCGCCAACCTCGAACATGTGACCGAGCGAGAAGACCTCCTCGGCGGCGGCACCATCGGTGCCGAGGATCGCTGCGCTGACATAAGGATACTGACCGTTGTAGTAACGGGTATCCACGTTCGCCCGAACCCTCACCGGACCCCTCTCGAGCAGTTGATGAAGGTACTGCTGCGAACGCGGGCTGATGGAGAAGCAGACCAGCGGTGTGCTGCCCTTGGTAAAGCTCCAGCCGTTGTCGCCGAAGGAATTCACCCAGTCGCGCTCATCCAGCAGTGCCGGGTTGGTCGCGCTCTCGTGAACTATCCCGAGCGCGCCCGCTTTAGCGAGTGCGGTCTTGGACATGTGGCCGCCGAGCACGAGCTTGCCCTTCAGATCCGCGTTCCGCGGGTCTTTGGGAGCCAGCACGATCTCGGTCTCAACTCCTCCCGGAGGCGTGGGGCCGCTCCACATGCACAGGGAAGCAGGGACACGCTGATAATCCGCGATCACGCGCATGTCCTCCGGTACCTTTGGCGAGACGATTTCGAGTGTGCCGACGTGGGCATCCCACGCCATCGGCTCTTGCCAGAAGCCTGCCTGCGTCACGCCGTCCGCGGGCGCGTATCCAATCTTGACGTCATCGAGTCCTGCCTGCCGCATGATCTCTGCTACATGTTCCGCGGTCTGCTGAAAGTGGCGAAAGTCGAACCAGCGATCGGTCTCCCACATGGTTCGCACGTTCGCCATGGCTTCCGCTGAGTTGACATTCTGGAAGAGCAGCTTCAGCAGGTCGGTGACCGGGCTCGGACCGTCGGGGCCACGAAAGCGCCCCGGAAATCCGTGTCCTCGGGCGAGGACCACGGGCGAAGGCGGCGCAGAAGAATCGGTCTGGCCACCGCGTGTGCCAGTTTGTGCCGAAACAAAAACAGCACTCATGATGAGGAACAGCGCGAGTTTCTTCATTGGTCGCTTCCTTGCGATCGGCCGCATGATCGGGAATACCCTGCCTCCGTAAGATATGGTTCGGATCGAGTTCTGCTATAGGGCGATTGCCTTATCTGGTGGATAGTACGTCCTTCAACGCAGCGGGCGTACCAAGCGAGAGCGACCTTTCTTGCAGAGCTCTCCTGTCATGAAACCGACCTCGTCTTGAGATAGAGTCGTAGATCTGTGTTGGTCCGAATCTGCACGCTCATCTTCCTGGCAGCATGCAGTCTTCGCATGTGGGGTCAGCAATTTCGCGAATGGAACTTCCAGGCTCCTGCGGGCTGGCAACTCTCTCAGCAGGCCGAGACCGCCACCCTCACCCCTCCAGACGTCGCTCCCGGCACCGTCTATCTCCGCCTCTTCCCCGCGCAAAGCTTCAACGGTAGCCTCCAGTCCTGGCTCGAGCAGCGCGTCCAGCAGGAGACACAGGGACTCACCCCCCTCCACACCACACCCGCCGGCCCCCTCAGCACCAGCGGCCTTCAGGAGATGGTCGTCCTCCAGCAACCCGACGGACAGAAGGCTGTCCGCATGTACATCGGCAAATCGTCGTCCTCCGGCATTGGCGAGTTGATGGTCTTCCACGCCGCCGTCGCTGTCGCCAAAAACTACACTCCTGTGCTCAATGCCTTCGTCAGCATCCGGTTCTCGCCCGTCGAAGCTCCTTCCTCGGCCACTCCGCAGGCCAGCCCCATTCCTCAAGCCAACCCCATCCAGGCAGCTCCTGCTCCCAACTCCTCGGGCACGTCCCCCGAGGGCTTCGTCAACGGAGGTACAGGACTCCAGGGCTGGTATGCAAAATCGACCACCCGCGTCATGCCCGGCATGGGCTTTACCACATCGGCCAAAACCGTCTGGAAGTTCTACCGCTTCTTTCCCGACGGTTGGGTCTACACCAGCCTCCCACAGCAGGGTTCTCTCAACGACATCCAGTGCCCGCAGGCTGGAACCGGCGAAGGACGCTGCGTCCGTTATCAGGTCACTGGTCGCTCCATCCGCATCGGCAACGACGAAGCGAAGTCCATCGAACCCGTTCCCGGTCCCGACGGTGAGATCCGCGTCAGCGGAGTAGGCATGTGGCCCCTTCGCCCGCTGCCCGGTGTCCCCACGGGAACCTACCAGGCCGTCAGCGGGAGCGGAATGATGGGCACCGGCTCCCTCCGTCTCGAAGACATGACCTTCCTGCCCGGGGGCCGCTTCACCAGTTCCCGTTCCACCTCCGTTGCCAGCAATACCCCGAACACCAGTGCGGGCGCGTATCGCAGCAGCTCGGCGAACGGTCAGTATCGCATCAACAATAGCTACGATCTCGAGCTTCAGTTCTCCGACGGCACTCGCACGACCACCCGCATCGTTGCTCCAACGCAGGACATCGAGATGCTGATGATCGGGGAGACAACCTTCGTAAGAAAAGGCGCACGCTAGCCAGGCCATCGTCCCCCATTGCGACTGGCCTCTGCACACCGGGCTAATCTCCCCCAAAAGCCCGGCCCTTTATCTCCCGTGTAAGCAAAATCGCCCGCTGCCATCGCCTACATCTGGGTGGTCAGCGGAGTCGTCCCACACCACCCCAGCACAGACGCCGCCACCATCAACCAATCATGTCGGTGCATCGCAAAGTCCTCACGAAATATTTAATTCTTAGTTTGGGGTCCCAATGAAATATCTCACCTCTTCTCGGGTCCGCACACGAAAAACTCGTAGAGGGCGATAGACCTGGATCGGCGCACCGACATCGATCAGCTACCTATTCATTACTTGTCGCCGAGAGACTCGCGAGTGGAGCCGTAGGTGGGACCGAAGACGGTACGGTGTGAGACGATCTGCCACTGCCCGCCCTGTCTTTCATACACGCGCTCATACCAGGCAGAGAACCAGCCCTGGTTGGGTGTCGTGGCTGCCTTCGCAGGCACGTAGCCGACATAGCGGCCATAGGCGATCGCGACGTCGCCATGCATCTCGACGTGAACGTGATCATCGTCACGGACCGTGTACTGCTTGTCGGCCGCGTATCGCAGAAAATCATCCTTGCCATCGACATGGCCGGCGGGACCACCACGGATCCAGATGTCGCCGTGAACCATTGAGAAATCCTCAGCGATCGCTTTCATGAGGAAGCCGGAATCGCCTTTGACCAGCGCGTCTTCGATAGCCGTCTGAAAGGCGATGACCTCGGCGGCCTCAGGAGACTTGCTGACCGTTGGATCCTTGTCGACGGACACACCTGGATTGTCCGCGCTCACAGGAGGAAGAGCGTACGCGCAGGGCGGGTTGACGGGGACTTTAGCCTGCTCGGCCACCGTAGACGTCCACGCGACGCGGGTGGGATCGATGCCGGCGGGGGAGTTGATCGGGCCATGCACAGTGCGATGGGAGAGATAAACCCAGTGGCCATCAGGAAGCTTGCGAAAGACACGCTCGAACCAGATGCTGGTGATCTTGCCGGGGGCGTTGCTGCCGGCGGGCCTGCTCACGACGCTCAGATAGCGGCCGTAGCAGATGGCGAGGTCGCGGTGCAGCTCATAGCGAAGACTCGTGGGGTCGAGGTCGTGCACGTAGTAGGACTGGCTGGCGACGCGCTGGTTATAAGCGGCGCGATCGTCGGCCAGTTGAGGACGTCCGCCATTGGTCCACCGATCCCCGTGAACCATCGTCATCGTGGGGTCTTCGACGCCTTCGACAAAGGCGACATCGCCGCGGATGGTGGCGTCTTCAAACTTGAGTTGAAGCTCGGTGAGCGCGCGAGTGTCGGCGTTGGCATCCGGAGGTAGACCCTGGCGCTCGAAGCGCGAGTCTGCGGACTGCGCCGCGAGCGTGGCGGTCGAAGCAATCGAGATCGTCAGAAGCAGCATTTGCAGGAAGCGCATAAGGTCACGTGCAGGCATCAGCGAGTGGGCGAGAGGCACCCGTCGCCATCAGCCTCTAAGCATATCCTTCGGCTACCGCCCCGCAGAAGCAGGAACCTTCCAAAAATCTCCCGGTGAAAGAACCCCGCGCTGAAAGCGTGCGGAGTAGACATCGCCGGTAAAGAAATCCCTCTTGTCAATTCGCGTTCCAATAGACGTAGTGCCCGGAGGGAGTGGAGCGAGAGTGACACCGATCTCACCCTGCAGCTCACCATCGACGTATCCGCGAAGGGTCTTTCCATCGTAAGTTGCCGTAACAACGTACCAGCGATCCAGCGGATGGAGACGCGCCGCGTCGCAGACCAGGGTCACGCCGTGCTGTTCGGCACCTTGATGGACATCGATGCCGACGGTGTCCAGACACCACTCGTTGTTTCGGATTCGAATCTCGAACATGCGACGGGATTGCGAGCCGTTGTCCTGCATGTGGAAGAAGCGCTGTGCTGGCGCACCTTTCGAGGATGGACGGAAGATGACTTCGAAGGTATAGGTAGCATCGCCGGAGAGTGGAGCGGCGTTCAGATAGAGCGCGTCGCCGGTGGGATTGCCGCTCTCCGGGTTACCGCTGTTCGTATTTCCGCGACCTTCGAAATGGACAGCCTTGCCAATGGACGTGTCGACTACCTGCGGTTTCCCGACGGTGGTGACCTGTGCATCTCCGATCTTGGTCAGGTTATCGAAGCGCCAGGTAGTGGACTGCTGAGCAAGGCCAGGGACGGCAAGCACGATGATTGCGGCGGCGAGGATTTTCATTCGCATATCAGCATACGGGAACGCTCGCGTTGAGGTGCCCAGCGCAAATCCCTTCGCGCATCTTGGCTAAGTACCATGATGGACAGACAGAACGCAGGGCGTAATATACCGGCAGGATTTCATGGCAGGTATTCCACTTTTTAGGATGATGCGCAATGCCGAGATTTGGATTGGATCGTCGAGGATTTTTAGGGGGGCTTGTCACCCTCGCCGGATCAGTGTTCGGCAAGCAGAGATTGTTTGCGGCCTCTCGTCAATCGCCCGGCAAACAAGGATCCGGAAATGGAAAGATCACCGGGTTTGGCGAAAGCGGAGATGTATACGCCGAGCTGGGGCTGACTACGGTTATCAATGCCCATCTGACGGAGACGGTTATCGGCGGATCGATTCTACGTCCCGAGGCTTTGGCAGTCATGGACATGGCGGCCAAGCATTTCGTCGTCATGATGGACCTGGAAGCGGCGGTGGGCAAGCGTATTTCAGAGATGCTGAAATTACCCGATGGATATGGAGCCATCGTAACCTCAGGGGCTGCCGCGGCGATCGTTAACGGATATGCAGCCATCCTCACCGGGAATAATCCTAAATTTATCCAACAAATCCCAGACTTAACCGGGATGAAGTCGGAGGTGATCATTCAGCGAGCACACCGCAGCGAATGGGATCACCAGATCCGAACCACCGGGGCAAAGATCGTCGAGGTGGAGACAGTGGAAGACGTCCGCAAAGCCATCAACGAACGCACCGCCGCAATGCACTTTCTGAACTGGAACGATCCCGATGGGCAGATCAAGCGCGCCGAATGGTTGAAGCTGGCGCGTGAGGCAAACCTGCCGACGTTTCTCGATGCCGCCGCAGACGTTCCACCGAAGTCTCGCCTGTGGGAGTATGCAAACATGGGCTTCGATCTGATCACCTTCAGCGGTGGAAAGGCGATCAGAGGTCCGCAAACGACGGGCTTGCTCATCGGGCGTCAGGAGATGGTCCACAATGCATTGCTGAATATGAGTCCGAATGAGGACACGATCGGACGTCCAAACAAAGTGGGCAAGGAGGAAATATTAGGTCTCCTCAAAGCCTTGGAGATTTATCTGGCTGAAGATCAGGATGCTTTGGATAAAGAGCAGACGAAACAACTGGACACGATCGCCGCCAAGGTCTCCAAGATACCTGGAGTGACTTTCACCCGAAACGTATCGCCGGTCAAAAACCACTTTCCTTCGCTTCAGGTTCATCTCGATCCGGCTCGTTTCTCCGCAAAGCCTCGTGACATTGCAGCGCAGCTTGCCGCAATGAAGCCTTCCATCATCGTCGGCGGTGAGAAAAGTGCAATCGAGATGACCGCGATCGATCTACAACCGGGAGAAGAAAAGGTTGTTGCAGACGCGTTAGCAAACGCCCTCACGGCCCATTCTGTCTAACTACGCTTAGCCAGTTGAACAGGAATGAAGATCGACTCTCTGTTCTTTGCTTCAAAGCTCAGGTCTCCGATCATTCGCCGCTTTGATGGATCGACACTCCGAAGCCCAGCGCGCGGCCTCGGATTCTTGAGCTCTGGATGATAGACTGGCCCCTGAAAATGCCAAAGATATTGGTCGTTACCGGAGATGCCGGCGAATCCTACGAAGCGCTTTACGCGGTTCATCGGTTTCGCGAGGAACACTGGAGCATCGAAGTCGCTGCTCCCTCGATTCGTCGCCTGAATCTCGTCATGCACGACTTTGAGCCCGGGTGGGACACTTACGTAGAGCGTCCTGGCTACGGGCTGGAAGCCGACCTCTCGTTCGACCAGGTAAATGTGGATGACTACGATGCCATCCTCATTCTGGGCGGCCGCGCTCCCGAGTACCTCCGCAACGATCGGCGCCTGCTCCAGATTGTCCGCGACTTCGACGCGAAGCAAAAATGGATCTTCGCCATCTGCCACGGCATCCAGGTGCTCGCCGCCGCCGGCGTCACCAAAGGCAAGCGCATTACCTGCTACGAGCACGTTCGCTTCGAAGCCGAGCAGGCTGGAGGCACATTCGTAAACCAGCAGGCCGTTCGTGATGGCCGTATGGTCACCGGCCAAACCTGGCAATCGCACCCCGAGTTCTATCGAGAGATCTTTGCCTGCCTGGCAGCATCCCGTCCGTCCTGAGGTCGGGCGTTCCTCGAATCGCAGATCTGTTGCAATCCATCCTTCGCGCCTGCCGGGTGCCCCATTCATGCGGCTGTATCGCATGAGTGGGCCATTCGAGCGTAGCTCGAACCATAGAGCTTAAGGGCACGCCTCGGATCCTGCCCTTGACTGAAGCGCGAATGGATGCGCTCGATCACAATAAGAAAGCGCCTTTAGCCGCTGAAGGGCAATCGCATCCTGCTAAAGTTCTCCTGCCATGAAAATCCTCGTCATCCTCGCACTGGCGGCCGCCACGCTCCACGCCCAGCAGACCCCCGAGGTCCCCGACTGGGCCCAGCCCGGTTCCCCCACCCATAAGCAGGTCCCTCCTCCCGCTGACTTCCACCGCCCCAGCCGCACCTCCAACACCCCCATCGGCATCTTCGAAGGGCAGTCCGACATCGGCTCCGCCGTCGTCCCAGGAAGTTCGTCCTACGATCCCGCAATCAAGCAGTACACCATCCACTCTGCCGGCTATAACATCTGGTACTCCCGCGACGAGTTCCGCTTCCTCTGGAAGAAGATGTCCGGCGATGTGTCGCTCGCAGCCGATGTCTCCTTCCTCGACCCCAAGGGTTACAACGACCGCAAGGGTGTCCTCGTCATTCGCCAGAACCTCGACGACGACTCGCCCGAAGCCATGGCCGGACAACACGGCACCGGCATGACCCACCTCGCCGCCCGCCTCTCCAAAGGCGCCAACTTCCGCGACTACGAGTACCGCATCGGTGCCGTAGGCCTTCCCTCCAGCCCCAACCCCTCTTCGCGGGTCGACCTCCAGCCCAAACGCATCGGTGTCGAAAAGCACGGCGACGAGATCTCCCTCTACATCTCCGTCGAGGGCGAACCCCTCCACCAGTTCGGCCCTCCCATCCGCCTGCACTTCGATGGACCCTTCTACGTCGGGATCGGCTTCACCTCTCACTTGCCCGCCACCTCGGACACCGGCGTGCTCTCAAACGTCGTCCTCGAAAACTCCGCCGGAAAAGTCCGCTAACCCCGACTCGTCCGTCAACGGCCCCAATGCAAAATCCGAACCCCTCGAAAACGGGTGCCCTATCTTCGCGACGGTTTTATCGTCGCTAAGGTGGGTATTCGCGCAGAGCGCGAACCGTCTTGCTTAAGGGCACGGCTTCAGCCGTGCCAGATTGATCGCAATACAAAGCGGCTTCAGCCGCTGAGGTCGGTCTTCTTCGCTGCATGACGAAATCAGGTCAATCCTGAACTCTGCTAAAGTTCTCCCGCCATGAGAACCTTCCTCTCCATCACGGCCGCACTTCTTCTCCTTGCCTCTGTCGCGCACCCGCAACCCGCCGCAGACTTCCATCAGCATCTCTTCAGCCCCGCCGATCATCAGCGCGCTCCGCAGGTGCAGGCCTTCTTCGCCCGCGACCTCATTCCGCTGCTCGACGCCGCTGGAGTACACCGCGCCGTCATCCTCTCCCTCGCCTATCAGTACGGAAATCCCAATCTCCCTTCCATCGAAGACGAGTACACGAAGGTGAAGGCAGAAAACGACTGGACTGCTCAGCAGGTCGGCCTGTATCCAGGCCGTCTCTGGGCCTTCTGCAGCGTCAACCCGCTCAAGGACTATGCCCTCGAAGAGATCGCCCGCTGTGCCCGCGATCCCATCCTGCGCACCGGCCTCAAGATGCACTTCGGAAACTCCGACGTCGATCTCGATAACCCGCAGCATGTCGCAAAGCTGCGCGATGTCTTTCGAGCCGCCAACCAGCACCGCATGGCCATCGTCGTCCACATGCGCTCCTCCGTTACGCGCAAGCGTCCCTATGGAACGAAGGAGGCACACGTCTTCCTCGAACAACTCCTCCCCGCCGCCCCCGACGTGACCATACAGATCGCTCACCTGGCGGGCTCAGGCACCTTCGACGATCCCACTGTCGATCAGGCTCTCTCCGTCTTCATCGAGGCCATTGCCAGGCACGACCCTAGAATGAAGAACGTCTACTTCGATATCTCCGGGGTAGCCGGATTCGGCGACTGGCAGCCAAAGAAACAGCTCATCGCCACCCGCATCCGGCAGATCGGCATGAACCGTATCCTATGGGGTTCCGACAGCTCCTACGGCGGCCTCACTCCCGTCGAAACCCTGAAGGCCTATCAGGCCCTCCCCCTCACCAGAGAAGAGTTCCACGCCATCGACACCAACATCCCACCCTATCTGCAAAGAGGAACAATCGCCCCCTCTCCACCTCACTTATGAAGTGTCATCTCGACCGGAGCGCGAAGCGCGGAGTGGAGAGATCCGCTTCTCAACGGCAATGTCAAGCGCAATAATCGATAAGTTGTTGCTCATCAACAAGATAACTTTGCCGACTAGTTACTCCACTCTTGCTATTCTAAATATAGGTCAATGAGAACCGCCCACCCGTAAAGATGAGCGGATCTTATTGAAATATCGATAACTTAGATCTAAGTCTAGCAATATCAATATTTTGCGAAAGTAATCCCAGGCTAAGTCTTTTATATCCAAGATTTTGCGCAAAACGTATGGGGATGGAGGCTACTACTGCAGAATTGGAACCCCGCCCAGCTCTCCCGCGATCCTTGCCTTCCACTCGGCCGGACCCGTGTTGTGAACGCTGACGCCCTTCGAGTCGACCGCCACCGTCACCGGCATATCGACCACATCGAACTCGTAGATGGCCTCCATGCCCAGGTCGGCGAAGCCCAGAAGCTTCGAGCTGCGGATCGCCTTCGAGACAAGGTAAGCGGCACCGCCGACTGCCATCAGGTACACCGCCTCATGCTCCTTGATGGCGTCGATAGCGGCCGGTCCGCGCTCGGCCTTGCCCACCATGCCCAGCAGCCCGGTCTCGGACAGCATCTGGCGCGTGAACTTGTCCATGCGAGTCGCCGTCGTCGGTCCCGCCGGTCCGACGGCCTCGTCGCGCACGGCGTCCACCGGGCCGACGTAGTAGATGAAGCGGTTCTTGAAGTCGACCGGAAGATCTTCGCCGCGGTTCAGCATGTCGGTCATGCGCTTGTGCGCCGCATCGCGGCCCGTCAGCAGCTTGCCGTTCAGCAGCAGAACCTCGCCCGGCTTCCACGTCTTCACGTCCTCGCGGGTGACCGTGTTCAGGTCCACGCGCCGAGCATTCGAAGCGTCGTAGGTAAGCTCCGGCCAGCTCTCGAGCGAAGGCGGCTCCAGCGCCACCGGCCCTGAGCCGTTCAGGTGGAAGTGCGCATGTCGAGTGGCGGCACAGTTGGGAATCATCGCCACCGGAAGATTGGCCGCATGCGTCGGGTAGTCCTTGATCTTGATGTCGAGCACGGTCGTTAGCCCGCCCAGACCCTGCGCTCCAATGCCCAGCTGGTTGATCTTGTTGTACAGCTCGATCCGCAGCTCTTCGATCTTGTTCTTCGGCCCCCGCGCGATCAGCTCCTGCATGTCGATCGGGTCCATCAGGGACTCTTTCGCCATGACCATCGCCTTCTCCGCCGTCCCGCCGATGCCGATGCCCAGCATCCCCGGCGGACACCATCCGGCGCCCATCGTGGGAACCGTCTTCACCACCCAGTCCACGATCGAATCCGATGGATTCAGCATCACAAACTTCGACTTCGCCTCCGACCCGCCGCCCTTGGCCGCGACCGTCACATCCACATCGCCGCCCTCGACCATCTCGACCGAGACGACCGCCGGCGTGTTGTCGCCGGTGTTCTTCCGCGAAAACGCCGGATCGGCGAGGATACTCGCCCGCAGCTTGTTGTCCGAGTGGTTGTAGGCCTGGCGAACGCCTTGATCGACCATCTGCTGCACGGTCATCAGCGGCTTGCCATCATTGTCCCAGCGCGCCTCCATCCCCACCTTTACGAAGGCGGTGACGATGCCGGTGTCCTGGCAGACGGGGCGGTGCCCCTCCGCGCACATGCGCGAGTTGATCAGGATCTGCGCCATCGCGTCCTTCGCGGCAGGCGACTGCTCAAGCTCCCAGGCGCGTGTCAGATTGGTGATGAAGTCCTCAGGATGGTAGTAGCTGATGTACTGCAGAGCATCTGCGACAGACTGGATGAAATCGGATTGCTTGATGGTGGCCATGGCACCATCATTCTATGGGTTACGAAGTATTGTTGTCGTGGATCCATTTTTGGATCGGCATACAAGCCACGGTATTTTCTTAAAGGAGTGAGTCGTGATTCGTTGTTCTAGTCTCAACGCGTGTTACGGCATCATGCTTGTCCTTTTCATATTTGTCGGATGTCGATACGGAAAAACTCACGATTCTATCGAGGTGTCCACGCCAAATCAGAACCACACATATAGGGCGACGATTATTAAACGCCACTATCTTTTGGATAACGGTATGGAAGACGCAAGCCCTACAACCTATGTTCTTCTCAGCAAAGATATGGGAGCACCTTCTTATAAAAACGGCCAAGAGTTCGAACCCGGTACCGTGGTCATGCGACCTTCTCAATGCGGACCGTTAAGGCTAGAGTGGATTAGTGAGAACACGCTTAAGATCATCTGCGAACATTGCGGTCTGGCAGTTCATTCAATCGGAAGTCACGCAAGTAAAGTAGAGTCAGTCCAGCTAGTCTATGAAGACTTTCCGAATAAGTCGTTCTGGGAATAACCGTCTGAAGTAAAAGACTTCTATCAAGTCGATCTGCTTCAGGCCGCCGAGGCAGCGGCATTCATGACAACAGTGAGAACTGAATCCGATTCTCTAGGCTCAGTCGAAGTTCCGGCAGAGGCTCTCTACGGAGCCCAGACCACCCGTGCGGTCGCCAACTTCCCCATCAGCGGACTGAAGGCAAATCACTTCCTCGTCCGTGCGCTGGCGATGATCAAGCTGGCTGCTGCCGAGGCCAACGCTGAGCTTGGGCTGATTACGGAGGAGCAGGGAAGAGCTATCGCGCAGGCAGCGCAGGAGGTTTTGGACCATAAGCATCACGAGCACTTCGTGGTGGATGTATTTCAGGCTGGAGCGGGTGTCAGCCTCCACATGAACACCAATGAGGTGCTGGCGAACCGGGCGAACCAGATTCTGGGTGAGGAGCTGGGAAGCTATAAGAAGGTTCATCCGAACGATCATGTGAACTACGGACAGTCGACCAACGATGTCTTTCCGACGGCGATGCGGCTGAGTGCGTTGCTGGCGCTTGAAGAGCTGTATCCGGTGCTCGAAGGGCTTGCCGGAAGTTTTGCAGCGAAGGCGGAGGAGTTCAAGGACATCCTCAAGGCTGGTCGTACCCACATGCAGGACGCGGTTCCCATTACGCTCGGTCAGGAGTTCGCCGCCTACGCTGTTGCGGTTCGCGAAGCCTCGGCTTCCATTCGGCGTAACGCCGTTCCATTGCACTCGCTCGGCTTGGGAGGCTCGGCCGTTGGTACCGGGCTCAACACTCATCCTGAATACCGGGAGAAGGCCGTCGCGAAACTAGCTCGCATCGCGAAGCTCGAACTGCACCCGGCCTACGACCTGCGTTATGCGATGCAGTCTTGCGCTCCGATGGCCGACGTCTCGGGGGCATTGCGTGGGCTTGCGCTTGAGATGATCCGGATCTCGAACGACCTGCGACTGCTCTCGTCCGGGCCGAATACGGGTTTCAACGAGATCTATCTGCCGAGCCTGCAGCCAGGGTCGAGCATCATGCCGGGCAAGGTGAATCCCGTGCTGGCCGAGCTGATGGCGATGGTGGGGTTCCAGGTGGTGGGTAACGACACAACCGTCGCGATGGCGGTGCAGGCGGGTCAACTGGAGCTGAATGTAATGATGCCCGCGATAGCGCATGCCGTGCTCGAGTCGATCACCATCCTAACCAATACGCTGCGCGAGCTGGATGTGCATTGCGCGCGTGGGATTACGGCGAATCGGGAGAAGGCGGCGTTCTATGCCGCGAGTACGATTGCGCTGGCGACCGCGCTGAATCCTTATATCGGCTATCGCAAGGCGGCGGAGCTGGTGAAGGAGTCGGTAGCGTCAGGCCGCTCGATCGTTGAGATCGCAAGGGAGAAGAAATTGTTGAGTGAGGAACAGATCGCCGAGATTCTCGATCCCAAAAACATGACCGAGCCGCATGCCAGGACCTCCTGACAAGAAGCTCGGCCGTTTGAATCGACGATTACTTAATGCGTCCGAAGCGATAGACGACACCGAGGTTCACGCCCAGATTGTTCTGGACGGTTCCCCCCCAGGTCGAGCCCAGGTAGGTCGGAGTAATACGGAACGCCAGGTTCGGATAGAAGTTGTAGTCGAGATTCACACCGGCTGAAAAGACAGCTCGAGTCTCGGACGGCCACAACCCAAGTTGTTCAGCAGGGATATTCTTCGATCCACTATCGAACTTACCGATACCTGCGCCGACAGTTCCGAAGACGCTGGCAGCCATCTTCTCTCGCAGGTAGAAGCGGTAGTTCGGGCCGGCCATGAAGGTGTACTGGGAGATCTGCGGGTTCTTGATGTTGAAGATCGTGTTTCCGACCTTGGCATTGCCATACGCGCCGCCAATTTCTCCCACAACGCCGAGCTTCGGAGTAAAGTACCGGGTCCCGGAGAGCCAGAAGGTGACCTCATTATTTTTCTGCAGCAGCTCGCCGGAACGGAAGCGAAGGTAGCCGCCACCTCCGCCTGCCTCCCACTTATGGCTGTAAGTGTCCTGAATGGTGC
>Ga0268266_10003601_pt1 | contig 15324 bp, 15 predicted proteins | sample KBSS13metaG_FD_190356 | JGI IMG/M metagenome (GOLD analysis project Ga0268266, IMG submission 190356) | Switchgrass rhizosphere microbial communities from Kellogg Biological Station, Michigan, USA - KBS S1-3 metaG (SPAdes) (version 2) | ecosystem: Host-associated > Plants > Roots > Rhizosphere...
CCACCACGCGAAAGGATGGCGGCGTCAGGCCAAACGGCGTGCGCCTGTCACGTCAACGGCGACCCCGCACGCACCGCGCCACCGCGCAAAGGATGGCGCCAAAGGCATACGGCAGACGCCTGCCGCACCGACGGCTATCGTGCCACCCGACACCCGCCGGGGGGTCGCGCGCCACCCGCCGGGGGCCGCACGCCACCGCGCGGACGTGCGGCACGTGTGCTGCGGATCGCGCCTACTTGACGCTGTAGCCGCGGCCCTCGAGACAAGCACCTATGGCTCGCTGGTAAGCGGCCCGCTTGGAGCTGGCTTCGCCTGGCGAGACGCCACCATTGGGCTGCGTGGGGTCGAAACCAGACTCGCCCTGTGCCCACTTGTGGCACTCGTACTTGTCCCGGGACTGCTGTTCGTCAGACTGCCCGTTCTTCGGATACACAAACACGTCGCCATTCTGGCTGGGCGGCGGCGGCGGCGCGTCGGTGCTCGCGGCATTCGGATCGCCGGGCGCGTCAACTACCTCGTACTGGTTATTGCTGCTACTCCACGTGTAGTACGTGTCGTTCGCGTAGTAATACGGAACACCACCGAAATACACAGTTGTGTAGTAAGGCGGCAGCACCGGTACAAACGCACCAACCGGCGCGCCAATTACGACGAAGCCACGAGGCCCGCTGTTGTACCAGACGCCACCGGAGTACCAGTACCGGCCACCACGAGGCCCACCCACGATGAATCGATCGCGGGGCAAATCGTGGAAGTAGTAGCCACGTTCCGGGTAATAGTGGTTGTGGCCGAAGCGGCCATCCATGTGGCTCCACCCCGCAGGCGGTCCACCACGGCGGTCAAACCCACGATCGTGCTGCGCCTGGGCCACGCCCATGGCCAACAGGCCCAACAACCCACTCGCCAACGCTGCCGTAATCTTCAGACTCATGATCTCACCTGATCCACTATTTCACGCTGTAACCGCGGCCTTCCAGGCAGGCGCTGACGGCGCGCCGATAGTCGGAGGCCCTCTGATCAACAGCGGCCGCCTGGCGCGCATCCTGTGCGCGTGCAGCCTGCACCTGCTGGTGTTGTGCTTCGGCGTTCGCGGCATCACCTGTTGAGCCGATCGCGGCTCCGGTAATACCACCGGCAACAGCACCGAATCCGCTATTGCGTGGGCCCGCTATCACGGCGCCCAGAATGGCTCCCGCGACGGCACCGATCGCCGTGTTGGTTCCCGGCGGCGGACCCGCGGCCACGACCACACGATCATGCGGCGGCGTACCGGGCGCGCTCGGATCAAAATTCGATTGTTTCACCGCCCACTCGTGGCAGTCATAACGATCGCGATCCATCTGCTCGGGTGTTTGTCCCTGCGTGGGGTAGGCGTACACGTCAGTGCGCGGCGGCGGTGGCGGGGGTGCTTGATACACCCGGCGCGGCTGCGGCTGCTCCACGCAGCCCGCCAGCGCGGCGGCCGACAAAAGTACAATCGCAAAACGACTTACTGAATTCATCATATCCATTGCTTCCAACCGTGAAGCCGGTGCTCTAGAAAACGCATGGCGACATGCGGCGTTGACTTGGATTCTCCCATGCCACGCTAGTTCCGCCCAAGCCCTGGCACCCGCCCGGCGAATGTGAAAAATTGTAAATTTGCGGGCTGCATCCCATCAGCGCTCCAGCAAGCTCGTCACCCGCTCGAGATCGGCAGCGGTGTTGACGTCCGGACCGGGCTGCTCGACGCTGTCCGCCACCCGGATTTCCAGACCGTTTTCCAGCGCCCGCAGCTGTTCGAGCTTTTCGTGCTGCTCGAGGGCCGTCCGCTGCAGGGATGCCATGCGCAACAAGCCGCTCACTCGATACCCATAAATGCCTACGTGGCGCCGGGCGCCGGCAAAGCTCGTCTGGCTCAACATCCCCGCCTTGGCACCATCTCTTTCCCACGGTATGGGCGCACGAGAGAAATACAACGCGCGGCCCTCCATGTCTGTAACAACCTTGACCGCATTTGGATCCATGAACTCTGCGAGCGAGGTAATCGGCGTGGCCAGTGTGGCGATCTGGGCGCTGGGATGGGCTTCCAACAACGCGGCCACCTGGTCGATCAAGGCAGGCGGAATGACAGGCTCATCGCCCTGCACATTCACGACGATGTCGGTTTCGGCCCAGCCCTGCAGCCGCGCCACCTCCGCAATGCGATCTGTTCCCGACTCGTGATCGGTCGAGGTCATTACCGTTTCTGCGCCGAAGGAGTGAGCGGCGCTGACAATGAGCAGGTCATCGGTGGCAATGAGCACTTCGTGGGCTCGCGAAGCACGGGCGCGCTCATACACCCACTGGATCATCGGTTTGCCGGATATGCTCAACAGCGCCTTGCCCGGAAGGCGAGTGGACGCGTACCGGGCCGGTATCACTACACGGAACACGGTCCGTACCTTCAGCGATCCATCAACGCATCGTCAGCAGACAGCTGCCGGGCCTCTTCCTCGAGCATCACAGGAACATCGTCCCGGATCGGATAGGCCAGGCGATCCATGCGGCACACCAGCACTTGCGCATCGCGCTGATATTTGAGAGTTCCCTTGCAGATGGGACACGCCAAAATTTCCAACAACCGAGCGTCCATCATTCTCCTGGGGCTAGTGCGAGAGCCACCCGATCGAGCAGCTCCCGGGCCTGTGGCTCACTGAACCGCGCAACCACCGGTACATACCAGAGTCGCGCGTCCTCGATCTCCCGGCATCTTACGGCATCCTTCTGCGTCATGAGCACGGGCAGATCGTCACCGAATGTCAGGTCGGCGACGGTGAAAGGATGGTGATCGGGAAACGCATGCTCCACGATATCGAGGCCGCGGGCGCGCAAATCGCGAAAAAAGCGCTGCGGATGGCCGATACCTGCCACTGCATGCACGCGGCGACCCCGGAAATGCTCCAACGGCTCGGGCATAGCCAGACCATCCACCCGCAACGCCTCGCCACCAAAGAGCGCCATCTGCAGGCTGCCCTCGACACCCCCTCGAAGCGAGGCATGCTCAGGAGTGCCATTTACAACAACGAGGCTGGCGCTTCGCACGCGGGACGCCGGCTCACGCAGCGGACCTGCCGGTAACATCCGCCCGTTCCCAAAACCCCGCGCGCCGTCGATCACAACAATTTCGCAGTCGCGCGCCAGTCGTAAATGTTGCAATCCGTCATCGGCAATGATGACGTCCACGCCGAGAGCCACCAGCTCCTGGGCTCCTGCGAAACGATCGCGTGCGACCACGACATCGCAGCCGGTCAAACTCGCGAGCAGCATGGGCTCATCCCCCACTTCCCGCCAGGAAGTCTCGGCATGCACGCTCTGAGGCGCACTCCCCGCGCGGCCGTACCCACGGGAGACGATTCCAACCCGCAATCCCGTCAGGGCCAATTGTTGGGCCAGCCAGGCGACCAGGGGTGTCTTGCCGGTGCCGCCAACAGTCAGATTCCCAACCACAATGACGGGCTTTGCGGCCCGCTGCGTTTTGAGCAGGCCGCGAGCGTAGGCGAGCCGGCGCAGCGCCATCACGAGACCGTACAGCCATCCCAGAGGCGCCAGCATCGAGAAGCCCGCCGATTCGCGATACCACAGCGTGGTGAGACGCTGCTCCATCAGTCGTTGAATTGCATACGATGCAACTGCGAGTACAACCCATCGTTGGCGAGCAGTTGGGCGTGCGTGCCGCTCTCGGCGATGGTCCCCGCATCCAGTACGATGATGCGATCCGCTTCTTCAACTGTGGACAGGCGGTGAGCAATGACAAATGTCGTGCGGCTGCGCACGAGCAGCGCCAACTCCGCCTGAATCTGCCGCTCCACTTCGGTGTCGAGAGCGGAAGTCGCCTCATCGAGAATCAGGATCGGTGCATTCTTCAGCAGCGCGCGCGCAATCGCGATGCGCTGCCGCTGGCCTCCGGACAACAGGACACCCCGGTCACCGACCATCGTGTCCAGCCCCTGCGGCTGCGACCGCGCAAACTCCGCCACCCGAGCCGCCTCCGCCGCAGCTTCGATGGCCTCGGCCGACACATCCCGCCCAAAGGCAATGTTGTTGCGGATCGTATCGTTGAACAGCACGACATCCTGGCTGACGACTGCAATCTGCTCGCGCAGGCTGCGCAGGTCATAGTCACGAACATCGACCCCGTCGATCAGCAGCTGTCCGGACTGTACGTCGTAAAATCTCGGCAGGAGATTGACGAGCGTCGACTTGCCGCTGCCGGAGCGGCCGACAATGGCAATGTTCTCGCCGGCGGCCACCTTCAGGGACACCCCCTTCACTGCGGCACCTTTTCCGGTGTCGTAGGCGAATGCAACGTCGCGAAATTCAACCTCGCCGCGTACGCGGGCGACAACGTGTCCGTTGCCCGGGGGCTCGGGCGGCTCGTCAATCATCTCGAAAATACTTTGCGCACCCGCAATACCCTGTTGCATCGGGCCACTGACACCAATGAGATTGCGCAGCGGCTGCGCCAGCATCCCCAGCGCGGTGAGAAATCCGAACGTCGCACCCGAGGTCATCCGCCCATGCACCGACTCTGCGATCGCATACGCGACCACGGGCGACACGCCGATCGCCGTCACGAGCTGCACGATGGGATTTGCCAGACCCTTCGTCAGGACCAGCCGCATGTTGGAGCGCCAGTTGTGTTCGTTGACGGCTTCGAACTGACGACCCAGATGCTCTTGGGCGTTGTAGACCTTGATCAGGCGCGGCGCATCGAAGATCTCCTTCGATACGCGCGTGACATCACCCATGGAGTCCTGGATCCGGCGGCTGTAACGGCGAAAGCGCTTGTTGATGGAGGTGACGAGCCAGCCCACCAGCGGGCCCAGGATCAGCGCAGCCAGTGTCAGCTGCAGGTTGAGATAGAACAGATATCCCAGGAGCCCGAGCAGCGTGAGGCTTTCCCGGATCAGCACCGCAACCGAGTCGGTCGTAGCCTGCCCGACCTGCTCGGTATTGAAGGTGAGCCGGGACAGCAGTACGGCCGAGGAATTGCGATCGAAATAGCGAATGGGCAGTTGCAGGGCCCGCTGCATGATCTGGGTACGCAGGCGCGTAACGATGCGACGCCCGACATAACCCATGCAGTAGGTTTCGATGAAATCACCGGTGCCGCGCAGAATGAACAGCCCGATCAGCGCCAGGGGCAGCAGCCAGATCATCCGCGGGTCTTTGCCTGCGAAGGCACCGTCACCAAACAATTGCGCGAACGGCACGAAGCTGACCATGCTGATGGAGAAGATCACTCCGCCCAGCATGCCCAGCCCGAACATGCCCCGGTGGGGACGCAGATAGGTCAGAAGGCGCAGGTAGGTGCGCCTGCCATCCAGCTCGGTATGCGGCCCCCCGGAGCGCGGCACGTCCACGCTCAAGGTTTCCCTGCCGACTCTTCCTTGACCGTCGCGATGTTGATTTCGGCAAATCCCAGCCGGCCCAGCACGTCCATGGCCGTGATCACCGCCTGGTGAGTGGCCCGCGCATCCGCGCGCAATACGATGCGCTGATTGCGGTTCGAACCCGCCTCCTTGAGGATTGCCGCGCGCAGGGTTTCCTGGCTGGCATTGATCAGCTCTTTTTCGTTCACGCGGTAGCCGCCCTGCTGAGTCACGGTGACCACCAGCGGCTCACTTTCGGGCTTCGCCTGCGGAACGCCGGCGGCTTGCGGCAGATGTACCCGCAGGCGCCCTTCGTCCGTAAAGCGGCTGGACAACATGAAGAACACGACGAGCAGCAACACCACGTCGATGAGCGACACGATGTTGATCTCGGGCTCTTCGTGAGTACGAGGCTTCAGATTCATGTCAGGCTGCCGCGCGTCCCCGTGCGGGTGAAGCGGACTCCACAGCGTCCGCCATACGCATGGCCTGCTTCTCCATCCCTATAACGATCCGTTCCACGCGGCCGCGCAGATAGCGATATGCGATGAGGGAAGGAATAGCGACGCACAGACCCGCCACAGTGGCAATCAGCGCTTCGGCGATACCACCGGAGAGCGCACGGGGATCACCCATGCCGCCGGCCTGAATGGCATTGAACGAGCGAATGATACCGGTGACCGTTCCGAGCAAACCCAGCAGCGGTGACACCGATGCGATCGTTCCCAACGTGTTGATGTAGCGCTCGAGCTCATACACCACGTGACGGCCCGCATCCTCCAGGCGCTCCATGAGAATCTCGCGCGGCCGGTGCCGGTTCGCGAGCCCCACGGCCAACACCTTGCCGAGCGGCGAATTCTGCTCGAGCGCGGCGATCACCTTGTCATTGACCTGGTTGGTCTCGATGAGCTGCCAGACTTTCGCAGGCAGCTCCTGGGGCAGGACGCGCTTGTCCTGCAGTGTCCACAGTCGCTCGAGAGTGATCGCGGCGGCAACGATCGAGCACAGAATGATCGGCCACATCAGCGGGCCACCTGCCCGCACTATTTCCCACATCCAAGTGACCCCAAGCATTGACGACGGCGGGCATATTACCTGAGCCCCGAGTTCGCTCAAGGCGATACGTCACCAACTGGATGTCGTTGCTCAGCGACGGGATACAGGCCCTGGGCATATGCCTTGCGGTAGAGAACCGCACCGCAATTGTGAGCGATTGTTTCTGCTAGGATTGCGTCCCTATCATGCAGCGCAGCCTTTTAAAGCGCATTTGCCCGAACCATGGCCGCCTCCAGAGCCATTGGTTTTTGCGCCGTTTTGGCACGCGGGCCTTTGACCCCCGACTGTGGGGATTATGTCGACGACCGGTCACCGCTGCGTTCGGCATAGGCCTGGCAATCTGCTTCATTCCGCTGCCAATTCATTTCGTTGTGGCGACCCTGCTGGCCGTCTGGCTGCGGCTGAACATCCCGGTCATTTACGCAACGATACTGTTGATCAATCCAGTCACGATCGTGCCGGTGTACTACCTGGCCTACCGGCTGGGGGCCTTCCTGCTGGATGTGTCACCCACCGGCTTTGCGTTCGAGATGAGCTGGGACTGGCTGCAGAACGGGCTGGGGCCCATGTGGAAGCCCTTCCTGGTCGGGTGCCTCGTATGCGGGGTCGTGGGGGGTGTCCTGGGATATATGGGCCTGGAGATCGCCTGGCGCTGGCGCGTCGCAACGAAGTACCGTACCCGGCATATACCGGCCCCGGTTTAACCTGCGCCGCAAGGACTCGGGCTCCGCGCGGCGAATGCCGCGCCAATCAAGAAGGGCAGCCTCGTTCCGTCAAGCGCCCGCTGACGATCTCGAAGACCCGCTCCATCCGATTGGCCAGCCGCAGGTCGTGCGTCACGACCACCAGGCAAGTCCCTCGCTCCCGGTTCAGCTCGAGCATCAGCTCGAACACCCCTTCCGCGTTCTGTCCGTCCAGGTTGCCCGTCGGCTCGTCCGCCAGAATGATCTTCGGCTGAGTAACCAAGGCACGTGCCACGGCTGCTCGCTGGCGCTCGCCGCCTGAGAGCTGATACGGCCGGTGATCCAACCGGCGACCCAGCCCCACCCGCTCCAGGATCTCGCACGCCCGTTCCCGTGCCTCATGAACCCGCATCCGACGGATCAGCAGAGGCATTGCCACGTTCTCAACCGCCGAAAACTCCGGCAGCAGATGATGGAACTGATACACGAAGCCCAACGCACGATTGCGGAGCATTCCGCGCGCGTCCTCACCCAGCTCGTGGATATCCTGCCCATCTACAAAGACGTGACCCGTTGTTGGCCGGTCGAGCCCACCCAGGATCTGCAGCAGCGTCGTTTTGCCCGAGCCGGAGGCTCCGACAATCGCGATGCGCTCCCCCGATCCGGCGGCGAAATTGACGCCCCGTAGCACCTCGAGCGTCACCGGCCCCTGCGTGAAGTTCTTCTCCACTTCGCGGGCTTCCAACACAAACTCACTCATGTCTCAGGGCCTCGGCGGGCGCAGTACGCGAAGCGCGCCACGCAGGATAGATAGTCGCCACGGCGCAGAGCAGGAAGGCAACGGTGCACACGTGCACCACGTCCTTCCACTCTACATACGCTGGCAAATCACTCATGTAGTACACGCTCGCATCGAGGAAATGAGTCCCGAGCGCACGTTCCAACGATGCAACCAGGGATTGCAGGTTGTGCGACAGCACAGTCCCCAACCCGGCCCCCAGCAAAGTCCCCACCAGACCGATCACGACGCCCTGGATGGCAAACGTAGTCAGGATGTTGGGTGGCCCCGCACCGAGCGTCCGCAGAATCGCGATATCCGTCTGCTTCTCCTTCACAATCATCACCAGGGTAGCGACGATGTTGAATGCCGCGACTCCCACAATCATGAGAAGAATCACGAACATCATGGACTTCGTCAGCTCAATGGAGCGGAAGAAGTTGATGTGTTGCTGGGTCCAGTCGCTCACATAGAACCCGCCACCCACGTCACGGGCGATCTTCACGACCAGACGGGGGGCCTGTAGCGGATCGTGTAGCGACAGCCGGATGCCGCTCACCTTGTCACCCAGCTTGTACAGCCGCGCGGCATCGGTGAGGTGAACCAGTGCGAGCCCCCGGTCGAATTCATACATTCCGGACTTGAAGATGCCGGTCACCAGGAAGCGGCGCATGCGCGGCACCACGCCGGTGGGTGTTGCGGTGCCCTCGGGGGCAATCAGAACGACCTGGCTACCGACTTTCGCGTGGAGCTCCTCTGCCAGGGCGCTGCCGAGAATGATGTGGTACTTCCCCGGTTCCAGATCCTCCAGGCGCCCCGTCGTCAGGGACTGTGCGAGGCCTGTTGCCTTGCGCTCTTCATTGGGGAGGACTCCTCGGACCTTTGCGCCGGCGACGTAGACTCCGTTTGAGAGCATGGATTGCTCTTCAATGTAGGGGACGGCGGCCTGGACCCCGGGCTGTTTGACGGCCGACTGTTGTATGGCCCGCCAGTCGGTGATGGAGCCCTCGATCCCACTCAATGTACCGTGGGAAGTCACGCTCAGTATCCGGTTGCGCAACTCGCGCTCGAATCCGTTCATCACGGAAAGTACGGTGATCAGTGTCGCCACCCCGAGCATCAGCCCGAGCACGGACATCAGCGCCACAAACGAGACGAACCCGCGCCGGTGCGTCGAGCGCAGGTACCGTGTCCCGATCAGCCATTCATACGCCGCGCTACTCATAGCGAAGCGCTTCGGCAGGAGCTGTCCGGGATGCTCTGACTGCCGGGTAGATCGTCGCAAAGCCTGTCAAAAGCAACGCACTCACACTGATGATGATCACGTTGGGCCAGCGAACATCCGCCGGGATCGTCGGCATGTCATAGACATCCGAATCGAAAATCTGGAAATGAAAGGTCTGCTCGAGGAACGGCACGAGGGTGTCGATGTTGAGGGCCACGCCCAGTCCGACGATCAGCCCCAGCGCCACCCCCAGCCAGCCGATCACGAGCCCCTGCGTCATGAACACACCCATGATGCGGCGCGGTGAGGCGCCGAACGTGCGCAGGATCGCGATATCCGTGCGCTTGTCCGTCACCACCATGACGAGCATGGCCACGATGTTGAATGCCGCTACCGCCACTATCATCATGAGAATGAGCGACATCATGGTTTTTTCAATCTTCACGGCGCGGAAATAATTCGCGTTGTCCTGCGTCCAGTCAAAGAGCTGGAAGTCGGTGGGCAACTTGGGGCGCAGCTCCTGCGACAGCACAGGCGCGGTCAGCGCATCGTGGAAGCGAATTCTCAGTCCCTCGCCCGCTCCACCCGCGGGAGCGATCCCCCTGACATCGTCAATGTTGGCCAGTATCAGCATGCCCTGCTCGGACCGGCCCACCTCGAAGATGCCGACCACCGTCAGCTCCCTGAGCTTCGGCGACGGCGCGCCCTCCGCGGAGACGGCGGGAACCAGCACTGTCAGTGAATCACCGGCGTCCAGACCTAGCTGCTCAGCGATCACCGAGCTGACCATCACCCGATCGGACCCGGGTGTCAGGTCAGTCAGCTTGCCTCTGACAATGGACTTGCCCACATCGGTGACCGTCGACTCCGCCTTGGGATCAACCCCACGCAGCAGGATCGGCAACATCTCCGGGGTCCGCACCGCGAGCCCCTGGATCTCGACGTACCGGGCAACAGCGACAACGCCCTTCCCGGACTGGACGATGCGCTGGACGTTTTGCCACTCGGCATCGGTTGGATGTACCGGCTGATTGTCAGCGTCACTTACGCGAGCGACCACGCGGGCATGGGCGCTCAGGGCCACCAATGAATCGCGCAGCTCGTTCTCCAACCCGTTCATGACGGACAGGATCACGATCAACGCGGCAACTCCCACGCACACCCCGAGAAGGGAGGCCCAGGTTATGAAGGACACGAAAAATTTATGAGTCCGCGCCCTTACGTAGCGCAGGCCCACAAACAGCGGCAGGGGGTGAAACATCGTCGCGATTTAACCACAATGACGCGCCGCTATGGACCCGCGTCACAGTATCGATGCACTGCGAATGGCGACAGCTTTTACAGATTCAGGGCGGTGCTATAGTCGCAAGCACTATGAAGACCTCAATCCTCATTGCACTGCTTTGCGGCTCCGTAGCTAGTGGCGCTGTCCTGGCAGAGACCCTGGTCGTGAACGACCAGCTGACGGTCCCGACCTCTTCGGTGGCGACGCCGAAGCGGGGCAGCACGATGACCGAGGTCGAAAAGCATTTCGGCGCGCCCGTCGAGAAGCACGCCACGGTGGGGCAGCCCCCCATCACCCGGTGGGATTACAACGGGTTTTCCGTGTTTTTCGAGCACGATCGGGTGATCCACGCTGTGGCCACCGCCGGCTGAGCGGAAAAAAAGAACCATTCTGAGCCTATAGTCTCGTCCCGGGCCTTCCGCGCGCTGGGCAACGCACCTGCGCGAATGGTAGCCTTCACCTCTGAAAGGTGAATTGCGTGAAGTAGTTCCGCGCAATCCTTCAGGTCAGGGGATAGGCGATTGGCGACGGATGAGTTTCTGAGGACTCGGATTGAGGCCCTCATGCGAGCGGGAGCGGTGCGACGGAAAGTCGCGGCGGCCCAGCTCGAGGAAGAGATCAAACGCCGTGAAGCCACGATGCGGGAGACATTCCGTCGCTATGTCTCACCCCGTCTCGCCGATAAGATTCTTCAGGACGCCCAACTGCGCGACTCCCTGCTTTCCAGCGAGGATGTGCGCACGCACGCGGTCGTCCTGTTTGCCGACCTGCGCGGTTTCACCAGCATGTCCGAGCAGCTCGCGCCCCACGAAGTGGTGCCGCTGTTGAATGAATACTTCTCCCTGCTGACCGAGATCACCTTCCGGCACGACGGCACCGTGTTCCACATGGCCGGTGACTGCCTGATGCTGGGATTCGGGGTGCCGCTCGAGCAGAAGGACAGCTCCACGCGGGCCATCAAGACGGCCCGTGAGATGTTGGATGGCTTTTCCAACCTCGCCCAATCCTGGAAGCGCCGCTTCTCGATCGACGCCGGCCTCGGAATCGGGATCAACGAGGGTGACGTCGTCGCAGGCAACGTCGGCTCATCCGCGTACATGAGCTACACGATCATTGGTGACGCGGTGAACATTGCCTCGCGCCTGTGCCAGCGCGCCCGGTCCGGCGAAATGTTGTTCTCGGGGGCCATCAAGCAGTCGCTGGATGCTCACGGGCTCGACGTCGGTGCCCTGCCCTTGCCGCCCATGATCCTGCGCGGCCGAACCAATCCCATCGACATCTATTGCGTGCCATTGCATTCGCGCATGCAGGTGAGCCAGGTGCCCTTGGAAGCCTGACACCTGCCGGATGGCCCTGCTCCTCAAGCCCCAGGTCCCCTCAACCAAGCAACGACGCCTGAGCTGGCACCAGCTCTACGGCAGCGCTGCAGCGTTGGCCCTAGCCGAAGCGACCCGGTCTGATCAACGGCTATACGTCGTCGTCACCGACGATGCCCGCGAGCTCGAGCGCCTGTCCGCCGAGCTGCAATTCTTCGCGGGCGAGCGGTTGCCGCTGCTGACGCTGCCCGACTGGGAAGTGTTGCCTTACGACCTGTTCTCGCCTCACCCGGATATCACTTCGCAGCGCCTGCGGACGCTCTTTGAGTTGCCGCGCCTGCAGGCGGGCTGCCTGATCGTGGCGGCCGATGTGTTGATGCAGCGCCTGCCGCCCCGCAACTACGTCCAAGGGCGGGCATTTGAGCTTGCAGTCGGTGAATCGCTGCTGCTCGATCCCTTCCGCCAGCGGTTGATCGAAGCCGGTTATGTGAGCGTCAGTCAGGTCGCGAGCCCGGGTGAATACGCAGTCCGCGGCTCGTTGTTCGACGTGTATCCGATGGGGACGACGGCACCTCTTCGCATCGATCTGTTTGACGACACGATTGAGGCCATACGGCGCTTCGATCCCGACACCCAACGCTCTCTGGACTCACTCGATCGGGTCCGCTTGCTGCCGGCACGCGAGATTCCGCTGGATCCGGACGGCGTACGGGAATTCCGCCGCCGCTTTCGCACCCGCTTCGAAGGCGATCCCACGCGAGCCTCCATTTATCGTGGAGTCAGTGAAGGCGTCGCGCCTGCCGGAATCGAGTTCTATGTGCCCCTGTTCTTCGATGAGACGGCGACCCTGTTCGACTATCTTCCGGCCAACGCCGTGTTGGTACACGACGGCGACCTGCCGGGCGCCCTCGCCAAGTCGTGGGATGGGATCGAGACCCGCTACGAGGATCGCAGGCACGACATCGAGCGGCCGGTCCTCGCGCCGTCGGAGCTGTTTATCAGTCCCAGGGAGATTGATACGCGGCTGGAGCAGTTTTCCTCCGTCACCCTGAACACGTTCAAGATCGACGAAGAGTTGGGCGGCGTCGGCGCTTACAACTTCCCGACTGCGATGGTCAACGAGCTGCGGATCGATGCTCGTGCCGAGCATCCGTTTGCACCGCTCGACCTGTTCCTCAATGAGTTCGCCGGCCGGGTGTTGATTGCGGCGGACTCACCGGGGCGGCGTGAAGTGTTGCAGGAGATGTTGCGCGGGCACGGGTACACCATTGCCCCGGTGCAGGGGTGGGAAGCCTTCACGGCCAGCGATGCCAGACTCGCGTTGACGGTAGCCCCAGGCCTGCAGGGGCTGACCCTCACCAAGCCGCCGATTGCGGTCATTTCCGAAGCGCAGTTGTTTGGGCAGCGAGCGCGCCAGGAACAACAGCGCCGGCGCAAGCGGGCCGCCGCCGATCCCGAAGCGATTCTGCGCGACCTGCAGGACCTCAATCCCGGCGCCCCGGTCGTGCACCAGGAGTACGGCGTCGGCCGTTATGTCGGCCTGCAGGTGATGGACATCGCCGGTCAGTCAGGCGAATTCCTGGTGTTGGAATACATGGACGGGGACCGGGTGTATGTGCCGGTGCATTCATTGCACCTGGTGACCCGTTATACGGGCGCTGCCCCGGAGAGCGCGCCGCTGCACAAGCTGGGGACCGATCAGTGGGCCCGGGCGCGCCGCAAGGCGGCTGAGCAGGTTCGCGATGTTGCCGCCGAGTTGCTCGACCTGTACGCGCGCCGCAAGGCCCAGCAGGGCGTGAAGCTGGCGGTCAGCGAGCAGGAATACCAGAAGTTCGCCGATGCCTTCCCGTTCGATGAGACGGAGGACCAGGCCGAGGCGATCCGCGCCGTGTTGAATGACATGAAGGGCGGCAAGCCCATGGACCGGATCGTGTGCGGCGATGTGGGATTCGGCAAGACTGAAGTGGCCATGCGCGCCGCGTTCGCCGCGGTCGAAGCCGGCAAACAGGTGGCCGTGCTCGCGCCGACCACCCTGCTGGCGCAACAGCACATGACCAACTTCCGCGACCGTTTCGCGGATTGGGCGGTGCGCGTCGAGTCCCTCTCGCGCTTCAGCAATTCCAAGGAAATCAACAATACCATTGCGGGAATCGAGGCCGGTGCGGTCGACATTGTCGTGGCTACTCACCGCCTGCTCCACTCTCATGCGCGCTTCAAGGACCTCGGGCTCATCATCGTCGATGAGGAGCATCGCTTCGGCGTGCGCGACAAAGAGAGATTGCAGGCGTTACGGGCAGACACGCACGTACTGACTCTGACGGCCACGCCGATTCCCCGTACTTTGAATATGGCGCTGGGGGGTCTGCGGGATCTGTCGCTGATCACCACACCACCGGCCATGCGGCAGGCGATCAAGACTTTCATTATCGAGTGGCACGGACCAACCTTGCGCGAAGCGGCCCTGCGCGAGCTGCGTCGTGGTGGGCAGATGTACTTCGTGCACAACGAAGTGAAGACAATCGAGAAGATGGCCGCCGAAGTGCAGGCACTGATTCCAGAGGCCAGCGTGCGGATCGGCCATGGACAGATGCGCGAGCGCGATCTCGAACAGTTGATGGTCGACTTCTATCACCGCCGCTTCGACCTGCTGGTGTGCACGACGATCATCGAAAGCGGTATCGACGTGCCGACCGCCAACACGATCATGATCAACCGCGCCGATCATTTTGGACTGGCGCAGTTGCACCAGTTGCGCGGCCGTGTTGGTCGGTCGCACCACCGTGCGTACGCGTATCTCATCGCGCCGCCACGCAAGGCACTGGCCGGCGATGCCGCCAAGCGCCTCGAAGCGATCGAGGCCATGGAGGACCTGGGCGCCGGCTTCGTGTTGGCGACTCACGACCTGGAGATCCGCGGCGCCGGCGAGCTGTTGGGCGAGCAACAAAGCGGCCAGATGACCGAGATTGGCCTCGCCATGTACCTGGACATGCTGGAGCAGGCTGTGAAGGCCCTCAAGCAGGGTCAGAAGCCCAATCTCGACAAGCCGCTGGCGGCGGAGACTGAAGTTGAATTGCGGCTGCCGGCTTTCATGCCTGAAGCGTACGTAGCCGACGTGCACGTGCGGTTGGGGCTGTATAAACGCATAGCCGCTGCCGCGACGGATGCGGAGCTGGATGAGCTGAATGCGGAGATCTACGACCGCTTCGGGCCGCTGCCGGGCAGTGCCCAGAATCTGTTGAAGCTCGCCAAGCTGAAGCTTGCAGCGCGCAATCTCGGTATTCGCCGGATGGATATGGGCGCGGGCGGCGGGACCATTCTGTTTGAGGAGCAGAACCAGATCGACCCGATGACGGTGATCCAGATGATCCAGCGCGAGCCGCTGGAGTATCGGCTGGAGGGGTCGCTGAAGTTGCGCGTGGCGCGCCTGCTGACCACGGAGGAGGCGCGCTTCGAGTTTGCCGCCGACTTGATGCGACGTTTGGCGGAGAAGCCGAAACCGCAGGCGCCGAAGCCGCCGCCACCGAAGGCGCAGGCTCCGAAGTCGTCGGGCGGTGGCAAACCGCCGCCACCGAAGCGGCGGTGAGGTCG
>Ga0268266_10003603_pt1 | contig 15313 bp, 19 predicted proteins | sample KBSS13metaG_FD_190356 | JGI IMG/M metagenome (GOLD analysis project Ga0268266, IMG submission 190356) | Switchgrass rhizosphere microbial communities from Kellogg Biological Station, Michigan, USA - KBS S1-3 metaG (SPAdes) (version 2) | ecosystem: Host-associated > Plants > Roots > Rhizosphere...
TGACAGTCGTGCAGTCGATCGCGCATCAAACCCGGCGCTTCAGCAAATCCTACGAAGAATTCACCGACCGCCTGGACGGCCGTCTAGCGGCACTTGCCGCGGCGCATTCGCTGCTGGTGGAATCCGACTGGCGGGGCGCCGATCTCGCGGCGCTGGCACGCAGGCAGGTCGAGCCTCACATCGGCGGCAACCCTGACCGGGTCAAGATCCTGGGAGAGCCGCTATTCCTGCCTGCCGATCTGGCAACACCGTTCGGACTGGTGTTCCACGAACTTGCGACCAACGCCGCCAAGCATGGCGCGTTCTCGCGCCGAACCGGCACCGTGGATATGGAGTGGAGCCAGCAGACCCACAATGGCCAACCCGTTCTGACGGTGACGTGGCGCGAACGCGGCGGCCCCAAGACCGCCGAACCGAAAACAAAGGGTTTCGGAAGCCAACTGATCGAAAGAGCCATCCCGAATGCGATCGTACGCCGTGAATTCACTTCCCGCGGCGTGACATGCACGATCGAAGTAGAGTTGCCGAAAGCGCCTTCCGCGGGCCCCATGACGCCCCCACCAACCTGAACGACGACGTCAACATACGGGCGAAGCGGTCTCATAGCCGGCAGGTTGCGGATTTGCGGAACGTTTGCCGGTCGCAGGCATTCGAATTGTGCGTGATGGTTCCCGCGATGCACCGGGAAAGCCGGCCGTCCGCGCAGACCCCGCCTGAAAACCACCGGAGGACGTAGCTCATGCGACTGACTCTATCGATAGCAGTACTTGCCGTATCCGCCTTGCCTGCGCTCGCCGATCGCCAAGTTACCGAGGACGAACGCGCAAAGCTCGTAGCCGCGGTTCAGGCCGAGGGATGCTCTGGCGGCAAGTTAGAGATGGACGAGGACGATCAGCAGTTTGAGGTCGATGACGCCGTATGTGCGGATGGAAAGAAATACGACCTCAAGTTCGATACGCAGATGCGATTGAAGCGCAAAAATCTGGATTGAGGTCGCACGCCGCGCGAGCGCCGATAACCGGCCGCGGTTCGAGCAATCGTCGGCCGGATAGTAAGGCGCCTTCCGCTCCAGCTCACTGGCGGATTTGAAGGAAGTCTGACCCATCCGGCTTCGTCTATCCGATGGGTCTCCGTTTCAAATCCTGTTGGCTTCGCCAACAAAATAGGGCTGACAGCGGCGCGCCGTTCGCAATTTCGACGTCATTCTCGACTCGACTTGGACGTAGGTCTACGATGCCTGCCGGAATTTGCTCCGTTGCCCTGACAAAGGATGCGGGTCGCCATGCCGAAAAAAGGAATCACCGGCCACGACGAATGGGTCGTCACAGAAGCGCTGGCAACCGCACTGGTCGCCCTGGGGCAGCTTGAGCCGACCCAGCAATCCCGCCAGCAAATGGACGATATCAGGAAATTGCTGGCAGCCAACTGTCAGCCCGGGACCCTCAATCTGCACCTCGCCCAGGCCAAGTGCCGGCTGAATCCCCACGGCGATCGAGCCGACATCTATCGAGAGTACGGCTTTGAGGACTGGGAAGTCTGAAATGTGGGGCTCATTGCAAGCCTTGACCGGATGAGTAAACGTAGCCCGGATAAGCGCAGCGATAGCCGGGAGGCACTGTGTCTCGCATAGCGCTGTGCTCGTGCCGAGTACTTGATGAATGCGCGGAAGTCCGGGAGGACGTCAGGATGAAACTGCCACACACATTTGCCGCAGCAATGTCTCTGACAATTTTGGCCGCCATGACTGCCCTGCCGACGCCCGCCCGCGCCCAGACCTACGACCCGAGCTATCCCGTCTGCCTGCAGATCTACCAGAGCATCGCGGACTTCTATTTCGAGTGCCGTTATCGGACGATGGGCCAGTGCATGGCGTCGGCCTCAGGACGTTCCGCCCAGTGCGTGGTCAATCCATATTACGGCGGGCCGAAAACCAAGCGCAGCAAGCGTCAGCAGCGGCCCCAGCCATATTGAAATCGGATCGCTGCGGCGGCCTGATCCGCCACCAGCTGCCCCGCCATTCACCAGCCGTAAGTGCCGAGCGCAAGCGGCCGCGATGGGCCCTTGGCCGTTCGCGTTGTCTCGGGCTTCAGACAGCGCCGGGCCGCCTCGATCTCGGCGTCGCTCGCACCCTTGCCGCGAGCCCACTGCTCTGCCGCGGACGCGCTGTATTTCGCCACGTAGTACCGCACCACCGGGCATGAAATGCGACGCAAGACACCAGACTGTTCATTCGCAAATCCGGCGCTCGGTGTCCCCAGACACAGCCCCACCACACACATCCAACCTAAGCGCATATGATTCCCCTCTGCGTATTAAGAGGGACGGCTTTCACCAGCGCATCAAGCCCGATTGTCGGTTCCACACGCGGAACCGACGGAGCTGTGCCTAAGCCGCCACTGCGCCGCCTGGGGCGGCAGGCCACGCTGGTGAAACGCGACTTTCCGCGATCACTAAAATTGATTGTTTACGAAGAAGACCGAAGCTGGTTGCCGGCTGGGCGTACTTCGCTAGCCCCTGCCCAAGGGCGTGAACTGTTGGTAGCTCCGATGGAATTCGAACGCCGATCTATCGCACGGACCACGATCTCGAAAGACGCGCTGCTGTTCTTTGATGCCCAGCGCGGTGTCCTCACTTGCCGTGTTCAGGATGTCACCAATTCCGGCGCCGGAATTGAGCTTCATAGCCTCAATCTGTTGCCGCCGAATTTCGAACTGAGCTTCGACAAATTTCACACCGTTCGCGAGTGCCGCGTGATCTGGCGGCAGGGCGATTTCGTCGGTGTGGCGTTTCAGAACTGAGCTGCCCGCCATCAGTCCCACCGCGAGAGCCTTGGCTGGGAGTTGCAGTCATCCCTCCAGAGACAGGGCCGTCTCCGAGAGAGACAAGCCATGCAGCAGCGTGAATAAACCGGTCTACGGAGGACTGGAACGAACAACGGGACTGCGCGTCGAATCTGTTGTTTTCGGTTCCGGCGGCTGGCAACCCATTGCCGGGTTGTGCTGCTTGGCGCATGCTGCTCGCGCCAAGGCCGTTCGGAACTCTGTAACGGGAGTTCGACAAAGATGTCCTGGGATCGTCCGTTCCCTCAGCCTGTACCGCTTCCGAAGGGACCGCCGGCGCAAACCCTGCGCGAGGCCGCCGACTACATCAGGAAGCTTTCTCAACCGGAGCGCGATTGTCAGGAATGGCGGCTTGCCGTCCAGATGCTCATCGATGCCGCCGAAGACCGGGGACCCATGCTGTTTGCGCGCATGGGAATCGTCAGAGCCCTCGAAGGCCGGGTCGAATGCACGCTCGATTCCACCCAAGCGGATTCCAGGCAAGGCGAGCTGAAGACAGACCGTGACGCCAGTGTCTAAATCCGGCCTGGCATCACCGGGGTGCCGCGAAAGCCTGGAGCTTCCCCAGGCTGGGCAACGAAAGTTCGCGAGCGTCGACCGTTCGCGAACATCAGCGTGCGCGGGGCGGCTATGAGCCGCCTATGCCACCCGCCTTATCCGGAAGTCGTCGATCCGCTTGCCGGACTTCAATTTGGCAGTCAGCCAACGAGGCGTCTTCCCTCGTCCTGCCCAGGTCTCGGACGGCCGATCCGGGTTCTGAAATTTCGGAACGACCGTTGGATAAGGCCGCCGCCCTGATTTCGTGTGCTCGGCTTCGACAACTCCCTTGAGCTGCTTCAAGCGATTTTCGAGCACACGTTTCTCTGCGATGAGAGTCACTGCAAGCTTGGCAGCAACCTCTTCGTGCAGTGCCCACAGCTCGTCGGTGGACATTGATTCCAGGTTCTTAAGATTCACGACCGTCCCCAATCATGATTTTGATACAGTTTTCATGGTCCGCAGAAAACTTAAGCGGAATAAGGCCGATTCTGTGCCGCTTCCAGTACGTCTTTAAGGCCAAAAAGTTCCACAGGTTGACTTTTTTTTGTTCTAAAAAGTTCCATTTGGTTGACCTCATCAGGTAACGCAACCTCAACGCACTCCGCTTCAAGGCGCACTCAGTTGTGTCACAATCAGTGGTAGATGGCCAGACCAAGCCACGTGAGATCTGAAACTAAGTGCCACTTGTTGACGGATTGCTAACCGCGCAACCGCTGTCCAGCGTCTCTCCTCCCCCTAGTTTGGCGCAATACCGCCGCACGATCGTCACGCCGTCGCCAAAGTCGAATCAGAGCTTTGGGTTGGAACCTCCGGCGGGCGAGAGCCCTCCCGCAACAGAATGTTGACGTCATGGCAGCGTATCGCCACCGCGAAGGCCGCGGTCCTTCAAAGCTGCAGTTCGCAGCGCTTGCACTGGTACTGACCTCGTCGCAGGCTTACGCCGACTCCTTTCAAGAAAAGTGGATGGGGCGAATAGCCCGGCCACCGGCAGACGATCAGGAGGCCTCCGTCTACTGGGAGGACAAGTGGGATGCGCGCGGCAAGCGCTTCAAGGCCAACGAGGTCTCCTGCGCCCATCGCACCGAAGCGTTCGGCACCGTCTTCGTCGTCACCAATCTGGAGAACGGCAAAAAGATTCGCTGCCCCGTGCAGGACCGCGGTCCCTACGCACGCGGCCGCGTTCTCGACTTCTCGCTCGGCGCCGCGCGCCAGATCGGCTGCGACGGCCTGTGCCGCGTCACCGTGCGTCGCGCGGGCTACGAGTAGAAAGAGAGCGTCCCTCAAAAGCGCCCGCTCGACGGGAGACATCTGCAGCACCACCCTGTGTCTCAGCGGCGGCTTTCTGAGCAGCAACTGCCCCTCGCGGATCACCGGCAAAGTCCTGCCGCCCGCCTGAACTGAAGCGGCATCGGGATCGGCAAGCAGCCATCAACTTCGTTGCAAGGACCTGACGAGGTGGCCCACAATAGCCGAGCGCTCGTCTCCCTGGGGTAGGTGTAGGGGCGGCGCCCGGCTATTCGGGCCGCGCGGCGGTGCGGCCCGAATAGGAACTCATTTCAGGCTTAAGGAGCATTTAAAAAGCCGTTGAATCATAACGATTTTTATAACCATACCCATTGCTTGCGCCGGTATCTGGGTGTCAACGGAACCGAAACGGCATAAAAACGGGCGGAAATCAGCGCAGATTGGGAACGGAGCGGCTTCGATAGGTTTGCTCTGGTCCACGTATTGAAACGGTTGACGCGAGGATCCGTTGAGCCCGCCACCACCCGAATTCGATCGCGACGAAGCCCTCGTGTGCATGGCGCTGGCGTTCTGCCTGGTCGGTGCATCAACCAGCATAATCTTCCGGCTGCTGGGTTAGATGTCCGGACGGCTATTCCCGGAGACCGCGAAGAACGGCAATCCACTTCCATTACAGCGCCCAGGAATATGGCCGCCGACGACCCCATGCCGCGTCGTGCGTGTCCCGATTTTGCCGATGAAGTGGCTCGTCCGCTGTCGATGAGGAGTAGACGAGGCCCGGAGTGCCTAGGAGTCCGGGCCTCGTCGCCTCCAGTGGTAGCACTCGTCGTGATGGACGAACGCCCTGCCCCCCGCTGCAAGCGACGCCGTTATAGATGCGCCGTGCTCGCACGGCCAATCCGTAGGAGTACGGTGCGGTATCAATGCGTATATTGCTTGCGTGTGTCCCTCACGTGCGGTTGCAAAACTCTACGTGGCCGTCAGCTGCGAGCACAGACGACTTGTCCGCGGGAGCTCAGCGCGCGGAAGGCGGAAGCAATCCATCGTGCGACATGAAGTAAGGCAATGCACTGCTGTCATCGGCCGCGCAGTCGCGCGCGCGATAGGCACGTCCTGAGCGATCAGGACGCGCCGAACCGGACGCCCCGCGTTCGTCGAACATGACGAGAGCGGTTGGCCGCAGCGTCCTATTGCTTATCGAATGGAATATACTGGTGATACTCTTTCGGCACCGAGTTCCGGTAACGCGCGGGCACTGTGCCGCGGTCGATCGAACGGTCGATCTCCTGCTGCCGGGTCATCCTGGTCGGCTTCTTTTTCTTTGACGCCGCCTTCGCCTTCTCGGGAGGCGGGTTTTCAGCAGCCTTGTTTTCGGGAGCCCTGGGCTCAGCAGCCTTGGGTTCAGCAGCCTTGGGTTCAGGGGCCTTGGGGGGTTCCGGAGCGGCGGGGGACGTTGCTGCGGGCGCGGTGTCGCTGCCTGGTGCGCCCTGCGCCAGCGCGGCGCCGGCCGGCAGCAACAGGAGTGCCGCCGCCGACGCGGCCACCACAAAACACGACAATTTCTGCATCGAAAACTCCAGTTCTGGCCAGTTCCATCCCCGGCCAGATCCTATTACGTCCGTAGCCGTGCGCACACCGGGATTTTGGCGAGGTGGATCGGCCTGGATTGGCTCTGCTTGGCCCGGCTGCAGGTCGTGAAGACGAAAGCCATCCTGCTGCACTGCCAATCCGGACCGAGGGCGGCGCTTGCGGCCGGCTCGGGATAGGACACGCCAACAACCACGCAGCCGATCAAGGCCAGCGCGACAGCGGCTGCGAGAACAAGGTATTTGCGGGTCCACCAAGAATGGGACATGGCGGTCGCTCCTGTTTCAGACGCCCGGAATATAGGGGCGGCCTATCAGGGCGCTTGTGAACAGGTTCACACTACACGGGTTTGTGCGCGGGCCCGTTGACGCGGAAACGGGTATAACCCGCGTAATTCCGTTGCGCGCCTGCAACCCTTTGATCGAAGCTGCACGTCAGGGGCGAATCGCGTGTGCGGGGCGTGCGATGGACGAGCAGGAAACGGACTACGATCATAACCGGTACCGGCAATTGCTGGCGGAAGCGGTTGACGAGGCCAAGCGGATCGAGCTGATCGAGATCATGATCAGGGAAAAGGCCCGCGACCGGCTGGAGGCGCAGCGGATGGCGGATCGCGTCGCGATGACGGCGATGACGGTCGCACGCGTTCTCGGACCCGGCGGGCGCCGCGACAACGCATAAAGCGCTGTCATTTTTCCGAAGCAAGCCGGTGAGCCAACCGCCGCCGCCCGTTGCCATCTCGTAGAGCAGCAAGGCTGACGTAACTGCTCATCAGTACCAGTTTGGGTCGTTTGCTGTTCACGCAAACCTCCCCTGCTCTACCGGCCCCCTCTCGACGCTGGTATTTTGCCGCGGGTTCACTTACCAAGGCGCCATTCCGCGCGCCGCACGCGCCCAACCCCTAGAGCGAAAGTGACAAGGCCTCGTCTATGAGTGGATTCAAGGAACCGAATTTCGCGGACCGCCAAAAGGCCGCGATGCAGGCGCGGCAGAACATTCTGAACAAGTTTCGCGCCAAGCCGGGCCCTGACGATCCGGAGGTGCAGCGCCGCCAGGCCGAGCGCGAAGCGCAGGCTGCTGCCCGAGCCAAGGCAAGAGAGGCGAAGGAAGCGGCGAAGGCCGAGCAAAAACGTCTTGAGGCCGAGGCCGCCGCGGCGGAAGCCGCCAGGATCGCGCGCGAGAAGGAAGAAGAGGCAATGAGGCAGGCAGCGCTGGAGGCCGAGCAGAAGGCCAAGCGCGACGCCCGTTACGCCGCACGCAAAACCAAGGGTAAGAAGAGATAGAAAACGGCCGCTGCGATCCTTCGCGGCCGTTGCAGCCCGGGCTGCCCGCGCTCTCATTCGTCATTCCGGATTGGTGCACCCAGCGCCCAGACCCCCGGTGCACAGTCGCGCACCGGAGAATCTCGAGCAGCTTTGATGGGCAACTGCGCATCGTAGTGCGATGCACCACATCGCCTGGGACTGATTGGCGCGTTTAGTTCTTCTTCATCCCGTCTTCTTTTTTCATACCATCCTTCATCATACCGTCGTGCTTCATGCCGTCCTTCTTCATCATGCCGTCGTCTTTCTTCATGGCGTCCTTGGACATCGATTCCTTCTTCATGCCGTCGTCCTTGCTCATCTTGTCCTGAGCGAAGACCGCTGGCGCGAACGCAAGGCCGAGTGAAACGAGCGCGACAGACAGGCCGAGGCCGATACCGGTCGTGGTCATGGGATGGTCGTCCTTTGGGTTGGGTTGATTTCTCGAAGCGACGTCTGCCGCTCTCCCAACGACGATGCCGCGGTCCGGTTTGTTACCGGCCAATCCCCAAACTTCGCGCCTGGTCACGGATAGTTGAAACGGGCAAATTCATGGCGGCTAACGCTCCGCGAGTGCCCAAGGCTGGACGCATTATTGTCCGAGTCTTCTGCGAACGGCTGTTCCCCAGTGTGCGCTGCAGCGATATCAGGCTTTGGTCGCAAGACCGGAATCTGGGCTTGCCGTCGCGTGCCACCTCGACCTATCACACAGCCTCGAACTACTGGACTAGAGACCCTTCGGACGCCGGCTAACATGGGCTGAAGCCGGTCCGGATCGCCGACCCAATAATCATTCGCAGGGGATTAACCATGCTCACACGCCGTCATGTCATCGCATCCGCACTTGCCGCGCCCGCCGTGCTTCGGTTCGGCACCGGCACGGCCCACGCCGCCACCACGCTGAAGATCTCGCACCAGTTCCCAGGCGGCACCGTCGACAAAGGCGACTTCCGCGACCGGCTCTGCCGCATGTTCGCCGCCGAAGTCAGCAAGCGCTCAGGCGGCGAGATCGCCGCAGAAATCTATCCGAACTCCTCGCTGATCAAGACCAACGCGCAATTCTCGGCGATGCGCAAAGGCGCGCTCGACATCAGCCTCTATCCGATGCCCTATGCGGGCGGCGAATTGCCGGAGACCAATATCGGCCTGATGCCGGGCCTGGTTGCAACCTACGACCAGGGATTGAAATGGAAGAAGGAGCCGGTCGGCAAGGCGCTGACCGATTTCCTCGCCGACAAGGGCATCATTCTCCTGACCTGGGTCTGGCAGGCCGGCGGTGTCGCCAGCCGTTCCAAGCCGATCGTCGCCCCTGAAGACGCCAAGGGGCTGAAGGTGCGCGGTGGCTCGCGCGAAATGGACATGGTGCTGCAGACAGCGGGCGCTGCCGTGCTGTCGGTGCCGTCGAACGAAATCTATGCCGCCATGCAGACCGGCGCCTGTGACGCCGGCATCACCTCCTCCACCAGCCTGATCTCGTTCCGCCTCGAAGAGGTCGCGAAGTCGCTGACCTCGGGCGCGGGCGCGTCCTACTGGTTCATGCTGGAGCCGCTGATGATGTCGAAGGCGATCTTCGACAAGTTGCCCAAGAACCAACAGGACATCATCCTTTCGGTCGGCAACGAACTGGAAGCGTTCGGCCGCAAGGGCGCGCAGGACGACGATGTCGAGGTCGCCAAGGTCTATGAGAAGGCCGGCGCCAAGGTCAGCAAGCTCGACGTGGCAACCGTCAACAAGTGGCGGGATATCGCGCGCGATACCGCCTGGAAGGACTACAGCGCCAAGACCGCGACGTCGGCCAATCTGCTCAAGCTCGCCAGCGACGTCTCCGCATGATGCATGGTCCGCTTCCGGATCAACCAGACCATACCGAGGTCGTCACGGGCAATCCGCTCGTGGCGGCGCTCGGCCAGGGGCTGGCGCTGTGCAACAGCGTCATCGTGGTCTTTGCCGCACTCGCGCTGATCGCGGCCTGTGTGATCCTCAGTTACAGCGTCCTCGGCCGCGCCCTGTTTCACAGTCCCAATTACTGGCAGGACGAGGCCGCGGTGTTTCTGCTCGTCGGCGCGACCTTCATGACGGCGGCCTATGTGCAGGGCCAGCGCGGTCATATCGGCATCGAGGCCTTTGTCGGGTTGATGTCGCCACTCGCCAATCGCATCAGGCTGTGGCTGGTCGATGTCGCAAGCTTCCTGTTCTGCGCCTTCTTTGCCTGGAAATCCTGGACACTGGCGCATGAGGCTTACGTCGACGGCCAGGTGTCGAACTCGATGTGGTCGCCCCCGCTTGCGATCCCCTATGTGCTGATGGCCGTTGGCATGACGCTGTTGTGCCTGCAGATCCTGTTGCAGATCATTATTCCCTTTGCTGGTGCTTCACGTCGATGAGCGTTCTTGGAATTGGTATCAGTTACGGCCTGGCCACCCTGTTTGCGATGTTTTCCGGCATGCCCATTGCTTTTGCCCTGGGCGCCGTGGCCGTCGCCTTCATGGCGATCTACATGCCCGCGGCATCACTCGATACCGTGACGCAGAACGTCTATGAGGAAATGGCTTCGATCACGCTGCTGTCGATCCCGCTGTTCATCCTCAAGGGCGCGGCGATCGGCAAATCCCGCGCCGGTCAGGATCTCTATTCGGCGCTGCACGCCTGGCTGCATCGCGTGCCGGGCGGCCTCGGCGTCGCCAACGTATTCGCCTGCGCGCTGTTTGCGGCGATGGCGGGCTCATCGCCCGCGACCTGCTCGGCGATCGGTTCGGCCGGCATTCCCGAGATGCGCAAGCGCGGCTATTCCGGCGGCTTTGCCGCAGGCATCATCGCCGCCGGCGGCACGCTGGGCATCCTGCTGCCGCCCTCGATCACCATGATCCTGTTCGCGGTCGCTGCGGAGAAATCGCTGGGCCGGCTGTTCCTCGCCGGCATCGGCCCGGGGCTGTTGCTGGTTACACTGTTCGGCATCTACGCCGTGCTGCGCTTCCGCAAGGAGTTTGCGACGGCGCAGGCGCTCTACGAAAAGAGCGGAACGGAATCCGCGATCCTGCATCGCGACGAGTTCACGATGGCCGAGCGCTTCACCATGCTGCCGCGGGTGATCCCGTTCGTGCTGCTGCTCACCGGCGTGATGATTGCATTGTATGGCGGCTACGCAACGCCGTCGGAAACCGCGGGCCTCGGCGGCCTGTTGGCACTGGTGCTGATCGCGTTGATCTACAGCGTGTGGCGGCCGAGCGACCTGTCGCCGATCCTAAAGTCCACCATCCGCGAATCCACCATGCTGATGATGATCATCGGCATGTCGCTGCTCTATTCCTACGTGATGAGCTACCTGCACATCTCGCAGTCGGCTGCGGAATCGATCGTCGCCATGCATCTGCCGCGCTGGGAGTTGCTGGCCGCGATCCTCTTGATGGTGGTCGTGCTCGGCTTCTTCCTGCCCCCGGTGTCGATCATCCTGATGACCGCGCCGATCATCCTGCCGCCGCTCCGCGCCGCCAATTTCGACATCATCTGGTTCGGCGTGGTCATGACCATCGTGATGGAGATGGGACTGATCCACCCGCCGGTCGGGTTGAACATCTTTGTCATCCGCAACGTCGCACCCGACATTCCGCTCAGCGAGGTGATCTGGGGCACGCTGCCCTTCGTACTGCTGATGATGCTGGCGGTGCTGCTGCTGTGCTTCTTCCCGGGGATTTCGACCGGGCTGCCGGACCTCGTGATGGGCCCTGACGGGGGGCGGTGACACGCGCGTGATTTGTAGGGTGGGCAAAGCGAAGCGTGCCCACCATTTATCATCGAACACGTTGCGAGATGGTGGGCTCGCTTCGCTTAGCGCACCCTGCGGCTCTTACTTCGCCGCGCGTGCTTTCGCATTCAGCGCCGACGCGACGCGGCTGACCGGTGGGCGGCCGATCAGCCCGCTCACGACATTGGTTGCTGCGACCAGCTTCGACATGTCGACGCCGGGGGCAACGCCCAGGCCCTCGAGCATGTAGACCACATCCTCGGTCGCGACATTACCCGTCGCGCCGGGAGCGTAGGGGCAACCACCAAGACCGCCGGCCGCGGAATCGATCACACGGCAGCCTTCCTCCATCCCGGCATAGAGATTGGCCAGCGCCTGGCCATAGGTGTCGTGGAAGTGCATGGCGAGATTGGCCATCGGCACGTGCCCCGCGACCGCGCGCAGCAATTGCCGGGCCTTCAGCGGTGTGCCAACGCCGATGGTGTCGCCGAGCGAGATTTCGTAACAGCCGAGGTCCCACAGCACTCTTGCGACGTCGACAACCGCCTGCGGCTTGATCTCACCCTCATAGGGACAGCCGAGTACGGTGGAGATGTAGCCACGTACCTTGACGCCGTCCGCCTTGGCACGGGCCAGCACCGGCTTGAAACGGTCGATCGATTCCGCGATCGAGCAGTTGATATTGGCGCGCGAAAAGCTTTCCGAGGCGGCGGCAAACACCGCAATCAGTTTGGCGCCAGCAGCCTGTGAAGCCTCGTATCCCTTCTCGTTTGGCACCAGAACCGGCAATTCGCAGTCAGTATGATGGCTGACGCCGCGCAGCACCTCGGCCGATCCGACCATCTGCGGGATCGCCTTGGGCGACACGAACGCGCCGACCTCGACCGATTTGAGCCCGGCGCCGATCAGCGCCTCAACGAAGGCGATCCGGTCGGCAACGCTGATCGGGGTCTTTTCGTTCTGCAGCCCGTCGCGCGGGCCGACCTCGACGATGTGGACGCGATCGCTCATGACGTCGCCGGTTCGACTTCGGCGAGTTCCACGCCTTCGCCGACGATATCGCCGACCTTGCACTTGATCTTCTTCAATACGCCGGCAAAGGGCGCGCGCAGGGTCTGCTCCATCTTCATGACTTCGAGGGTAAGGATCGCGGCGCCCTTCTCCAGCGTCGCGCCTTCCTCGGCCAAGAGCGCTACGACCGTGCCCGGTAAGGGCGCGACGATCTTGTCCTCACCGACCTGTTCCTCGGTCTCCCCGCCGAATGGATCGACCCAGTGCAGGTCGAACCGGCCGTTGCGGGTGCGCAAATAAAGCTCATGCCCCTCGATCACAGCGGTCACGCGCGATTTCACGCCGTCGATCGTCAGGTCGAAGCCGCCGCCATCCGCGGGCGATGTTGCGAAAACGAACTGGTGCTTGCCAATCGATAGTGTCGACCGGTCCCCGCCATATCGCAGCGTCACTTTGGTTTCGGCGCCCTGCCCCTGGCGGAACGAAAACACCCGTTGCCGCTGGCCGACCGGCATCCAGCCGAACGTCTGCCACGGCGAACTTGCTTCCTTGCGCGCGGCCTTCTGCTCCTCGACGACGATGGCCGCCACGGCGGCACAAAGCTCGAGATCGCTGAGCGCGCTTGGGGCTTCCGTCAGCTTCTTCAGCTCACGTTCGATGAAACCGGTATCGATGGTGTTGGCACGCACGTTCGGGTGCGTGATGAGCGCCGACAGGAACGGAATGTTGGTGACGATGCCACGGATGTCGGTTTCTTCCAGTCCGCGGTTAAGCCTTTCGATCGCGGCTTGCCGCGTCGGCGCCCAGGCAATCACCTTTGCCAGCATGGCGTCATAATACGGCGACACCGCATCGCCATCGCGATAGCCGGCGTCGATCCGCAGGCCGTCGACCGCGTCCGGCGTATGCCAGGTCTTGATGCGGCCGACTGAAGGCATGAAGTTCTTCTGCGGGTTTTCGGCGTAGACGCGCGCCTCGATGGCATGGCCGTTCAGCCTGATCTCGTCCTGCGCCAGCGGCAGCTTCTCGCCGAACGCCACCCGCAACTGCCATTCGACGAGATCGACGCCGGTGATCAGCTCGGTCACGGGATGCTCGACCTGCAGGCGCGTGTTCATCTCGATGAAGAACACTTCCTTGCCGTCGGAGACGAACTCGATGGTGCCGGCGCCGACGTAATTTACCGCACCGGCCGCCTTGCGGGCGGCGGCGCAGACGGTCTCACGCTGTCTGGCGTCCAGCGTCGGCGACGGCGCCTCCTCGATCACCTTCTGGTGCCGGCGCTGTAGCGTGCATTCGCGCTCCCAGAGCGAGAGCAGATTGCCGTGGCTGTCGCCGATGATCTGCACCTCGATGTGCCGGGGGTTCTGCACGTATTTCTCGATCAGCATGCGGTCGTCGCCGAACGCCGCCTTGGCCTCACGCTTGGCGCTGACGATTGTCGCTGCAAGCTCGCCGGCCGAATTGACCACGCGCATGCCACGTCCGCCACCGCCGGCCGACGCCTTGACCAGCACAGGGAAGCCGATCTTGTTGGCGGCATTGGAGAGCGTTGCGTCGTCCTGCGCCTCGCCGTGATAGCCGGGCACCAATGGCACGCCGGCCTTTTCCATCAACGCTTTCGAGCCCGACTTTGAGCCCATCGCGGTCATCATCTCCGCAGTCGGCCCCACGAACACCAACCCGGCGTTCAGGCATGCCTGTGCGAACTCGGCATTTTCAGACAGGAAGCCGTAGCCGGGATGCACCGCCTCGGCGCCCGTCTTCCGCGCGGCCTCGATCACGCGCTCGATGTTGAGGTAGCTGTCGCGTGCCCGCGCCGGTCCGAGCAGCACAGCCTCGTCGGCCATGGCGACATGCATGGCATCGCGATCGGCTTCCGAATAGACCGCGACGGTGCGCAGGCCCATCGCGCGGGCGGAGCGGATGACGCGGCAGGCAATCTCGCCGCGGTTGGCAATCAGGAGGGTGCGAAAACGCCGGTAGAGTTTCGAGCGGTCCATCATCAGTCCCTGCATCACATCCTGAACAGGCCGAATTTCGTCGGTTCGATCGGCGCATTGGCCGCGGCTGACAGACCAAGCCCCAGCACCAGCCTTGTATCGGCGGGGTCGATCACGCCGTCATCCCACAGCCGCGCGGTGGCGTAATAGGGATTGCCCTGGCTTTCATACTGCGCCCGTATCGGGCTGCGGAACTTGTCTTCTTCCTCTGCCGACCAGCTCTCGCCCTTGGCCTCGATATTGTCGCGGCGGACCTGGCTCAGCACCATGGAAGCCTGCTCGCCGCCCATCACCGAAATGCGCGCGTTCGGCCACATCCACAGGAAGCGCGGGCTATAGGCACGGCCGCTCATGCCATAATTGCCGGCCCCGTAGGAGCCACCGATCACGACGGTGAATTTCGGCACGCCGGCTGTCGCCACCGCCGTCACCAGCTTGGCGCCGTCGCGAGCGATGCCGCCCGCCTCGTATTTCTTGCCGACCATGAAGCCGGTGATGTTCTGCAGGAACACCAGCGGAATATTGCGCTGGCAGCACAGTTCGATGAAGTGCGCGCCTTTCAGCGAACTCTCGCTGAACAGGATGCCGTTATTGGCGATGATGCCGACCGGATAGCCCCAGATATGGGCGAAGCCGCAGATCAGCGTCGTGCCATAGAGTTTTTTGAACTCGTCGAACTCCGAGCCGTCCACGATCCGCGCGATGATGTCGTGGACATCGAACGGCCTGCGCCCGTCGGCAGAGACCACGCCGTAGATTTCCTCGGCCGGAAACAGCGGATTCCGCGGCTCGCGCATGTTCAGCGCAGCTTTGGTGGGCGGCTTCAGCGTGGCGACGATGCGCCGGGCAATCCCGATCGCGTGCGCATCGTTCTGCGCGTAATGGTCGGTGACGCCGGATTGCCTGGAATGCACGTCGGCGCCGCCGAGTTCTTCCGCCGAAACCACCTCGCCGGTCGCAGCCTTCACCAGCGGCGGGCCGCCGAGGAAGATGGTGCCTTGATTTCGCACGATGATGCTCTCGTCCGACATGGCCGGCACATAG
>Ga0268266_10003604_pt1 | contig 15312 bp, 23 predicted proteins | sample KBSS13metaG_FD_190356 | JGI IMG/M metagenome (GOLD analysis project Ga0268266, IMG submission 190356) | Switchgrass rhizosphere microbial communities from Kellogg Biological Station, Michigan, USA - KBS S1-3 metaG (SPAdes) (version 2) | ecosystem: Host-associated > Plants > Roots > Rhizosphere...
CCGCTCCCGCCCGTCCGCGGTGGTCCGGATCGAGAGTATCCACCGCTTCTTGCCTTCTCCAACGGTCCTGTCGACGCCCATTCCTGACTCCTTCGCCTTCTTCGTATGCTGAATGGCATACAACAAACTTGACAGGCTCTTACCGGACTTTACCGTATGCTGATTAGCGCACGAAAGGCAAGTTATGGAAGCGGTAGTTCAGAGGCAGCTGTACGTTACAGCAGCAGGAATGATCTCAGGGAAGATCGCCCGGGAGGCGAACCAGACAATCACTCCCCAGAGGCAGAGGCCTATGCCGACCAGAACGGCTGTCCAACTGTAGCCCCAGCCTAATCCCAGCAAGGCGTCCGCTAGGGCGCAGAGCGTGATGACTATCGAAACGGCCTCGAAAATCAGGACCATTATCCACGTCAGCCGAGCAATCTGGCGACCTCGTTCGTTGCTCGATCGGTCCATCACCAAACGAGCCTACTAGCGTTGTTCATGACCGCAATAGGGTTGAAAGTTCTAGTGTCGCTAACGGCAGGAATGGGTCGAAGGCGGACCTAAGCCTGTAGCGTCGCATTTGGGTGGAAAGCGGACATTAGCGGGCGACGCGACGCTAAAACCAGCGTATGTAGCTGAAACCGCCAGCTCGATTTCGTAGGCACTAGCGGCTGAGAGTGCACTTGCTCCCCTACGGTGGAGCGAATCGTGACCTACCATTTCAACATGTATGACGGGCGGGTTTACCCGGACACTCTCGGCACCGAGTGCCTGACATTCGAGGCCGCTCGGATTGAGGTGGTGCAACGGATCGGCAGATCACTCGCACAAGAAGCTGCGTTCTTCCGGACCGTTGACGAGCGGACTATGTACCTTACCGACAGTAACGGGCTGACTCTCTTCTATCCGACGTTAATGGCCGCGGAGTCGCCGGCAGTCGGCGGTCGGTGAAGTCATGGAAGAGCGACCGATCACGACGACAAAATCGGCTCTAGCCGTCCTGTGTCTTTGGATACCCTCCGCGTGGTTCTTTCATCTTTCGCTTGCGATCACGATTGGCATCGCCGCGGGCATCTTCATTGTTTCGATGCTCCCTGAGCTGTGGTGGTCTGAGAGGGCGCACCGGTCGATGCGGCGGGAAAGCAATCTGCGCGCTGCAAGGGAGCGAGAGTATGCCCGTGCCCGACAGCGTGAACGCGGAGACTGATATGCAGACGGACGAAACGGTCACCTATTTGCGTGAGATGGCCGTGCGTTGCCGCCGCCTAGCGCAGGGGATCTTGCCTCTTCCATTTCGATGATCAGCCTTGCCACTAGGTACGATGAACGCGCCGATGCGATCTTTGACAAGATCAAAGAGTCGCACGGGTAACGGGCCGTATTACGCTCTGCCGTAATAGGGCTTGGTTGGGTCGATTACGGACTCTTTGCTAGTCAGTCGGGAAGATGCGATGGAAGTTGCATGGCAAAAAAGCGCATCCCCAGGACCGCCCAAGAAGAGGCCGAATTTGTAAAGGCCGAAGGGCAGAGGCGAAGAGACCAGATTGCAGCGGACGACGAGGCAATGGACGAAAGGGTCAAAGAGAGCATCCGAACCCACGGCCCCTGACGACTGCGTCGGCAGCTTTGGATGAAGTGCGGACCCAAGACCTCATGGGAAAGCTGACGCTCGCCGAGACTCACGGGTGGCGTCCAATTGATGTAAGTGAGGCCATCCGCGGCACCAACTCAGCGAGCCGGGACTGAGAGACACTTGAGGGCTCCCGCTGAAGGAGAACAATGTGTCCCCGTTCGATCAAGCTTACTTTATCCGGCATGCCTCCTTGGAGCGTGATGCCGCTCAGCGTGCACGCGAAATCAAAACCCAGCTTATGCACGAGGACGCGGCGCGCGTGTATGACGCTCTTGCAGCGAAAGCTGGTGAGGGCCGGGCCTAGCCGTGGGCCACCAAAGTCCGCTTTGGACCTCCTCCTGCCACAAGCGCCTCCTTACTTTGAGGGGCGCGCAACTAAAGCCGGGACGCGGCCAGGCGGTCGAAATAAACGTGGAAAATTTGCCTAAGTGATGTTGTGCCCATCTGGCGGCGCGCCTAGCGCCTAACTATGGGTGACACATCCAGTGCGACGTATCTGCGTGAACAATCGGAACGCTGCCTCCGATTAGCCGGAACCACGACCGACAAAGATGTCGCCACGACGCTTCGAGACATGTCGGCGGAATATCTTGCGAAAGCTGGGTTGAGCGACGGCAAAGCGCCGTCGCCGGAGATTGTGATCGGCCCGGCGCCCGCCAGAGGACACTAGCCTCGTCCCAAAGGTCCACCTGCTTCCAGTGACCGAGCCGACCAAGCACTGTAGCGAAAATAAGCGGCCTGACGCACCCATGTGTACGGAGACTATCAAGCCGCTTACTCAGTCGCCCATGCGAGTGGGCCCCGACACTTGTGCTGTTGGGACACCGTGCCGAATAACCAGTCTAGGCGCTAAATCTAAAACAAGCCAGCATGAGTCCGGAATGGGTCTACGGACGCTAGCTCGCGCATGAAAGTTTGGGCTCTAAGCGCGGGTCATCCGCACGATCGGTTTGTCGGCAAGCCGATTACCACTGAACGTCGAGCAACCGTCTATTTCAGTCTACCAGGAACGTTGTCTGTCCTGCTTCGCTAAGCCTCCGACCGGCGGCGCTCCCTCAACTCAAGGATACACATGATACGGAACAACACGCCTGCCGACTGGTCTCGCCTAATGTTCAACGCCTCTTGTCTGTGGGCTGACGCCGGCATTGTCGTTGTACTGCGCTGCTGTCGGATATTGGCGGGTGGTCCGGCGGCCTCACGGGAACTGGAACGGATGGTCGGCGAAAAGGCTGAGGCCAATTTCGAGCTGGCTGGGGCGCTCGCTGGCGGGCGTGTGAAAAGTCCCGATGCCGCAGTCCGCAAGACCTTGAGCATCTATGGCAGGCGGGTGCGGGCAAATCGCAAACGCCTAGGATAGCCGATCCTGGCGCCTATCGCGGCAGTCGTGGTAATGCGCGGGCGCTCATCGGCCCCCAAGGTGGAAATAAGCGGGCTGATACACTCGTATTATAAAGCACCGACCCCGCTTATTCTGTCACCCATGGTGGGAAGCTGCCACTCGAAGCAGATCGGCTAACTCTAATTGAGCCCGTCGCCTAAGCCGTCAGCTCTGAGGCAGAAACGCCATCGTCGCGACCACGACTGCGACGAGCACCGTCAAAGCGGTAGGCCAAGCTAGACGTCGCCAATTCGCGACAAATGTATGATCGATCATCCTATGAGCCCTTCAGTCTCGCGCCGACGGAAATCCGCGCTTCGAGGTCGTGCGAATATTACAGCCTTACGTGAGAAGGCTGCGCAGTCCTCTTCGCTCCAAGTTTCCGATGGCTGCAGTTAGCGGCGCCAATAGTACCGCCAAGCGTTTGCGCTCGAAGCCGTCCGACTTTCGGCCTTCTCGGTTCTCTAGCAGCGCAATTTTCTTGGGCACGCATGCGGCCTGTTCGTAAATTGCCGCCGCATTCTGAGCGATCGCCTCGGCGACGCGCAGGCGAGCGCCATTGCCAAGCCCTCGGGAAAGTTTGCTTTTTGATTTACTCACGGAGTGTGCTCCTTCGACGCAGCGGGAGCTCTCCATTTGTCTCTCGGCCGCCGACAAAGCTGTCTCTGAACTGTAGCGGTAAGCCGTAGTACACCCGTTCCAGCGTTTCACCTAATCTGGGGAGGAGAAGTGTTGGAGTTTCACAAGGGAGGAGCCATTCCTAACGGCGAACGATCGTTATGCTGCGCGCATCCCTCTCGTTAAGCCGACTTGGTGGATCGCTTAGCCGCCGCGATTGCGTCATTTAGGTTTGAATAGCGGTAGCCGCCCCAGTCGAAGACAATCAGATGCACCGGCACAATCCCGTAGCGCGTCATCTCAATCGTCTGGTCATCTAGAGCTGTTGTTTGAGACTGCAGCCGACCGCCTTCGTTGTCCCAGCGTTCGGTTGAGCTCTTGGAGGGGGGAGTGGTCGTGCGAGGCATGACGATTCTCCTGCTGTAAGCGGGAGCGCATGTCTCTCAGTCGCGAGCTGCTCAGATCGACGCCAGCGATGTGGGGCCCTTAGCACATCGCGCTGCTCGGGTCATGCCCACGGCATTCCGCTCGCCCTTTGACGGCGTAGCGAAAGGGTCTCAACCTAGTTGGTAACTAGGCGAGTGGGGCTGACAGCCGATTAGGATTCCGGGATGAAAGGGCGTAGTGCCCAGTGGGGCCGCGCCGCACTCGTTAGCGCTTATGCCGATCTGGCGGTGTTTCCCAGTTGCGAAGCAATGTTGCTGTCGCCGCCACTCGGAACAATCAAATGAACGACCCTAGATTCCCGGCTTTTGTTGGGACGCGACCAGCGCGCCGAATGTTTAAGCAGGTAATTAGACATGCCTAGGGCGATACTTGCGGGGCTAACGGCGCTTTGCCTGGCGGTGACCTTGGCTTTGAACGTCATCTGGGGCGGAACCCTCTGGAAGATCGCCGCTAATGCCGCGCTCGGCGTTGCGTTTACGGCTGAGGCCCTGAAGCTCTGGAAACAAGCTCGTGCCTCCGAGTCCCAACGGCAAGGAGCGTCCCGCGGATGATGCGACGCTGCGATTAGCGACGCGATTCGGGGAGGACAGACTCGTCAAAGGGGTCCCAATACTAACGGAGTTGATGTAAGTGTCGCGACTGCATCACTAGGCCTCGTCCCGCGTTTTGAAGCGGGCTCCCGAGGCGCGAATCTTCGCCTTGAGCGCGGCGACATCCTCATCAATACTTTGCAGCATCGAGGCGCGAGCATTCCAGCTGGCGGCGCTCTGCTCCAAGCGAATGCGCTGATTTGTCGTCATCGATGTCGTTGAAGCCAACAAGTCTGCGTCAGCGCGTAGGCGGCAACCAGCGGCGGTATCCTGGGGAGCTTTAATCGTCCGCGCAGGCGGTCGCTGCGGTATCGCGATCATCCCGTGACGCCCAGTGAGCGATGTTCGGGTGAATTAGCCGCTTTGACGCTGTAACGACCAGCGAGCTCGTAATGAATGAGCCGCGCTACTGCACCGGTGGCGGCGCGCGCATTTGCGAGCGACGTGCGTTTGCGTCCGAGCCAATATGCATTTTCCATGATAGCCCTCCCAATCTCTAATTAAAGAGACAGACGCCGGGACGGCGCCCGCCTCTCGCTTCCGGATCAGTATCAAGCGGCCTGGAGGTTCACTGCGCTGGACTTGCCGCGCTGATCGTTCTCGAGATCGTATGATAGGCGCTGCTCCTTATCGAGTGTGCTCATCCCAGCCGCTTCTACGGCCGAGATGTGGACGAACGCATCTTTGCCGCCCGCATCATCGGCGATGAAGCCGTAGCCCTTGGACTGGTCGAAAAACTTCACGGTGCCGTTTGGCATGTCTATTTCCTTCATAAAGAAGACCGAGAATCGGCCTTTTGAATGCTAAAAGAAGCAAGAGAAGGAAGTGGGAGCCGCAAAGCGCCAAAGACCGTCATGAGCGACTGTAGCTAGGTCTGTATAGGCCCTTATACTCGAAATACTAGGCTTACGATAATTTTACATGATTATTGATCAGAACTCTCGTGATCTAGCCTGTTTATTTGCTTTCTGATTCTCCAATTCGCAATCTTTCTATTTGTTCTTTGGACTTTTCCTCCACCCGGACGAGGTCGTTCCGCGCCTGACGTGAAACATGGATGAGTTCGTCGAGTTTGGCTTGGATCGCCGTCCCATCGCGGTTCTGGCTATTCTGAATCAAGAAGACGGCGAGAAATGTAAGAACGGTCGTCCCGGTGTTCACGATCAGCTGCCAGGTGTCGGAATAATGAAAGAACGGGCCGCAAGCAGCCCAGATCAAAATTAGAGCGGAGGACACGATGAACGAAATGGGTTTCCCCAGCCACTGGGACGAGACGGTGGCGATCCGGGAAAAGGTTTCGTTCATATTGCGTTCCTGACGCGCGTAACGCGCTTTCGCTTCGAGCGTCACCGCGTGATTCAGGCGCCCCTCAGTGGGACCGGACCGGCGCGAGCGCCGGCCCGGATTCGACTTAGCGACGGTAGTCGGCGCTGCGGCCGATGCGGACGTTGGTCACCGCGCCGCGATAGTCGACGTTGCAGCGGAAGCTGACATCGCCGTAACCCCGATTCTGGTAGGCATACTGGCCCCCGTACTCATTGCCGTACTGATTGCTGCCGTACGGGCCAGCGTAGCTGCTGCTCATCAGCCCGGACACTCGCAGCCCGCTGGAGCGGCGTTCCACATTGGTGATGGCTGTGACGCGCAGCGACGGCGCAGCAAATTGCTGGTTGTAGCCGTTGTAGCCTCCCTGGCCGTAACGCTGCTGGCCGTTGCTATAGGCGCCGTACTGGGAGCCCGCCCGGTTGCGCGCGGCGTTCGAGCACTGGCGAACCGCTTGGCGATCGGTGACGCTGTAGCGGTTGCCGAGCAACTGATCGATAATGTCGGTCACGGGATTCCCGCTGGAGTAGCTCTGATTGTAGCCGGGGTAGGCCTGCTGCGGATAAGCCTGCTGCGGATAGACCGGCTGCGAATAGGGCTGATACTGGTTCTGGGTTGCCGAAAGCGGTGCAGCAAAGCCGCCGATCGCCGCAGCGGCGGCGAACAAATGAGTGAGCCTGGTCATGGAGAGTTCCTAAATCTCACGCGGAAGACGCCGGTGAGTTCGAGGACAGAACGCGTCCCATGGAAATAAGACGCATGAACCTAAAACAACATGGAGAGTGTCGCGGGAACTTGTCTCACGCGACTTTGGTCAGCGCTGTCTAGCGCTAAGCGGTCAAAGCCCCGCCGACTAGACGTTGGTCGGGCGTTCGGGCGCGGACGGTTCGCTCAATGTCAGCTTGGGGCCTTCTAGGCCCGGGGCCATTTCGCGCGCGAGGAGACCAAACAACTAATCGCTTGTTCACGAACAGCCGTGTAGGGAAATTGCATCGCCGCCCTTCAGCATCAGCCTGGTGGCGACCGAGAGTAAATTGGAAAGCTCCCGCTGCGCAGGAGAACTTCCATGCCCTCAGAAAATTACCGCTACTACTCTTGGGACAGTGCCGGCAACCTGTTCGAAGCCGCGTGGTTCGCGGCCGTCAGCGATCAAAATGCGACCCGGCAAATTGAGGCCAAATATCCGAACTTGAAATGCGAGGTTTGGCAGGGCTCGCGCCTCGTTGCGAGTATTTTCCCCAAACGGTCCGGTTCGGTATATGTCGTGGCCACTTAGATTCTTTCTGCGCGCACGTGAATGTCACCGCGAGGTCTTTTGAGCGTGCTTAAACGACGCTTGATGCGCGTGTTGATCACATTAGTGATGCCACTCGCGGCCTGCCATGATGCGGAGCCGCCGGTTGCGCCTACTTCAATCGAACTTGCCGCGGCTATGAGGGCCAGCCCGGATGTATCGGGAGTCGCCGATCATCGTCAAGCCATCCGGCGTTTACACTGCGTATCGATGGCTCAAGAGCCAACTGCTTTCTCCTGTGAGGTCGAGACGCGCAGTGGCGACGCTTGGATCAAGAGATCCGCCGTGCTCGCGGTAACCCATGGCGAATGGATTTTGCTTCGCCTCGACTGAACTCGAGGCGCCCCGCTGTTACATCTTTGACGTTTTCGGCGCCGGTCGTCTCGTTCCCCCGCCCAGAACTCTCAATCGTTAGGTTTGGCCGGAACCCAGGCTAGACGAGGCCTACGACGCCAGACGCAATTTGCCTCACGCTGACGCTAGACCTCGATAGATTAAGGGCGCCGGCCCGGATGCGCAGTGGCAGGGATGGATCGAACGCTGACGCTATAAACCAGTGAGCTCGGCCACCCGGTCGGCGGTCCAAGGCGCCTTGAAGTTGGGCTGATCAGTCAGCCGCGACATTAGCGCTACGCGTATTTGGTTACCTGGACCGTTTGCTGGCAGCCCGCGCAAACACCCTGCCCCCGGACGAAAATCGGCGGAAGGTCGTCAATCAACTCGGCGACATGCGAGCGATGGCTCATGGGCACACGGTCTGCAATGCACTGAATGCACAGGCCACCTGGTGATGCAGATTGCACCAAATCACTCATACGGAAGGCCAATTGCGGCTCCTATTTCATGCTGGATAGAGGTGCCTATCACATCCCTCTGTCGGAAGCTCGCTCTCCGTCGCCGGAACGGCTCGGCTCAGGTGAAGAGGGAAACCCTTGAAATCCCAAACTTGGTTATGAAAATATCGCGCGGTCGCTTCGAGTCTTCTGGGGGGAGCTGATGTCGCAGGCCGACATTGAATATTATCGTCGTCGCGCTGCTGAGGAGCGAAAGCGAGCCGCGGAAGCCACCGATCCTCACGCTGCGCGAGCGCACATCAAATTAGCAGAGAACTACGAGGGGCTATTGGCCCACGCAGACATGCTGCCCGCGAGCCGCTCGAAGCGCGCTTAACACCGCACCTAACTGACATAGAAAGACCCGCCCTGATATCCAACAGAGGGCGGGTCTCCCTTGCGGTTCGCTTGCGTAGCGAGTCAGAGGCACGGGGCGTGCCTAGGCCGATCGATTAAACGTGCACCAGCAAGGCGCGTTCCTAAGTCGGATCGCCGACTTTCTTTGCTCGACCCGATGCTTTTGACCGGCGCGGAATTCCGTACTCGTCCATTAGCATGAGGACGTTAGGAAAGGAGGCGAACTGCTCCGCAAGCCAGGGGGAGCCGGCCTCCGCCAAAGCATTTGCCCGCGGGGCATTTCTCAGCGCCGCTGGCCCACGCCAGGACAAGCAATAACTGGCCTCTGGAGCAACATCGCAAAAGCGGGATCATCAGGTTGCGGGATGGTCCCTCGGACACGAATGCATCCCGTCGAGGCGGCCGGGCTCTCCGGGTCCGGCCGCTTCGCTTCCTTGCAACCTCTCCGATTAGACGGCTTGCCAACGCTAGCCGGCGACCATTTTGACATAAAGGGTCGCACATTTCGCACGTTGCGCCCATTCAACTGCAGCTGCGAACGCACTCGATTTAGTGGCGAACGTCTGACTTTCGGTAACTGCGAGAAAATTGAGATAGGGATAGGCTCCCGACTCACTACCAGACCTTCTTCTCTAAGAAGAGCGTCGGACCCCATTCCGGCGCTCTTCACCCTTCGGGACCGCGTAATGGCCGAACAGCGTGATCTAGAGCCCTTTGCAAGGATGTCGGCGCTTGAGTTCAGCTTCGAACTGCTGGTTGCCAACGAGCCTGCGAAGATCGCGGAAAAGCGGGGCAGGCGGGCAAAGCGCAAGCCCGCGCGCGAAGCGACCGCAGAGCTCAGTCCCAAGGGCCGCCAGCTCGAATTAATCTAGGGCTGTAGCGAGCAAGCCCAACCGAAAAAGCCGTTCTAAACCTAGGCCAGGTTGTAGCGCGACCGGCTGAATCCAAAGGTCCAATCGATGAGCGATGATCCTATCGACCATATGCATCACCGAGCAGCATCCGCGCTCCGGCTGGCAGACTCAATCCTCGATTCCGAAGCGTCCGAACCGTTGCGCCAAATGGCGGCTGAAATCGAAGCGGATATACTGAAACTGGAAGCGGAGAGAGCGGCGCTCCCCCGGAACGAAATGCGCCCGCAACAGCAATAGCAGTGACTTACTTTCGTTCACTTATCGACCGTACGACTTGCCACTAGGCGAGCGTGCGAGACCGCGTGCTTGAACCGGGGGATGCGGGTTCGCAGCAGGTGGTCTCACCGCCACCCTCACATTGCAGGGGACGGAAGTACCCGCGACGCGAGCCTGCTTCAATCCTTAGCGCCGGCATTTCAATCGTCGTCCGCATCCCTCAGCGTAGAGCCAAGTCGAGATAGAGAGCCTCGGCGTTGGCCCTGATCCCTTCCGGACGATGTCACCTTTGGAGTTCGGCTTCTAACGAGCTTGCAGCAGCGCCAGTGAAGCGCCGCCAAGCGCCCAAACCCCGCTAAGAGAGCGAAGCTCGCAGAAGCGGCATCACCCCTTCCGAACGTTAACTTTGCGTTTATCCCACTGCTGGCGTAAGGTTTTTGTGTGCCAGTACGTGGCCAGCCATGAGAGCACTTCAGGATGACACCCTTCTCATCAGCGCCTTTGCGCTGGTGGGGCTCGCGTCGAATGCAGTGAAGCGGACACGCGCCAAGTCGGAATCACGTCCGACTGCGTTCGCGGGCGGCGTCCTTATGATCGGAGTTTCGGCGGCGCTCGGGCTCTCCTTCACCGGCGACCAAGCAAGCGGATCGAGTTCGCGCTCCTTGCCGGTCCCAGCGATTGCTCCTCCCGACCCTCCGCCATTCCTGCTCCGGGAGGTGGACCCGCAGACCGCTGCCTCGCTGAATGCTAAGATTCCCTTCTCAACCGACCCGAATTTTGCTGCCAAGCCTTTTCAGCTGACGGGATCTGAGGAGGCGAGAAGGCGGGCGCTGGAATGCCTTACCTTGGCCGTCTACTATGAAGCGGCGAACCAAGGCGAAGACGGCGGTGCCGCAGTCGCCCAAGTTGTCATCAACCGCCTGCATCACCCGGCTTTCCCAAGGAGCCTTTGCGGCGTGGTCTTCCAAGGGTCTGAACGGCGGACAGGCTGCCAGTTCACCTTTACCTGCGACGGCTCGCTAGTGCGTGCACGAAGCGCTTCCCTCTGGGAGCGTAGCCGCAAGATCGCGGAGGCTGCCCTCAACGGGACGGTATACGCGCCCGTCGGGCTCGCGACCCATTACCATGCCGATTACGTCGTGCCCTACTGGGCGACGAGCCTCGCTAAGAACGCCCAAGTCGGAGCGCACATCTTCTACCGCTGGCCCGGTCCTTGGGGCGAGCCGCGCAGTTTTACGAGACGATATGCGGGCTTTGAAGTCGATCCCGTGATGCTCGAGGGCGCCGCCCTGTCCCGCGCTCTCTCTCGCTTCCAGCCGGACGACCTGGTTGAGGTCGGCGCTGATCCGCGCGTGGAGTTGCTTGGCGTGGTGCAGTTGCTCGCTACAGAAGGCCTCGCGCCGAGTGATGACGACAGCCAGTATGAGAAAGACGCAAAGGCCTACTTCCAAACCGAGGCCGGCCATCGCGCCGTTCAGCTCTTCAGGAGTCTCACTGCGGCGAGCCCCAGCTTTGTGCAAACGGCAATCGAGGCCGCTTTCAAATCGAACCCGATCGACAAGGCGGCCCCTGGACCGAGTGCGGGGACAGCTGCGGCAGAGTCCACCGATGCTGACCTGAGCAAATTCGAGCAGGCGCTGGGCGACTTCGCTCAATCCAGCGAGTTCGACCGCTTCTTTGCCGGGCACCAACCCTACTATCGGCGGCTCGCCCGGGCGGGCAACGCGGTAGCCATCGCGAACGCCCAGTGGCAAGCGTACACCGGCTTCAAGGTCGAAAAACGGAAAGTGATCGTCAGCGCCTTGTTGCGGACTCCGGCGGCGACTACCTGCGGCAAAACGGCAGGCGCCGCTCCGCGATACACGCCGACAGCCGTTCTGAAGACGGGATCCGACGCCGACGCCTTCCTGGCGACCGGAGTACCCGCCTTGTCCATCGGGGTTCCGCCGTCTGTGCGTGACCAGATCGTGCGCGCCGTGTTCGTGCGGATCGCAGCACTGACGAACGGTGATGACGCGGCACGCAAGCTCGCCGCCCAAGAGGCGGATTCGGGCTACGATCTCGTGCCGCGGTTCGAAACGAGCTTACGTGATTTCGAATCTAACAGGGCTGATTTCACCACGCTCGCCGCTTACCTGCCTCGACTCCTTGGGACAGAGAAGCAGCGATTGGCGAAAGGCGCAGTCTCGCCGAAAGAGGCAGTAGCCTGCCCGACCGCAATTGCGGCGGGCGCCGGCGTAGAGAAAGCTCGAAGTTAGACCGGCTCACACCCGCGACGGCCGGCAATCGGTGAGTTATGCGCCAATGGGACTAACCACCTTAAGTCGAACACGGACCCTAGCGCCGTAGCGGCACGTTTGGGTCGAAAGCTGCCTTTTCGACCACAAGTTGGCATCCGCCTAACTTGATGTAAGCTCCAGTGTAGGGGGCAAGCATGATTAATGCGGTTGCAGGTGCCGATCCCGTTGCGCGTCGCTGGCGGCTACGCCTTCCCGAGCGGTTGCCGAACCTCAAAGGTAAATGGCTAAGGTTCTACACGGTGGCGTGGGTGATCCTCTTGCCGATTGCGCTCGCGGGTGCAGCGCGAGGCACGTACATTTTCCTGACTGTCGTTCCGATGTGGTCGCCATACGGGATTTCGACCAGCGATACTCCACAAGGTGTGAGCATCGACAGCGCCATGAACGCGGCCGCCCGGGCGCAAGGGATACGTGCTGGCGACATTGTGGTTGCCATCGACGGCTGGACGCTACCGGCCACCGGCGGGCGAGCTGCGGCGCGAACAAGGGTAACGGGCGACGACACGTTCGCTTTTGCTGATGGCGACTTCGGAGGCATCACCCGGGCTACGGCGGATCGCATCACCGACTTCGCGACGGGCGACAAGCTCGACTTGTCCAATGTCGACGCTAGCAGCCAGGTGCCTGGCGACCAGGCATTCACGTTCGTCGGCGCTGGTCAGTTCACCCATAGAGCGGGCGAACTTCGGTACGAGCAGATAAACGGCAGCACTTACATCAGCGGCGACACTAATGGTGACGGCAGCGCCGACTTCATGATTAAGCTCGATGGGCTGCACAACCTAAACGCGGGCGACTTAGTGCTATAACGCTGCACTGGTGGCAAGAAAGGGTCGATTGGCTGCCACTCGGTTGCTCGCGAGGGTCGGGGACGAGCTGAGCCTAAGCGTTCAATTCAACATCGACCCCAATGCAGCTTGGCCCTAATCCGATCGAGGGGGCTTAGACGTCGGCTCCGACGAAAAGGCATCTCAGACCTTGCAACAGGTAATGACGCTGGGCCTCCTCTCGCCATCTGGGAGAGTACAATGGCTGCACGGACATTATGGGTCGGCCTCGACGTAGGCGTCGACGCTATCGCTGTATGTGGCACCAACGACCAAGGTGTCGTCGTGCTCGAACACTCAATTCCCGCGCGAGCCGCCGCGTTCCACACTTAATGCGCTCGGAGAAGCGACGAATTCGATTGATCGCCCTGGAAAGTGGCTGTCTTGCGATCCCTCTCGTGAGGGCGTTGAGAAACTTCGGCTATCGCGTGGCCGTTTTCGATTCGAGACAGGCGAGCAAGTTTCTCGCGATTCGCCGAAATAAGACAGACAAGAATGATGCGAGGGGTCTTGCCGAATTAGCTCGCCTCGGACGAGACACAGTGTCCGAGGTTCGAGTTAAGAGTGCCGAGTGCCAAAGGCTGAGATCGATGCTCGTCTCACGACAAAAGCTCGTCCAGTTACGAACGGCAGCGGAAGGTTCGATGCGTTCCCTATTTCGGCTGAATGGAGGTCAGCTTAGGCGTTGTAAGAACGCTGCCTGCCTTAGAAGAAACGTCGACGCTGAACTTAAGCGTATCCGCCGCCTTACAAAAGTAGATTTGACCCCGGAGGTTACTCCGCTGCTTGCACTGAGCGAAGCGCTTCGTGTCTATGTTGAGGGTCTGGATCGGAAGCTATTGCAGATGGCTCAAGAGCACCCTGTCTGCAGTAGGTTTTTGGAAATAACTGGGATCGGGCCCTTATGCGCGCTTTCCTTTTTTAGCGCTGTTGAAGACCCCACGCGTTTCAAGCGTAATGCGGACATAGGTCCCTATTTGGGGATGGTTCCCGTCGTGCGACAATCGGGCCAGTCAACAACCAAGCGTCGGATAAGCAAGATGGGCGACGCAATGACGAGGTCTTACCTATCCACGGCGGCCCTTCTTCATCTGCGTTTTGGCAATTCAATCATAAGTACGTGGGGAACGAGCTTGATGGAGCGAACAGCCAAGCGCCAAGCGCAGGTGGCGGTCGCTCGTAAGCTTGCTGTCGCCATGATGGCGATGTGGAAGTCTGGTAGTAGCTATGACCCGTTTTACGCCAACCCGGCGAGAAACATAGAAGGGTTGACCCCATTGACTCCGTGCGGAGCGGCAGGCTGGGATACCGCGAGCGAACCAGAGGCTGTTCTGCAGACCTCGGAGGTAGTGTTGGCCCAGCCTGTCGATAGCCTTCTCTAATGTCCGGATGGGTCTGACGGTTAAGTGCGACCAACGAACATGAAAGAGGCAGCGCCAGCTAAGCAGACGAATGCGCCCATGTAGCGCCAACCCAGGGGCTCTCGCAGGAAGACCGTCGCAAACACCGCGAATACGGTCAGCGTAATCACTTCCTGCATGATTTTCAGCTGTCCACCGCTGAACCCGTGGGCATATCCGATCCGATTGGCGGGGACCGCAAAGCAATACTCGAAAAGAGCGATGCCCCAGCCGACCAGGATAGCTGTCGCTATCGTCCATTTGGGAAAGCGGAGCTGCCCGTACCAAGCGAAGGTCATGAAGATATTCGAAATGATTAGCAGCGCGATCGTAGGCATGGGGCGCCCTCGGCCGGATCAATCTCAGATTGAAGCCAGTGGCAGCTTTGGGGTCGATTGCGGACGCGGCAGAACTGCTGGCCAGGAGACATTGGAGAGCACCTTCTATCTCCTCGCGAATGGGTTCAATTTGGACCGAACGTTAACCTGCTGGTGGGGTGTTCCATTCTATCGTTAGCGCCGGACCGCCGAGCGAGAGCAGTCCAAAGTGGCGGTGCGTTAGAACCATGCTCCATCAACTAACCCTGAAGCTAGCTGGGGCTGACGTCACCACCGATCCGGCGCTCATAGAAGAGCGTTACTTGTCGCTCCGCAAGCAAGTTCCAATTATCTACCTCCTGGGCTTTGTGAACCTGGCCGGATTGGAGCTCGCGACCAGCGGCCGGATTGGTCTCGGCCTCAACCTCCCGACCTTCATTGCACTCTGCGCCGTCATTCGAATGTGGCAGTGGTTCTTCGCCGCAAGCCATGTGACTCATGAGTTCATGATCAAGCGGATGCGGCAGACCATTTGGTTCGCGGCTTTGGTCTGCGGAGCAGTCTGCTTTCGCTGCCTCCAATTGCTGGGAACCGGCGACACTGCGTCAAGGATGGCGGTGATGCTGTTCGGCGGCCTTACTGCGATTGGCGTAGCCTACGGTCTCACTGCACTCGCCGAGGCGGGTTTAATCCCACTTATCCTCATCATCATTCCGATCTCTGTCGTCGCCCTCTTGTCCGACGACGTCCACATAGTCTGGGCAGCGCTGGGGCTGGTGACGGTCTCGACACTGACCATTCGGCTTCTTCTGACCCATAGCCGCCATCTAACCGCGCTAATCAACTCACGCTCCGTGATCGCCCGCGAACAAGAGGT